>Ga0209215_1000006_pt1 | contig 312570 bp, 257 predicted proteins | sample TexAe_OM2H0_M2_FD_187938 | JGI IMG/M metagenome (GOLD analysis project Ga0209215, IMG submission 187938) | Forest soil microbial communities from Davy Crockett National Forest, Groveton, Texas, USA - Texas A ecozone_OM2H0_M2 (SPAdes) (version 2) | ecosystem: Environmental > Terrestrial > Soil... | reverse complement strand
CGTCGAAGATCGCGGCATTCAGCAGCTCTCTTGTCGGTTCATCCGGAACCATCATTTCCCAGTCGTGTTTTTCGAAGGCTGATTTATAGACTGGGCCGGTCATGGTCCAACGCGTGCCCAGGAGTCCTACCTGCTTCCAACCGTGACTCTTTATTTCCTGGCAAACCACTTCTGCGATGTGTAAACCCGGCAATGGCAGGTCGTCAGCAATCTGCTCGAGCACGATGTGGGCAGTATTGTCCGGACACACATAAAAATCAGCACCAGCGTCGGCGACCTGTTGCACACCTTCAGCTAAGAACTTCCCAACCGCAGCGTAATCGTTTGCTTCCCACCCCGGCAGACTCAAAGCCATCGGCACCGCGCTCATGACAATCTTCGGATGCATGTGTGGCCCAAGTAATGTCGATCCTTCGTGACACGCCGTTAGAAAACAAAGTGCCGCGCCCTCGGCGCTATGCGCAACGATTCCGATTTTCTTCATACGCTCAATCTTACTCCAAGTTGGACGCCCACGGAGTGCCGAGGCTTCCAGAGGTCTGATAGAATCCATCACCCGTCGAACTGGGAAACATGAAAGTACCCACGTTTCTAAGTCGAGTTTTGCCGACATTAACCCGCGCACAGCAATGTCCTGCGTGTGGTCAAACTTTCGCGTGTGAGATCAACTTGCAGGGTTGTTGGTGCAGCGACGTCAAAGTCAGCGCAGCAACCTTGCAGGAATTGCGCAGCAAATACAGCGGCTGTTTGTGTCGCGCTTGTTTGGAAAACGCTGAGATGGATTACCAGCTTCAACTTCCGACGGGGCTGAAATAAGAAACTCTCTAGTCCTGGTCTTGGAAGGCGTTTTGAAAGTTCGATTAGCGATATCGCGTTGAAGAATTTAGCCTAAGGTTGTTGGCGCTCAATACGTAAGCAGCAACTCTTTCTTGTCGCCGACTCTCTCCAGACTCCAAATCTTGTGTTCGGTTCGTTTCGCGATGTGGTTCACACATTTTGAATCGCGTTAGGTTAGTATGAGTCGCAGAAAATGCACTGTCAGAGGTGAGCTTGAAACTTCTTGTAGCCGTTTCCATATTGACGATGCTGGCAACGCCGCGTTGGACCACGCAGACGAGTGGTGTCACGGCGCGATTGCGTGGTGTTAGTGCGGTGAACGAGCAGGTCGCCTGGGCCAGTGGGTCGGGGTCGACTGTGCTGCGCACAACAGATGGCGGCGCGACGTGGGAGAAACTCAAGGTTACCGATGAAACACTCGACTTTCGCGACGTCGATGCGATCGATGCAGAAACCGCATACATCCTCAGCATCGGCAATGGTCAAGCTTCACGAATCTATAAAACCACTGACAGCGGCAAAACATGGAAACTCCAGTTCAGAAACGACGACGAGAAAGCATTCCTCGATGCGATGTCGTTCTGGGACGCAAACCACGGCATCGCATTCGGCGATTCCGTCGATAAACAGTTCTACATACTGACTACTGCTGACGGCGGCAACACATGGTCGCGCGTTCCATCTCAGAACCTACCGCCGGCGAAGGAAAATGAAGGCGCCTTTGCTGCCAGCGGTACCAACATCGCTCTCTTCGGCAAATCACACGCATGGATCGGCACCGGCGCCGCGGCTAAATCACGCGTGCTTCGTACTTCCGACGGCGGCCGCACATGGCAGGTCGCAGATACGCCGCTTGCTTCAGCTCAATCATCCGGAATTTTTTCGATTGCATTTCGCGACGCAAAGCACGGCATTGTTGTGGGCGGTGATTACACTAAGGAACAAGCAGCCGTCGCCAATCTGGCAGTGACCAGCGACGGCGGTGCCACATGGACACTCGTCAAAGGACTCTCCGGCTTTCGCTCTGTGGCGGCTTACGTCCCCGGGCAAAAGACACTGGTCGCCATCGGCCCATCAGGCAGTGACTATTCCCAGGACGACGGGCGCACATGGACCACGATTCAGGGACCCGGCTTCGATACATTCAGCTTTGCACGAGGCAAACAGATTGGCTGGGGAGCGGGCGCCAAAGGCACCATCGGAAAGCTAACCCTCACGAACTGAATCCGCGCAAATCCGCGTTACCGCGCTTCCTGACTGCGAGCTATAGCTTTCACATACTTCTGAATTGCGCTGTCGAGACTCGCAGAACGCTGCCAACTGAAGCCCACACTCTGAAATCTCACAATCCCTTCATGATCGATAACGATGTAGGTGGGGAAGGCGCGGATGTTGAAAGCGCTGAGAATCTTGTGATCCTTGTCGCGGTATTGAGGCCAAATCATCCGGTTCTTTGCAGTGAACTCGCGCCATGCCTGTTCGTCGCCGTCAGAGCTGATGCCAATCAAAACAAACGACGGTTCTTTGGCATATCGTTTGTGAAGGTTGCGGAGATCCGGAACTGACTCGACACATGGCCCACACCAGGTTCCCCAAAAATCCAGGAGCACCACTTTGCCTTTGAGATCGTCGAGTGTGATGTACTCTCCCTGCAGCGAAGTGAATGAAAAATCGGGTGCGAAGTTCTCGCGCGCGCGGCGTGGATTCTCCACGAGTTTTCGCGCCGTATCGCTGTAGCCACCTCTGGGTTGCAACTTCAGATACTGTTTGATTTCCGCAACACCTTCGTCGTCGCGATTCAACTGCATCAGGGACACACCGAGATTGTAATGAAGTATTGGCGGAGCACCCGCAACTGCAAGGCCCTGGCGAAATACAACTTCGGCCGCAGCTAACTTCTTCTGGTCCTTCTTCTCTGCTGATGCCTGAAGCGCAAGACCCTTGTTGTTATACGCCTTCACGAGTAGCTGGTTGTTACCGCCGGCGAGCTCGATCACCTTGTCTGCTGCGTCAATCACGTTCTTGTATGCTTCGAGAGACAGGTATGTTTCCGTCATCCAGCCGTAGCACTCCGCACACTTCTTGTCGCGCATTTCGTTGGCGCGCTTAAAACTCTTCAGGGCTTCGTCAAACTTGCGCTGGCGAAAAAGGAGTTGGCCGTGTTCCAGTTCATCCTGAAAGTCAGGATCCTGGGCCAGCGCGGCCGAAGTGCGCGATGAGTCGAGCAACGAAAGACAAAGCGCAACAGCAACTGAAGCAAGGAATATTGTGAGACGGCCAGTTTGGGTAGTCAGCATCGTCGGGCCTCCGAGTGGACGGCATCATATCACCAGTTTTTCGTCTGCGTAATCCGTAAAATCTGTGTAAGCTGTAGGCATGGCTGAGATTAATCAAATCTGTCCTTGTGGTTCCGGTACCCCGTTTGCCGAGTGTTGCGCGCCCGTCATCGACGGTACACGTGAAAGCGAGACAGCCGAGGAGTTGATGCGTGCCCGTTATTCGGCTTTTGTGATGGGCGCGATCGACTTCATCGTTGCCTCAACTCATTCACGTACGCGCAAAGAGATCGATCTCTCGTTTGTTCGCGAGTGGTCGGAAACATCGACGTGGCACGGATTGGAAATCCTTGAGACCAAGGCCGTCAACGATAACAAGGCATACGTGTCGTTTGAGTGCCGCTTTACACAGAAGGACGAGGACCAGACGCACCGCGAGAAGAGTCTGTTTGAACGTGAAGATGGACAATGGCGTTTTGTGACCGGAGACGAGTTGAAGAATCCCACCGTAAAATATGAGACACCCAGACCGGGACGCAACGATCCTTGCCCGTGCGGCTCCGGGAAGAAGTACAAGAAGTGCCACGGTAATTGAGCCACAAAAAGAGCAGGAAAGATTAGCCACAAAGAGGCACAAAACACACAAAAGAAGAGGAAAGAAGAGAGCGAGGAAGAGTGCGCGTGAGAGGAAGAAGAGCGCGCGTGAGGTGAAGGAAGAGAGCGTGAGAGGAAGATGAGCGCGCGGAGAGGAAGAAGGGCGCGTGAGAGGAAGGAAGAGCGCGCATGAAAGCACGTGGAAAGGTGCGCTTGACACGAAGTCGTATGATCCTATTACGGGTTCACAGATTCGCACACTAAAAATATCTGTGTAATCTGTGGATGGATCAGTTGATTAATCAGGAGATACAAATGAAGTACGCAGTTGCAAGAAATAATGAAGGAGAGCTGATTGAAACGCGCGCAGGCGTGCAGCCCGCGCAACCCGCCGACGAGGGTTTGCTCGATGCTTATTCGCGCGCGGTTATAGAAGCCGCCGAGAGAGTGAGTCCCTCGGTTGTTTATATACAGGTAACTGGGCATGCCGGTCGTAACCGTCAGGGACGTCCCGCCCCAGGCGAAGTTACAGGCAGTGGATCGGGTTTCGTTTTCACACCTGATGGTTTCATTCTCACCAACAGCCACGTCGTGCATGGCGCGTCAAAGATCGACGTCACACTTATGGACGGCCGCCGGTTTCAGGCACAGTTGATTGGCGACGACCCGGACACTGATCTGGCTGTCGTTCGCATCACCGCGCCGAATCTCGTGCCAGCTCAACTGGGCCACTCCCAATCGATCCGCGTCGGCCAATTGGTGATTGCGATTGGAAACCCGTACGGCTTCCAGTACTCGGTGACTGCCGGAGTAGTCAGCGCGCTGGGACGTTCACTGCGAGCACAATCGGGGCGGCTGATGGATGGAGTGATTCAAACTGACGCTGCGTTGAATCCGGGAAACTCGGGTGGACCACTCGTCAATTCTCGTGGCGAAGTGATTGGCGTCAACACAGCCACGATTCTGCCCGCACAGGGGATCTGTTTTGCGACGTCGATCGATACCGCGAAGTTTGTCGCGGGGCGTCTGATCCGCGATGGAAAGATCAGTCGCAGCTACATCGGAGTAGCAGGACAGAACGTACCGATCCCGCGACGTATCGTTCGCTTCTATCAGTTACCGGTCGAGACGGGAGTACTGATCGTTTCGTTTGAAACGAATGGCGAGACGAGTGCCGCGCGAGAGGCCGGACTGCTTGCGGGCGATCTTGTGGTTGAGTTTGATGGGCAGCCAATTCGTGGCATTGACGATCTGCATAAGCTGCTCACCGACGAACGCATCGGAAAGCGAACGCCAGTGACAGTCATTCGTGGCGTGCAGAAGTTGACGTTTGAGGTAGTACCAAAAGAAGCAGCGCGCGAGTAGTAAGTTTCAGCCGCAGATGAACGCGGATGAACGCAGATCTTATATTCATCTGCGTAGATCTGCATTTATCTGCGGCTAAAAATTTAGTTACGAAACTCCTGACTTACCATCAGCCCACGCATTCCACCGTCCATCACGCCAATCCCAACACGCCCGAATTCACGTCGCAAAATATTTGCACGATGACCCGGTGAGTTCATCAGACCGGTATGGGCCACTCCGATTGTCGGTGCGAGGGCGAGATTCTCACCTGCAGTGCTGAAGCGGACATTCGCCGCCTGCATGCGATCGAATGGCGAGAGTCCCTCCGGAGTATCGTGTGCGAAGTAGCCGCGCGCAAACATATCAGCTGAATGTTTGCGCGCAACTTCCGTTAACTCTGGATCGGGTTGCAGTGGCTGCAAACCTGCGGCCTGACGTTCCTGATTGACAAGATCGAGCATCTGCTTTTCGAGATCAGGACGAGGTCGCGTTTTTTCAACCTTGAACGGCAGCGTGACGCGCTCATCCGAGTCGGGACGTATCGTCAGCAGATTCAGTGAGCGCGCAATCGCCTCACCGAAAACAGGACGCAACTGGCCCTCGAGTCGTTCGGCGTAAACCGCCAGACGATTAACCAGCGCGCTATCGCGCGTGCGTTCACTCAATCTTTCATTCAGAGGGATCGCGAGGAGCAGTGCCGAGAGGATTGCGACTACGATTAAGCCATTCACAAAACCCGGAATGACACCGAAGACTTGATTGACCTGCCGCTCGTGAATATTTTCCGGCAAACGTCGCAACAGCCAGTAACCAATAACTTGAACCGCAACGTTTACCAGCAGCGCCACGAGCACAAAGGCGATCGGCTGGTCCCAAACTTCAGACCACAGGTCAAAGTGTGGTCCGATCCACTGCGCAATTGGATGGTAATAACGCAAGCCGGCAAGCAGGCTCAAAACCCAGCCGGCAAGATCGAGCATACCGTGAACGAAGCCACGCCGATATCCGTTGAGCACACTCAACAGGATCACGATCACCAGCAGAATATCTATCGGATTAATTGCCACGATAAAACTTTGCCACAAAGCGGCACAAAAAGCACAAGAATGGATTAAGCGACAGCATCATCCAGCAGCGTGTAGAGAGACTTTTACAAGTTTCACTCTTGTGCTTTGTGTCTTTTTGTGGCGATGATCCACCTCCTCGTATTCCTCTACAAACTTTCGCAGTTCAAAATCAGCAACAGGATTGAGTTTTTGGACTTGTTCTCTGAATGCAGCTTCCTCATCGATCACTGATTACTTGATTTTTCTCGCCCAAAAAATATTTACGCTGCCTGGAACAATATCTGCATCCGCATAATCTCGCTTTGTCTCCCCCGAATACTCCATCAGTATTTCGAAAAACTAAACAAAGATCCAACAATCCGTTGGCGGATTCTGTGATGAATTCTCAACGACTAAAAGCCCGACCGGAGAGTAAGGAATCAGGGAGATTTAGTTTATGAGCAAACTTAGAATTGGAAGTTTTTCTCTCGCTTCGTTTTTAGTTATAACGCTGTTCGCGGTGACCAGTTTTGCTCAGGCAGGCGGCACTACTGTCCGCGGTACAGTGAAAGATCCGCAGGGCAATCTCGTGAGCGGTGCAACCGTTACGCTCACCGATCCTGAACGCAACTTTACGCGTACACAACAGACAAACCAGGACGGCGCGTACGTCTTCAATGCCATCCCGCCTGGCACATATAGGCTTGAGATCGCGGCTCAGGGTTTCAAAACAGCCTCGGCATCCGGTCTGGTTGCGCTGGTCGACACACCGACAGTCAGGGACGTGCAACTGGAAATCGGCGCTGTCTCTGAAACTGTCGACGTGACTTCAACCGCAGAGGCCGCAATCAACACCAGCGACGCGAGTCTTGGTAATTCATTCGAGCGCAAACGCATCGTTGAATTACCACTTAACGCCAATAACGTCGTCGGTCTACTGTCGCTGCAACCCGGCGTCAGTCGCGCCGGTTTTGTGAACGGCGGACGTGCAGATCAATCGAACATCACGCTTGACGGCGTCGACGTGAACGAGCAGCAGGATGGACTCGACGTTGTTACGGCCGAAGCATTTGCAAGCGTGTTGAGAGTGACGCGCGACTCCTTGCAGGAGTTTCGCGTAACAACAACCAATCCCAATGCAGAACAGGGCCGTTCATCGGGCGCACAGGTGTCGCTCGTGACGCGCTCCGGATCAAATCAGTGGCACGGCTCGCTGTTTGAAACACATCGCAACACCGTGACGACTGCAAACGACTTCTTCAACAATGCCGCCGGTGTCGAACGTCCGCAGTTGTTGAGAAACATCTTCGGTGGTTCGGTCGGTGGTCCAATGAAGAAAGATCGCGCTTTCTTCTTCTTCAACTATGAAGGCTTTCGCGAAGCGACGGCGACCTCCGTCGTGCGTGAGGTTCCACTGCCAACGTTAGGTCAGGGCATCGTTCGCTTCCGCACTTCCAGTGGTGACAGCGATCCCGGTTGTCCGGCCGGCACTCCGGCCGGAGTGAACTGTCTGACGCCCGCCGAGATCCAGGCTGCATACCAATCGTTCAACGGTGATTCTGGTCCAGGCATCAACCCGGTCGGACTCGCGACACTGGCGGCCGCAGCTCAACGCTATCCGGCCAACGACACAACGGTCGGCGACGGGCTTAACACCGGCGGCTTTCGCTTCAACGCGCGCACGCCGACTAAGTTGAACACTTACATCGCCCGTCTCGACTTCAATCTGACCAGCAGCCAGACCTTGTTCGTTCGCGGCAATTACCAGAACGATCTCGTCACTCGCGCTGTTTATTTCGCGTCGGATTGCAGCACTCCTGGCGACAACATTCAGTGCTTTCCCGATACCCCGCCGTTAACCACATGGAATCATCCTAAGGGTCTCGCGATGGGTCATATCTGGACCCTGAATAGCGCAGTGGTAAATCGTTTCAACTACGGTTTCACTCGCGCTTCATTCACGCAGAATGGCGATTCGGAAGAGAACCGGACCAATTTCCGCTTTATCTTCTCGCCGGCATCTTTCCAACGCACACTGCGTCGCACCACTCCGGTTCATAACTTTGTGGACGACGTTTCCTGGGTGCGCGGAAATCACACCTTCGGGTTCGGCGCCAACATTCGTCTGATACGCAACAATCGCAATTCGCTCGGCGCATCATTTGATGAGGCGCTCATCAATCCATCGTTCTACAACGCATCGGGCGAAGTGCTGACAGACCCGTTTGATGATTTCGAGAGTCAAACCGATCTGCGCGACGCCCTCGCATCCGTGATTGGCCGTTACTCGCAGTACAGCGCGAATCTCGTTTATGACGCGAGCGGACAATTGCAATCCGTCGGTACGCCGACTGATCGCTCATTCGCTACTGAAGAATACGAAGGCTACTTCCAGGATTCGTGGCGCATGCGTCCGAATCTCACTCTGAACTACGGCATCCGCTGGTCTACCTCGACACCCGTGTACGAACGAAACGGCATCCAGGTCGTACCAAACGTGAACCTGACCGATTACTTCAATCAACGTGTCGCCAGTTCCTTCAACGGCGTGCCGTTCACCGATCCAATCTCGTTCATTCTCGGCGGCAAGGCCAACAATGGGCCGGGTTATTACAATCAGGACTGGAACAACTGGGCGCCGTCAGTATCCGTCGCATGGTCACCTGACTTCGGCGATAACACCTTCGGCAAGATTTTCGGACGCAACGGTAAGAGTGTTATTCGCGGCGGTTTCCGCATGACTTACGATCGCATTGGCAGCGCTTTGGCGGTCAACTTCGATCTCAACAACCTCGCGGGCTTCACTTCGGCTCGCAACATCAATGCAAACACGTTCGACGTGGTTGAAGGCGCGCTCGGTCCGGAATTTGGCGGCTTCAATCCGAATGTTCGCGCGCTTGATTTCCCAAGTGCAACTGAACCGATTCCAACGTCGCTGGCTTTCCCGTTGACGGTTCCGGCAGACGAAGAGCAACGTATTGAATCGTCGTTGGACCAGGGCATAACCACGCCTTACAACTACAGCTTCAACTTCTCCTATGGTCGTGAAGTCGGCAAAGGATTGTCGTTTGAAGCCAGTTATGTCGGACGTTTCGCACGCAAGATACTCGCGACGCGCGACATCATGCAGCTCAATAACATCAGGGATCCGCAATCGGGTATGACGTTCTATCAGGCACTGAACACGCTGATAGACTTCCGCAACCAGGGCCGGTTGCCCAATACGATTCCCGACATGCCGTTCTTCAATAACCTGTTTCCGAACATGGTTGATTGGTGGGGTGATCCGAGTCTGACTCCCACGCAGGCTGCCTATGCGTTCATAGCGCCCGAGGAGGCTCCTTTCAATGGTGGGGGCGTGAGGGATTGGACGTTCCTTCAGTTGCTTTGGGACGACAGTCCGGCCTGCTCGTCTTGCCCGTTCGGCGGCGGTCCGGCGAAGGTCAACAACATGTTCTATCAACCGCAGTTTGGCGCGCTCTCGGCGTTCTCGACTGTCGCGCACTCGAATTACAACTCGTTACAACTCAGCCTGCGACAGCGGCTGCGTGAAGACGTGACGTTTGACTTCAACTACACCTACGGTCACTCGCTCGATAGTGTTTCCGGCTTGCAGGCGGCGGGTAGCTACGGGACCGCGTTCATCGTTAACGCGCTCGATCCGGATCAGAACTACTCCAGTTCGGATTTCGACTCCCGTCACATCATCAATGCGAACTGGGTGGTCGGACTTCCGTTTGGCCGTGGGAAGCGATTCCTGACCAACTCCAATAGTCTGGTAGACAAAGTGCTGGGCGGTTGGACCACGACGGGAATCTTCCGCTGGAATAGTGGACTTCCGATCCAGACTCCGTTTGACTGCTGCGTTTGGGCCACGAACTGGAACGTGCAATCCAACGGCACTCGAGTTCAACCGATCGAATCGAGTCCGACGGCGGATGGATTTGGTGGACAGCCAAATATCTTCACTGACAGGCTTGCTGCTTACCGTAGCTTCAGAGCAGCTCGACCGGGTGAAGTGGGCGACCGAAATGTTCTCCGTGCTCCGGGCTACATTGCCCTCGACATGGGTCTATACAAGTCGTTCAAGATGCCCTGGGAAGGTCATTCATTACAGTTCCGTTGGGAAGTATTCAACGTCACGAACACGCAACGGTTTGATGGTCTAACCATCGCCGACTTGAGTCTTGGCGCCGATCCCTTCCTCGGCGGCAACCCGAGCCAGGAATTTGGCAAATTCACCTCAACCCAAACTCCTCTCAATGAAACCAAAGCCGGCCGCGTCATGCAGTTCGCGCTGCGGTACACATTCTGAGGAAATCCATCCACAGATTACACAGATCTGTGAAACAGTAACGCCGCTTCGTCAGCCCAAGACGAGGCGGCGTTGCTGTAAGCTGCGCGCGCCGAAGTTCAGCAGCAAGCCAGTGTGATAACCCGTTACCTTTAGATAATTGATTAGCTGCGATTCCTCGACCGAGCTGAGACAACTTAACGCTTTCAACTCAACGATTACTTCATCAAAACAAATGAAGTCAGGGCGATAGTGGTTGTTGAGACACTGACCTTTGTAACTGACCGGAAAGCGTAATTCACGGCTAAAGGGTATCTCACGACTCTTTAATTCCAGGGCGAATGCTTCCTGATAAACTTGTTCCAGAAACCCACAACCCAATTGGCGGTGGACTTCCATTGCGGCTCCGATGATCTTGTAAGTTCTTGGATCACGCTGAGTGAGGTCGCGCATAAAGTTGGTCTCCTAAGGTGAAATTAGGTTTGAGGACTTGATTGTCTCATAAATCTGCGTAATCTGTGGATGATGCTTCAGTTCCTAAACATCTCCAACATAGCTTTAATCGATGATATGCAGGTTGAGTTTGAGGGTGGGCTCAATCTGTTGACAGGAGAGACTGGGTCGGGGAAGTCGATTATTGTCGACGCACTGGGAGTGCTGATTGGCGGAAGGTTCACCAGTGAACTACTCAAGTCGGGCGCTGAACGGGGATCGATCGAAGGTCTTTTCTCCGTCACTCCAAATCCAGATCTCGAAGTGCTGCTCGAGAACGCAGGACTCAGCCAAACGAGTGAACTGATCATCCGTCGCGAGATCTCTGCTACGGGCCGCAACAAGATCTTCATCAACAATCAACTCGCTACACAGACGCTGTTGCGTGATCTGCGGCCATACCTTGTCGACATTCACGGGCAGGGAGATCAACAGACACTCTTCAATCCCGAGACGCATCTGGAAATACTCGACGCTTTCGCGGGCAACGGAGCATTGCGGGCGGAAGTTGCTGAAGCTTACCAGCGATGGAATACCTTGCGGCGAGAGCTTCATTCGTTGCGTCAAGACGAAGCAGAGAAATTTCAGCTTGTTGATACGTTGAAATTTCAGATCGCCGAATTGGAACGCGCACAATTGTCGCCCGGAGAAGATGAGAAGCTTGAAGAAGAACGGCGGCGGCTGGCGAACGTCGAAAAACTGACGACGCTTTGCCAGTCGAGTTACAGCCGCATTTACGAAGACGACGACGCTGCGGTAACGCGCGTAAGACAGGCGTTGAAAGAGATAGAAGAACTCGCCGAATACGAATCCTCGTTTCGCGATTACCTGGAGGGTTTGGAAAGCGCACGCGCAGTGCTCGAAGAGCTCTCGTTCACGCTGCGGGATTTTGGCGATCGGCTCGAGTTCTCACCGTCGCGTCTCGCCGAAATTGAAGATCGACTCGCCGAACTTTCACGACTCAAGCGCAAATACGGTGGATCGATTACGGCCTCGCTCGAACATCTGGCGCGTTCGGAAGATCGTTTGCGACAGATTGAGACTTCCGATGAGCGCGAACGAGAGTTGAATGCCGAGCTGGCTGCGGCGCGCGAGCGTTATCTGGATCTCGCGCGTAAGTTGCACAAAGAGCGCATGCGTGCGGCGAAGAAGTTTGAGCAGGCGGTGGAAAAAGGAATTGCTGAAGTTGCGATCGACAATGCGCGCTTTCAGGTGCAGGTTAACGACAATGTCGATTCGGCGGGACAGAAAGGCATCGACCATACCGAATTTTACTTTTCTGCGAACGTTGGCGAGGAAGTTAAGCCACTCGCGCGCGTTGCCTCGGGTGGTGAAGCCTCGCGTCTCATGCTGGTGCTGAAGACGGTCGCAAATGGCTCGCAGTTTCCGCGGACGATCGTGTTCGACGAAATCGACACCGGAATTGGCGGCCGCGTGAGCGAAGCTGTGGGAATCAAACTCAAGAAACTCGCGCAGACGAATCAGGTGTTGTGCGTGACACACCAGCCGCAAATTGCGCGGTTTGCAGATAGTCATCTGGTGGTGCAGAAGGAAGCGTTGAAGGGCCGCACGCAGGTCAGTGTGGGACGGCTGGATAAGGCCGGACGTGTAGAAGAATTGGCGCGCATGCTCACTGGCGCCGAGATTACCGACAGCGCCCGCCGCCACGCGAAAGAGTTATTGAAACACTAGCTACAAAAGGCACAAAAAATCACAAAAACATTTTGAGTATGAGTACAGAACCAAACAAGGTCATTTATTCAATGGTCGGCGTCAGCAAGTTTTACGACAAGAAGCCGGTCCTCAAGGATATCTATCTCTCTTATTTCTACGGCGCCAAGATCGGTGTCATCGGCCTGAACGGCTCAGGCAAGTCTTCCCTGCTCCGCATACTTGCGGGCGTCGACAAGGAGTTCAACGGCGAAACAGTTATTTCACCCGGCTTCACCGTGGGCTATCTCGAACAGGAACCTTTGATCGACGACACGCGCACAGTGCGTGAAGCGGTCGAAGAAGCAGTTCAGGAAACAGTGAACCTGCTGAAAGAGTTTGACGAGATCAACGCGAAGTTCGGCGAAGAGATGTCTGACGACGAGATGTCTGCATTACTCGAGCGACAGGGCGACGTGCAGGAAAAACTCGACGCTCAGGACGCATGGGATCTCGATTCACGACTCGAGATGGCAATGGACGCGTTACGCTGTCCGCCATCCGACACTCCTGTGAAAATTCTTTCCGGGGGTGAGCGCCGTCGCGTCGCGTTATGTCGCTTGCTGTTGCAGAAACCCGACATTCTGTTACTCGACGAACCGACCAACCATCTCGATGCGGAATCAGTTGCCTGGCTTGAACATCACCTGAAGGGTTATGCGGGAACGATCATCGCCGTGACTCACGATCGCTATTTTCTCGACAACGTCGCCGGCTGGATTCTCGAACTCGATCGTGGCGAAGGCATTCCCTGGAAGGGCAACTACAGCTCATGGCTCGAACAGAAACAGGAACGACTCCGACGCGAAGAAAAATCAGAGACTGAACGACAGAAAACTCTGCAACGCGAGCTCGAGTGGATTCGCATGTCGCCAAAAGCACGCCACGCAAAGGGCAAAGCCAGGATCAACTCGTACGAAGAACTGCTGCGCCAGGAGAATGAAAAACGGCGCGAAGATCTGGAAATTCACATTCCACCTGGACCACGACTCGGCAATGTCGTCATCGAAGCCGAACACGTGAACAAAGGTTACGGTCAGAACCTGCTAGTCGACGACATGAACTTCGCCCTACCGCCCGGAGGCATCGTCGGCGTGATTGGTCCGAACGGCGCCGGCAAGACCACTTTGTTTCGGATGATTACCAACCAGGAGCAACCGGATGCGGGAACGATTCGCAAAGGTGAGACTGTGGTACTCGCTTATGTCGATCAGAGCCGTACGCTCGCTGCCAATAAGACGATCTGGGAGGAAATTAGCGGCGGTGAAGACATGCTCAAGCTGGGACCACGCGAAGTGAACTCACGAGCCTACGTCGCCCGGTTCAATTTTTCCGGATCAGATCAGCAAAAGAAAGTCGGAATGTTGTCGGGCGGCGAACGCAATCGCGTTCATCTCGCGAAGATGTTGAAGGAAGGCGCGAACGTGTTGTTACTCGACGAGCCCACAAACGATCTCGACGTCAACACGCTGCGTGCGCTTGAAGAAGCGCTGGAAAATTTTGCGGGTTGCGCAGTGGTGATTTCGCATGATCGATGGTTTCTGGATCGAATTGCGACGCATATTCTCGCGTTTGAGGGTGATAGCAAAGTTGTCTGGTTTGAGGGTAACTACTCTGATTACGAGGCTGATCGAAAGGCGCGGCTTGGAGCGGCGGCTGAGACGCCGCACAGAATCAAGTATCGGCAATTGACGAGGTAGGTTATTTTGGCCACAGATGAAAGCAGATAAACGCCGATCTGCGTTCATCTGCGTTCATCCGCGGCTAAGTTTCTTTTAGGCTAAGTTTCTTTTTATCGCGCTCGTAAGCCACAAGTGCTATAAAAGCACGAGTGTAAATCCGTCATCAATCAGTGAAAATCCGTGGTCAATTCTTTCTGAGGTTCCCATGAAGACTAGTCTAATTGCGGTGTTCTTACTGTTCGCCATGGCCCAGGACCCCGGCGAGATCCGAAACTTCCTGCGCGTCAACAAAGACTTCTGCACCGGCGGCCAGCCAAAACTCGAACATCTCGAAAAACTGAAAGCTGACGGCGTCAAAGCAATCATCAATCTGCGACAGCCGAGCGAACATCGCGCGGCGGAAGAAGAAGCAAAAGCAAAAGAACTCGGCCTGCGTTATTTCAACATCCCCGTCGCTTACGGCAATCCAAACGAAGAACAGGTCGCGGAGTTTCTGAAGATCACGGACGACCCGGAAAATCGTCCCGCCTTCATTCACTGCACTGCTGCCATTCGCGTCGGCGCCTTCTGGATGATCAGACGTGTTCTGCGCGATGGTTGGAAAGTCGAAGACGCAGAAGCGGAAGCGGTGAAAGTAGGACTCCGCGAAAGCCCACACTGGCTGGAGTTCGCACGCAAGTACATCGAAACGCATCGATCGAAAGCATCGTTACCATCTCACTCGCTAACCTTCGGCGCTTTTACAGCGCGGTTTGATCCGGCGGGAACATTTAGCCTCGAAGGCGCTGGCTGGCCCAAAATCAACGGCACCTGGAAAAATCTTGGGTCTGAAGTAGAGCTCCTGATCTCTGGCGGCCCGGGCGGCTGCGATGGACCAGGCAAATATGGTTACGCGACTGACGGCAAGCACCTTTCCTTCAACCTCGTTTCAGACGCCTGCAAGCCGCGACAGATGATTCTCGATCGCAGCACGTGGCTGCCTGCCGGCGAAACCGTCCCACTTCCTCCGCGTGAGATCGTTAGCACTGGAAATGGTCGGCCACCAGGTCGTCCGTTCGCGAATAACAAAGGAAGCTGGCCGTCGTTCCGCGGTCCACACGCATCGGGCGTTGCTGACGGGCAGAACCTTCCTGACCAGTGGAACGGTAAGACCGGCGAGAACATTCTGTGGCGCACTTCGATTCCCGGCCTCGCACACTCGAGCCCAGTGGTTTGGGGCAATCGAATCTTTGTAACTTCCGCCGTTAGCAGTGATCCGAAAGCGACTTTTCGGCCTGGTCTATATGGCGACGGTGATGCCTCGACAGATCGCTCGCGCCATCGTTGGATGATCTATGCACTCGACAAACAGAGCGGAAAGATTCTGTGGGAACGAGTCGCTTATGAAGGTGCGCCTATCGAGAAACGTCACATCAAGTCGACGTATGCGAACGCGACACCGGTGACGGATGGTCGCATTGTCGTTGCGTGGTTCGGATCACAAGGTGTGCACGCTTACGACGTTAACGGAAAGTTTCTCTGGAAAGTCGATCTCGGACGCGTGGACCTCGGCGCTTACGATATTCCTACTTACGAATGGGGTCCCGCCAGCTCGCCGATCATCTGGAAAGATCTGGTGATACTCCAGTGCGATACACAGGCTGATTCGTTCATCATTGCCTTCGATGCGAACACCGGTAGAGCTGTCTGGAAAACAAAGCGTGATGAGATTCCCTCGTGGGGCACGCCAACGGTGGCTGCTACTTCGAAGGGTGAAGAGTTGATCGCGAACGCGTCAAACTTTATTCGTGGCTACGATCCGCGCAGCGGGAAAGAATTATGGCGGCTCGGTCGCAGTTCGAAGATAACTGCACCGACGCCGATCTTCGCAGATGACATGCTCGTGGTCGTTAGTGGTCGCGGGCCGGAGCGGCCGATCTTCGTCGTCAAAGCAGGCTCACGCGGAGATCTGACTTTGCCGGAAGGAAAGACGAGCAGCGACACAGTCATCTGGAGCCGCACGGGCCGCGGTTCTTACATGCCGACGCCTTTGATCTACAACGGGATCCTCTACGTACTCGCAAACAACGGCACGTTCGACGCTTACAACCTGAAAACCGGCGACGAGATCTACCGGCAACGCTTACCACTCGTGGGGAGTGGCTTCAGCGCTTCGCCGGTTGCATCTGACGGCAAGATCTATCTGTCGAATGAAGACGGGGAAATTCTCGTTGTCTCTGCTGGTGAGAAATTCAATCACATTGCCACAAATTCAATGGGTGAACTATTGATGGCGACCCCGGCGTTGTCAGACGGCGTGATGTACGTGCGTTCTTCGGCGAGTCTCTTCGCGGTTGGGCGGAAGAAATAGACTTGCGAGCCAGTAGTGCCTCGGACTCTGTGAAACTCTGTGTTCTCTGTGCCTCGGTGGTTGTTGTATCGCACATTCCTGTAACCACCGAGGCATAGAGAACACAGAGTTTCAGAGAGAAAACTTTAATTATTCAGGATAAACAGGATTGAGCACCGGAAGAATGGAGGCATTTAGTGATGGCGTGATCGCCATCATTATCACCATTATGGTGCTTGAACTACGCCCGCCACACGACACCAGTCTGGTTGGACTGCGCCCACTACTTCCCGTGATCGGAAGCTATGTGATGAGTTTCATTTACCTGGGAATCTATTGGAACAACCATCACCACCTCCTCCACGTCACTCAACACATAGACGGGCGTGCGTTGTGGGCCAACCTGTATTTATTGTTCTGGTTGTCGTTGGTTCCGTTTGTGACGGCGTGGATGGGCGAGAACCACTTTTCACAGTGGCCCGTGGCGCTTTATGGCATGGTGTTGCTGATGGCCGCAATCGCGTACACGATTCTGGTGTTTACACTGTTGGCAGCACCGGGTAATGAGCTACTCGCTTCCGCCTTGGGATCGGACTTCAAGGGGAAGGTATCGATCGTGATTTACATAGTCGGGATTGCGTTGTCGTTTGTGAACCCGTGGATCGGGTTGGCGATTTATGTTGCGGTGGCTGTGATGTGGTTGATACCCGACAGACGCATCGAGCGGAAGTTCAGCTAGGCCGTGGGCCACATCAACAATCCACAGATTTCACAGATCTTCATCCGTGCAAATCTGTGGATTGGAAATCCGTGTAATCGGTGGTTACTGCTTTGAAACCTGGAGGTCGCCGCCGGCGGCTTTGATCTCAGGAAACTCGTAGGAGTCGAGTGGGAAGCTCTTGCAGGTCACGACTTTGCTCAGATCGGAAGGAACGCCGACGTCGTCGGGTCGCTCGAAATCCGTCGCGATCCACGTCAGGCTCGCACCTTTATCGTCGTCGAGTTCGGCATCCGCGGGAACCCAGCCTTTCGCTGGCTGCGGGTAAACTCCCCAGGAAAGCCGGTCCTTTTCGAGCCCGTTGTCTTCAATAACGAGCAGCACGCGCTGCCCGATTTGGCTCGTGACATTTGAATCGTAAATCTCTCCACCGATCACCGCCCTGTTCTCGTTAACCTGCATGCAATCAAATTTGGCCTTTACCAAAACACCTCCGGTTTTGGTTTGCTCCGGATTGTCAGGATCTTCCACCGGAACTGCCACCGGATCGCTGAACGTTACTTCGCCGTCAGCTTGTCCGTCAGCACTTTGCTGAGCATTTAACTCAACGAACCTTGTTTCTCCGTCTTCGAGCACAAACTTGAAACTCCCTGTGGCAGAAGCTCCTTCAGCACTTGCTGAAACCAGAGCCGGCAAAGCAAGACACACCACAAACAATGTAAGAACGAAAGCGCCTATAATGCTCTTCATGAGAGGTCTCCTCGATTTAGAAAAGGTTTTCTGGTAGGTGGGTGTATGAGGACTTTGATGTATCAAAGCCAATTCGCACCACACGATAATGAATAAGAATCAGCACTATCCCATAACGCGTATTTTCTTTCGTTTCTGGTCACACTTTTTTTGAGCCCGAGCGGTTTGTGCGACTAAAATTTAAATTTGTGAAATACTAATCAGCGTAAACTGCGGATAAAGGACAATTGAATATGAAACCCCTGCTTGTATTTGTTGTCTTACTACTCGTCTGCCACATTGCCTTCGCGCAAAACGAGACACCTTCAAAATTCGAAGCAACAAACGACGGTTTCAACTACGTCCGGCGCACTGTGATGATTCCGATGCGCGATGGCGTGAAACTGCACACGGTAATTCTTGTCCCGAAAGGCGCTCGCAACGCGCCAATCCTGCTCACGCGCACGCCGTACAACGCTGACGGGCTGACCGGTCACGCAGAGAGCTCTGACCTTGGATCGATCCTCACTGGTTACGACAATGCCACCGACGTGATTGTCGAAGGTGGATACATCCGTGTGGTCCAGGACATTCGCGGCAAGTACGGCTCTGAAGGTGAGTACGTCATGAATCGCCCGCTGCACGGCCCGCTGAATTCGACCAGGGTGGACCATGCAACGGACACTTACGACACAATCGATTGGCTCGTGAAGAACATTCCCGAGACGAATGGTCGAGTCGGCATCCTCGGTATCTCATACGACGGATTCCTGCCGTTGATGGCGTTGATTAACCCGCATCCGGCGCTAAAGGTTTCGGTGCCGATGAATCCAATGGTGGACGGCTGGATCGGCGACGACTGGTTTCACAACGGCGCGTTTCGCCAGCAGGGCATGAGCTACATTTACGATCAGGAAGCAACGCGTGCCAACGAGATCAAATGGTGGACCAGTCACTTCGACGACTACGACATGTTTATGGAAGCAGGTTCTGCCGGTGAACTCGGGCGTCGCCGTGGCCTCGAACAAGTCGGCTTCTGGCGCAAGATACTCGAACATCCGAACTACGACGCGTTCTGGCAGGTGCAGGCCGTCGACAAGATCCTGGCGAAGGAACCGCTGAAGGTTCCGGTAATGCTCGTACATAGTTTGTGGGACCAGGAAGACATCTACGGCGACATCGCCGTCTACAAAGCAATCGAACCGAAGGACACCAACAACGACAAAGTGTTTCTCGTCCTTGGCCCATGGCATCACGGACAGATGATTCGCGACGGCAGTGCACTCGGCGCAATCAAGTTCAACAGCGACACATCGCTGACGTTTCGTCGCGAAATTCTGCGCCCGTTCCTCGATCAATACTTAAAAGATGGCGCGCCGAAGGCGAACATCACGCCGGTAGTCGCTTTTGAAACCGGCACAAACACCTGGCACCGTTTATCGTCATGGCCGAAAGGCTGCGAAGACGGTTGCACCATCAAACCAACGCCGCTTTATCTCAACGCAGGGCTGAATGCCGGATTCAATGCTAAAACAGCGGCGCCGGGTTACGAGGAATACGTGTCAGATCCTTCGAAGCCAGTGCCGTTTCGCGCGCGACCGATAGATGGTGCAAGCTGGTCGCGTTGGCTGGTTGACGATCAACGCGAGATGTCAGGGCGTCCGGATGTGCTGACGTTCACCTCGGAAGTGTTGACTGCGCCGGTGAAAATCAGCGGCGAGCCGATCGCGAATCTGATTGCGTCAACAAGTGGTACTGATTCGGATTGGGTGGTGAAGCTGATCGACCTTTACCCGTCGCAGGTTGCGGGACAACCCAATATGGGTGGATATCAGTTGATGATTTCGGCTGATGTACTGCGTGGACGTTTTCGCGAGAGTTTTGAGTTTCCCAAAGCGATTGAGTCAAACACGCCGCTGCGCTTTCGCTTCCGGTTGCCAACGGCGAATCACGTGTTTCTGCCTGGTCACCGGATCATGGTCCAGATTCAGTCGAGCTGGTTCCCGCTTTATGATCGCAATCCGCAAACATTCGTGAAGAGCATCTTCTGGGCCAAACCAGAGGATTACAAGAAAGCGACGCAACGGATCTATAACACAACCGGCAACGCGAGCTTTATCGAGTTGCCGCTCGTAACCAGGCCTTAAATGTTTTCTCTGTGTAACTCTGTGTTTTCTTTGTCTCTGTGGTAAAAGCATCCTCACAAACAAATTAACCACAGAGGCACAGAGAACACAGAGGTTGCGCAGAGAAACCAGGATGGAGTGACATATGAAACTTCACGTTCCACTTATCTTCATACTCCTACTCGCTGCCTTCTCGTCTGCGGCGGCAAAGGATGACATCTCCAAGGAATTGATCACCTCAAACGGTAAGACGCGCGCTTACTATCTCTATGTGCCGTCGACGATCAAAGCGCCTGCACCATTGATAATCACGCTGCATGGTTCCAACCGCACGGGGGTAACACTCGTTGAAAAGTGGAAAGACTTTGCCAAAAAAGAAGGAGTCATCCTCGCAGGACCAGATGCAACTAACCTGCGCGGCTGGGGAGCGCCGCAGGATGGACCAGACTTCCTGCGCGATTTGGTGGACGAGCTTAAAAGCAAGTATCCGGTCAATCCGCGTCGCGTCTATCTTTTCGGTCACTCTGCAGGCGCATCGTTTGCTTTACAGATATGTCTGATGGAGTCGCAGTATTTTGCTGCTACCGCCGTGCATGCCGGGGCTTTGCCGGAAGACGCAGAGCAACTGATCGCCCTGGCAAAACGAAAGATACCAATGTCGATCCAGGTCGGTGATAGCGACGAGTTCTTTCCGCTCAAGATCGTCCGAGCGACACGAGATATCTTGAAAGACGCAGGCATCCCTGTTGAACTAGTCGAGATCAAGAATCACGATCACTGGTATTACGATCAGGCGGCGAAGTTTAATCAAACGGCCTGGGATTTTCTCAAGAAGTACGAACTCGACGCCGATCCTATTTATCAAAAGTACAAGTGGGATCAGTAGGTTCAAGCGGCTTTGCACGAAAAGTCTGATTTCTCTGTGCAGTCTCTGTGTCCTCTGTGTCTCTGTGGTTGTTTTTTCGAACGATTCCTTAACCACAGAGGCACAGAGGACACAGAGACTGCACAGAGAAGAAGTCCGATAAGGACTTCTCGTGCAAAGCCGGTTCAAACTTTAGTTTAGCCGCAGATTGAGGCGGATGAACGCAGATCTGCGTTAATCCGCGTCTAATTTAACTTCGACAAAAATCAAGTAGGAGCCCAATATGCGCAGACTTCTCTTTCGAGTAGTTGTGATCGTGCTTTGCCTCGCTGTGTTGCTTACCGCATCTCAGCCGCCTCACGCCTTAAGCTCATCGCCCAGTAATGATTACAAAGCGCAGGTTGTCGCCGATGTGGCGGCGATGGCCAAGCAGTCACAGGTGATGGTCGACATGGTCTTCAGCTTTGGAGAGCTCGGCTTCCAGGAAGTTGAGACTTCGAAGTATCTAACCGGCATTCTCAAAAAAGAAGGCTTCAAGATCGAACAAGGCATCGCCGGTATTCCCACCGCATGGATGGCTTCGTGGGGCTCGGGCAAGCCGGTCATCGCGTTGGGCTCAGACGTTGACTGCATTCCACAAGCCTCCCAAAAACCCGGCGTCGCATATCACGATCCGCTCATCGAAGGCGCTCCCGGTCATGGCGAAGGACACAACTCCGGCGTGCCGCTGAATATCACCGCCGCAATTGCCGTGAAGCGACTGATGGAACGCAACAAACTTCCCGGCACGATCAAGGTCTGGCCCGGAGTCGCTGAAGAACTCGTCGCGGGCAAGGCCTACTTCGTTCGCGCCGGCGTGTTTAAGGACGTCGACGTAGTGCTGTTTACACACGTTGGAAACAACCTCAACACTTCGTGGGGCCAGTCGTCCGCAACCGGACTCGTGTCCGTCGAATACACGTTCAAGGGCGAGAGCGCACACGCAGCAGGTGCGCCGTGGCAGGGACGCAGTGCACTGGATGCCGTGGAGTTGATGGATATCGGCTGGAATTTCCGGCGCGAACATCTGCGACTTCAGCAACGCTCTCATTACGTGATCACGAATGGCGGCGACCAACCCAACGTCGTTCCACGTCTCGCTAGTGTTTGGTACTACTTCCGCGAGCTTGACTACGAGCACATCACGCAGATGCGCGAGATCGGCGACGCAATGGCCCAGGGCGCGGCCATGATGACGAATACCTCGGTTTCATCGCGCGTGCTCGGATCAGCCTGGCCACAGCACTTCAATAGACCTGTCGCCGAAGCGATGTATGAAAACATCAAGCAAGTCGGTCTGCCGCAGTGGAGCGACGCTGATCAAACGCTCGCGAAGGCTTTGCAGAAGGAGTTGAAAGCGCGCGAGCAGGGACTCGCCACTAACCTGATGCCGCTTGCTGGTCCAGTAACTGCGGAACAACAGACACGTGGCGGTTCTGATGACATCGGCGATGTGTCGTGGAACATTCCGACAGTCACGCTGCGTTTTCCTTCGAACATACCTGGATTGCCTGGTCATAACTGGACCGATGCAATTGCGATGGCCACTCCGATCGCACATAAAGGTGTTACCGCAGGTGCGAAAGTGGTCGCGATGACGATGATCGATCTGTTGACTAAACCGGAACTGGTCTCAGAATCGTGGAAGTATTTTCGTGAGGTGCAGACAAAGGATACGAAGTATCAGCCGTTGATCGGTCCGGACGACAAGCCACCAACGTATTTGAACCAGCGGACGATGGACATGTATCGAGAACGTATGCGGAAGTATTATTACGACCCTTCGAAGTACGACACGTATCTCGAGCAGTTAGGGATCAAATATCCGACCACACGTTAGGAGTCATCGATGGCTGAAGCGAAAACTAAACCGACAAATGAGAGCGTCAAGGACTTCCTGAATAGGATTCCGGAAGCCGATAGACGCGAGGATTGTTTTGCGATAGCGAAGATAATGGAAGAGATTACAGGCGATAAGCCAAAGATGTGGGGACCGAGCATTGTTGGGTTTGGTACGTATCACTACAAGTATGCGAGCGGGCGCGAAGGCGATTGGCCCGTCACAGGGTTCTCACCGCGCAAGAAGGATCTGACGCTTTACATCATGATGGGATTCGCGAAGCACGATGAGATGATGAAGAAGCTGGGTAAGCACAGTGTCGGGAAGTCGTGCCTCTATATCAAGCGATTGTCCGATATCGATGTGCCAACGCTGAAGAAGTTGATTAAGACGTCAGTGCAGGAGTTGAAGGCTTACACAAAGGCTCAGAGCGCCCGCAGCAAAGCCTAAACCTCGTACAGGACGGACAAGATTTTCAAGATGGACAGGATAGAACATCGTGTTAATCTGAAAACATCCTGTCAATCCTGTCTAACTGCGCCGTTCGCCTTACTAATCTCAACTTTGTTAATCACCACAAACTCACCCTCAACAACCGGCACGACTGAACCTGAAGAATCCACCTCCGTGATCCATCTCGCTTTTCGTTTCGTCTGCTCGAGTCTCATGAGATACGCCCACTGCGATGCCGCCGTGTGCCCTTCGTAGATCAGGAACAGATCACGCTGGTGCTCGAGAAAGTAGACGCGATCGATCCGTCCTTTCCAGCCAAGTTTCAACATAAACACGCGCCGCAGCCCCGCAGGCGAAGTGAACTCACCCATACCATCGTGACGGATGATGTAGTTCCCAACCGACGTGGACAATATGAAGAAACTTCGCTCATTCCCTTCCCCAACCCGATCGGCCAGCGCGAAGGCCTCGGATGGAGGCGAAGCGCCAAAATCGACTGACCACAGCATCGCTACGCTCAGACAGATTACAAGTAGCTTTCTCATGATTTTCTCCTTTGGCGGGGCGGTGAGGTATAGCCAGTTTACTACAATTGGAGCATAATCTGGTCGAAATCCATCCCCCACAATTTTGTTTACTGGGGGACATGATGGACAAACGCCGGCTAAAGCAGATCGAGCAATTTGTGATCGGCTTCTTTCAGGATCACAACGAAACACGTATTCTGGCAAAGGAACTCTTTGAAAGCACAAGCGCTTACGCGAATGCCGATATTGTGAGAGCGCTGGAAGATCTCGAGAAGAAAGAACGTCTCCTCGTGCGTCACACAAGCGAGGGCAACGATTACATTTCCCTGACGGCCCAGGGAATTGCACGCCTCGGCCTCGAGCACGCTGACGTTGAGGACAACTCCTCGGCCATGCCTCATCCGCCAAAGAGCGCCACGAGAGCCGTGTAAGAAGAAGTTTTTTGGAAGTATGAAAGCATTCACTCCCGCTCTACTTCTATTCATTCTCTGTTTTTCTGTCCTCGCTCAGGAGCCACTGGCGGACAACAATTCTTTGGCGGAAGTGCGCGACAAGCGTAGTGCTCTGCTGGTGGTGTTTAAGTCGCGCGTGCTGGATGTCAGCGATCGCGAGCGCGCGATCATTGACGATGTGTTGAAAGCCAACCCGAACCCAACCGGTCGTTACCGCTGGGTTTACACTCAACTCGCCAAAAAGCTCAACAAGTATATCCATAAATACAAGAGCCTGAGTGCTGCCTCGGAGCTGTCAGATGCGGATTACGTAATCTTTTTCAACGTAGTCGAGTTTCGCAGGATACTGAATACGCCTTATCCCTACGGAGAGCTGTTTGTGATCGTGAAGGGTTCACCAGAGACGCTGAAGCCGCCGCGTGTCGTCTGGCGCGCCAGGAAAGTGTTATTTGCCGATGACGCCATCAGCGATCTGATAAAAGAACTCAAAGCCATTCGCGGCGAAACTTAGCCGCAAACTTTGCAACTCTCAATTCGTTTTGACGTGTAAGGTCCGTGCAACTTTTTGGTTGTTTCATTCACTAACGTGGATGAGTCAGAACTTTAGCCGCAGATTAACGCGGATTTAGGTTTTCCCACCCCAACTACAAAAGGGATCGTCCCGATGCTCATGAGGTTTCTGTTTGGAGCAGTAATATATTGCACCGCTACTTCGTTCGCGTTCGGGCAGCCAGTCACAGGCGCCTTGAAAGGCACAGTGACTGACCAGCTTGGCAGTCTCGTAGTGGGAGCCAAGGTGACGCTCCGCAATACGCGTGGCGTGAGCACCACTGCCAATACCAACTCCTCAGGTGTTTACGAGTTTCGACGGCTGGAGCCTGGAACGTACGAGCTCAGAATCGACTCACCGGGATTCAGCGTCTTCGAAGACAAAGCTGTCGAAATTCACCCGCGCGAACTCAAAATGCTGAACGCACAACTGGAAGTCGCCCTGGAAGATCAACAGGTCACAGTCGACGACCGCAACATCAGCACCGATTCTGACAACAACGCCAATGCCATCGTCCTGCGCGGGAAGGAACTCGAAGCACTGCCGAACGATCCAACCGCGCTGGCCGCCACCTTACAGGCCATGGCTGGACCAACTGATCCCGAATCAGGCGGTAATGCGCAGATCAAAGTGGACGGTTTCTCGAACGGTCAAATCCCACCGAAAGAGGCTATCCGCGAAGTTCGCATCAACAACAATCCATTCTCAGCCGAAAATGAGTTTCCGGGCTGGAGCGGTATCGAGATCTTTACTCAACCTGGAGCAGATAAGTGGCATGGCGGCTTTTCTTTTGACTTCAACGATGAAAGCCTAAACTCGCGCAATCCATTTACGCTGAGACGAGTGCCTTATCAACAGCGCGGCTACAGTGGCAGTCTCAGTGGTCCAATCATACCCAAGCGCGCTTCGTTCTCGGTCTATTTCAGTCGCTACGAGAGCGATGCAAATTCCGTTGTCAATGCGACCATCCTCGATCCCGTGACGCTGAAGCCGTTGACGATTAACGAATCATTCGTGACACCGGATGTTAATAACTACGGTAACGCGCGGTTTGATTTCAAAGTCAACAAGATGCACACGATTGTGGGCAGGTTTAGTTACAACCGATCGACGCAGGATCTGCAGGGGGTCGGTGGTTTCTCGTTACCATCACGAGCCTACAAGGGGCAGCGCAGCAACTTCATCATGCAGTTCACTGAAACTGCACTGATCAATGAAAAGACTGTCAACGAGACTCGCCTTCAGTGGAGTCGTAATCGCTTCAATCAGTCGAGTGTTTTGGATGCGTTTGCGCTGAACGTTCAGGATTCGTTTTTTGGAGGTGGATCGCAGGTAGGTTCATCGTCAAACGCGCAGGATCGTTTTGAGCTTCAGAACTTTACTTCATGGACTTCGGGCAATCATTTCCTGAAGATTGGCGGCCGGCTGAGGCATGTAAAGATCGACAGTATTTCACCCGGAAACTTCGGCGGTACGTACACGTTCGCTGGTGGTCCTGGCCCACGTCTCGACGCTAACGATCAGGTTGTGTCCGGGCCGTTGATCGAGTTGAGCAGCCTCGAACGTTATCGCCGCACGCTCGTCTTTGCCCGCGCCGGATTAACTCCTGCGGCGATCCGGGTACTCGGCGGCGGCGCTACGCAGTTTTCGCTCGCCGGCGGCGATCCGGAAGCAATCGTCAAGCAAACCGACGTTTCGTTTTACCTGCAGGACGAGTGGAAGGTGCGACCCAACTTCACCTTGTCGCCGGGATTGCGTTACGAGAACCAGAATAATATCAACAGCAATTTTAATTTCGCCCCACGCATCGCATTTGCATGGTCGCCCGTCTTCGGACACAAGAAGGTCGCCGCCAACGCCGCACCTAAACCGGCAACACCGGCAACACCAGCAACAACGGGCGCCACTCCCTCTACCACCACCGCGACCGCTGCCGCGCCTGCACCTGCTCATGCCGCAGGTCCACCAAAAACCGTCTTCCGCGGCGGCCTGGGATACTTCTACAACCGCGTCTCCGAAGACGTCACGTTGCAGTCACTACGCTTCAATGGAACGAATCAACAACAGTTTCTGGTGACCAACCCTGCTGTGTTGGATCTGTTTCCGATCGTGCCGCCGATTGACGCACTCGACGCTTTTGCCCAGCCACAGGTCCGTCGCGTGCTTGCGGATGATTTCCACACCTGGCGTTCACTGCGTTTCATGTTCACCGTCGAACGGGCACTCCCCGCAAACGTGAAACTCTCACTCACGTACATGCACTCCCGTACTGACCGAACGCTACGCTCAACCAATATCAACGCACCGCTGGGCGGTACATTCATTCCGGGCGTGCCGAACAGCGGCGTGCGCCCGCTTGGTGCTGATGCGGGCAACGTGCTCGAGTATCAGTCAAACGGCCGTAACGTCGCCAACACGCTCAGCGTAAACATCAACGGCACTTTGAAGAAGGTCCAGTTTTGGGGTGGTTACAACCTGAACAAGAGCCGGAGCACTGATGGCGGTCAGAGCGGTTCGCCGTTCGATGCTTACGATTTCAGTCATGAATTCGCGCGTGGTCCATTCAACAGTCTGAGTTTTATGTACGGCGGCGGCAGTTACACGGCGCCGGGTGGCATCAACCTGAACATGTTTACGATTGCCAACTCCGGTTATCCGTTCAACATCACCACCGGACGTGACACAAACGGCGACACGTTCTTCACCGAACGACCTGCATTCGCCACCGACTTGAACGAGCCGGGCGTCATCGTCACACCGCTCGGAGCTTTTGATCCCACGCCTTCGCCGGGACAGACGATCATTCCGCGAAACTTCGGACGTGGACCAGGCTTCGTTTCGGTGAACATGAATGCAGGCAAGACGTTCAAGTTTGGTAAGGCGATCGAACCGAAGACGCCGCCACCGCCCGGCGCGCCCCGCACCACCGATGCGAGCAAAGATCAAAAGCCTCCGGCAAAGCCGGCGATCCAGCGCCCGTATTCCATTACCTTCTCCGTGAACGCCACCAACATCTTCAATCGAACCAACAAAGGTGCTCCTGTGGGGAACATGAGTTCACCATTCTTCTTGAAATCTCCGTCGGGTTCAAATACCTTCTTCTTCGGTCCCTCAGGCGGATCAGCCGGCAATCGAGTGATCAGTCTTCGCGTCAGGATCGGCTTCTAGGATATCCTGTTAATCCTGCAAATCATGTAAATCCTGTTAACAGGATTTGCAGGATTTTGCATGATGAACAAGATTAAGCCATAGTAAATTTATGCTTACACATATTGTGATCTGGAAGTATCGCGACGACGTCGAACAGTTCGCGCGTGAAGAGCACGTGAGTCTGTTACGAAATCTGAAGACTTTGATTCCTGAGGTTCAGAGTTTATCGGTTGGCTTCGACACTCTCTTCCTGCCGCGCTCGTACGATACCGGTCTCGTGGCCATCTTCGAGGATCGAGCGGCGCTCGATGTTTACACAATTCATCCCGAACACGTCAAAGTTGCGGAGTTTGGCAGAAGCATCAGCGAGCACGTTGCCTCTGTGGACTTCATCGAGTAATGCGTTCGAAGAAGTTCATTCTCCTGGTCATTTTCTTTCTGCTGCTGGTTTCGCAGAGTCCCTTCGCATATCGCAGATTCAAGCTACGCCGGCTCAGTAGCACCATTCAACAAGTCAATTCCCAGCGCATTCAATCACAGACGAACGGCTTCAATGAGTACAGGGGCGTGGTCCACGTGCACTCGTTTCTCGGTGGCCACAGCACCGGCACGTTCTCCGAGATCATTTCAGCAGCTCGAGCCAATCAGTTGCAGTTCGTGATCATGACGGAGCACACGGAGAAAGAGTTTGACACTGCGGCAATGACTCTAAAAGGTCAACACGGTGGCGTGCTCTTTATCAACGGGAATGAGGTGAGCGCGGAAAATGGAGATCGCGTGCTCGCACTGCCGGACAATGTTTCGATCATTGCGTATCCGCAAGAGTTCAAGAATTGGGACAGTGCTCGGGTCAATGGCGTCGAGGTCTACAACGTCTTTACCAACGCGCGTCAGGCTAATCCTCTGGTGGCGTTCTTTGACGTGCTTTGGTCCCAACGTAGCTATCCGGACTTGCTCTTTGCTTTGTACTTGAAAAGACCTGATGAGAGTCTAAAAAAATGGGACCAGGCGCTAACTCGCGCGAAACTCACGGCGGTCGGAGGCAACGATGCGCACGCCAACATCGGCGTGAGCTTAAAAGATAGTTCCGGAAAGACGCTGCTCGGGATCCAACTGCATCCGTACGCGGTCAGCTTCCGACTCGTCCGGCTGCATGTCTTGATCGAGCAGAATAAGCCGCTTGATGCGACGACCGTGATGGAAGCCGTGCGTGCGGGTCATTGTTTCATTGGTTTTGATTTTCTCAGTGATACAACTGGGTTCGTGTTCGAGGCGGACAATCCTGGGGATCGGAAAATTCAGGGGGATGAGATTTCGCTCAAACCGGAGACACGTCTACGGGTACAAAGCCCCCTGCGCGGGCGAATTGTAATCTTCAAAGACGGCGCGATATGGGTCGACGAGAGTGAGATTGCCGGCAAAGAAGTGGTGATTACCGAACGTGGCGTCTACCGAGCCGAGGTTTACTTGCCCCAGCTTGGAAACCTGCCGTGGATAATCTCGAATCCAATTTATATCAGGTAAGAGTAACCACTGATTAAACGGATCAATCCGCGAAGATCTTCACAGATAATCCGCGAAATCCGCGGCCTAAAAACGGCTCCGCCCCACGGGGTGCCCTGCTAGCTGCCCTGTGGGGCGACGAACCTTTCGCCGGAAAGCTCCGGCTTTACTTGTCTTCGGAAGCGGTGCGTACGTTCACCGGAGTACTGTTGAAGGTCTAGTGTTTGACCTCACTCTCCTCTTAAGTTCCAAGTGTCAGGAACTGAGGAGTACAGCCTTCCACACACTGTTTTTTCAAGTCCCAACAGTCTAGGCGTTGAGTGCCCGAGTGTCAAGCTTCAGCTTGACCGAACGTGAACCATACAAGGTCGTAAATTGCTAGAATGCGTCGCCGATGAATCTAAAAATACCTACCCCTCAAAACTTCAGCTTCCGCCGGACCGTTGCGAGTCATGGCTGGTATCAACTGCCTCCCTTTGGCTTGGATACAGACAAATGGGAACTCGCGCGCGTCATCGACGTCGGAAAGAGGCCGCCGGTCACGATCTTCCTGACCGAACGCAAGAACCATGTTCGGGTGAGGCCGACCCGACCGCTTAACAAGTCTGAAACAGCCATCGTCACGCATGACGCCCGCCATGTCCTCCGGCTCGATGACGATCTGCTGAACTTCTACGCAACCATGGATCGTGATCCGGAGTTTTCATGGATCGGGAAACAGGGCGCGGGCCGTCTGCTGCGTTCGCCAACCGTGTTTGAAGATCTGGTAAAGATGATCTGCACCACTAACTGTTCGTGGGCCTTGACGTTGAAGATGGTCCATGGCCTGGTGGGGAATCTTGGACGCGACGCGGGCGATGGGCGTCGAACCTTTCCAAACGCTCGATCGATGGCGTTGATGCCCTTGAAGTTTTACGTTGACGAAGTGCGCGCCGGTTATCGCGCTCCTTATTTGAAAGAATTGGCCGACCGCGTTGCCGCTGGTGAGTTGAATGTGGAGGAATGGCTCACGAGCGAACTGCCCACGCGTGATCTGCTCAAGCAGATGAAGGGTGTGAAAGGCGTTGGTGATTATGCCGCCGAAAATCTGTTAAAGCTGCTGGGACGTTATGACGGACTGGCGCTCGACTCCTGGACACGCGCACGATTTTTTGAAATCAGGAACAACGGCAGAAAGGCGAACGACAAGAAGATCTCGCGCTACTACGCGAGGTTCAAAGAGTGGCGCGGACTCGCTCTGTGGTGCGATGTTACGAGGGATTGGTTATAGCCACAAAGAAGCACAAAATTCACAAAAGAATAGTAATCATTTGAAAGTCTTCTCTGTGAACCTCTGTGTTCTCTGTGCCTCTATGGTTGTTTGTATCTCACGTTCCTATAACCACAGAGCCACAGAGGTTCACAGAGAAATCCGGAAGTAAGAACGTTTCGTCACTTCTGATGTGTCATTTGCGCATCTTTGTGGTTGAAAGTTATTTATTGAAGACGAGCGTTGAATCCTGTACGCCGCGTGGTGTTTCAGCGTGACGAACAACAGTCAAGGTCTTGCCATCGGCTGAAAGCGTGAGCTTGTCGCTCGAGTTCAACGTCGTCTCGTTCCCATCCCGAGAGAACGTCGTCTTGCTGTTCAGTTCCAGAGTTTTGCCGTCGCTCGACAGTGCCGCCTTGCGTACGAACTTTGCAGGTCCCATTTCACCACTGGTTTCAGTGCCATCGAGGTTGTAGGTTCGCGGACCACCGCCACCCATTCCACGACCTGGACCACCACCCTGGCCACCGCCCGGAGGAGGACCACCCGCCGCCGGGGCGCCAGCCGGAGGAGGACCACCGGGGCCACCAGGACCACCACCGCCAGTCACTTTCTCTTCGATCGTGATCTCCTTATCGGTTTGCGTGACGTTCCAGGTAACACTCTCGGCATTCTGCCAACGCTGATTGAGACCCTGGCTCTTGCTCTTATCAAGCGTCCAGGTTCCGGCGAAATTTGGCGCAGCAGCATGCGCAGCCAGGGCAAACACAAGCGCGCTTGTCAGGCCAAAAGCATAAAGCAACTTTCTCATTCAAGATCTCCTTCACGTGTATTTGATTTCGGACAGTATGGGCGGAGTCTATCAAAACACCGACGAAAAAACTGTAAGGGAATGTAAAGATTTGTATAGAGAAGGTAAAGAAGGAACTTTTTGAGTTTGACTGCGTAACAAGCGAGGTGTTTCGAGCGTCTACTCGATTGACGGTGACAAAAATCGGAAACGAAATTGATTATTGTGAAGAGGAGTCAATCGAGTTTAATTTTTGTCATAAGACAACTGCGAGTGGTGTTTAGTCGCAGAGAGAGCAATCTAACTTAAGTGAGAATCTAACGATAAAGGAAGCAAGGAGAGTAGTGATGAAGACAATGGTAAACAGGATGGTGGCGGTTCTTTTGGTGGGCGCTTTGACCGGTGTTGTGGCGTTCGCCAAAGTGCATAAACACAAAGTGACTTTCGACAACGACATGAAGGTGAATGGCACCCTCGTGAAGAAAGGCAACTACGAAGTTAAGTTTGATGATGAGTCCGGTCAACTTACGATCTCGAAGAACGGCAAAGTCGTCGCTCAGGCAACTGCCAAGGTCGAGCCGCGCGAGAAGAAAGCAAATGACTTTCAGCTGCGATCGGCTGGCAGTGGCGATGAACTGCAACTGACTGGCGTCACCTTTGGTGGTACCGACAAGGACGTCGTGATTACCAACAGCGGTGGAACCACCTCGACGGGCAACAACTAAAGTCTCGATTCCGTTTGTTCCCCCTGCGCCTCGAAGCCCTGAGTGGGTTTCGGGGCGTAGTTGTATTCAGCCACAAAAAAGGACAAGAAACACAAAAAGACATTCAACACCATCTGGGTTACTATTAGTTCTTTCCAAATAAATGTGGGGGAACTTGAGATGAGATACAGGCGTTTCGGACGCACTGGTTGGGAAGTCAGTGAGATCGGTTATGGCATGTGGGGTATGGCCGGTTGGACTAACTCCAGTGACGATGAGTCGTTGCAATCATTACAAGCCTCAGTCGATCGAGGCTGCAACTTTTTTGATACCGCGTTTGCTTACGGAAATGGTCGCAGTGAAAACCTGTTGGGCCAGACCGTCCGATCCAATCAAGCAAAGCGACTCTATACCGCCACCAAGATCCCGCCGAAAAATCTGCAGTGGCCCGCTCTCGCCGATTCCAAACTGATGGAATCGTATCCGCCGGATCACGTTGAAGAATACGTTCATCGTAGTCTGGAGAATGCGAAGCTGGAACAGTTTGACCTGATGCAGTTTCACACCTGGAACGACGACTGGATGCGTGATGACCGCTGGTTCTATCGCATTGACGATATTCGCAGCCAGAAACTGATCAATGCCATCGGGATCAGTATCAATCGTTGGGAGCCATGGAACGGAGTGCGTGCTGTACGCAGCGGACAGATCGACGCGGTGCAGGTGATCTACAACATCTTCGATCAGAATCCCGAAGATGAACTCTTTCCGGCTTGTCGCGAGATGAACGTCGCCGTCATCGCACGTGTGCCTTTCGATGAAGGCACGTTGACGGGAACGCTGACTACAGACAGCAAGTGGCCTGAAGGTGACTGGCGCAACACTTACTTTGTTCCCGAGAACCTGATACCAAGCGTCGAACGAGCCGATGCAGTGAAGAAGACGCTTGCGGAGTGGAACCGAGAACGGTCAACAAACATCACGATGCCAGAACTCGCGTTGCGCTTTATTCTCGGCAACGAGGACGTGAGCACGATCATTCCCGGCATGCGAAAACTCTCACACGTGAAATCAAACACCGAGAGCAGCGACGCCGGCCCCTTGCCACCAGATCTCCAGGAAAAGATCCGAGCCTTCCGCTGGGTACGCAAACCCGCCCCGTGGTCTCAATGAGCCACAAGAAGAGTTAGCCACAAAAAGGCACAAAAAGCACATAAGATGAAATAACACGGGCGCCCAAATAGTAGCAGCCGAAGTCACAGGGCGCGCCCAAATAATAGAAGCGCCCGAAGTCACAGGGCGCCCGAATAGTAAAAGCCGAAGTCACAGGGGTGCCCGAATAGTAGAAGCGACCGAAGTCTCAGGGGCGCCCCGAACAAAGGCGCCCTTTGCTGATTCATCTTTATGTGACTTTTGTGCCTTTTTGTGGCTAACTCTTCATGTTGAGGGTCTTCGTTAAGAAGGCCCAGCGGTCGGCGATCTCCTCGATGATCTTTGAGGTTGGTTTTCCCGCGCCGTGGCCCGCCTTGGTCTCGATGCGGATCAGAATCGGAGCACTGCCACCCTGCGAAGCCTGAAGCGCAGCGGCAAACTTGAAGCTATGTCCCGGCCAAACGCGGTCATCGTGATCCGCTGTTGTCACCATGGTCGGTGGATACGATGCTCCCGACTTGATGTTGTGAAGGGGCGAATACGCATACAACGCTTTGAACTCTTCCGGATTCTCTGACGAGCCGTAATCCGAAACCCACGCCCAACCAATCGTGAACTTCTGAAATCGCAACATGTCCATCACGCCGACAGCCGGCAATGCGGCGCCAAATAGATCCGGACGCTGCGTCAGCGCTGCTCCCACAAGCAAGCCGCCGTTACTTCCGCCGCCAATCGCGAGCTTCGGCGTCGATGTGTATTTGTTATCAATCAACCACTGCGCTGCGGCGATGAAGTCGTCAAAAACATTTTGTTTTTTGAGCTTCATGCCGGCCTGATGCCAGTCTTCACCATACTCACCACCACCACGAAGATTTGGCTGCGCATAAACTCCGCCCATCTCCATCCACACCAGATTGCCAACTGAGAACGCCGGCGTCAGCGAGATGTTGAAACCGCCGTATCCGTAGAGATAAGTCGGATTGTTCCCATCGAGTTTCAATCCCTTCTTGTGCGTAATGAACATCGGCACTTTTGTGCCGTCTTTACTCGTGTAGAAAACCTGCTTTGTTTCGTAATCAGCGGGATTGAATTCAACTTTTGGTTGCCGGAAGATTGTGCTTTTTCCGGTCGTCATGTCGTAGCGATAGATCGTGGTTGGAGTTGTGAAACCAGTGAACGAGTAGAAAGTCTCTTTGTCTCCTGGTTTGCCGGAAAATCCGTCCGCCGAACCGATTCCGGGAAACGCAACCTCACTCAACAACTTGCCGCTGGTGTTGTAAATCTTTACCTGCGTGTAAGCATCCTTCAGATAGTTGAGTATGAGTTTATTGTTGACGAAGGTTGTAGCCTGAAGTGTCTCTTTAGCTTCCGGAACGACCACCTTCCAGTTACTGCGCGCCGGATTGGTGGTGTCAACCTGGATGACCTTGCCCCGCGAAGCTTGCAGATCAGTGCGAAACCAGAACTTCGATCCTTCGTTCCCAATAAAACTGTAAGCCGCATCGAAGTCGTCGAGCAGCTTAACGACGTCAGTATCCTTTGCGTTGAGATCCTTGTAATAGATCCGGCTCTTCACATCCGTGCCTTCGAACACGGTGATGATCAGATAATTGCCGTCGTTAGTTACCGAGGCGTCAAACAACCAGTCTTTCTCATCCGGGCGTTCGTACGCCAACACATCCTGACTCTGGTCTGTGCCGATTTTGTGGTAGTAGACTTTTTGAAAGTAGTTCGTAGCCTTCAGCGCGTCGGCTTTTGGTTCGTCATAACGGCTGTAAAAGAAGCCCTTGCCATCGCGAGTCCACGAGACATCAGAAAACTTCACCCACTTCAGATGGTCAGAGAGATCTTTACTCGTTTCGACGTCGCGTACTTTCCATTCCTGCCAGTCGGAACCTGACGCCGACAAACTGTAAGCGAGCAGATTCCCGCTGGGACTCACCTTGAGTCCGGAAAGCGCGACTGTGCCATCGGCAGAAAGAGTATTCGGATCGAGCACCATCTGTGGCTGAGCGTCGAGTCCAGTGACGGTGTAAAGGACGGCCTGATTCTGGAGACCACTGTTGCGCGTGTAGAAGTAACGATTTCCTTCTTTGAATGGAATTCCGTACTTCTCGTAATCCCAGAGTTTGGTGAGACGTTCCTTTAGCGTGTTCCGTGCTGGTATCGAAGCGAGGTACCCAAAGCTGAGCTTATTTTCAGCTTCGACCCAGTTTCGTGTTTCTTCTGAATCGAGATCTTCGAGCCAGCGATACGGATCCGCGACCTTCGTGCCGTGGTAGTCGTCCATCTGATCGCTTTTTCGTGCCGGGGGATAATTATTCGGTTTGATCATCTGCTGTGTTACACCTGCCAACAAACACACGATAAGCACAAAGCGAATGGGTGGGTGATAAGGCATGCAAACGCTCCCTTCAATTTCAGAACGCACGAGTATAACCTTTTAGCCGCGGATTTTCGTAGATGAAGGCAAATCAGCGTTTATCTGCGTTCATCTGCGGTTGATAATGTTTTGTGGTATTGTGCCGTCGCTCTCTGTGGATTCTGAAAAGGAGTTCCTCCCTATGTACGAAGTACGTTCAGGAACATTTATGGGCGCGGTAGTGCTGGCTGTTGGCCTGGTTCTCTCGACCTTTGTTGGTGGCTGGTTTTTTGTGAAAGGGAAACGAGGCGACCAGACAATCACCGTCACCGGGTCGGCGCGCAAGCGCATCAAGTCGGACCTGGTAATCTGGCGCTCCGCCATTTCGTATCAAGCCCCCGTACTTTCCGATGCCTACCGCTCGCTTTCCGAAGCGGTGCCCCGCGTGAAGGCTTATTTCGTCAGCAAAGGCATTAAGGAAAACCAGATCACCGTGTCTTCTATCTCTTCGCAGACGCTACATGGCCGCACCAGCGATGGAGTTGAGACTTCTGAGATCACCGGTTATTCACTCCGACAGGAGCTTTCTGTACGTTCCGAAGAGGTTGAAAAAATCGGACAGATTGCTCGTGAAGCGACTGAGTTGATCAATCAGGGAATTCTGATTGAATCGATGGCGCCGGAATACCTTGTTACCAAGCTTGGTGAGATCAAGATCGAAATGCTCGCTGAAGCAGCGAAGGACGCGAAGGTCAGAGCTGAGCAGATCGCACAAAGCACCGGAAGTTCCATCGGTAGCGTACGCACGGCTCGAATGGGGGTGCTGCAAATCACGCCAGCCGACTCGACCGAGGTCTCCGACAGCGGCATGAACGACACCTCGGCGCTTGAAAAAGACATCACCGCAGTCGTGAATATAGGCTTTGCTGTCGACTGAGTCGCAGATTACGCCGAGTCCGCGTAATCGATCGATAAAAAGTGATTGACAACCGCAGGGGGCATGGGCGAATCTAAGCCAACGCTCCGCCCCCGGCGCGTACTGGCGGTAATCCCTGGAACTCTCCTGGAAAAACTATGAATTTAAGTTCCCGTCTAGCTCTTTTTGTTGTCGCCGTTCTTTTTGCTGCCGTGGAGATGAGGGCACAGGAGAGTAGCGCAGTTCGCCCACGCACAGTCGCTGCCACCACACAGGAACAGCAGGTAATTCCTACAAGCAAGGTGCCACCCGCTAACCCTGCCACGGTTGGACCCACGCTGCCGGTGATCGAGGCCGACAGCCAGAAAAAGATTTCCGAGCCGATAACTTATCTGACGCCGTCGCTGATTCAGGCTCGCATCTCCGAAGCTCAGCGCATGTTCAAGACGCGACCGAAGCCGACTGCCCTCGTGCCGTCGATCGAATTTGTGACAGTCGCCGCCCTCGACCGTGAAACAGCGCGTACACATTTCATCACGCTTTCAAAAGAGACTTTCTTAACCAAAGGCGCCGAAGTTAACACCACCACTTCCGAGGGCGCACTCGTTGACCTTCGCATCATCCGCGCAAATGGCGTTAATACAGCGATGACGATTTTTACGCCCGATGGCAAGTCGCTGGCGCCGCTGACGATCGAATATCCAATCGAGCGTGGTGGAAAGTATCTCGAGACGGCCTATTACACCTCAGCTCATCCGGCATTGCTCTCGAAGGATCTAACACGCACGGGACAGTTGTACGTGCGCAACATGCTGGATCTCGCAGCCAAACGTCTCCGCGAAAAGGGCGTGGCAATTTCGCCGCAGCTCGTCGATGTCGCCGAGCGACTCTGCGTCGTCGAACACGTGGATCACGAACGTTTTCGCGCCGAAAACCGCATCGCGCTGTATGAAGAGATCTATTCGTTGTTTGCTCTCAACCAGATCGATACCTATCGCTATTCAGTCAGTTCCGCCGGAGCGGGCGGCATGGTGCAGATGATTCCGTGGGCTTACAACCTCGAGCGTACGCGTCATCCGGGTGTTGGCCTCATTCCTGATTTTGTGACGGGAATGCGCAATCATGGCAACGCACTTCAGGCGATGTTGCTTTACATGCAGGATACCTGGAACGAGTTGACCGCGAATGATGAAGTGCAATACGCACTGAACGCGAAGATCGCGACGCCGAGTGAAATACTCGCGGCGGGTTATAACTCAAATGCTGCCAAGCTTCCGGGATATCTGAAACGTGGTGGCGACGGCTGGCGCACGCTCATCCCGCGTGAGACGCAGATGTACCTGCAAATCTACAAATCCTTCGAGGGTCTCGTGCCAATGCAAACAAGGACCGCGGATCTGCGTTAATCCGTGGCTAAAACCGATCTCGAATCTGCGTACTGCAGTTTATAGAGCTTCCAATACAATCCGCGTTCGGCCAATAATTCCTGATGTGTTCCCTGCTCGCGAATCTCACCGTGATGCAGAACGATAATCCGATCCGCGTTTTGAATCGTCGAGAGTCTGTGGGCCACGACAATCGACGTGCGATCACGCATAACTCGTTCTATCGCGCGCTGGATTAATTGCTCAGTCTCCGTATCGATCGAACTCGTCGCTTCGTCAAGAATCAACAATGCCGGATCGAAGGCAAGCGCACGTGCGAATGAAATCAGTTGCTTCTGTCCTACCGACAAACCGGCGCCTCGCTCGCGTACTTCAGCCTGGTAGTTATCCCTCAACCGCTGGATAAAACTGTCTGCGTGAACTTCCTGCGCGGCCCAACGCACACGCTCTTCGATGATGTCCTCTCGCCCCAGGCGAATGTTGCCCTCGATCGTGCCGCTGAACAGAAACACTTCCTGCAGCACGACGGCGAAATTCTTTCGCAAAGCATTCAAATCCCAATCGCGCAAATCAACACCGTCGAGCAGAATCCGTCCGCGCTGAATATCGTAAAAGCGCATCAACAGGTTCGTAATAGTCGTCTTCCCGGAACCTGTATGACCAACGAGCGCGATGGACTGCCCCGGCTCGACAGTGAACGAAACGTCTTTCAGCACCCAGTCTTCGTCTTTGTAAGCAAACCAAACGTTCTGAAACTCGATTCGACCATGTGCGCGCTCGGCTTTAAGCGGCTTTTTGGGTCCGACTATCGCGAGCGGCAGATCCAGCGTCTTGAAAATACGATGTGAAGCGACCACCGCCGCTTGCAGCACGTTGTACTTGTCTGAAATGTCGCGAATGGGTTGAAACAGCGATTGTGAATATTGAATGAAAGCCACCAGTGCACCCAGCGTCAGCACCGTATGTCCTACAGTGTTCTGCATCACACGATAACCGCCATACCAGATAATCAGCGCAATGCCAATCGCGCCGATCAAATCCACGAGCGGGAAGAAGATCGCGTAGTAAAAAATCGTATCGATATTAGCGCGGCGATATTCGTCATTAATACGCTCAAACGTGCGTAACGATTTCTGTTCAGCGTTGAAGATCTGCACTGTTTGGGCGCCTGCAAAGTGTTCCTGAAGAAAAGCGTTGATTCGCGCGAGGCGCGTGCGCACCATGTCGTATCCTCTGCGTGCACCTTTACGGAACCATGTCGTTGCGACAAACAACAAAGGTACGGTGAGCAAACTGATAAGCGTGAGCTTTACGTCCATCCAGAGCATGATCGATACGATCGCGAGGATCTTCACCAGGTCTCCGAGAAGATCAGTGACGCCCGCCGTGAACAGCTCATTCAGAGCATCAACGTCACTCGTCAGCCGCGTCATGATTCGACCCACCGGATTGCGATCGTAGTAAGCCACTTCCTGGTGCTGCAGCTTGGAGTAGAGTTCTTTCCTCATGTCGAACATCACGTATTGCCCGACACTGTTGAGGAAGATTGATTGAAAGTAGGAGAAAACGAGTCGCAATAATTGCGAACCCAGGAAGAGTCCGACGAGCAAGGTTAAGCCATCAGTCTTGCGCGGGAGGATGTTGCGATCGATTGCGTACTCGGTAAACTTTGGCTGCAACACTTCGAGTAAATTCAGCCCGAGGGTGAGCGCGAGCGCGGCAAAAAGCAGCCGCTTATATGGTTTGAGATATCGGAGCAGCCGCCGCGCGACCTGAAAGTCGTACGTCTTCCCGATCGCCTCTTCTTCATGAAACTGTTTTACCGCAGTAGACATCAACTCATTTTCCAATTGCCGATTGCCAATTGCCGATTGTTCGGAAGCGACGCCAATTCAAATCGGCAATCGACAATTGGAAATTGGCAATGTATTACGTCGCAGCCAATTCCTCTTCAAGTAACTGTCGCTCATATAAGTCTGCGTATTCCCTACCGAGAGCCAGCAACTCGTCGTGCGTACCCTGCTCGATAATTCGACCTTCATCGAGAACACAAATCATGTCAGCTTCGCGAACAGTGGAGATTCGATGCGAGATGATCACACTCGTGCGATCGCGCATCACTCCACGAAGCTGACCGAGAATCTTTTCTTCCGTGTAGGTATCAACTGACGACAAGGCATCGTCGAGAATCAGAATCTTAGGTTCACGAAGAACGGCGCGCGCAATCGCTGTGCGTTGCTTCTGGCCGCCGGAGAGCGTAATGCCGCGCTCGCCAACCAGCGCCTCGAAACGATCCGGAAAGCCGGCGATATCTTCAGATAAACCCGCAATCTCGGCTGCCCACTCCACATCAGCCACCTTCGCGTCTGCGACTCCAAACGCGATGTTTCCCTTCACTGAATCGCTGAACAGAAATGTCTCTTGCGGCACATAGCCAATACTCGCGCGCAGTTGCGCAAGTGGATAATCGCGTATGTCCACGCCATCGATGAAAACTGTGTCGTCAGGCGATTCGATCAAACGAGGAATCAAATTCGCGATTGTCGACTTCCCACTGCCGGTGCGACCGACGAAGGCAACCGTTTGCCCGTCGGGAATTGTGAGCGTCACATTTTTGAGCACCGGCTCGTCGTTCGGATGGTATCTAAAGGTCAGATTGCGAAATTCAATCTTGCCCTTGATCGGTGGTTGTTCCACTGTTCCCGGAGCGTCGGCGATTGAGGGATCGATCTGGAGAATGGCATGCAGACGTTTCAAACTCGCTGTGCCTCGCTGATAGAGATTAACGACGTAACCAAGCGCGATGAGAGGCCAGATCAGTCGCGTCAGATAAAGATTGAACATCGTAAACTCGCCCACCGAAATCTCCCCACGCACCGCGAGCGGCACACCCGCCCAAATGATCAACACATAACCAAGTCCGATCAGAAACGTCATCAGCGGACGCATCAAGGCTTCAACCTTTACGAGCCCAAGATTACGTTCAGCATATTGCCAGTTTAGATTGTTGAAGGCCGCCATCTCGGCGTCTTCCTGCGCGTAAGCACGCACGACGCGCACTCCGCTGAAGTTTTCCTGGGCGCGCGCGGTGATCTGTCCGAAGAAATCCTGAATCTTTTCAAAGCGCGTGTGAACCTGCTGGCCAAAAACCTTCACCGTAAGCGAAACGAGCGGCATCGTCACAAACAGCAACAACGTCAGCCACCAGTTCAGCATGAACATCAGCGGCAAAACGAGGATCACGACGAAGAGCGTGCTCAACGAATACATGATCATCGGTCCTGCGAGCTGCCGCACAGCGGCCAGATCATTAGTAGCTCGCGCCATCAAATCGCCCGTGCGATGCTCGTGATAGAACGAGAGCGGCTGATCGACGAGGTGGCGGTAAAAGTCCTGCCGCATGTCGTACTCGACATTGCGCGACATGCCGATAAGAATGCGGCGTTGCAGAAAAAGAAAGAGCCCGCTGATCAGGCTGGCGCCGAGCACCTTGCCTGCGGACATAGTGAGTTTCGACCAGGTGACCTGTTTTAAGTTTTCGTCAATGGCATGGCCGACGAATAGTGGAATAACAAGGCCTGCAGTAACACTGGCCAGGATCGAGAGGATGCCGAGAGTCAGTTGAAGTTTGTAATTCCGAAAGTAAAGCGCGAACTTCTTGAGATCTTCCACACGACGATAATACTTTATCTGTGGCAATCCGCGTAAATCAGCGGCAATTACATTCTGAGATACGTGCTGATCGCCGTCGCAGCGAGCTTTCCGTCGTCACCGAAAAGCTCTGCAGAAACAGTAATCACCTTTTTCCCCGCGCGTACCACACGTGCCGAAGCGCGCGCTGTACCTTCGCTAACCGGTCGCAGGTAATTAATGGTGAGGTCAACCGTCACAGTGCGCTCGTTTTCCGCAAGTTGAGCCATGATGGCGATCGCCATGGCCGAGTCGATCAGCGTCGCGATTGCGCCACCATGCGCGATGCCATTGTTGCGCATGAGATCATCACGGAGCTTCATCGAAAGCACTGCGTGTCCGGGTTCGACGGAGTCGACTTCAATGCCAAGCAACCTGGCAAAGGGCACGTGATCGAGCGTCATGAACGATAACTCTCTCCATGATTGGCAGGTTCGACGATCACCGCCGTGCCATACGCTAAAACTTCTGTGACGCCCTGTGCGATCTCAGTAGTGTCGTAGCGCGCCCCGAGGATAGCGTTGCCGCCAATCTCCGTTGCGTGTTGAATCATGATGTCGAAAGCGTGCTCACGAGTTTCTTCACACAGCCTGGTCCACACAGTGATGTTGCCGCCGACTATCGTCTGCAGAGACGCACCAATAGTCGCGAAGATGTTTCTTGAACGCACAACGATGCCGCGGACCACGCCAAGATTCTGCACCACGCGATAATTCGGCAACTCGAAAGCGGTTGTCACCATTTGATGCGAGACTGAATAGCGCGGCGGGCTCACTGCGTACGGGACGCGTTGTTGCATTGAATCAGAACTCATCGCTTTTCTCCTTAGCCAAAAGGCACAAAAGATACATAACGAAGCGGGTTATTTGCGCTTGAATAAAAGGGCGTTTTTCGGATTATGAGATCTGGTTTTGGGTATGTGGAGAAACTGCTGCAGATCACAGCGCCCGGTTTTATCAAACACTACGCCTTCGTGCTCGAGCATGAGCTGTTGCTTGTTATGCGGTAGAACAATATTTCCGGTCGAACATTTCCCCTGCGCATTGATCACGCGATGCCACGGCGTTCCCTCAGGAGAGGAATGCATGCAGAAGCCGACAGTTCGGGCGGTGTAGCCCTCGCCGAGCAACTCCGCGATCTGGCCATAGGTCATTACACGGCCAGAGGGAATACGCCGCACAATTTTATAAACACGCTCGCGATACTTTGGGTTTTCTTTAACCACAGATTAAACGAACGTTCTCAAAACCACTCGCGCCGGAGCGCCGTCGCCTTTGTTGCTTCTTAAACGTAACGGCAAACAGATCAGTTCATATTTGCCTGGAACGATGCCGGTCAGATTTAAGCCTTCGAGAATCACCACGCTGCGCGACAGTAAGGCCAGATGTGTTTCGTGTTTCTCCGAAGCGTATTTCTCAATCGAGAGATAATCGATGCCGACGAGCTTGATTCCCTGCTCTGCGAGCCATCTGGCAGCCGGAAGATCAAGATAAGTATAGTCAGTGTGAAACTGTGGTCGTGCTTCATTCCAGAAAGCGGAATTGCGCGTTTTGAAGATTACTCGTTCAGTACCCGGAACAAAGTGTTTCTGAACAAACTCTTCATAGATGGCTGTAGCATCCTCCGGCACCTCAATCACCAGGGCTTCGCCAATTAACGCGTCGAGGGACAACGATTCGACCTTTGCCGCACCCTCGATGAAGTGCGCGGGCGCATCAACGTGCGTACCGGTATGTGCGCCGAGGTTGAGCATCGAGACGTTTACGCCATCGCCCGCCGAGAAACTGCGCCAGGCAGTAATCTCCACCCCAGGATCGCTGGGCCAGGTGGGCAATTCATTTGATACGGGGACCGTCACGTCGTAAACAGGCACCGGCGAATAGTAGTTGCCTGCAAATCAGAGTGTCAATTTGATTCCGTTCCAGTGTATAACGATGCTGCTTTATCCAGATCTCGACCTCGCAAACACGATCTAGCTCGAAGCTCCATACTCTGCAACGGAGCTATGGAACTCCCCGACCTCTAAAAATCGCCGTAGCAAAGGAGTTCCGACAATGGACAACCATGAGTTATTATTGGTCAGACACAAAAGACCAGGAAAGATCATAGCTAATAAGGCACCTGCCTGGCCTGGAGTCTCACTTCGAGAGTTAATTTCTTGTCCTCAACCATGCCAATCCTCAGAATGGAGAATTATTTGAAATGGCAACAACCTCTAAAACAAAACCAAAGCCAAATAAAAAGACGATCATGTGGATCAATCACTTTGACCTTTTACCGGGCGATCCAAGTGTGAAGACATCCTTCAATGCCGTTTCCTCTGGTGTTGGAGGTGGACTTACTGGCCTGGTCATTGAATCCACAACGACCGGAGAGAACGCACAAAGCGGTGGCAACAAGGTAGTACACATGGGTTTGCAAGTACCTCCGGGTTATTCGATTCATGGCGTGCGGGTGTGTTATGAACTGTCGAGTAAAAGAAGCTTCATCAGCCAAATTCGCCTGGCCCAGGTTCAAACACCACCGCAAAGTGCTGCCGTGCTTCTCGATGACGGAACGGACCAGACCAATCCTGGGCCTATCTGCGTGGATAGCGCTGCAACGGCAGTGGATCCCAGCGTCGGCGAAGTGCTTCTGAGCTTGCGTGTAAACTTCGGTAACACGTCAGACAAGATCGTGGTTCGCGCCCTGGGGTTACACCTCAGCCCTGTGTAATCCGTTCCCCACGACGTTATGTCACATCACAAAAAGGTAAGGCCACTCTGGCGGGTGGCCTTTACCTTTTTGAGGAATGAAATGCTCCGCCGAATGGGCGTCTTTTCAGAGACCATGACTTCTGAAGCTGATAACTTTCTGAGATCACGTTTGAGAACTTCAAGCGAATCAGTCAATCGCCTATACTGGCGAACACATGAACAGTTCGTTTCGACTCGCCGCTTCAAGTTACTTAAATTCAGCACCTCTAATCTGGAGCTTTTTGCACGGTCCACATCGTGGCAGCGTCGACTTCATTGAGGCCGTGCCGGCACGCTGCGCGCAACTACTGAGCCAGTCAGAGGTCGAAGGCGCCCTCGTGCCGGTGATTGAATACCAGCGCATCAACGGCGGTTTTCTGGTGCCGAATGTTTGTGTCGGTTCTCAGAAAGAAGTACTCAGCGTCGTGCTGGTTTCAAAAAACAAGTACCTCGAAGACATTCGCACAGTTGCGCTCGACGAGTCGTCACGTACTTCGGCAACGCTCGTTAAGATAATTTTTAGAGAGTTTCTCGATCGCGAACCGGAATGGACCACGCGCGCACCGCAGCTTGAAGAGATGCTCGAGAAAAACGATGCCGCGCTAATTATCGGCGATCCGGGCATGGCTTTTCCGCGCCAGGGACTAAATGTCTGGGATATGGCCGCGCTCTGGAAGCAGCACACCGGACTCGGGTTTGTGTTTGCGATGTGGATGGTGCGCGACGATTCGCTCGAGCGTGCTCGGAGGGTTGATTTTTCCGGTGCACGAGACGAAGGTGTTTCTCATATCGAGGAGATCATTCAGTCGTATCAGGATAAAATACCGATGAGGGTCGATGAGCTTAGAAACTACTTGACTCAAAACATCGTTTTCAAAGTAGACGAGTCGATGGAAAAAGGCTTGCGACTCTATTTTGAATTAGCGTTCAAGCATGGCTTAATTGAACGCATCAAGCCACCAGGATTCAATTAGCCTCGGATTATACGGATATGTCTTCCACCAACATTCAACCGATTCTTGATAGCGTGCTTGCGGGAGAGCGCCTGAGCGTCGAGGAATGCACTTCGCTGCTCGAATCGCACGACATCGCGCGCATGGGAGCCGCTGCTGATGAGATCCGCGCGCGGCGTCACCCCGATAACATCGTCACCTACATCATCGATCGCAACGTCAACTACACCAACGTCTGCAACGTCGTTTGCACTTTCTGCGCGTTCTACCGTCGCCCGGGTGCACCCGACACTTACGTTCGCAGCTTTGAGGAGATCTGCAAAAAGATCGATGAGACGATAGCGCTCGGCGGCACTGGGGTCTTGATGCAGGGCGGTTTGCATCCTGACTTCGGTATCGAATGGTACGAAGATCTGCTGCGCTCGTTACGTGAGAAGTATCCCGGATTTCAGTTGCACTGCTTTTCGCCTCCGGAGATCCACAACATCCATCTGATCTCGAAACTCGATTACGTGAGCGTCATGGCGCGATTGAAAGACGCGGGACTTTACAGCCTGCCCGGCGGCGGGGCTGAGATTCTCGATGACGAAGTCCGCAAACGAGTATCGACGAAGTGCACAACGGATGAATGGCTCGACGTGATGCGCGCGGTCCATCGCGTCGGCCTACGCTCGACTGCGACGATGATGTTTGGCATCGGCGATAAGCTCGAACATCGCGTCAGGCATCTACAACGCATACGCGACCTGCAGGATGAGACCGGCGGTTTCACAGCGTTCATTCCCTGGACGTTCCAGCGTGAAAACACTGCGCTCGGACGTAAGATCAAAGATGAGCCGACAGGTGTGGATTATCTCAAGATGCTGGCAGTCTCACGGCTCTTCCTCGACAACATTGAAAATTTCCAGTCGTCGTGGTTGACGCAAGGGTTGCGTCTCGGACAGGTGGCATTGCGTTTTGGTGCGAACGACATGGGGTCGATCATGATTGAGGAAAACGTCGTGTCAGCGGCGGGCGCTCACAATCGAGCCGACGAACAGATGCTACAGTTTCTGATCCGCGAAGCCGGCTTCACGCCACAGCAACGCGACATCCTTTACAAGCACGTGAACAGAAAACCAGCCACAGATTACGCCGATGTTGTTGGACAATCTGTGTAATCTGTGGATGGATCTTAAGTTACCGCGAAGTCAAACTGTTCCTGGTGAATCGTCGCATCACTCGTGATGTCGATTGGACCAAGATAGTCCTCAATCTCAATCATCACATCGCGCTCGCTGGTGCGCAGCGCTTTCGCAACGTCAGGATTAATGCGCAGCGTAATCTGTTTGTTGTCCTTGTCGCCGTTGAATTCCTTCGCCAGGCGGCGCGCATCTTCCAGCAACTCGTAACAGATCGTCTGCGGTGACTTCACCAGACCGGCGCCCTGACAGTACGGGCACGGCGAACAAAGCGTTCGTTCCAGCGACTGCTTCACGCGTTTGCGCGTCATGATCACGAGACCGAAATCGTTGAACGAAAGTACCTTCGTCGGCGACTTGTCGTTGCGCAAAGCATCCTGCAACGTCTGCATCACCTTCTGGCGATTGCGGCGCTCTTCCATATCGATCAGGTCGAGCACAATGATGCCGCCCAGATCGCGCAGTCGAATCTGCCGCACAATCTCGTCCACTGCTTCGAGATTCGTACGCGTAATAGTGTCTTCAAGACGACCGCTGCCACGGCCGACGAACTTACCAGTGTTGACGTCGATCGCAACGAGGGCTTCTGTTTGATTGATTACGAGATAACCGCCGGATTTCAGCCAAACACGTGGCTTGATCGCTTTGTCGATCTCAACCTGTACACCAAATGCTTCTAGTATCGGCTGATCTTTCGTGTACAGCTTGACGCGTTTTACCAGCCGCGGCTGAATTCGATTTATGAATTCAACGATCGCCTGGTATTCCTCTTCCGAATCAACGCGGATCGATTCAAAATCGTCCGACAACTGATCCCGCAGCAGGCGTTGGACCAGATCGAGGTCACGATGGACCAAAGCCGGCGCCTTCGACTTCTCAGCAGAGCTTCTGATGTCGAGCCACGTACGGACCAGATAGCGAACGTCCTCGCGCAGTTCCTTTTCGCTGATACCAACGCCGGCCGTGCGCACGATAAAGCCGCCGGAGGGAATGTCTTCTTCGGCCCGGATCGTTTGGATCAGTTTTCGCAACCGGTGCCGTTCATTGTCTGACTCGATTTTTCGCGATACACCGACGTGTTCCACGGTCGGCATGTAGACCAGAAATCGTCCCGGCAACGCGATATGAGACGTAATGCGCGCGCCTTTTTTGGCAATCGGCTCTTTTGCGATCTGAACCAGTATCTCCTGACCTTCACTCAACAGATCCGTGATGGCCGGCTGGTGTCGTTCGCGTCGCGATTGTCCACGATAACCGCGCTGATCGCGTTGACCACGCTGGTCGCCACGCTGTTCTCTTTGCCTCGGGCGTTGAGTCTGTTCCGAAACTTGCGGCGGCGGCGGAGCAATTTCCTCCTGCTGCTCAACAAACTGCGGCTGCTCGAAATCGTCGTCCTGACCGTCTGTTGCTTCGGGCTGACCTTCTGTCTCAGCGCCTGGCGCGGACTGAGGTCTGTTTTTCCCGGGGCGGCGTCGTCTACGTCCTCCGCGGCGCGTCGCAAACTCACCCCGCGATTGACTTTCGATCACGCGCGCTTCCGAGTCGCCGTATTCTGCATCAGCTCCAGCGCTGACTTCCGTATCAGTACTCGCACCGCGTTTCTTCGAAGACTTTTTGCTTGACGCTTTCTTCTTTGCAGCGCCACTCTTGCTTGCCGTTTTCGAGGAGCGTTTCTTTGTTGCGGCGCCTGCAGCTTTGCGCGTGCGTCTAGCAGGTTTTTCTTCAACAACCGGAGCGGAAACAGCTTCTTCTTCGTCGTCGCTAATCCGCTGGAAACCACCGCTCCTGAATGTTTCAGGCGAAACATCGTCAATAAAACTGGAAACGTGGGCCTCGCGGAGCTGGCCGGCTTCACGAATCGGCTCTCCATCAGCCTCACCATCGTCAACTCTTTCGAACGATTCGGAGGCGAAACCGCTTGAGAGTATGGAACCGACTTCGGCATGGCGGAAGTCGTCTTCCATGTTGAACTCTACGGCGTGTATTTGATCGAATAGCCGCTCTTGCAAACGAGCATCTTTGAACATTTCGCCGTTGGCTGCCGTCTCTTCTTCGTCGATGATTCGCTCGATCGATGGATCACCGGCGACAAAGGGTGTGTCTGGTACTTCAAACCCGGGAGCAGATGGCGGCGCCTGAGGCTGAGCTTCGTCGGTCTTCTCCCAACGTCCTCGGCGACGTCCGCGGCGACCGCGACGACGTCCTGTTTCTGGTGTTTCTGAAACTTCTTCTGCGGGAGCTGCTTCCGCTTCCTGGAGTGGTTCGGCGCGTTCGTGAGTTAGCTCGATCCTCTGTTCGCGCTCGACGCGGTTGAGAGCTACTTCTTCGGCGGCTGCGTGTTCGGCGTCGGGTGTGCCCTTCTTCGACTTATCGATGACGATTCTTTCAAACTCTTCTTCCTCATCGAAGAAGTCGGAGACGTAAAGGAATGCGTCGCGTTCGAGTCCGATGTCAACGAATGCGGACTGCATTCCGGGCAAGACCCGCATCACGCGTCCCTTGTAAATGTTACCGACGATTCCCTGGTGTTGTTCTCCACGTTCGATGTAGAACTCAGCGACCTTGTCGTCCTCAATGATCGCAATCTTCTTCTCGCGTCCGTTGACGCTCACAATTAGTTGTTTTGCCATTACCAGCCTTCTTCAAAAGTTGATGCACAGAGCTGCGCCTGCAAGCCGTTGGGCGAGGCGTTCGCTCTGCGCAAAGATTAATGTGGGTATTTGCGGGATGGCGCCTGGAATGGCGCATAATTCTCTTTCAAATACAGAAACTTGTAGTCGCCGGCCTATTCAATTACAGGGAGCAATCTCATTGTGCTCTTAACCTGCGGGCGGGCAAACTCAAACCGGAGTATAGCCACAAAAGGACGCAAAAGGCAAAATTGAGCCACCAAAAAAGCACAAAGACACAAAAGAAGATAGACGAATTCAAGCCGTCCACTCATTTGTTGTGCTTTTATCTGGCTCTATTCTTCGTTCTTCTTTGCGACGTACTTTGGTAATGATTCCACGATGAAGTCGAATCCTAACCAAAGGCTCCAACTGTGGTGGTAAAAAGCGACAGGAAAAATCAGGGCCATAATAAACAGCAACACCAGGACGTGTTCGTAATCTGACCCGACAACCAGCAGAAAGAAGAAGCAGACCAGCAGGATCACGAGTTCGGTGGTGACGACGTTCGCCAGAATTGCCCCGACGAAGAAACCGTCTTCGCGTTTGAAAAGGGCCATGCAGTGCGGGCAGTGATGGCGTATGTGAAAAGGCTGATTAACAATCCGTGACTCGCCACATGCAGGACAACGCAGCGTCAAAGAACGACGCAGAACCCGCTTGATCTGTTCCAAATCAACCTTCAAAGTGTGCGCCTATGATACGTGAGGCGCCCGCAACAAGAAAGGCCAATGAGAAGTTCTTGACAGGCCGCAGGGACTCAGGTAAATGACATGTGCTTTTTCTCCCGAAAGCGAAAATTACGAACAAATACTGGAGAAAAAACGCTATGTCATGGCAGAAGATAAGACTCCCTTACACCTCAGACATCGATCCGGAGGTCGTAAAGATTGGCAAGCTTGTTTGGGATTGTTACGAAAGAGAAAACAAACCTGCGGGTTTTGCGATGTTTCATGCTTCGCGAGGCCAGATAAGAAACTGGCACACCCGTTTAGTTTATCTTACCCCTGTAGCCGCTGAGCTTTGCCGTGAAGTTGCGGAGAATTACACCCTCGAGCCTTGTGACGTTCCCGCCCGCGACGAACCTGACATTGCCTTTGTCTTTGGTGATCCGCTGATGATGGGTGCACTGCAAGACAAATACGATCCGAGCAGCGAAGAAGCGCCACAAGAAGCACAGGAAGAAGTGCAACAAGCTCAAGCCGCTACGGAATCCCAGATCTGATCCGCGTTAATCCGCGTTCATCTGTGGCCTGTTTGGTATTAGTTTTATTCTGGCGATGGCTTGGGAGAGGCGGTCGCTTTCGGATCAACTACTTTCAAGCTCGTGCGCACGAGATCCCAGGCCGGGGCGAGTTGCTTCATCTGTTTGTCGGGTCCGAAAAGCGTTAGCACGACGACGCGTTGGCCCACAAGGGCCCAGTAGATCTTGGCCGCTCCTGTTTCCCCGCCGAGTGAGGCGTTAATGCTCGTGCCATCAGCTTTCACTCCGCCTATCTCGGAGCTGTCGGCAACCTGCTCAGGCTTTGCCCCCATCGCCACAAACTGCTTCATGGTGGCCGCAACGTAAGGATCGATGAAAGCCTTTTTCGCTTCCGGCAGCTTCTCCGCTGCGATTCGTCCTTTGTGAACGAAGACACGGATCTGTACGTCGCTGTCTGCTTTGGACAACGTCAATTGCTGCGCATCTCCAGTGGTGTCGTCCTGAAGCTGCCAGACAGCCGGATAGTCAAACGAGAGTCCCTCTTTCGAGAAGTTCTTGGAGTCGGGCGTTTGTGCTGTGACCAGCAGACAACAAAACACGATTCCGACGAGTTTGAGATTGAGAAGTCGTCTCATGTGTCCTCCAGAATGTTCGAACCAATTAGCGAAGCAACTCCAATTGCTCGTTCAGCAACTCCCAAACTTGCCGCACATGCTGTTCAGTCGTCCGGATGTTTCCAATTGACAGCCGCAAGGTAAGCTTGTCGTTCAGGCGTGTGTGCGAAAGTAACGCGCGTCCACTCGCATTGACACGATGCATGACCTCTTCGTTCAGCGCATCGAGATCACTTCTATCTTTCGGACAGGCACGAAAGCAGACGAGCGCGAGCGGCACGGGAGCCATGATCTCCCAGTCAGGCGATTCGTCGATCCAGGCAGCAAACAATCGCGCCAACCGGCAGTGTTCGCGGATGCGCGCTGCCAACCCTTCATGCCCGAAGTAGCGCATCACCATCCACAATTTCAGCGCCCGAAATCGGCGTCCGAGCTGAATCCCGTAGTCAGAGCCACTACGAACCTTTTCCTGTTCGGGAGTGCGCAAATATTCCGGCACAAGAGAGAACGCTCGCTTGAGCAGATCCATGTGCCGGCAGTAAAGCACTGAAAGATCAAACGGTGTGAATAACCATTTGTGTGGATTAGTAACGAGGGAGTCGGCTCGTTCACAGCCTGCAAGAATTTGCCTGAACTCGGGAACAATCGCCGCTGAACCCGCGTAAGCCGCATCGACGTGCAACCACATCGCATGTTCCTCGCCAATCGAAATAATTTCCGGCACCGGATCGATGCTTGAAGTCGAAGTCGTGCCGACAGTCGCGACGATGCAGAACGGCAAGAACCCGTTGCGTTTATCTTCGTCGATGGCTTCTCGAAGCGCACGGACATCCATGCGAAATTCGGAGTCAGTAGGTATTTTGCGCAATCCGCGCTGGCCCAAACCCAACGTGATAACTGCTTTTTCAATCGACGAATGAGACTGCTCGGAAACATAGACGCGTAGCAGAGGCAGATCGGGACGACCACTCATTCCCTCTTCGCGAATCCGTCGTTCGACACCTTCGCGAGCCGCCGCGATCGCGTGCAGACTCGAAACGGACGCAGTGTCGTAAATGATGCCGTGCATTCCCGGATCGAGTCCCATCATTTGCCGTAACCAGTCAAGAACAACTTCTTCCAACTCCGTAGAAGCGGGCGAGGTGCGCCAAAGCATCGCCTTGTTATCGAAGGCTGCGCTCAAGAGTTCCCCAAAGATTCCGGGCGCGGAGGTTGAAGTAGCGAAATATGCGAAGAATGACGGGTGGCTCCAATGTGTTAGCGCTGGGACGATAAGGCGATCGAGGTCTGCAACGATCTCATCCATTGGCTCGCCCTGAGCGGGTGGCGCTGCAGGAAGCCTGGCTTTCAGGTCACCTGGCTCAATGGGCGGAAGTACCGGAAGATCCTCGATCTTTTCGAAGTAGTCTGCGATCCAGTCGATTAACTGATGGCCGAGTCGACGAAATTCGTCCTTATTCATATCGCCCAACTGGGGCGCAAGATGGGTTTTCACGACGCTCATCTTAATAGGTCATTCAGCCACAAAAAAGCACAAAAGTCACAAAAACAGTTAGACCGAGCGAAAACAGTAAGAGTGAGCGAAACCGTTTTGAAGAGTCTCCTTATATTTTGACCTTTTTAATTTGACCCTTCAATTTCAATCAGCACTCTATATTTTGACCTTTTTATTTTGACCTTTTTATTTTGACCCTTCAATTTCAATCAGCACTCTATATTTTGACCTTTTTATTTTTTGACCTTTTATTTTGACCCTTCAATTCAATCAGCACTTTTGTGCTTTTTGTGCTTTTTTGTGGCTGGCTCTATTTTTCGTGGCTAGATTTGCGTAACTAGCGTCTGAAAGCTATTATTCAGCGCGATTACGGCAGAACATCTAGCTCTGGTCTCCCTTCTGCGAGATTAAAGCCAAGTATCAGTATCCCCAGTTCCGGTTCGGACTAAAAGTTTGTCAGAAACTACAGCCCTGTGAGGTCTTGTATGAAACGCATTCTGATTGCTTCGATAATTATTGCCAGTTTGCTGAGCGCCTGCCAACAGAATGGCGGCGGAGGCGACAAGGTTCGGATCGGCGTCTTTATGTCGACGACCGGCTCGACCGCAAACTTCGGCATCTCGTCTGTCAATGGAATTAAGTTGGCCGCGGATGAAGTCAATGCCGCGGGCGGCATCAATGGTAAACAGGTCGAATTGCTGGTGCAGGACGACCGCTCAGACGCGTCGGAAGCAGCCACGATCGTGACCAAGTTCGTCACACAGGACATGGTTCACGCCGTCATCGGCGAGGTCGCCAGCTCGCGTTCCATCGCTGCCGCGCCGATCGCACAGAATGCGAAGATCCCGATGCTGACGCCGTCTTCGACAAATCCCGAAGTAACGAAGAAGGGCGACTTCATCTTCCGCAGCTGCTTCATCGATCCTTATCAGGGAGCCGCAATCGCGCAGTTTGCCGCCAAGACACTCGGCGCAAAGTCAGCCGCGATCATGGTCGACCGTAAAAACGATTATTCAACCGGGCTCGAGAAAGTCATCAAGGAGACTTTCACAAAGTTTGGCGGCAAGATCGTCGCTACGCAGTCGTACCAGGAAGGCGACCAGGACTTCAACGCACAGTTGACGTCACTGAAAGGCGCGAATCCTGAAGTCATTTTCGTGCCCGGCTATTACAACGACGTCGGCTTGATCGCCAAGCAGGCGCGTGATAAAGGCATAACGGTGCCACTTATCGGTGGTGATGGCTGGGATTCAGAACAGCTTTACAAGATTGGCGGCACTGCCTTGAACGGATCGTATTTCACCAATCACTACTCGCCATTCGATACCGATCCTAAAGTGGTGAAGTTTGTTAACGACTACAAAGCACGTTACAACGGCAGCACACCTGACGCGCTCGCAGCAACTGCTTACGACGCCGCGAAGATCATGTTTGACGCGATCAAGCGTTCGAAGTCGCTCAGTGGACAAGACATCCGCGATGCCCTGGCAGCCACGAAAGACTATCCCGGCGTGACCGGCAACGTCACCTTCAACGAACAACGCGACGCCGTTAAGCCAATCGTCATGATCGAGATCAAAGACGGTGGCACGTACGCAGTGAAGGAACGCGTCAACGTTGAAGGTGCAGCAGCTCCGGTTGCAGCAAACGCGCCGGCGCCAGTCAAGGCGACCAACCCGTGATCACGGTTCGCCCGGTTCATCGGACGCAAGCAACAGTGAATCACGAGTATGAGCACGTTCCTCCAACAACTAATTAACGGTATCTCACTGGGCGCAATCTACTCGCTGATTGCGCTCGGCTATACGATGGTTTATGGGGTACTGAAACTCATTAACTTCGCCCATGGCGACGTCTACATGGTTGGCGCGTTCATGGGCTTTTATCTTGCCAACGGCCTCGGCGCGCGCGGCGCACAAGCAATCGGACTAAATCCGGAAGGACTTATCGCACGCGGATTACTCGGTGGCGGCACCCTGGAGCCATCGCTGATTACTGCGCTTGTCGTGATGCTTTTGGCGATGGCAATCTGTGCGGCACTCGGCGTCATTATCGAACGTCTTGCCTACCGGCCGGTTCGCAAGTACTCACGGTTGACAGCGTTGATAACCGCAATTGGCGTCTCCCTCCTGCTCGAAAATGGCGGCCAGGTTGTTTTCGGAGCCGAGCCGAAATTTTTCCCGGAACTCTTTCGCAAACGGAACATCGATCTCGTTGGTGGCGCCAGCATCAACAGCGCTGACGTGATCGTGCTGATTATCGCGCTGGCGTTGATGGTTGTGTTGCAGTTGATCGTCTATCGCACGAAGACAGGGCGCGCCATGCGGGCAGTGTCGTTTAACTTGCAATCAGCGAAGTTGATGGGCATCAACACCGATCGGATCATTGCCTTCACTTTTGCTCTGGGCTCGGCACTCGCAGCAGCCGCGGGCGTTTTGGTTGCGATTCGGATTCCGAGAATCGATCCACTAATGGGTATCCTTGTCGGCCTGAAAGCGTTTGTCGCTGCGGTGCTCGGTGGCATCGGCAATATTCCCGGCGCCGTTCTGGGTGGGTTGCTGATCGGCATTACGGAAACGATGGTCGTGGGCTATCTTTCACCGACATACAAAGACGCGGTAGCCTTTGCGATACTGATCCTGATACTACTTTTCCGACCTTCCGGTCTGCTCGGTACGGTCGCTCAGGAGAAAGTTTAAGTAATTGCCAATTGCCAATTGCCAATTTGGATGGAAGGCCGACGCACTTAAATCGGAAATTGGCAATCGGCAATTGGCAATCTAATTTCGCGATTGATATGCCTCGGTATCTTCGTAATCTCATCATCGCGCTGATTGTGATCGGCGTCCTTTATGGGCTGGATTTTGTCTTTCAGGGGCGACTAATCAATCCTTATTACAGCCGCATACTGATGCTCTGCGGCATCTCGATTACCCTCGCAGTTTCACTGAACCTCATCAACGGTTTCACTGGCCAATTCTCAATCGGACACGCGGGGTTTATGGCCGTGGGCGCGTATTCGTCAGCTTACTTTTCCGTCACTTATGGGGTGAGGCTGGCGGAATCACTCGGCGGTGGCAAGCTCGGCTGGGTGGTGGCGCTCGCCCTCGCAACGGTCGTCGGCGCTATCGTCGCCGGCATCGCCGGTCTCGCTGTAGGAATTCCCTCACTACGTTTGAAGGGCGACTATCTCGCGATCGTCACACTTGGGTTTGGACAAATCATCGTTGTCTTTCTTAACAACATCGAGGCCGTCGGCGGTGCACGTGGTTATTCGGGAATACCAATCGTCAAGAGTTTTTTCTGGATCTTCCTCATCGCTATTCTGACAATCGTCATCGTATACAACATCGTTAATTCAGCTTTCGGACGCGCACTGATCTCGATACGCGAAGACGAACTCGCCGCTGAAGCGATGGGCGTCAACACCACACGTTATAAAGTGATGGCGTTTGTTATTTCATCGGCAATGGCGGGTGCGGGCGGCGTGTTGCTCGCACATTTCGACGGCTACCTCAATCCGAAATCGTTTGAGTTCATCAAGTCGTTTGAAATTTTGATCATGATCATTCTCGGTGGTCTGGGTTCGATTGTTGGATCCGTACTGGGCGCAATCGTCCTGACGATCCTGCCCGAAGGTCTGCGAGGCTTTGCCGAATACCGCATGGTGATCTATTCACTGTTGCTGATCATACTCATGATCACGCGACCACAGGGATTGCTGGGTTCCATTGCCGCGTTTAGTGGCATACGCAAACGATTCAAGAGACTCACTGAAGGTCCAAGCGGAACTGCGAGTTCAGCCACACAAAGCGAGACTTCAATCGGAGGTGAAAACCCCCGATGAGCACAAACGGTTCGCCAGTCGTCCTGCAAACTGAAAAAACCACAATTCGTTTCGGCGGACTGTGCGCGGTCAATGAGCTCGACATGTCCGTGAAGAAAGGTGAGATCTACGGACTGATTGGACCAAACGGCGCCGGCAAGACGACGATCTTCAACCTGCTTACCGGAGTTTATCAGCCGACGTCCGGCACGATTCACTTCAACGGCCAACGTATCGACGGCCTGCGTCCATACCAGATCGCGGCGCGCGGTGTCTCGCGAACGTTCCAAAACATTCGCCTGTTTCCGAGTATGACGGTGCTGGATAACGTCATGACGGCCTGTCACATTCACATGGGCCAGAACTTGTTTGACGCAGTCCTGCGCACGCCGCGTTTCTCGACTGACGAAAAGAAGCATCGCGACTACTGTTTTGAGCTGCTCGAGATTTTCGATCTCGCACGTGTTTGCGACGAAGGCGGCACCAGCCTGCCGTACGGTTCGCAGCGGCGACTGGAAATCGTCCGCGCCCTTGCGACGAGGCCGCAATTGCTGTTGCTCGACGAACCCGCCGCCGGGATGAATCCTTCGGAGCAGGAAGATCTGATGCACCTGATCAAACAGATCAGAGACCGTTTCGGACTTACCATCCTGCTGGTCGAACACAACATGAAAGTGGTGATGGGCGTCTGCGAGCGCATCCAGGTTGTCGATTACGGCAAATCGATCGCGCTGGGCCTGCCACAGCAGATCAAGAACGATCCGAAGGTGATCGAAGCGTATTTAGGAGATTAGTCCACAGATTACGCAGGATTACACAGATTACGCAGGATTACACAGATTACGCAGATTACACAGACTACGCAGAATTCAATCTGACATTGGTACTTTCCTTCTGTGTAATCTGTGGATGGTTTTTAGCTCATGCTTTCACTCGAAAACGTTTCCGTAAACTACGGCGCCATCGAAGCCCTGACCGGCATTTCGCTGCACGTCGAGAAGGGTGAAGTCGTTACGCTCATTGGCGCGAACGGCGCCGGTAAAACAACCACTCTGCGCACCATCACCGGCCTTCTCCAACCACGCGAGGGAAAGATCACTTTCGAAGAAGAAGACATCGGCGGCAAAGCAACGCACAAGCTCGTCGCTCGCGGCATCTCGATGTCGCCGGAAGGCCGTGGCGTCTTCGCAAACTTGTCGGTCCGTGAAAATCTGCAGATGGGCGCGTATCTGAACAGGAACAAGCGCGCTGTTGCCGCCGACATGGAACGTGCATTCAAAATGTTTCCGCGCTTGAAAGAACGAGAATCACAGAAAGCGGGAACTCTGTCAGGCGGCGAACAACAGATGCTGGCGATTGGACGAGCCCTTATGTCTAAACCACGATTGCTGCTCCTTGATGAGCCGTCGCTGGGTCTGGCGCCACTCGTCGTCCACACCATCTTCGAAGCCATCGACGAAATTAAGAGCAAGGGGACTACGATTCTGTTGGTTGAGCAGAACGCACACGCGGCCCTGGGACATTCCGATCGCGCGTACGTCCTGGAAACCGGCAGAATAGTTATGGAAGGTCCATCAAAAGACCTCGCCAATGATCCCAGGATTAAAGAAGCTTATCTCGGTGAGTAGATCTAACGTTAGTCGCCAATCAAATTCATTTTTTACAGAGCGACCTCGGACTACCCACTACGTGCGAACCGCACTTCTACCAGCCGCCATCATCCTGATGGCCCTCGCGTTCTCCTGCACCCGATCAAACGACGACAACGGATCACCGAACCGCACCACGATCAAGATCGGTTACTTTGGCGATCTGACTGGCCCAACTTTCAACTTCGGACAGTCAGCCATCAACGGCGTGCTAATGGCAGCTTCGGAAATAAATCAGAACGGGGGCATCAATGGTCGCCAGATCGATGTCGTAATCGAAGACGATAAAGGCAGTCCCGAAGAAGCGGCGCGTTTGACTGCCAAACTCATAGACCAGGACAAAGTCGTGGCGATTATCGCCGGCGGCACATCAGGCAACAGCCGTGCGGCCGCGCCTAAGGCACAGGCGTCTCACATTCCATTTATCTCGCCATCATCAACCGATCCGGCAGTCACGCAAGTCGGCAATTACATCTTTCGCGCCTGCTTTGTCGATTCGTTTCAGGGCGAAGTGATGGCTCGTTTCGCTGTAAATACGCTCAAGGCACAGAAGGCTGCAGTTCTCTACGACTTCAACTCACCGTATGGTCGCGGTCTAACCCAGTATTTTGAAACCAGTTTCGGAAAGCTTGGTGGTCGCATCGTGTCTGAGCAGTCGTACACGCAGGGTGATGCCGATTTCAAAGGCCAGTTGAGCACGATTAAAGCCTCCGAACCTGACGTTATCTATATTCCCGGTTATTACGGTGATGTGGCGCTGATCGCGAAGCAGGCCCGTATGCTTGGATTGACGCAGCCGTTTCTTGGTGGCGATGGCTGGGACGCGCCCGAGCTTTGGCAATTGGGCGGCGACGCGTTGAACGGGGCTTATATCTCAACTCACTACTCGGTCGACAATCCGTCACCAGCGATTCAAACGTTTGTTGACTTGTATAAACAACGCTACGGCAACTTGCTTCCGGATGCTCATGCGGCACTCGCTTATGACGCGGCGCGCCTGTTGTTCGATGCGCTCGCGCGAGTCCCGTCGACTGACAGCGAGAAGCTGCGCGAAGCGTTGGCGCAGACAAAGAATTTCGCTGGAGTCACGGGTGTGATCAGCATGGATGCCGATCGCAACGCAGTGAAACCGGCAGTTGTTTTGAAACTGGAAGACTTGAAGTCTATCTACCAGGAGACGATCGAGCCTGACGTTGTAAAAGCGACTCCGTCACCAAGCCCGTCAGCTAGTCCAACCAAGAAGCGTTAATTGTCTTCTCTGAACCCCACCAAAACCGCTTGTGCTGAGGTGCCTTTTCAATATCGAAAGTGAAATCGGCGTGTGCGTCCTGGATCTGGTAAAAGCTACTTCGAATTTGAGGGAGGGCGGCCACGGAGGGCCGCCCCTACAATACGTTCAATGACGCCTTACATATTCAATGACTCGCGGGCTGCTGCGAGCGCTGACGTGACCATGTCCGGAGACGTGCCACCTGTTTGCGACTTTGACCTTAACGTCTGATCGAGTGATAAGGCAATGTGGACATCCTCAGCAAAGAGAGTGGAGAACGACTTGAGCTCTGAGAGCGACAACTGATCGAGTTCGCTTTCCAGCTCAATCGCACGCCTGACTACTCTTCCAACCACCTCATGCGCTTCTCGGAAAGGCATACCTTTGCGCACGAGATAGTCTGCGAGTTCAGTGGCGTTCATATATCCGCCCGATGTTGCCGCGTGTGCTCGAGCTTTATCAACTCCAAGATTCCTGAAGACGGTAGCAGTCACGCTGAGACTCGACGTCACAGTGTCAAAAGCATCAAAGACTGCTTCCTTATCTTCCTGCATGTCCTTGTTGTAAGCGAGCGGCAAGCCCTTCAAGGTCGTAAGCAATGCGAGCAAATCCCCAAACACCCGCCCTGCCTTTCCACGCACGAGCTCCATCGAGTCTGGATTTTTCTTTTGCGGCATCAGACTCGACCCCGTGGCAATCGCGTCGCCCAGCTCGAAAAAGCCAAATTCACTCGTTGCGTAAAGAATGATGTCTTCGGCAAGACGCGAGAGATGAACCATGATCAGCGAACAGGCACTCAAGCACTCCACACAGAAATCGCGATCGCTTACGGCGTCTAAACTGTTGCGCGAGACTTCTTCGAAACCCATTGACTTCGCTAATTGTTCACGATCGATCGGGAAAGACGTTCCCGCGAGCGCCGCGGAACCGAGCGGTAAGACGTTGACGCGGCGTCGAACTTCAACGAGACGTTCGCGATCGCGTAAAAGCATTTCGAAGTAAGCGAGCGTCCAGTGAGCGAGCAACACCGGCTGCGCTCGCTGGAGGTGTGTGTATCCAGGAATGACGACTTCGCGATGAGCTTCGGCGAAGTCCAGTAATGAGGATTGCACGTCGCGAAGACTTGCGTTCAGTTCGTCGATCGCGGCGCGAGTCCAGAGTCGAAAATCAGTAGCAACCTGATCGTTACGACTGCGTCCGGTGTGGAGCTTTCGGCCCACGTCTCCAATCAGATCAATTAAGCGCGCTTCGACAAATGAGTGGACGTCTTCCGCGGCGTGATTTTCATTGACGCCGGATTTGCGAATCGTATCGAGAGCGATGCGGATCTGGTTGCCTTCATCGGACGAGATAACACCGGCACTCTCGAGCGCCTGGGCATACGCGATGCTGGCGGTGATGTCTACTTCGAACAACCTGCGGTCGAAGGGAAAGGAGTTATTGAACTCGGCAAAGCCCGGATCGATCTTCCCTTCAAATCTTCCGCCCCAAAGCTTCTTCGATTCAGTCATAGATTAAAGTCCCATACGTTTGCTTCACAGGATTTACAAGATTTCTCAGGATGACCAAGCTTTGCACGAAGAGTCTGATTTCTCTGTGCAGTCTCTGTGTACTCTGTGCCTCTGTGGTTGGTTTGTTCGAACAATTCCTTAACCACAGAGGCACAGAGTACACAGAGACTGCACAGAGAAGAACTCCGATAGGACTTTCGGGCAAAGCCGGATGAACATGTAAATCCTGTCTCAATCCTGTTAATCCTGTCCCAAGGCTTTCATTTGACGCTTGCACAACTACCGTGGTAGTTTATGCATCTATGCATTGATTATGCAAGTGGTTTGCATATTGAGATGAATAAACGAGAGCGACAGCAAAAGATCCTGAGCCTGATTCGAGCCAAGCCGGTTGGCACGCAGGAAGACTTGCGGTCGCTGTTGGAACGCTCGGGCGTGGCCGCGACACAGTCAAGCGTCTCTCGTGATCTGGAAGAGCTCGGCGTCGTCAAACATCACGGGCATTACACACTGCCGCGGACCAATGGCGCCACAACTCGCGGCCTGCTGAGTTTAGACCAGGCAGGCGACACTTTGATAATCGCCCGCACCGTTCCTGGCCTCGCATCGGCTGTTGCGGTTGAGATCGATGCCGCAGCAATTACAGAGATCGTGGGCACTATCGCCGGCGAAGACACGATCTTCATCGCCGTGCGCGACGCAAAATCACAGCGGGTCGTCACAAAAGAAATCTGGGACTTATTTGGAAACACGGACAATCATTGATGAAGACGGATAGACAAATTCGCAAAATCGTTCTCGCGTACTCCGGGGGGCTCGACACGTCGGTAATGCTGCGCTGGTTGAAGGAACACTACCAGTGTGAAGTTGTGTGTTACTGCGCCGACGTGGGCCAGGGCGCCGAGCTGTCGGGTTTGGAAGAGAAAGCATTTGCGACGGGCGCGTCGAAGCTCTACGTCGAAGATCTCCGCGAAGAGTTTGTGCGCGACTACGTTTGGACTGCGGTCAAAGCTAATGCAGTGTACGAAGGCGTCTATCTAATGGGCACTTCCCTCGCCCGTCCTGTGATCGCGAAACGCCAGATTGAGCTCGCGCAAAAAGAGGGCGCGGATGCTGTGGCCCACGGCGCCACCGGCAAGGGCAACGACCAGGTGCGTTTCGAACTCACTTACTACGCGCTGCAACCTGATATCAAAGTGATCGCGCCGTGGCGCGAGTGGGACTTCAAAGGCCGCACTGATCTGATCGCGTATGCAAAGCAACACAACATTCCGGTGACTGCGACGGCCGAGAAACCTTACTCGATGGATGCAAACCTGATGCACATCTCTTACGAAGGCGGCATTCTCGAAGACCCGTGGTCCGAACCTCCCGAGAACATTTTTCAACTCACGCGTTCGCCCGAAAACGCGCGCGCTGAAGCACAGTATGTCGAGATCTCTTTTGAGAAAGGCGCTCCCGTAGCAATCGATGGGCAAAAACTCGATCCGGTCGCGCTGCTCGAGACGCTGAACAAGTTAGGTGGTGAGCACGGTATCGGTCGTGTCGATCTGGTTGAGAATCGCTTTGTCGGCATGAAGTCGCGCGGCGTTTACGAAACCCCGGGAGTGACTATTCTTCAGGCAGCGCATCGCGCGCTGGAGTCGATCACGCTCGATCGTGAAGTGATGCATCTGCGCGACTCGCTCGGCGTGAGGTTCGCCGAAAGTGTCTATTACGGATTCTGGTTTGCACCTGAATTCAAGCTGATGCGGAAAATGATCGACGAGACGCAGGCAACTGTGAGCGGCGATGTTCGTCTAAAGCTCTTTCGCGGTAATGCGACCGTCGTCGGACGGCGGTCGCCGAATTCGCTTTACGACGAAAATGTCGCCACGTTTGAGGCCGACACGGTTTACAACCAGCGCGACGCGGAGGGTTTCATCAAGCTGAACGCGTTACGACTGAGATTGGGAGGTGGACGAGGATGAAAAATACAAAACCAATCAACGTGATCGACGTCGATAAGATCGGATCTGCGACGTCACCGCTTGGCATAGCGAAGACTGTTGCTTTTGTTTCCATGTCTGAGTCTACGAAAGCGGGCGACGTTGTAGCCGTTCGCGCCCTGACCGACAGTGCCACCTACAACATGCTCGAACTGCCTACCGGCCGTCTGGCTAAGATCAATCCCGGAGATCTGTTGCTGGGCGTACTTGGTCGTCGCCGTGCTTTGAAAGGTTTTGTCGGCGACGTGCCGGAATCTCTCAAGAGTGGCGATCAACTTCACCTGCTGAACATGGGCGGCGTGATCGGTCTTTGCACCGGCCATCACTCGAGTCTCGGCGACGCAATCAAACTCGAAGTGATTGGACTCGTCTGCGATGAAAATGGCCGCGTGTTGAATATTGCCGACGCCGCGTTACCGCCGCGAACCAGTCTCGGAGAAACAGCTCCGATCGTGATGATCGCAGGGACGAGTATGAACAGTGGTAAGACCTATGCTGCGACGGAATTGATCAAGCAGGCTACGCGTGCAGGATTGCGTGTTGCGGCAGGAAAACTTTCAGGAGTCGCGTGCCTGCGCGACACGCTGAACATGGAGGACCACGGCGCCGTAACCACTGCGAGTTTTCTCGATTGTGGTTTGCCGTCAACTGTCGACGTCGCGGATCTCGCGCCTGCGGCCAAAGCGATTATTGCCCGATTGAATGAAGCAAACCCGGATATGATCGTGCTTGAACTCGGCGACGGAATTCTGGGTGGTTATTCAGTCGATACAGTCTTTGCCGATTTCGAACTGATCGAAGCAACGGCGGCGATTGTGTTTTGTGCGTCAGATTACGTGGGCGCGTGGGGTGGAATCGAGTTGTTGCGACGACGCGGTGTCGAAATCGATGTGATCTCGGGTTCAGTTACCGATTCGAAGATGGGTGAAGACTACGTCAAGACACAGTTTGGGGTACCTGCGGCAAATGCACGGCGTGAAGGTAGCGCGTTGTTCGAGCTCGTGATGGAGAGTGTGGAAGTACATAAGGAAGTAACTGTCTAAGAAATCAGTTAGACAGCTTAACGAGATTTTCATGATTTGCAGGATCCCATTCTGATAATCCTGAAAATGTTGTTAATCCTGTCAACCCAAACATCAGGGCAATGGCTTCATCAGAAAAAATCAAAGTGGGAATCTTCGGCGGCTCCGGGTACGGCGGCTCGGAGCTGCTGCGTATTCTGTTGTTTCATCCGCACGTCGAGCTCGCGTTTGTGACGGCGAACGAGCAGGCCGGGAAACCGATCGGCGAAGTTCATCGCAATCTTAATGGGCTGACTGATCTCAGTTTCAGTAAAGCGCTGGAAGAGATGGAGAAATTAGCCGGCGTCGAGTGTGTTTTCCTCGCACTCCCGCACGGGCAGGCGATGGAGATCGTTCCGCGCCTGCCCGGAAGTATCAAGGCCATCGATCTCTCGGGCGACTTCCGCCTGCGCGATCAATCAGTTTTCGAGAAACATTACAAACAGCAACACACTGCTATGAGCGCCCAGGCAGAGTTTGTTTACGGACTAACTGAAACAAATCGTGAGGCGATTCGAAATGCGCGTCTGATTGCGAACCCCGGCTGTTTTGCGACAGCGACGTTACTTGGGCTGGCGCCACTCGTCGCCAGGAATTTGATCAACGGCCGTGTCGTTGTTGACGCTAAAACGGGATCCTCAGGCTCTGGCGCGAAAGCGGCAGCGAATACACATCATCCACAGCGGATGACTTCGTTCTATGCGTACAAGCCTTTTACACACCAGCACGTGCCCGAGATCGAGCAGGAACTCGAGCACGTTGGTGATTGGACCAACGAGTTGATCTTCATGACCCACTCGCTGCCCGTCGCGCGTGGAATTTTTGCATCGATCTACGTTGAGACGAAAAATGAAATTAGCGAAGCACAGCTGCGCGAAATTTTCGCGGACTTTTATCGCGACTCGTTCTTCGTGCGACTCGTTCAAGGCTCGCCTGACATTAATTGGGTCAAGACGACAAACTTCTGCGACATCGGTTTCGCAGCACGCGGCAAGCAAGTCGTCGTCTTCTCGGCAATCGACAACCTGGTGAAAGGCGCGGCCGGCCAGGCTATTCAAAATATGAACTTGATGTTCGGCTTAGCCGAAACCACGGGCCTTAAGCTCGTCGGCACCAATCCGTAACCAATCCGCGTAAATCCGTGTTTACCGAAGACAAGTTTCAACTGGCGACGTACAAGAAGATGCCGATCGCCGCAGAGCGTGGTGAGGGCGTCTGGATCTATACGAGCGAGGGCGAGAAATATCTCGACCTATACGGCGGGCACGCTGTTGCAGGAACGGGCCATTGTCACCCGCAAGTCGTCGAAGCCATCCGCAAACAGGCTGGCGAACTAATCTTCTATTCAAATCTGGTCTATTCAAACGCACGTGCGCGTGCCGCAGAGAAACTCGTCTCGATCGCTCCAGACGCACTTACCAAGACCTTCTTCTGCAACTCAGGCACGGAGGCAAATGAGAACGCCATGCGCATGGCGCGCATGTTCACGGGTCGCGAGAAGGTCATCACCTTTTCAGGTGGTTTTCACGGCCGCACTGCCGACGCGATTAGCGCCACGTTTCTCGGTAAGTATCGCGAGATTGGAAAGCCAAACGTCCCAGGACACATCGAAGCAGAATTCGGCAACATCGGCTCCGTTCGCGAACTCGCAGACGACGCGGTAGCCGCGATCATGCTCGAGCCTATTCAGTCGATGGCGGGCGTCAACATGGCGCAACCGGAATTTTATCGTGCCCTGCGGACGCTGTGTGACGAACGCGGCATCGTACTCATTTACGACGAAGTGCAAACGGGTGTCGGACGGACGGGCCAATGGTTCTTCTCCGGAAGCGAAGCGGGAGATGGTGTCGTTCCTGACATCGTGACGCTTGCGAAAGCATTAGGGAGCGGTATTCCCGTCGGCGCGTGTCTCGTTACAGACGAAATTGCGTCGCGGATTAAGGAAAACGATCTCGGTACGACTTTTGGCGGCGGTATGCTTGCGATGGCCGCAGTAACTGCAACGCTCGAAGCAATCGAGAACGATGGCATGCTCGCGAATGTGAAACGTGTCGAAGCTTATTTGCGACGCAGGCTTCAGGAAGTTGAGGGCGTCGTCGCAGTTCACGGGCTCGGATTCCTGCTGGGCATCGAATTTAGGGAAAACGCGTCCTTGATTCACAAGAGACTGCTCGATCGGAAGATCATAACCGGCACGTCCAGCAATCCGAAGGTGCTGAGATTGCTGCCGCCGTTGTGTTTGACGGAAGCTCAGGTCGATATGTTTGTTTTGGCCGCGGACGAACACGGATGAAAACGGATTTGCTGAACACGATGGGGATGACGCGAGAAGAGATCGGGCGAGTGCTCGATGCTGCACTGCGCTTCAAGAGTGGGGATGATCTTTCGAAGCCGCTCGCCGGTAAGTCTGTGGCGCTTGTGTTCTTCAATCCGAGTCTGCGTACACGTGCGTCGATGCAGGTGGGTATTTATGAGCTTGGCGGTAATGCGGTAGTGCTGGAGCCCGGTGGCACAAGTTGGACGCTCGAACATCGTGGCGGCGCCGTGATGGATTCTGATAAGACCGAGCACGTCGCGGAGTTTGTCCGTGTACTCGAACGATATTGTGTTGCGATCGGTGTTAGAACCTTTGCGGCCTTAAAGGATTGGGAGGAAGAGCGAACGGATCCAATTCTCAACGCGTTTGCGAAATATGCTTCTGTGCCGATCATTAATCTCGAATCGGCGATGCATCATCCCTGCCAGTCGCTAGCCGATATGTTGACGATTCGTGAAAAGCTCGGCGCTGGTCGCAAGCGCGTCGTGCTCACGTGGGCCTGGCATCCAAAGCCACTGCCGATGGCTGTGCCGAATAGTTTTGCACTTGCGGCAGCGCAGATGGGCCATGATCTCGTAATCGTCCATCCTGGAGGTTACGAGCTTGACGAAGAATTGATCGAGCTCTCGTCACAGGCTGGGCGTGCCGAAGGCGGTAGTTTGGAAATCACAAATGATATCGATGCCGCGTTCTCCGGCGCCGAAGTAATTTACGCAAAGAGCTGGGGCTCAAAACAGTTCTACGGCAAGACCGATCAGGACCTGGCCACACGCGCGCAGTACCGCGGCAAATGGATTGTCGATGAAGAGAAAATGGCGCGCACAAACAATGCGATCTTCATGCATTGTTTACCCGTGCGCCGGAATGTGATCGTGACCGACGGTGTGATCGATTCCCCTGCGTCGGTGGTAATCGATGAAGCTGAAAACCGTCTGCATGTACAGAAGGCAATACTCGCAAGCCTATGACCGATATACACCCAATCGTCGACGACCAGCTTCGCCTCGATCTACTGCGCGAAGCGTTGCCGTATATCCAGCGGTTTAAGGGACAGACATTTGTCGTCAAACTCTCCGGCAAAGTCACCGAAGACCATGAAAACCTGATCTCGCTCGCCGAAGAGTTGGCACTGTTGCATCAAGTGGGTATTCGTATTTGCGTCGTTCACGGAGGCGGCAAACAACTGAGCGAATTGGCGAAGAAGCTGGGTATCGAACAGACGATTATCGAAGGTCGCCGCGTTACCGACGACGCCACACTCGAAATGGCAAAGATGATCTTTGCCGGCAAGATCAACACGGATATTCTGGCCGCACTCCGGCATCGTGGCATTGAAGCCGTAGGACTCTCAGGCGTCGACGGAAATATCGTGCACGCTGAAAAGCGCCCGCCCAGGGAAATCCTGAACCGCGAGACTGGAGTGAAGGACAAAATCGATTTCGGCCACGTCGGCGACGTGGTCCAAATAAACGCCAGGCTGCTGACCGTGCTGCTCGATCACGGGTATCTGCCGGTGATTTCCTCGCTGGGTGCTGATGACGAAGGCATGGTCTTCAACATCAACGCCGACACGATTGCCGCGGAAATTGCCGTGCAACTGCAGGCGGAAAAACTGGTGCTGCTGAGTGATGTCGACGGACTCTTTCTCACTGCCGGCGATCCAAACACGAAAGTGTCTCGCATAACGGCAACCGAAGCCGGCGAGTTAATCAGCAGCGGTGCAGCTTCCGGCGGTATGATTCCAAAGCTCCAGAGCATCATCGTGCTGCTGGAACGCGGGGTTCACAGCGCCCACATCATCAGTGGCAACAAACGCAATGCCCTCCTCTCCGAGATCTTCACCGACAAAGGCACCGGCACGATGATCGTCTCTTAGAACCATCCACAGACTACGCAGATTATCCGTGTAATCTGTGGATGGACTCTTTGCTAACCCAACGGCGACTGCGGTAAGAATCGGTCGCGATCAAAGGGCGGATCTTCGTGGTCCGGTAAATGATCGTCCGGCCAGTCGTGTACCCATTGTCTGCGGTGTTCCTCGTCTGCGTAGTACTTGAGATATGTTTGATTGTCCTCGTCACTGCCACTGCCCGTGAGATCGATCATGTAAGCGTAACTGGGATTCTCGGGAAACAGGACCACCTCCTCGCGCAATCCATCGTGGTAAAGATATTCGTAAAGTTCTCGATCCGAGAGATGATTCGTGTGTAGCAGGTAAGCCCCAAGCGATGCCATTCGCTCGATTATCTCTTTCAACTTGATTCTGAGTGTGTCCTTGTCGAATTGCTCGGGCGCTTGCACTTGCAACCCGGAATTCTCGAGTAGACGCATCAGACTGATCGGCTCAGCGGTTTCATATTCGAGCACGTGGCGCAGAAACTCTTCTTCCATGTCGGCCGGCATAGATTCCAGTGACGTGGTACTGCCGCCAAGTTTTTCCAACTCAGCGCGAAGTTTGGCGATGCGTTCTTCCTGGCTTGGTTCGTCGGCAAATTGTATGAACGACATTTGTTTGGCTCCTTAAGGTCAGAGGTTAAGGTTTTAGGTGCCTGGAGGCTGTGAGGCACTCGGTTACGTTAACGCATTGTGAGTGGGTGCAGGCATTGTCATATCTTGAAGAGGAAAAGTAAAGGTCATCCACAGATCAAACAGATGTCTGCGTAATCTGTGGATGGATTTACTTCGTTGAGGGAGGCGGCGGCGCCGTGAACATCTCGAGGTTAGACATTCCAAGACTAGATTCAATTTCTTCCATTCGTTTCAACGCCATCTCGAACCCGTCGTCTCCAAACTGCTCATGCTCGATCTCTTCAAACTTCTCGCCGAGCTCATCAAGTTGAGACTGGCCGGCAACAGCCTTCCACGACGGAAACACGACGGTGTCTTCGATCACGGCATGATGTTCATACATGCGCACAAAAGATTCCAGGGCTTTCGCGAGCGACTCAACACTGTTTGCACTAATTCGATCTCCTTTTGAGATCGACAGCAAGTATTCAGTGATCTCCCGACCGCGAACATGCTGGGCCAACAAAATATCAATGTATGTCGCGGCGGTCCCCGGCGCCTTCTTCACCGCCGGAAAGATGAAGACCTCTTCCAACTTCTTCTCGTGATAATCCTCGCCAAACACTTGAAACAACTTTGCAGTCTTTTCCAGCGCATCCGGCGGCACTGAGGCTGGATCCTGACGTAATCTCGTCGCCGATTCCTGGTACACCAGCAAAGCACGTCGCAAAACTCCGTGCTCGCGCATCAGGTCTTCCGTTGCTGTTACCTCGACCGTTTCCGCCTCACCGGGCGCTGGGCCTTCATTCTTCTTCTCGTCATTAGTCGCCGTGCCTGTGCGATTTGGATTGTCGCGACAGGCACTGAGCAAAACTCCTGCGCCGGCAAACGATAGCCCTGTCAGAAGCTGTCTTCTTTTCTCGTCCACTTGATATCTCCTCGATTCATGCTGAACCTTTGATATTACTACGTCCTCGAAGTTAGACTAAGAACATCCAACAATCGAAGTCGCACTGACATGGATAACGAAGCGATCGCCCGCCGATTCTATCGCCTCTCCGCTTTGATGGAGGTGCGCGGCGACGATCCGTTTCGCCTGCGTTCATATCGTAACGCAGCGGAAGCCATCGAGGTATGGCCCACACCGCTGAAAGAGATCGCGGAAAAGGAAGGGATAACTGGTCTGCAGGAAATTCCCGGAGTCGGCAAAGCCATCGCGGGGAAAGTGATCGACCTGCTGACGAAGGGCTCGTTCGATGCGTGGGACCGCCTGGTCGCAGAGACACCTGAAACGGTGCTCGATCTGTTGGAGATTCCCGGGATTGGACCAAAGACCGCCGCACTACTGCACCAACGTTTCAAAGTCTCATCACTACCTGACCTGAAAACGTTTGTCGCCTCTGGCGGTCTCGACATGGTTGACGGCATCGGCCCGAAGACTGCCGAGCGTATTAAAGAAGCTTTGAATTAGCCACGGATCCGCGTTAAGCTGTGGCCCCACATCTCAATTAACGAGGACACCATGACAAAGATGAAACGTCGCGATTTCATTGTTACGGGAGCGGCTGCCGGTATCGCCTTTCCGATGGTTATTAAACAGAGCGCCGTCAAGCCGTTGGTTATCGCGTCTGCCAACGGCAATCGTTTCAAGAATGGCGGCAATGTAACCGCTGTGCAAAAAGCATTTCAGATGATGACTAACGGTTCCGATGTGCTCGATGCTGTAATCGCGGGCGTGAACATCGTCGAACTCGATCCCCTCGACGACAGTGTCGGCTATGGCGGGCTGCCGAACGCTGACGGCATAGTCCAACTGGATTCGTCCGTGATGCATGGTCCAAAGAAACAGGCGGGCGCCGTCGGCGCGCTCGAAGGTGTGCGCACACCGTCGCTGGTTGCGAAGGCAGTGATGGAAACCACGGATCACCATCTGATCGTCGGCAAAGGCGCACAGGACTTCGCACGCAGCATGGGTTTCAAGATTGAAGACGACCTCAACACCGAGAACTCGCGCCGGCAGTGGTTGGAATGGAAACGTCGTACAGATCCCGGCCACTATCTGGATCCGAAGAAGCGCGCTGCGGCTGGACGTCGCGTCGCTCTTGAAATGCTTGCGGAAGGAAAGCTTCGCGAAGAAAACCTGCACGGCACGATTAATTGCGACGGCATCAATTCAAGAGGCGAAATCTGCGGCGTCACAACCACGAGCGGACTGGCATGGAAGATCCCAGGGCGTCTGGGCGACTCGCCAATTCTCGGCGCTGGTCTTTATGTCGATGGCGCGATTGGCGCTGCCGGTTCAACCGGACGAGGCGAAGCAAACCTCTTCAATCTTTGTTCGTTTGTGATCGTCGAGGAAATGCGACGCGGCGCGCATCCGAAAGATGCGGGCATGGAGGTCTTGAATCGAATCAAGAGCAACACTATCGAGAAGAGACTGCTGAACAGCAGAGGTCTGCCAAACTTCGGCATCAACTTCTACATTCTCAATGCGAAGGGTGAGTATGCTGGCGTGACGATGTATGAAGGCGCCTCGTTTGCCATTTGCAACGAGAACGGTCCACAAACGCTGAAGTCAGAGCCGTTGCTGCAAGGCAAAGCGAGTGATTAAAGCCATCCACAGATTACACAGATAATCTGCGTAATCTGTGGATGAGTGTCTACTGAGCGTTCGGATCGTTCTGCATCATCCCGAAAATATTTCCTTCGGTATCCTTGCAGTAAGCGAGCCAGCCGACTCCAGGGATCGCCATCTTCGGCAGTGCGACCTGCCCTCCGTTTGCGAGCGCAGTCTGCACTGAAGCATCGACATCAGCGACGTCGACTGTGCAGACATAGGCAATCACGGCTTGCCCGTCAATTTCGCCCTGTCGTCGCAGTAAGCCACCATTAATCCCGGGCTGCTCGTCTGGACCAGTAATTACCATCCAGTACTCCATTGGTCCTTCCCACTTCTGAAAGGTCCATCCAAACAAAGTTCTGTAAAAGTTGACGGCGCGATCAGGATCGCCCGCATGAATTTCAAAGTGAACCACTCTCGGCATTATTTTATTCTCCTTAAAGTTATACACAGATTACACAGATAATCAGTGGTCTAGCTATTGGCCGCCGCTGGTGACTTTCCGTACTTCTGGGTCGCGAAGCCGACGATCAGTCCCACGAGGCTGCCGGGAAGGACGATTTCCAGGTAATAACCACCCTGCATGAGAGCCACCAGGTAAGCCAGAAACGCGCCCACCAACAGGCCAAACAGGATCCCGATTGGGAGTGAATGAAACTTCTTCGCAAAGAATCCAATCGCGATTCCGGCGATGATTCCCTTGATGGTGGAACCGATAACAATGCCTCCGAGTTGATCTCTCACCGCCGGCGTAAACCATGCGGTCAGGCCGTCAACAGCGCCGAGAACAGCGCCGAGCACTATTCCAAGTAGGGGTTTGGACATCGTTTCTTCTCCTTCTGTTAGATCGTTCTGTAGTTCTATTAAACGTCTGCCGAGAAATCTTTAAGAGCGAGAGGTGAAAATGAAAAAAATTCTCATCAGCAGGTAAGCGAGCACCAATAACACCAGAAAGCGGTTCTTGCTGACCCAGCGACCGACTTTTTCAAACGCATTTTCGCGATAGGCAGACACTGGTTCCGCGTCGAGCAAGCGCCCGATGTCTGCGGACAGTTCCGAGGCACTTGAATAACGACCATCCGCCGCGTGCGCCATCGCCTTCGAGCAAATAGCCCTTGCCGCCTTGTTGCCCTTACCGGCAAGCAGAAAATTGAGCACTGCACCCAGTGAGTAGACATCGGCACGTTCATCTATTTGATCGATCTCGCCTCTTGACTGTTCCGGCGACATGTAATCGCGAGTGCCGATCACTGTGCCGTCCATCGTCTGGTTTGACGCAGATGGACGCGGATGAATGCGGATTGATCTGAGTTCATCTGCGTTCATCTGCGGTTTCAAAATTTTCGCTACTCCCCAATCGAGCACCAACACTTCACCAAATGATCCGATCATGATGTTCTGCGGCTTTAGATCCCGGTGAATTACGCCGTGCGCGTGTGCGAATGCCACGGCATCGCAAACGGCCTGGAACTTCCGCAGCCGATCTCTCAGCGCAGCGCCCTGAGCTACATACTCATCGAGCCGGCTGCCACGCACAAATTTCATCGCATAAAAGATCCGCCCGTCGGCAAGCGTACCTACATCGTGAACAGGAACGATTCCGGGATGCTCGAGTCCAGCGATGATCTGTGCTTCGCGAATCATGCGACGACAGAGATCGTCAGTGACGTCAGGAGTGTTGAGAACTTTGACCGCAACAAGCCGGTTGAGTTCCCGATCTTCAGCGAGGTAGACGGTACCCATCCCACCACGCGCGAGCTCTTTTACAAACGTGTACTTCGTCGAACTGAAATCCGGATCGTTGACGATCGTCCGAAGGTGATTGAGATTGTCGTCAGAAATCCACTTCATTTCGCGTCGACTCCCAGCAACGAACGAGCTTCGGTGCGAAACTCTTCGTCAGTTGCGGTAATCTCGCGCAGTTTCTCCAGGACAATACGACGGAAGTCGCGGCGTGCAGCAGCTAGATAATTATTGACGGTTGCGGGTTCGAGTCCGAATTCCAGACCCAGTGAGGCATATGAGACGTCGCTGTCATCGTCGTTCAAATCGTAACGTTCGAAGAGTTGAAAATGAACCATACGACCTGACTCAAGACATAGCTGACGAAATGCTTCGACAGCGAGAGTAAACATCCAACGCACCCACTCCCGATGAAAGTAGTCTTCCGGATTCAGGGTCGAAGTGACGCTATGCGCGGCCAGCTCGTCTTCGGCAGCAGCGAAGTCGAGTTGATAATGATGCATATCGCCGCCGCGTTTGAGACGATTACTCGCCTTACGTTCATTCGCAACAAAACCATCGAGGCATGTGCGCAAGAACGTTTGAAAGCTGGCCCTGGCGGCGTCATAACGTGCAAAATGATCCTTCTCGAAAGCGTTCGCAAAAAATCCCTGGGTTAGATCTTTCGCGTCTTCGTTGTTTGCCTGCCATTTGAGGCGAATATATTTGTAAACTGGTTTCCAATAACTGGTAAGAATGGTGTCTAAAGCACGCTGCCTCGCAACCTGATCGTCGCTGCGTGCGTTGGCGATGGCGGAGTGGTTCGTGACCGGAAACTTGTGCAGCGGACCGCCGATGTCAGTGTCTGGATCCATAAACCTCAATGAAAAAATTTCATCTGATCTTCGGCGCGATCGTGCTGGTCGTCTTCCTGTTGACCGGCCAGTACCCGGATCGATTTCACGAACATTTACGGCACACGCCCGATGGACCAAGAATGCTTTATCGCACTCGCCACATCTTTATTCTGACGTCGGGAGTGCTGCACCTCGGCATCGGCAGTTACTTTTCCTATCGCGCGGGCGGTTTACTGCACGTGGTGAGTGGAGTGAAAGACAATCCACAGATTACGCAGATGAAAAACTCCAGAGATTGAGTGATCATCTGTGTAATCTGTGGACTACGGCTGCCTCTTAACAATCACAAGCGTGATATCGTCCGCAGCGCTGGTCCCCTGCGAGAACTTAGTCAAGGACGACTCAATCCGATCGCGGATTCCCGCCGCAGACGCCTCGATGTTTCGTGAGACAACCTCGTACAAACGAGTCGCGCCAAACTCTTCACCAGTTGGGCTGACCGCTTCGGTGACGCCGTCGGAATAGATCACAAGCACATCCCCAAGCTGGAGCTGCGTGCGGCCTTCGCGATACTCCGCATCGGGTTTGATTCCGAGCGGCAAACCACCTGACGCCAGTTGTTCGACTGTGCCCGCCGAATGAACAATCAGCGGAGGATTGTGACCCGCATTCAAAAACGAGAGGGCTCCAGACTCCGGATCGAGTTCGGCATAAAACAACGTCACGAAACGATTCGCAGGAATATTGTCGGCAAGATAACGATTAACCGCTGAAATAGTGGCTACCAGTGAATCGTGCGACGCTGACTGAGCGTGAATCGCAGCGTGCAGCGACGACATCAACAACGCCGCCGCAGTTCCCTTACCTGAAACGTCGCCCAGCGCGATGACCAGACGCCCATCTTCACGCTCGATAAAGTCGTAATAGTCGCCGCCGATTTCGTAGCACGGAAAACTGATTCCCTGCAGCTCATAACCATTGACGTGCGGAGGCGCAGTCGGTTGGAAGCGTTGTTGAATCTCGCTTGCTAGCGCCAGTTCGCGCTCGAGACGCTCGCGCTCGAGTCTGGCTTCTACAAGCCGGGCATTCTCAACACGGATCGCTGCGACCGATGCAAGCGTCGTCAACACTTTGAGATGATCCTCAGTAAACCGGCCCTCAGCAATCGGCGAGTCGGCATAGATGATTCCGAAAACTTTATCGGAAACACCAAGCGGAACTGCAAGGACGGATCTCACGCCCTGTAACACCATCGTGCCGCTCGCAAAACGCGGATCGTGTTGTGCGTCTGATGTAAGCACTGACTTGCCGCGAATCACGACTTCGTCGAGCACGTTGCGACTGACGCGAATCTCACCGACTTCGCCAACTCGATCTCTCAGTCGTGCAACAGCCACTCGCAGATCTTCACTCCCCTCATCGCGCATCATGATCAGACACCGATCCGCTGGTACAGCTTCGAACACGAGTGAAACGATCTGTTCGAGTGTTTCATTCAGCGTGGCCGAAGCGAGTAGTGTGATACCCACCTTGCTGATGAGTGCGAGCAGGTCGCCGTGCTTGGCTTTTGGCGTGACGGTGGTTACGGATGATGCGATCTCTTCCGGTTGCGTGCGCGCGCCTTCAATAGCTTCGAGCAAACCGGAAGTGGTCCGGTCGCCGGAGGCGAGAGCAATAGTCGCTTCCGGAAGCGACTCCGACGTGTTATCGGTGATCATCGTCGCGCCCAGGCCGGAATTGAATGTGCCGTCGTCGAAAACGATTTCCGTTTCGCCGATCTGAATGCGGCCGCCCGCGGTCAGATGGATTGCGCCTTCGACTGTGGCGCCGTTGTAGAGAGTACCATTCGCAGAACCGAGATCCTGCAGCACGTACTCATCACCTTCGCGGCGCACTTCGGCGTGCACGCGAGATGCGAACGGATCGGGAATACAGAGATCGTTTCGGGCGGAACGGCCGATAGTTATACGGAGCCGGCCGAGTGGAAAATGGTCGGGGGTGCGGTCGGGGTATTTAACTATTAACTCTGACATTTTTTAAAAGGCGTTTAGGCGGCGCTGCGGAATCGTGTCAATCCTGACGATCATGTCTATCCTGTGAAGCAACCGTTAGAACCACGACTCGGAAGTTTATTTCACAGGATTTCAGGATTAGACACGATTTACATGATGTTCAATAACCTAGATAGATCCCTCACGAACGACAACGGTGCCGGCTATAATATCGTGCAAACCTCTACCATGCACGGACACCGCAGCAATTAAGAAACCGATTCCCAGAAGAGCAAATGAGAGCGGATAACCAACGAAATGACGCAACAGCGCGCGTCCGATGCCGACTTTTCCGCCAGCGGTTCGTTCGATGCGCAGTCCCGTTGCCCACTTTCCCAGAGTAAATCCGGTGAAACCCGGAATCACGACGAGATTCAAAAGTGACATAAGAACGGCGAGCATGATTCCGGCCGTTTCGGCAGAACTGCCCGCCGCACGGCCACCACCACCGAGCATGCGCGAGACCAAAGTGCCTAGTACAACCAGGGAAACGAGGGCGATGTAGTCGATCAGCAGAGCGCCACACCGGAGAGGAAACGGGGCTCTGAGTCGTTTACCACCATGCCTTGCGGCGCGGCTTCTTGCCTGAGAGTGCGGCAAACCTTGGGCAACAGTCATCGATAAAAGAATAGGTCCTATAGGTCCTATACGACCTATTTGTTAGCCAACCAGAAAATGCAATGTCGTTTCGCCCACGCGCAATTTATCTCCGCTGTCGAGTACGCGTGGCTGTCGGGGCGCAAGCCGCACCGAGTCGTTAATCACGGTGCCGTTCACCGATCCGAGATCTTCAACCAGAAAAGTTTCTCCTTCGAGCCAAATACGTGCATGTCGTCGGGAAACCTTCGTCTCCGGATCAAAGCGCGAAAGATCGATCTCGGGAAAAATGTTTGAATGTGGATCGGTGCGACCCAGCAGGTTGCTATCTTTCTGGAGAATGAACGAGGCGTCGAGTTCAGTGGTTCCGGCAACGACCAGTTTTGCTGTCGGCCTCACCGCATGCAGCATTGCACTCGATCCAACACCAGCCAGCGGTTGTCGTGCGCCGCAATGAGCACAAAACACATCATCAGCCGCAATGCGTCCGCCGCAGAAACCACAGTAAACCGTCTGTACCTGGACCGTCTCACTTCCCAGTGCAGGCGCAGGCATTCCGTAACTAACTTTTCCGTTTATTAAATTCTCGAGGTGGTTCGCGAGTTGGTTACGCAACTCGCCCGCTGTGCGATAACGATCCTCAGGTTTGTACTCGACTGTTCGCATCAGGATGTGTTCCATCTCAGTCGAGATCGACGGCGTAATCTGTCGCGGTCTTGGATTCTTTGAGAAGTCAAAGATCAGCAGCGGATTATCCTGCGGATCGGAACCAGTCAACAGATGAAACATCGTCGCGCCAAGGCTGTAGACGTCTGACGCCGGCTGCACGCGTCCACTGAACAGTTCGGGAGGCGCGTAACCCATCGTGCCGACGGCCGTGACGCCCTTTTCCTGCTGTGTTACCCAGCGCGCAATGCCAAAATCAATCAGCATCACTCGACCGGTGTTGCCATCGATCATCAGATTCGCCGGTTTCAGGTCGCGATAGATGATTTGCTTGGGCCGCGAGTGCAGATAGTCGAGCACATCGGCGACCTGCATACCCCAGTCAGTAACTGTCTTCTCGTCGATCCGGCCACCAACTGCCGCCCGCATTCTCGATGCGAGATCGCCGCCCGAGATGTATTTCATGACGAGATAGAAGCGACACAGGGTGTCGTCGTAAAAGTAATCGTAGATTGTTGGGATGCATGGATGCTCGAGCGAGGTCAGTAGCAGCGATTCGCGTTTGAAGTCGCCAATGGCTTTTTCGTGCTGCGTGGGATCGAGGTGCGACTCCACCATCTCTTTGACCGCGCGCGGCGCGTCGCCGAGATTTCGGTCCTTCGCAAGGTAAACTGCGCCCATTCCGCCGCCACCGATGCGACGAACGATCTCATATCGACTATTCAATACTGTATTAGCGGCGAGTTGCTTGACGGTAGGACGATGCCCGCCGGTCGTACTTTCTTTAGGCGTTGAAGTGCCGGGAGCCTCGACGTTGTCAGTAAACGAACCTCCCAGCGAGTTCGAAGATATGGGTGCAGAAGGCTCACGACTCTCTGGAGCAACGAAGGTCGTCTCAAGACTTCCCGACGGCTCATATGCTTCAGCCACAGCTGTTTCTTCTGACGAAGTTTCGTGAATCGAACTATCCGGGAGGGGCGGCGCTTCTTCGGGGTCGAGCGTGGTGGCCCATTCGCGACCTTCACGGGAAGGTGTGTCTTCAGCGTCGCCGAGCGCGGCAGACACAGTTCGCAACTCCTCCGAACTCGGGGTCAATTGCGCGCCGCAATTACCGCAGAAGTGCTCACCAGGCGATACGCGCGCGCCACATGAACGACACTCAGTCATCTGTTAACGAATTCCAGCCTAATTTGAACCGTAGCTCTAAAATGAGCAGTCAAACCGTAGCAGGCGATCACTTCATGATGTGGAAGCGCAGAAATGTTTTCCCAACGATGATTTCGTCGCCATCACAGAGAGCCTGACGTTGTCCCGGGGGTAACCTCTTGCCGCGATTGATAAACGTCCCGTTGGTCGAACCGAGATCCTCAAGAAAGTACTGGCCGTTGTTAAGAGTGATTCTAGCGTGACGTCTTGAAACTTTTGCTTCCGGATCGTCTGTATCGAGATCGACATCAGGAAAGATCCCGCCATCGGCATCCCAGCGTCCGATCTGGGCTTCAACGTCACTCAACATAAACTGCTTTCCGGTCGAGCGGCCCTTTTCGATCACCAGGCGGGCATGCGGTTTGGCAGCGGCGCGCTGGGCTGAATAACTGAGTCCGGCGGAGACGCGGCTGCTGGCAAACTCAGGTGTTCCCGGCGCCGAAGCATGGCTGCCGTTGTTCCCGTGTGCTTGTCGATGCTGCACCGGACCCGGAGCTGGTCGGCCATTTGGTCTCAGTGGCGCGCCGCATTCGTCGCAATATTGCGAGCCATCGAGATTTTCAGTTTTGCACCTGTCGCAGGTAATCATAAAGTCAAAAAAAGCAAATCATTCTAACGCGAAACGCTCTCAGCAGCCAACGCATCTTAGTTAGCCATGAAAAGGCGCAAAATGAACGGAAATGGGGTCTAATCGTTTTGAGCTTTTTCTGCGTCTTCGTGACTAATAACTGTTAATAAAACCCGAGGTTTAGCGTTTGGGATATGGCCCTGGAGTGGTTTACTCTAAGATGAAACTGTTTGATTAGTTTCCACGTAGAAGCTTCTTCAGAATTTAAGGCCCCACTGTAGAAGGAAATCTGAGAATGGCATTAAGTCGGAAAAAGAAGATCATTATCGGCATCGTCGCGGGAGTTGTCCTTGTCGCGGCCGTCGTCATCAGCGTAATCGCTACCCGCAAAGAAGAGCCCGAAGTAGTCACGGTAAAGCTGGAAGTTCGCCCCGAACTGAAGCAGACCGTGACCGCATCCGGCGAAGTGCGACCGATTCGCTACATCAAGCTGACCAGTGAGGTAGCCGGACGGATCGAGGAGATTTACGTACAGCCGGGCGATATGGTAACCAAGGGTAAGCCACTGGTTCGACTCGATCCCACGCAGTTACAGTCAAGTCAGGAGGCGCAATGGGCAGCCACTCAAGCATCACTCAACGATGTGCAAAATGCCCGTAACGCTGTGACTTCTGCCCAGCAGTCACTGATCGTTGCAGAGGCTTCGGTCGCTGCTGCCCGGCAACAGGTTGTGGCTTTGAGGACCAGTGTTGACCGGGCTCAGGTTGAACTCAACACGGCGCAGCGTGAGCTCAAACGGTACACGGAACTCATCGAATCCGGTGTCGCTTCCAGACTTGAATACGACACTGCTCGCGACCATTACGAAACGGCAAAGATTGCCCTCGAAACAGCCAGGGCCAATCTTGAAGCGCAAAACATTGCCGTCAAAGAGGCCACCGAGCGAGCGAATCAGCAGCGCATTGCCGTGAAGGAGGCCCAAACGAGCATCAAGTCGTCGGAGATGCGGGCCAGCCAACAATCCGCCATGCTGCGTGGTCAGCAGAGCCAGCGCTCTAAGGCAACCCAGTTGTCGCCTCTCACCGGTGTCATCGCCGACATCCCGACGCGCGTTGGGGAGTATGCCGTATCCGCTCTATCATCAACGCCGTTGATGACTATTGCCGACATGTCTCAGATCAACGTTGAAGTGAACGTTGACGAGACGGAAATCAACAATGTACAGGTAGGCCAGGAGGCCAAGGTCAAAGTTGACGCTCTGGGCGACAAGGAAATCAAAGCTGTCGTCACTCAAAAGAATCCTTTGGCGGTCTCGAAATCCGACACAACAGGAGGCTTGTCGAACCGCGTCAACGTTCAGGAAGCGAAAGAGTTCAAGGTTACGTTGGAGCTTAAGGATCTGTCGGAAGACGTTCAGAACGCGCTTCGTCCGGGAATGAGTTCGACGACCACGATTACAACTAACACCAAGAACAACGTGTTGGCCGTCCCGCTGGAGGCTATCGTCGAAAAGGCAGCGACGCCCGCAGCTTCGCCGTCGGCCACGGTCTCAGGGAGTGTTCCGGCTGCTTCTCCCGGCGGTGAAAAACCGAAAGCACAAAAGGGCGTATTCGTTATCGAGAATAACAAGGTAAGGTTCATCGAAGTGACCACCGGCATCACCGGTGAAGCCGATATCGAAATCACTAGTGGTGTTCAGCAACACATGGAGATCGTGCGTGGGCCAAGTCGCGTCCTGAAAACGTTGAAGGACGGTATGACCGTCAAACGTCAGACGAAGAAACCCGGCAACGCAAATGGAAACGAGGCCAGCTAGATGAGTGACACTACACTTACGCTAACTCCCCCGGAGAGTGTCGTCACGCCGAGCACCGAGGTCAACGGGCACAGCCCGAAGATGCTGATCTCGATGCGGAACATCTGGAAAACATACCAGATGGGAACTGAGTCGGTGCACGCGCTGCATGGAGTCACCTTTGACATTCCCCGCGGCGAGTACATTGCCATCATTGGCCCATCCGGATCGGGCAAGTCGACACTAATGAATCTGATCGGCTGCCTCGATACTCCGAGTCAGGGTGAATACTGGCTGAACGGCAAGAACGTCTCGGATATGGATGACGACGAGCTTGCCCGGATTCGCAACCAGGAAGTGGGTTTCGTCTTCCAGACGTTCAATCTCCTCGCACGTGCTACAGCGCTTCATAACGTCGAATTACCGTTGATTTACGGCGGTGTCGGCGCTTCGCAGCGACATGAGATGGCAAAAAAGGCGCTGCATGCAGTTGACCTCACCGAACGCATGACGCACAGGCCTAACGAGCTGTCAGGTGGTCAACGACAGCGCGTTGCGATTGCACGCGCGCTTGTGAACCATCCATCAATTCTGCTCGCTGACGAGCCGACGGGCGCACTCGATTCGCATACCAGCATGGAGATCATGGATCTCTTTGAACGGCTCCACTCGGAAGGCAACACTATTATTGTGGTTACTCACGAACACGACATTGCCGCGCGAGCTCACCGCGTTATCTCGATTCGCGACGGTCTAATCGAGAAAGACGAGCGGATTAGATAGAGTCACAAAGACGCACAAAATGCACAAAAGAAATCGCTGGCATTAGAAGCTCTTTTCTTTTGTGTTTTTTGTGCTTTTTCGTGGCCTCCAATCACTGGATCTTTTTCGCCTCACGGCGATCTGGGAAGCATTTCGCGTTGCTACCGCCAGTCTACGTGCCAATAAACTGCGCACGGCGCTGACGCTGGTAGGTATCATCGTCGGCGTCACGGCGGTGATCGCAGTGGTCACGATCATCAAGGGGCTCGATCAAACAGTCGCTCAGACCTTCTCTTCACAGGGTTCCACGGTCTTCACCATTTCCAAGAATCCGCAGATCATCAAATCGCGTGAAGAATTCATTAGATCCAATCGCCGCAAAGACGTTACTCACGACGATGCAGAAGCGATTGCGCGTTTGTGTACGGCGTGCTGGCGTGTCGGCGTCGCCGCGAACGCAATCGAAACCGTGAAGTACGCCGATCAGAAAGCAGAAAACGTCCGGATACGCGGCATCGATCCGATAACGATGTTTGATATCGATGGCGTGTCGATTAATGTTGGACGAATCTGGACCGAGAGCGAAGGTACTTCTGGTCGTGAGATCTGTGTCATCGGAACGGACATGCTGAAGAACCTGTTCAACGATGCGCCGCCGGATCGAGCGGTCGGGCAGGAGATTCGCATCGACGGTCGACCATATCTGATTCTCGGCGTGTTAGAGCCCCTGGGATCGATCTTCGGTTTCTCACGCGATAACGTCGTCTACATTCCGTATTCGACTTATCAGAAGGCGTACGGCGGCAGGCGCTCGCTGGTGGTGTTTATCCAGGTGAACACTGCCGAGCAACTTGAAGCCGCTGAAGATCAGGTACGAACGGTGATGCGAAACCGTCGCGGACATCTGAACGGAGACACTGACGATGAAGGCTTCGCACTCGAGACACAGGACGTCTTTCTGAATCTCTATGGCTCGGCAACTTCAAACATTTACATCGTCACGATCGGCGTGGCGGCGATCTCTCTGGTAGTGGGCGGCATCGTGGTGATGAACATCATGCTGGTGTCTGTGACGGAACGGACCAAAGAAATCGGCATTCGCAAAGCAATCGGCGCGCGCAGGAAAGATATTCTGACGCAGTTTTTGATCGAGGCGGTGACGGTGACCGCGATTGGCGGAGCGATCGGCGTGGGAACTGGCTTTGGACTCGCGTATATCATTTCGGCGCTGATCGGGTTTCCTTTGCTGGTGAGTGTCGCTTCGGCGGTTCTGGGCGTCGGTGTTTCTTCGGTGGTGGGAATTGTCAGCGGCCTGTGGCCCGCGTGGCGCGCGGCTAAATTGGATCCGATAGAGGCGCTTCGCGCCGAATAGAGAGATGCGATTCGAAGACATCAAAGAATCCGCAATCATGGCGCTCGACACGTTGCGCGCTAATAAGCTGCGCTCGACGTTGACGATTCTGGGCGTCAGTGTTGGCGTGGTCACCGTGATCTTCATGGTGTCGATCATTCAGGGACTCAACAAAGCATTTGCAGATCAAATCGAGTCGCTCGGTTCCAACACCATCTTCATCTCCAAGTTCGCACCCAGCTTCGGGCGGCCGCCCGGTCCGGAGGAAATACATCGGAAAGATCTGACGATGGACGACGCCGAAGCACTACGCACTGAGGCGCCTTCGATCGTCGGTGTTTCGCCGATCCATCGCATGATCGCGTCCACGGTCAGATACCAGGACAAACAGACTGACACCCCAATTCTCTTCGGTGTCACGCCTTACTACGAGTTTGTACAAACGCAGTACGTCGCCAGCGGCCGATTTGTCAACGACATCGACATGCAGGACCGCTCAAACATCGTGATCATCGGCGTTGATGTGAAGCAGGCACTTTTTCCGTATGAAGACCCGCTCGACAAGGAAGTTAGAATCAACGGCAATCCGTTTCGAATAGTGGGCGTGATGGAGCCGCTGGGTAATTTCTTTGGGCAATCGCGCGACAACTCGATCTTTGTTCCGATCACCACGTTCGACAAGTACTATCCGGACCGTCCTTTTCCTGAAGTCGTGTTCTTCGTGATTGTGCGACCGCGTTCGCGCGCCTTCGTAAAGACTGCGATTGACGAGATCACAGATATCCTGCGGCGCAGGCGGCGCGTTCCGCCCGGAGCACCCGACAATTTTGGCATCTCTTCGCAAGACTCATTACTCGACGTCTACAATCAATTAACCGGAGCCACTGCGCTGGTACTGACGTCGATCTCATTTGTCGCGTTGATGATTGGCGGCATCGGCGTGATGAATATCATGCTGGTATCGGTGACGGAGCGCACGAAGGAGATCGGTGTGCGCAAGGCTGTCGGCGCCACACGGCTAAACATTCTTTCGCAGTTTCTGATTGAGGCGGTGGTATTGACCGCGATCGGAGGCTTCGCGGGACTTGCAGTCGGCGAAGTTGCGAGTCTGCTGATGAATAAATACTCGCCGTTGCCGGCCTACGTTCCCTTATGGGCCATCGGCGTCGGCGTCGGCATCTCAGCCGCAGTTGGGATCATCTTCGGCCTCTGGCCCGCCTGGAAAGCCGCCCGCCTGAACCCCATCGACGCCCTCCGCTGGGAATAGATTTAGCCGCTGGGAATAGATTTAGCCGCAGATAAACGCAGATCTTTTTTTCGTCTTATCCGCGTTAATCCGCGTTCATCTGCGGCTTTACTTTCGTTCGCCTTTGCGGCTTAATGCAACCATACCAGTGGCTTCCCCGTAGTAACGCTGTGAAATTCATCGAAACTCTCAAACTTGCTGTGGCAGCTATCTGGGCGCATAAACTGCGCTCAGCGTTGACACTGCTCGGCATGGTTGTGGGCGTTACCGCGTTCGTAGTGGTCGTATCGCTGATCGCCGGCTTCAATCGTTACGTCGACGAAAAGATTGCCGGCATCGGCGCGAAGTCGTTCACGATACAACGCTTCAACCCGCTCGAAGACTTCAAAGACACCGACACCATCGCCGCAGCTCAACGCCGTAACAAAGAACTGACGCTGGGCGACTACGATTACCTGAAAGAGCGTGCCACCCTCGTCGGTAAGATTGGCGCCCGCGCGCGCGGGACTCCGGCCGAAGTGAAACGTGGCGACGAAGTGCTCGAAGACGTTTTTGTTTCAGGCGCCACCGCAAACTGCGTCGACATCGAGAATCGTGACGTCGCCGAAGGACGATTCATTGCTGATCCCGAGAATGAGAGTGCGGCACGAGTGGCCTACGTCGGAGCCGACATAGCGACGAAACTGTTTCCAGCGGGAAACGCCCTGGGTTCGGAAATCAGTGTGCGTGGTTTGCCGTATCGAGTCATCGGCATCGAAGCGGCGAGGGGCACAGTATTTGGTGTTCCGCAGGACACATTCATTATCCTTCCCTTAAAAACGTACGCGATCAATTACGGCGGCTTGATTCGACAGCGCTCGCTGTATTTCGTAGCGACTTCAAAGACCGATGAGCTTTTCAACGACGCCGTCGAGGAATCCCGTTTCCTGATGCGCGTCAGACGCAAACTTGGACCAGGAGAAAAAGATAACTTCGGCATCGTTACGCCGGACGCAATCACCGGTTTGCGCGATCGATTGTTTGGGACCATCTTCCTCGTCGCTATCTTTGTTCCCGGTATCGCAATGGTGGTCGGCGCGATCGTAATCATGAACATCATGCTGGTCTCGGTAACCGAGCGCACAAAGGAGATCGGCATCAGAAAATCTTTAGGTGCTCGCAAGATCGATATTCTGAAGCAGTTTCTGGTTGAAGCTGTGACGCTTGCAATCATTGGTGGCGCGGTGGGAATCTTTTTGGCCTGGATCATCGGAGGAGTTGTAACGGCATGGATCTTCCCCACCTACCTGTCGATAGCCGCGATTTTAGTAGCCCTCGCTGTCTCGGGCGGCGCCGGGGTCGTTTCGGGTTTGTTTCCGGCCTGGAAGGCAGCGCGACTGGATCCGATTGAAGCACTGAGGGCTGAGTAACATGAAACTCATCAGAAGCGACATCTACGAAAACCTCATGATGGCGCTGGCAACGTTGCGCGCAAACAAACTGCGCTCGTTCCTGACAGTCTTTGGAGTGGTGATCGGCATTATTACCGTAATGCTGATCGCATCGATCATCAGCGGCATCGACGTGTCTGTGAAACGTGAAGTGGAATCGTTCGGTACGCGCTCGATCTATATCAGTAAATACAATCCGGGCATTCACATCGGCCGCATGTCACGCGAAGAGCGCATGCGTAAAGAGCTGACCTACGACGACGCGATTGCGCTGCAATCGCTGCCGGCGGTGGAACTGTCAGTTCCCTTCCTCGATATCACCAACAACTTTTTTGGCGGCAAACTGATGGTCTCTGGCGGCGGCAAGACGTCTGCGCAGGTCGCGCTTCAGGGAACACTGCCGGAGTTTGAGAAAGCCGGCACACAGGTGATTTCGGAAGGTCGTTTCTTCACGCAAACTGAAAACGATACCAACCAGGAAGTCTGCGTCGTCGGTTCCAAAGTAGCAGACGACTTCTTCAAAATCGGCTCGCCCGTTGGTCAAACGATCAAGATTGGTACGCAGGAGTTTCGGGTTGTCGGCGTGCTTCAGAAACGGGAACAGTTTCTCATTGGCGGCGGCAGCGACGATCAGAACAACGTGATCTACGTCCCGTTCACTGTCGCGCAAAAACTGAAGCCGAACGCCGACGATATCTACATCCTCGCAGTCGGGCGGCCGGGTTTGATGGAGGAAGCAAAGGATCAGGTGCGCGACATGCTGCGCATACGTCGTCAGGTGTCGTTCGCTGCTGACGACAACTTCGGCATGGAAACATCGGAGAGCATTCTTGATAATTTCCGTTCGATCACTGCCGGCCTCGCGATCGCGATGGTCGCCATTTCTTCAGTGGGCCTGATGGTCGGTGGTATCGGCGTGATGAACATCATGCTGGTGTCAGTTACCGAACGCACACGCGAAATCGGTGTCCGCAAAGCCATCGGCGCGAAGAAGAGCGATATCCTGTGGCAGTTTTTGATTGAGGCTGCGACTCTCACGGGCCTCGGTGGAATTATCGGTCTCTCGATTGGCTGGGGAATGACGCTCTTGCTGCGCCTGGTACTGCCGTCTTACGTTCCACTCTGGGCTCCTATCGGTGGTTTACTCGCAAGCGTCGGCATCGGCCTTATCTTCGGCCTCTGGCCTGCCTGGAAAGCTGCGCGACTCGATCCCATCGAATCACTCAGATACGAATAGAACAATCCACAGATTACGCAGATTTCTTAAACTCATCTGTGTAGTCTGTGGACTGTGTTTTGTAGCTAAGAGACGAAGCCAGGGAATAGAGCTGTCGAGATAACGGCGAAGAGCATCAGCAGGATGTAGAGCGTGATTGAAACACCCCAGGCGGCTCCGCTGCCGACCTTCGTTCCTCCCAAATTCAAACCCTTTGCTCGCAGCCAAATCAAATAGAGCCACGTGAGTCCAATAAAACTCACAAACACAAACAGGACTGGATGGTCAGAGGCGGAAATGAGAAAACCCAGGTTGTCCTGAAACGTGGTCTCCTGGTTACGAATCGGATGCAAATCTTCCGGAGCTTTGATAAACATTATTACCAATCCAAGCACCTTCTGAATTACCGTGATCGGAAGCCAGGAATAGAAAACCACCGCCAATGCCTGCCAATAATTAATCCGTCCACCAAACGCAAGAATGCCCAGGAGGCACAACGCGGCCGTGATAGCACCGAGCACGAAAAGGCCAACTGCGGATTTTGCCGCAGTCCCGGCACGCTCGGAAGGTTTCTTCAGTTGCGTTAACTGGGCTTCTCGCAGCTCGTCGATCCGGTCTGGAGGCGGGGCGAATGCTCCCATCTCAGAGATTTTTTCTGTCATGTGATCGGCAATACGTTCAGGCGTGATTCGCTGCACAAACACAAACGTGTAAATCACGGAAAGCACAACCACAATGACGTAAGCGCCAACCCAGTTTGGATGTACCCTGAGATTCCGAAACACGCGTGAAGGCTCGAAAAAAATGCCTGTTACCTTTGTGAAGAAAGGCAAAGGCGCCTCCGCGTCAGCAATAACCGGCAATGGAATAAAGCTGAAAGCGAACACAATAATTCCACCCAGAATCAGTGCTATGCCGGTTGAAAAAGCAAGCAGTTTTGCCGCAGCCGCACCGACAAGTAGTAGACCGAGCACAAAAATGGCGATAGCAAACGGTCGTAGCTTCGTTGGTCGGGGTGCACGTGGCCCCGCTTCTGGTGGCGGCGGCGGTGCCGAAAAACTTTCGTTTGAAGCACTCATCGGCTCATTCTCCTGTGGGAAGACGTATTAATTGACTTGTGCAAATACGGTCGACCTAATACTAAGGTTTCAGTCACAAAACGCACAAATGGCCCATAAAGCACAAAGGGAAGGTCATAGTTGGAATGTGACTTTAAAGATCTCCTTTATGTGATCTTGTGCCTAAAGACTTCCTTTATGTGATTGTGCTTTTGTGCCTTTTTGTGGCTCAACCTTCTTGTGGCGACACGCGGATGCAGGCCACGTGGTGGCCCGGAGCTACTTCGCGGAGCTCCGGATCGATGTGAGCACAATCCTCGATCGCGATCGGACAGCGCGTCCTAAAACGACAACCTGACGGCGGGTTGATCGGCGTTGGAACATCACCTTGCAGGATGATTCGCTTGCGCTTTTGTTTTGGATCCGGAATCGGAATCGCTGATAGCAAGGCCTGCGTGTACGGATGAAGAGGTTGAGCGTAAAGTTCCGTAGCGCCGGCAATCTCGACGATACGGCCCAGATACATCACCGCCACGCGCGTCGAGATATGCTCGACCACAGCCAGTCCGTGCGAGATGAATAAGTAAGTGAGCCTAAACTCTTCCTGAAGCTCCTGGAGCAAGTTGACGACCTGCGCCTGCACCGAAACATCCAACGCCGACACCGGTTCATCGGCAACTATCAATTTCGGGTTCAATGCCAGCGATCTGGCGACTCCGATTCTTTGACGTTGCCCTCCTGAAAACTCATGCGCATATCGATTCATGTAATCGGGATCAAGTCCGACTCGTTTCAAAAGACTGGCAACCCGATCGCGACGTTCACTTTTACTGCCCTGTTTGTGAATCACCAACGGCTCGGCAACGATGTCGCCAACTTTCATGCGCGGATTTAATGACGCATAAGGATCCTGGAAAATGATCTGCATCTCGCGCCGGATCTCGCGCAGTTCTTTTTTGTTCAGTGCGAGAACGTCGCGTCCCTGAAATTTAACGGAGCCTGCCGTCGGTTCGATCAAACGCAGCAGACAACGTCCAACCGTTGACTTACCGCAACCCGATTCACCGACGAGCCCCAAAGTCTCTCCGGCAAATATGTCGAACGAAACACCGTCGACAGCGCGCACGACATCGTCCGAACCCTCGACCGGAAAATGTTTCACTAACCCACGAACACTGATCAGTGTGGCGCGCGTGTCGGTCGTTTGCAGAGGCAAGTTCGGTTGATTGTTACTTTCAACTCGGGCGCTCATGAACACCTTCATGGTCTGCCGCTACGGCTGCGGCAAGATCGTAAAGCACACAACGAACCTCAACATTTCCTTCGAGCTGATAAAGCGGAATCTCTTCTGTCGTGCAGCGAGGCATACGATGACGACAACGTGGCGCGAAGTGACAGCCCGGCGGTAAATCGGTGGGCCGCGGCACCACGCCTTCGATCGTTTCGAGCCGATCCTGTTTAATCACCTGGGTGCTGGTGAGTTTCGGAACAGAACGGAGCAAGCCTTCGGTGTACGGATGCTTCGGCCGTGCAAACAACTCATCGACGGGCGACTCCTCGACGATTCTTCCCGTATACATCACTGCGACCCGATCGGCCACTTCAGCAACCACGCCGAGATCGTGAGTGATCAAGAGCACTGCCAACTCGCGCTGCTTTCTCAAATCATCGAGCAGTTCAAGTATCTGCGCCTGAATCGTGACGTCGAGTGCGGTCGTTGGTTCGTCGGCAATCAGCAATTTCGGGTTGCAGGCCAACGCCATCGCAATCATTACGCGTTGTCGCATGCCGCCTGAAAGTTGATGCGGGTAATCGTCGACGCGTCGAGCCGGATCCGGGATAGCGACCTCGCGCATCGCTTCAATCGTTGCCTGGCGTGCCTGGCTTCGTGAGAGCTTGCGATGCAGGCGTAGTGCTTCGGCAATCTGTTCGCCAACTGTAAAGACTGGATTAAGCGACGTCATCGGATCCTGAAAGATCATCGCGATGTCGTCGCCGCGCATCTCGCGCATTTCCGAGTCTGAAAGCTTGAGCAGGTCTTTGCCGTCGAAGAGTATTTCGCCGTTAACGATCTTTCCGGGAGGCGCGATCAAACGCATGACGGAAAGTGCTGTTATAGACTTTCCGCAACCCGATTCACCAACGAGACCGAGCAATTCTCCGCGACCGAGATGAAAGCTGACGCCGTCAACCGCGCGAACGAGTCCAGCGCGGGTCGAAAAGTGAGTCTGAAGATTTCTAACTTCGAGCAGGTGGGCCATCACATGAAGTTATACTCGAGTGTCATATACATCGAAACAGGCTTACCATCCTTCATAGCCGGCTCAAATCTGATCTTTTGTGCAGCGTCGAGAGCGGCCTTTGTCAACTCATCTCCATACGTAGTAACAACCTGAATGTTGACAACCCTTCCATCCCAGGAGAAAACCGCCTGCAAAACCACTATTCCACGTTCCCGTTCGGGAACTTTCAGTTCTGGCTTGGATATCAAACGTATCTTCTTATCAACTTCTTTTCCCTGATAAATCCTTTCACCGTTGAGCTCTAAGGGCATTCCGGGGCCGTCGGAAACTTTGACGGCATCATCATCTTTACCAAAGCTGATTGAAGAAAAGAAGCGCTGCACAGCCGCGTTATTTGTATCGCCACCAATCGCTACAAAGCGGTATAACCGTCGCTCTGTTGCAAAAAACTGTACTCTTGCTGGAGAAGACCCCGCGGTCGAGTATTCGCTACCACGAACGCCATCCACCGTGACAGTTCGCTCAGTCGAGCCACTAAAATCAGCATTCCCCTTGTATTCCGCCACAAAATCCTCCAGCGACAGACGAGTAGGATTCTCAAAAACATCAATGGCGTAGTTGATTCCAGCAAAGGCGATCCGCAGATTTCGTTCCTTGCGTTCTCTCTGGATACGGCTTCGGAACTCCTTATTAGTCGCCATTGCCGGCCGGCTGGGAAGTGCTACGGAAAAACCTTCGCCAGGAACTGTATACTCGGTCCATGACGACGGATCCGAGGCATTTGCGGGTAATTTTTGTGCCCCCGCAGAAATGGCGAGCACAGTCAACGTAAAAAGCAAAAACAAAGCACGATTCATAAGACACACTGATGCAACTCAGCAGCGATTGAGTTGTAATCTCTGCAAATCCTGTCCCTATATAGTTGACGTCTCGCGATACTCACCCCAAACACGCCTCAAAGTATTACTAATCTCTCCAACCGTGGCGTACGCTTCAACACACACGAGGATTCGCGGCAGAAGATTTTCATTCGTCGCCGCTGTCTGCTCCAGTTTCTGCAACGCAGCAGTCACAGCCTCCGCATCGCGTCGCTCACGCAACGCGCGCACGCGTTCAACTTGCGCTTGCTCGAGGACCGGATCGATCCGCAACACGTTTACCGGTGGCTCTTCATCGATCTGAAAACGATTTACTCCGACCACCACCTGTTCGTGTGTCTCAATTGCCTTTTGATAACGGTACGCCGACTCCTGGATCTCACGCTGCACGTATCCGGTTTCGATTGCGCGCAGCATCCCGCCCATCGTCTCAATCTTCTTCAGATACTCGAGTGCACCCGCTTCCATGTCGTTAGTGAGTTGCTCAATCGCGTAAGAACCTGCAAGTGGATCCGCCGTTTCAGCAACTCCGGATTCATAAGCAATCACCTGCTGCGTTCGCAAGGCCACTCGGGCCGCAGCCTCCGTCGGTAAAGCGAGCGCTTCGTCCATGGAGTTCGTGTGCAGTGACTGTGTGCCGCCCAGAATTGCCGCGAGCGCCTGAATCGTCGTCCGCACTACGTTCACTTCCGGCTGTTGCGCAGTCAATGACGATCCCGCAGTCTGCGTGTGAAATCGCAACATCATCGATCTGGGATCGCGCGCGTTGAAACGATCGCGCATGATGCGTGCCCACAATCGGCGTGCAGCACGAAACTTCGCGATCTCTTCGAGTAGATTGTTATGCGCGTTGAAGAAAAACGAGATACGCGGAGCAAAGTTATCGACTTCGAGACCGGCGGCGAGCGCGGCCTCGACATACGTAATTCCATCGGCGAGCGTAAAAGCAATCTCCTGCACTGCGGTCGAACCGGCTTCGCGAATGTGATACCCGCTGATTGAGATCGTGTTCCAGTTGGGCACTTCGCGCGCGCAGTACGCAAAAATATCCGTGACTAAACGCAACGACGGCGCAGGTGGATAAATGTAAGTGCCGCGCGCGATGTACTCTTTGAGAATGTCGTTCTGCAGCGTTCCGCGTACTTTGTCGAAAGCGACGCCCTGCTTGCGCGCGACGGCGAGATACAACGACAGCAGTATCGCAGCCGTTGCGTTGATGGTCATCGACGTTGAGACTTCATCAAGCGGTATACCGGCAAAAAGCCGCTCCATGTCTTCCAGCGAATCGATGGCAACGCCGACTTTTCCTACTTCACCCAGCGCGAGCGGATCGTCCGAATCAAGTCCGATCTGGGTCGGCAGATCGAAAGCGACCGATAGTCCCGTCGTGCCCTGCGCAAGGAGGTATTTATATCGGGCGTTAGACTCTTCCGCGGTGGCGTAGCCGGCGTACTGGCGCATGGTCCAAAGACGCCCGCGATACATGTCTTTGTAAATGCCGCGCGTGTAGGGAAACTGGCCCGGTGCACCGAGATCTTTTTCGTAATCAATCTCGCGCGTGTTGTAAGGATTGAAGGCGACCGGAGCCTCAGTCTTCGTCGTCATGCTCGAAGCCTAGCATACAGGTTTGGCCACGAAGAAGTGCAAAAAGCACACAAACCAGGAGATTTAAGCGCGCCGTTCCCTCCTTTATGCTTTTGGTGCTATTCGTGGCAGAGTATTCCGTATGAAGAGCGTGAGTGTTAATAAGCGTGGCGCGGATAGAGTCCGGCATGGCCATCTGTGGATCTATCAGAGCGACGTAGTTGACGTCGCGGCACCTGGCGGATCCGTAGTCACAGTCAAGGACGAACGCGGCAACTTCGTCGGGCAGGCGCTCTTCAGTGACTCGTCACAGATCGCGCTGCGTTTCCTGACACAGACGAATGAAGAAATAGATCGCGACTGGTGGCGGAGACGCATCACCGAATCTGCCAGTAGAAGAAAGATCTCGCCGGAGACAAACGCCTATCGATTGATTTACTCGGAAGGCGATCTGCTTCCTTCGTTAATCGTCGATCGCTACGCAGACGTGCTCGTGCTACAGACGTTGTCGCAAGGCACTGACGCAGTTAAGTCGTTGTTGATTGAGATACTCGTCGAAGAATTCAAACCACGCGCCGTGATCGAACGCAATGACGCACGCGTCCGTACGCTTGAAGGACTACCGCTGCTTGCCACGACAGTTTATGGTGAAGCTCCTGAAGAACTGGAAATACTGCAACACGGCCTGCGCTTTCGCGTCGAACCTCTCGGCGGACAGAAAACCGGATCATTTCTGGACCAGCGCGAGAATCGACTCGCCGCGCGCGCTGCCGCGCAAACCACAAACAAACAGCGCGCACTCGATTGCTTCACGTTCAACGGAGCGTTTGCACTGCATCTCTCTGCGGTGTGCGAACACGTGATCGGCATCGATATCTCTGGCGAAGCTGTTGCTGCGGCGCAGCAAAATGCTGTGCTTAATGCGATGACCAATCTGGAGTTTCGCGAAGCAAATGTTTTTGATGTACTCCGCGAAATGGAAACGGATGGAGAGCGCTTCGACGTGATCGTGCTCGATCCGCCGGCGTTCGCGAAGAATCGCGCGAGTTTGAAGGCAGCGATTCGCGGTTATAAGGAGATCAATCTGCGCGCGTTGAAGTTGCTAAACGCTGGGGGCGTATTGATCACGTGCACGTGTTCTTACCACGTCTCTGAGGAGTTGTTTCTCGAGATCCTGGCCCAGGCTGCGATCGATGCGCACAAGCGTTTGCAGGTGATTGAAAAACGAATGCAGGCAAGCGATCATCCCGTACTGGTGGGGATGCCTGAGACTTATTACTTGAAGTGTGTGATTGCGAGAGTGATTTAAGCCGCAGATGAACGCGGATGAACGCAGATCAGCGTAAATCAGCGTTCATCCGCGGCTTTTGTTTTAGAGACCGGGATCGTTCTCGACCACGATCTTCGTCGTGTAGTCCTTGCCTCCGACGGACAGCTTAAGGTTGTAGGTGCCGGCTTCGAGTGGCAGGCCCTGGTTGAAGCCGCCGAAACCACCACCACCGCCGCCGCCACCGCCGCCGCCTCCGCCGCCACCTCCTCCACCACCGCCGAAACCGCCGGCTGGACGTGGAGGCGGATCGCCGCGCAGGTTCCACTGAACCCTGTTCAGACCAACTTCATTGGTTCCAACAAGATTTCGGACCACCTTCCCGGTGTAATCCATGATCGTCAGCTTTACTTCGCCTGACGGAGCAGACTTCAGGTAGTAACTGATTGCAGTTCCGGGCGCCGGATTCGCACCGCGGAAGAGTTTCGCCCCACCCCAGTAACGACCAAGCCGCGGATCGTTCTGCCAGATCGTCCCAGGCCTCACATCAAAGAGAGTGGCCTCGGAGTCGAGCACCTTCTGCGACATCTGTTGCAACGGGCTGATGTCGTCGATGATGTAAATGCCACGACCGTGAGTGCCCACGATCAGGTCGTTGTCGCGCGGGTGGACCAGGATGTCGTCAATGCGCATCCTTGGCATGCCCGACATCATCGGCTTCCACTCAGCGCCACCATTGAGTGAAACGTAGAGACCATACTCCGTTCCAACAAAGAGCAGGTCTTTGTTCTTCGCGTCTTCTCGAACAACGTTGACTGTGCCCCACTTCGGAAGATTGTTTACGAGCGAAGTCCAGGTTGCACCGTAGTCTCGCGTAACGAACAGGTAAGGCTTCAAATCGTCTAAACGATGTCCATCTACGGCGACATAACAAGTGCCCGCATCGAAATGCGAAGGCTCGACGCGAGAGATGTGATACGTCTCGCCGATTCCCGGCACGTTCTTCGAGACGTTGGTCCAGGTTGCGCCTCCGTCTTTACTGACCTGAATGTTACCGTCGTCAGTGCCAACCCAGAGTATTCCGGGTAGTTTTGGCGACTCGGCAACAGTTACGACATAACCGTATCCAGTGTAACCGTCGTGCTTCGAGGCCATCGGATCCTTGCCGGGGACGCCCATAATCGGAAGCGTGGCGCGATCGATCTGCTTGCTGAGATCGACGGTTGCGGTCCAGGTGTCGCCGCGGTCCAACGACTTGAAGAGTTTGTTACCGCCTGCGTAAATCAGTCGTGGATTGTGCGGCGAAATGTGAATAGGTGTGTTCCAGTAGAACCGGAAGACCTCAGTTGCGGGCGGCGTCGGTACTACATTCGATTGCAGATTAGCAGCACCAAAACCACCGAATCCCTGCGTTGCCGCAAAGGCAGCTAACTGGGCAGCCGTGTCCGGAGTCGGCGAAGCGCTCGGCGATGGGCTCGCAGCCGGCGCCGCACCACCAGCACCGCCCTGTCGTCCACCTCGTCGCTGTGGCACACCGCGTGGTCGAATGCTGACACTGCGACCGGTTCGTAGATCCAAACGCTGCATCGCGCCACCTTGTGACTCGGCGTAGACGATGTTGTAGTCCGTCGGATCGATCTGCGTGTAGAACCCATCGCCACCACCAACGCGATACCAGTCGGCATTCGTGATTCCGGCCTGCAGGTTTCGCGTTTGACTTGGACCACCCCACGAGCCGTTATCCTGCAAACCGCCGTAGACGTAGTACGGTTTACGCATATCGAACCCGATGGCATAAAACTGGGCGGCGGGTATGGTGTTAACGAACTCCCACGAATCACCCTGATCGTAACTGACGTTCAAACCACCATCGTTGCCAACCATGATGTGATCGCCGTTCGCGGGATCGATCCAAATCGCGTGATTGTCGCTGTGCGCAATGCCCGACTGCAGCGAGCGGAAGGTCTTACCACCGTCAGTGGATTTGCTGAAATTCAGGCCGCCGACGTAAACATTCTCCGGATTCTTCGGATCGACACGAATCTGGCTGTAGTACATCGGGCGATTATTTTCGTTGCTGACGATGCGCCACGTCTTGCCTTTGTCGTCTGAACGCCACACTCCGGATTTCTTCGGATCGAGAGGAGTGGGTGTGGGAGACGCGGCCGGCGTCGGAGAGGCAGAGGCTGACGGCGAAGGACTCGGACTCGGCGCCGGCCCACCAATAGGCTCTTCACCGCCCGTACCGACGCTCGCGCCCACTTCCATCTGCGCGTAAAGAATGTTCGGATTCGAACGCGAAACATCGAGGCCGATGCGGCCCAGGAGTGCCTCCGGCAAACCGCCGCCTTCGAGTTTTTTCCATGTCTTGCCGGCGTCGATCGTCTTCCAGATTCCGCTTCCCGGTCCACCACCATTGAAACCGAAGCTGGTACGGCGTCGCTGGTACGAAGCAGCGTAGAGAACTTTGCTGTCGGACGCGTCCATTGCGATGTCCGTGAATCCCGTGTCTTCGTCGATGAACTTCACGTTGGCCCACGTCTTACCGCCATCGGTAGTTTTATAGACACCTCGTTCCTTGTTTGGTCCAAAAAGATGGCCCAGTACAGCCACATACACGACGTTGGGATCCTTCGGATCGATCACGATGCGCGCAATCGTTTGCGAATCCTCTAGACCCATTCTGGTAAAGGTCTTGCCGGCGTCGGTTGACTTGTAGATGCCATCGCCGAAGCTCGAGCTTTGACGATTGTTTGCTTCACCGGTGCCGACCCAAACGATGTTTGGATCCGAAGGTGCGATGGCGACGTCGCCGATCGAATGAGTGCCGTAAGTATCGAAGATTGGTTGAAAGGTCGTGCCGTTGTTGGTTGATTTCCAAACGCCATTGGTTGCAAAAGCCACATAGATGACGTAGGGATTCTGTTCGACCGCTGTAATATCATCGATACGTCCACCCATGCTGGCCGGTCCGATGCTGCGCCAGACAAAACGTTTGAGCATTGGATCAGTAGACCAGTTGATTGGTGTTGGTGTCGGCGTTGGACTTGGAGTTGGCCGTTGGCCCTGCGCCGCCGGCGCCGGAGTTTGAGTTGCAGTTTGATTTTGCGAATGAGCGGTTATCGTGGCAAAGGCCACAGCACTGACGATCACAATCAACAAACCAAGATCGTACACGGAGCGCGACCGGTCTTTCATGCGAAAGTGTCCTTTCAACATCAGTTGTTTTCCTAAACTACGCGGGATAGATCGATTGCCGTCAGAAATCGGCCAGGTGAACGTGCGGAATATAAACCAAAACGGCGAAGAGATCCAATAACTCGTACATCGCCACGAAAAAGCGGAAAAAGAGTTAGCCAAAAAAAGGCACAGGAAGCACAAAACAATTTATTGAATTCCGATACGTGAATCAAAATTCACCTTGTGCTTCTTTTGCCTTTTTAAAGCTTCCCTATTCGCAGCTCGTAATTGTGGCTGGTTTTTTTGTGCTTTTTGTGGCTAACCTTGCCAGACTGTGCTGTGCGTTGTGTCGGCAAGACGTTTCGCATCCGGAAGAGCGTCGAGAGCTCGTAGCACCTGAGGATCGCTGTCGAGCAGGACGCGCGCGCCGGCGTCATTCGAAAATGCAGCGGTCACGATTTCCTGGCGCAGTCGCAACTTCGCAAACTCCAGCTCCTCGTCAACCTGAGCAGGTTGCACTTGAAAGTCGGATTGCGTGCGAACGAAATTACGAAAGGCATCGAGAACACGATCCGTGATCGGGAAATCGGTAGGTTTGGCACTCTTGCCATACTGAACCTTGTCAACGCGATACGATTCCAAACCGGGAACGATTCCCGCGACCAACTGTCGCGTAAACTGAAATGCGGCTTCTGCGATCCGTGCTCGCGCCGGTGTGTTGGCAGCTTCCTTTACTTCGATATCCGGAGTTATCCCGCCACCACCATAAAAAACTCGGCCTGCCGCAGTTTGCACCGGCGGTCCGGTGTGCAGATGCGGCGTCGGAGACACAACTGGCAACGGTGTTTCGATGTTGTGTGGTCCATTAGCTGCGGCCGGCGGAGTCTGGTTCTCACTCGTGTCGTGTCGAGTGTAGTAGTCGTAAAGCGAACCGCTCGAGTAGTCGCGCTGGAGTGAACGTCCGTAAGGCGTGTAGTAACGCGCAGTCGTAAGTGTGAGCCCGGTGTTGAAAGGCAATTGGAAAATGCGCTGTACGAGGCCTTTTCCAAAGCTCGTCTCACCAACAATCAAACCGCGACCATGATCCTGAATGGCACCCGCAACGATTTCTGAAGCCGAAGCGCTGTTTCGATTAATAAGAACTACGAGCGGAACAGTCGCCGGATCTGAGCCCGTCGATTTGTAAATAATCGGTTCGCTGTACTCCGTGCGACCTTTTACCGAAACCACCACCTTACCGCGCGGCAGAAACTCGCTGGCGACATCGATTGCCTGATCTAGAAGCCCACCCGGATTGCCACGCAGATCGAGAATCAGCTGCCGCATTCCCTGCTCCGACAGTCGCTTCATCGCTTTCGACAGTTCTTCATCACTCGATCTTTGAAATCCGCCGGTCAGACCGATGTAACCGGTGCCGGAACGAATCATGTAGGAGTTGCGAATGGTCGGCAGCGGAACAGCATCACGCACGATGGTGAAATAGAGAGGTGCTTCAGAACCCGCACGCTCCACCTTGATTGTTACCGGTTCGCCTAAACCACCCCGAACATTCTTAGAGACCTGTTCGCTGGACCAATCCTTTGCATCTTTGCCGTCGACTTCGACAATGCGATCGCCGTACTTCAGACCGAGCTTCGCGGCTGGCGTGCCCTCGACGGCTGACTGCACGTAGACGCCATCGCGATGCTGAACGATCGTGACACCAATCCCATAGAAGCGAGAATCCTGATCCTCTTTTAGTTTCTTAAACTCGTTGTACGGAAAGTAAGCGGAATGTGGATCAAGCGTCGAAAGCATTCCCTGAATGGCTGCCTGTGTCGCTCGTTCGTAATCGATGTCGCCTGAATAATTGCCGCTGATGGTCGTAACCGCTTCGTTGTAATCCTTTTCAATCTCATCCGAGACGCGGTAGGGATTTTTGGAATTGCCGGAGGTGAAGCTGCTGAAGTTTCGCCCGGTGCCAATGGTGCCGCCAAAGATTGCCGCCACGAGAATCAACGAGGCGGCGCAGATGGCGAACTTTTTGCTCATCCATGCCGGACTGTATGACGATGGCGCTTCTTTTAACTCACGCGCAACTTCCATTGCCAAAATATAGCACAGCCGGGATCAGGAGCAGGAGCAGGGATCGGGAGCAGGACGCGTCAAAGCTGCGCCTGTACACTGCTTCTGTTGCTGACTTCTGCTCCCGGCGCCTGTGATATATTCGCACCGAGGCTTCATGTCTACGTCTCTTTCGATCATTATTCCCGCATATAACGAGGCAGTCCGGCTGGAAAAGACGCTGCGCGCCGTTGTTGCCTACCTGCGCCAGAATGTGCCGGAAGCGGAAGTGATCGTCGTCGATGACGGTTCATCGGACCAGACAGCAGATCTTGCCCGCCAAATATTCAAAGATTCAGGTGACCTCCGGACTTCCGTCATCAGTTACAAGTCAAATCTTGGAAAAGGAAGAGCAGTCAGGTTGGGCTTACTGGCCGCGCGCGGTGAGGTGGCGTTGTTTTCCGATGCCGATCTTTCAACACCGATTTCCGAAGTGCCAAAACTTGTCGAGCCGATCGTCAGCGGGCAGTACGACGTCACCTTTGGCTCACGAGCGTTGGACCGCAAACTGATCGGGGTGCATCAATCGTGGCGTCGCGAACAAGGTGGCCGCGTCTTTAATCTGGTTGTTCGAGTGGCCACGGGAATGCCGTTCTGGGACACGCAGTGCGGCTTCAAAGCCTTTCGCATGAGCGTGTGCCGGCCGCTGATCGAAGCAGCCACGATCGACAGGTTTGGATTTGATGTGGAACTTTTGTATCTCGCTTTTCGTGCTGGTTTGAATCTGAAGGAGATTCCGGTCCGGTGGGACCACAACGAGGGCAGCAAGATCACTCTGTTTACGGATAGTTTTAAGATGGTGAACGAGGTGGGCTTGATCAGGAAGCAGGCACGCCGCGGGGTTTATGATGCCGCGATTCGTGCTGTGCACGAGCTCAAAAAACAATAGATCCGATAGGAATTGATACGACCTATAATCAGACCATGTCAGCTCGTCTTAACGTCAATATCGATCACGTCGCAACCGTGCGCCAGGCGCGCCGCGCGCCTGAGCCGAGTGTTCTCGCGGCAGCAATGGCATGCGAGCAGGCCGGTGTCGACGGGATCACCGTTCACTTGCGTGGGGATCGCCGTCACATTCAGGATCTCGACGTAGAGTTGCTGCGCAAATCAGTCACGACTTACCTGAATCTCGAAATGGCAGCGACTGAAGAGATGTTAGGCATTGCGATCGGAGCTAAACCGGATGCGGTCACGCTCGTTGCGGAAAAGCCTAACGAGATCACGACGGAAGGCGGTCTTGACGCCAAAGCAAACATCGCGATCGTGCGCGCGACTGTTTCCAAACTGCGCCTCGGCAACATCCTCGCAAGTTTGTTTATCGATCCCGATCCCGAGCAGATTGAGGTAGCACACGAAGTGGGCGCTCAACAGGTGGAGTTGTGTACTGCCGCCTATTGCGAAGCGACACTGGGAGCGCGCGGCATACACGGCGAAGGCGCCGCTCACGCGATGCACGAACTGCGTCGATTAAGAGAAGCCGCCGAACTGGCAACGCAATACGGGTTGAATGTCGCCGCCGGCCACGGACTCACCTATCGAAACGTTGGGGCGGTAGCCGCCATTAAGCAGATCACGGAATTCAATATCGGCCACAACATTGTCGCCCGTGCGATCTTTGTGGGATTAGATAACGCTGTCCGCGAAATGCGTAAAGCAATTAACCACGGATAACACGAATAGAAAATCCGATTTCTATCCGTGTCATCCGTGGTTAATATTTTTGCTATCGTGAAGCGAGTTGGAGACGGACGAGGGAACGATCGAGTTTCGTCTTAGCGAGGTCGAAGTCCCCTTCCGAGCCACTCCAGGCATTCAGTTGTTTCTCGAGTTTGTCTCGCGAGATCTTTGCACGCGCTGCGTCGATCTCGTCGGGTCGCTCGGCAACTTCCGCCAGAACGGAAACGTGATCGTCTCTCACTTCAACAAAGCCTCCCGATACATGCATCGGAAAACTCTTGCCGTCCTGAACGTACGTCAGCACACCGGTTTGAAGTTGTGAAATCAAAGGTGTGTGGCCGGGAAGAATTCCTAACTCACCTCCAAGGCCCGGCACCGTCACCATATCAACAGGTTCCGCCAGAACGCGTCGCTCCGGGGTTACAACCTCGAGTTGAATCTTGTCTGCCATAGCCTTTACTGAGCGATCGTCTTCGCCTTCTCGATTGCCTCTTCGATCGTGCCTACCATGTAAAAAGCCTGCTCTGGCAGATCGTCGTGTTTACCGTCAACCAGTTCGCGGAAACCTCTGACAGTGTCTTCGAGTTTGACGTACTTGCCTTCAAGTCCGGTGAACTGCGCGGCGACGAAGAATGGTTGCGAGAAGAACCTCTGGATCTTGCGCGCTCGCGAAACCGTCAGCTTGTCTTCGTCAGACAATTCATCGAGACCGAGAATCGCAATGATGTCCTGGAGATCCTTGTAACGCTGCAGCACGCGCTTCACATCTTGAGCAGTGTCGTAGTGCTCCCGACCGATGATGCGCGGATCGAGAATGCGGGACGATGAAGCGAGCGGATCGACTGCGGGATAAATTCCCAGCTCTACAATCTGTCGCGAAAGCGCCGTGACCGCGTCGAGGTGCGCGAAGGTCGTGGCTGGCGCGGGGTCAGTGTAGTCGTCGGCAGGCACGTAAACCGCCTGAATCGAAGTGACTGAACCTGTCTTGGTTGACGTAATGCGCTCTTGCATTTCACCCATCTCAGTTGCGAGGTTTGGTTGATAACCCACCGCGGAAGGCATTCGACCGAGCAACGCCGAAACTTCCGAACCTGCCTGAGTAAAGCGGAAGATATTATCGATAAAGAGCAGCACGTCGAGTCCCTGGTCGCGGAAATACTCGGCGACCGTCAGACCAGAAAGCGCAACTCGCAGACGCGCCCCGGGCGGCTCGGTCATCTGTCCGTAGATAAGCGCCACCTTCGACTGTCCAATGGTTTTCATGTCGACCTTCGTAAGGTCGAACAGTCCGGTGTCGTGGAAGTGTTTATTGAAGGCGTCACCAAACTGGATAACCTGCGACTCGACCATTTCGCGCAGCAGATCGTTTCCTTCACGCGTGCGCTCGCCGACGCCCGCAAACACCGAAAAACCGGAACGCGCTTTCGCGATGTTGTTGATCAACTCCATCACGATAACTGTCTTGCCCACGCCGGCGCCGCCGAACAAACCAATTTTTCCGCCTCGCAAGAACGGCTGGATCAGGTCGATGACCTTGATGCCGGTCTCAAACATCTGCAATTCGGTTGATTGTTCTTCAAAAGTCGGCGCGTGACGATGGATTGGGTAGCGTTCTTCGTGCTTCACGGGACCGAGCGTATCTACCGGCTCGCCGATAACGTTGAGCACGCGACCGAGTGTGCCTTCCCCTACAGGCATCGTAATCGGACCACCAGTGTCGATTGCCTTCATGCCGCGCACCATACCGTCGGTTGGCGTCATCGACACAGTTCGTACACGACCTTCGCCGAGATGCTGCTGAACTTCGGCAATAACATCGATCGGGGTAGGAACATCGAATCCGTCCGACGTGACTCTCAGCGCCTGGTAAATTGGTGGCAGGTAACCTCCCTGAAACTCGACGTCGAGCACGGGGCCGATGATTTGCACGACTTTACCGACATGACCGTCGGCGCTCACGTTTCCATTAGGCGTAGCCATACTGTCTCTGAACTCCCTTTCCACCTATAAAGGCAAACAAACTGGCAGGATTAAAAGCCGCTTAAGATAACACACGCTCTTAATTCCAGCAAAATTAGCCGCAGATGAACGCGATAAACGTAGATCTCTTTTTCATTAATGCAGATCTGCGTTCATCTGCGGCTAAGTATTTTCCGAAACCTTACTTGTACTAGTATCGTAGTACAATCCGAGATGAGTCAGATTTTCTCATTGAGCCCTTCGCACCCCATGCCGCTTTACGCGCAGTTGACGCGAGCAATTCGCTTTGCGATTGCAACCGGACGGCTAAGGGTCGGGGAACAGCTGCCAACGGTGCGTCAGTTGGCGGTGGATTTACGCGTGAATGCCAACACCGTCGCGAAGGTATATGCGGAGTTGGAACGCTCAGGAATCCTCGAAACACGAAGAGGCGTGGGAACGTTTGTCAGCGCCCGCCATCTCAACCCAGGTCATCGCGAGGAGCACGAGAAGCATTTGAAGGAACTGGTCGATCGCTTCGTGGAAGAAGCGAGTGCGATGGGCTTTTCGCTTGATGATCTGCTGGACGAACTTCAGAATCGGCGCTCAAAGGAGCCTAAAAATGTCTAGTTCTACAACGAGTTTGACTCAAACCAGAAGTAACTTGCCTGCCACAGAAATGCCCCGCGTTAATGTAGTCTCTGTAGTATCTCTACTCACGCCTGTGCTGCTCGGCGGCCTCGTGTCGTGGTTAACGTTCAATCTCGCCGGCATTATCGTGGGATTGCTGTTGGGTTTGCTGCTGTCACAGGCACCGAAGATTGCACGGCAATGGGAACGCGCCGTAGTGTTGCGACTTGGCAGATACGTTGGTTTGCGTGGCCCAGGTCTGTTCTGGATTATCCCCTTTGTCGATTCGATTTCAACCTGGGTGGACCAGCGAGTGATCACCACCAGTTTTGCTGCGGAAGAAACGCTTACGTCTGACACGGTTCCCGTAAACGTCGACGCAGTGCTCTTCTGGATGGTTTACGATCCGGAAAAAGCAGCACTCGAAGTTCAGAACTATCCACAGGCAGTTAGCTGGGCCGCTCAAACTGCGCTACGTGACATCATCGGCAGGACGTCTTTGACAGATCTACTGCGCGGTCGCGAACGGATCGAAGATGAATTACAGCAACTGATTGACGAGCGTTCAAATCCATGGGGCGTGACGGTGCAATCAGTTGAGATGCGCGACGTGATCATTCCAGCCGCGTTGCAGGATGCAATGTCGCGTGAGGCACAGGCAGCGCGAGAAAAACAGGCGCGCATTATCCTCGGCCAGGCTGAAGTCGAGATTGCACATTCGTTCGAAACGGCGGCACGGTCATATCGCGACAATCCAACGGCGTTACACCTTCGTGCGATGAACATGTTGTATGAAGGGCTGAAGGAGAAGGGCGCGTTGATGCTCGTGCCTAGCAGTGCGGTTGAATCGATGGGAATGGGTGGCCTGCTTGGTGCGGCAGCGTTGCGACAGCAGAAGCTCACCGGAAGCGATGAAGTTCCGGAGTAGAAAAACCATCCGGAGTAGAAAAACCATCCACAGATTACGCAGATTAATTTTCTGTGTAATCTGTGGATGGTTCTATTTTAGGTTTCAATGTTCGGGATCGATCCTGATCTTCATCCGCTGCAGCACCTGCAGATCTTCTTCAGTGAGTTCGAGGTCGGTGCCGTCAGTGGCGCTTTCTTCATCGCTGGCGTGAGGCCTCAACCCGATCTCGAGTCGAAGTGTTAATTCCATTTCATATCCGGCTTCGCGTAGACGCTCAATTGCCTCTGCAACCTTGGTCGAATTTTCCACCGATTCGTTAATTGCAGTGCCGATCTCGCGCACTATCTCTTTTGCGTCGTCATCGATTTCCATTTTGCTGGTATGCTACCGCGACTCATTGCCAATTGTCGATTGCCAATTGCCGATTTAATGCGTCCTTTGATTGCTCAAATTGGCAATCGGCAATTGGCAATCGGCAATGTTAGACTTGGGCCTATGTTTGGAACGATCGGAATCCTGACAGGCGGCGGGGATGCACCCGGACTGAACGCCGTTATCCGAGCTGTGGTGAAGACAGCCACGTGCGAACACGGCATGCGCGTGATTGGCATCGAAGACGGCTTCGAAGGTTTGCTTGGTCCTACGAGAACGCGGCTGCTATCTCCGAGCGACGTGCGGGGACTACTGCCACGCGGCGGCACGATTCTCGGTACTCGCAATCGCGGCCAATTTGTAGAACGCGCTTGTGAAGGCACCGATAGAGACGTCGAGAGCGTCTACCAGGAAGCGATCTCAAACATGAAGATCGTTGGCATCGACGCGCTCGTGGTGCTGGGCGGCGAGGGCACACTCACCATCGCAAACGAGTTTGACAAACGCGGCATTCCGGTCTGCGGCGTGCCAAAAACGATCGACAACGATCTTGCGTGCACCGAACTTACGTTTGGCTTTGTAACCGCTCTTGATATCGCCACTGAAGCACTCGATCGTTTGCACACTACTGCCGAATCACACGATCGCGTCATGATCCTGGAAGTGATGGGCCGGCACGCAGGCTGGATCGCGCTGCATTCCGGCATCGCGGGTGGCGCCGACGTGATCCTGATTCCGGAAATCCCCTTCTCGCTCGAAGTAGTTGCCGAAAAGATTCGCTCGCGCGATGTCAGCGGCTCGAATTTTAGTATTATCGTCGTCGCTGAAGGAGCCCTGGAGATCGGCCACGAGCTGGTTTATCAAGACAAGGGTGATGCACATCATGCACCCCGGCTCGGCGGGATCGGTCAACACCTGCAACAGGATCTGGAACGGGTTACTGGCCGCGAGACGCGCTGCGTTGTGCTGGGACATCTCCAAAGAGGCGGACGGCCCAATGCTTTTGACCGGATGCTGGCGACCAATTATGGTTCAGCGGCAGTCAGGGCTATTTCAAAGGGTGAAAGCGGCGTAATGGTCGCTTTACAAGCTGGCGACGTGGTAACGGTGCCCTTGACGGAGGCGATTAAAGGTATCAAAACTGTGCCTCCTGACGGCCAGTTAGTCCGGACGGCTCGTGATACAGGTATTTCCTTTGGTGCTGCTGACGAGGGCAGGTATCATAAATCCCAGTAGTTTTGAGCACGATTGGCATTATAGTTGCCAAAGTTGAGGCTTGGGCCGAAAAGGCTTGCCGGATAAGGATGTGAGCGGTGTCACAGGTAATCAAAGAAAAACTCCAGGGCGAGCTCGACGAACTGGAATCCGAACTGCGCATTCACCTTCCCAAAGAAATCAAACGCGCCCTCGAGTTTGGCGATCTGCGTGAGAACTCGGAGTATCGCGCCGCTCTGGATCGGCAGAACGTCGTGAAAGCACGCATCGTCGAGCTCCGACAGCGGATCAGTGAAATAGCGTCCATCGATCCGAATAAAGTGCCGCGAGACAAAGCTTCGTACGGGTCAACTCTTGTCCTTTATGACAGTGAAAAAGATGAAGAAGTAACTTATCGGTTGGTGACACCAGAAGAGAGTGACCCCGCTCAGGGGTTGATTTCCACCACGTCGCCGGTAGGTAAAAGCTTGATGGGGAAACAGGAAGGCGACGAGGTTGTAGTGCGAACTCCAGCCGCCGTACGTAACTTCGAGATCCGCCAGTTGCGTACGCTACACGACGAACTGGAGGCAAATCAGTAGGATTTTCTACAGATTACACAGATATCCGTGTAATCTGCGTAATCTGCAGACAATATGATAGGCGAGGAGAAACGAACCTAACACATGTTTGGGGCTAGTATCGGTCGTGCAGCACAGCGAATTATCGACGCAATAGTTCGCTGGTTGGCCCACGGGCACATTAATCCAAATATTCTGACCGTCATCGGCGTTGCTTTGAACGTCGGTTGCGGTCTTCTTTTTGGGATAGGCAGCTTTTTCTCGGCCGGCATCGCCCTCATCGTCGCCAACCTGTTCGACATGCTCGACGGCCAGGTGGCCCGGCTATCAGGCCGGGTGACGCGATTCGGCGGTTTTCTCGACTCTTCTTTGGACCGGCTTTCAGATATGGTCGTTTTTGTGGGCCTAATGGTGTTTTACGCCCGCGATATCGAACACTCAACTCTTAACGTTTTTCTTGCGGGCGCCGGACTAATGGGCTCGGTTATGGTAAGCTACGCCAGCGCTCGGGCAGAGAGCCTTATACCCAAGTGTGATGTTGGTTTTCTGCGCCGCCCGGAACGGGTTGTACTCTTTATTATCGGGGCGCTCAGTACTCATCCAGGGTCGCCTAATTTCTTTGCCAATCGCATGCCCGCGGTTTTGTGGGTGCTTGCGGTTGGCTCTTATTGGACCTTTGCCCATCGCATGTATCACACATGGCGAGAGCTGACTAAGGCCGAAGCAAAAACAGCGAACGTTGACGACAAAGCTTCGTATTCCCAAGCCAGCGGAAGCAAAGAGCATCCGAAGCAAGCTGAAGTTCCGATTTGATAAGCCGTATACGTGCCTGTACGACTATTTTTGATTCTTTGAGGTAATTGCTTGACTACCTGTCCGTGCTGCGGTTTTAAATTCCACGGCGCATTGACCAGTGGGTGCAAACAGTGTGGGGCGCGTTCTATCGGTGAGCCGCTTCCCAGACCAGCTCACGAACTCCCTTCCTATGGTCGCGCTTTAATTTTGACAGTGAGTGGTTCTTTGGTGGCTCTGGTGTTTGTGGTCCAGACGCTTCTTGCTTTTATCCAGAAGTACACTGGTTCATTTGGATTCTGGTCCTGGGTCGCTGCTGGTGAAACTGCCGCATGGCGCTTGAAGTGGATTGCGATTCCTAGTCTCTTCGTCGTTCTTTGGTTCGGACGCAAACTCTACCGGTCCATCGTGTCGCAACCGGAAAGGTTTTGCGGCGTCAAATATGCGCGCCGCGGTCTACTCAGTTCCGCAACGGTTGCGATGTTGATCGCTTTGCTGATCGGAATCACTGTGCCGGCTCGTTTGCAACACCGCAGACTCGCCGAAGAAGCGGGTATTAAAGCGCAGGGATGGACCATTGAACGAGCTTTGACGGAGTACAGAATCAAATACCACACGCTCCCCGCAGACTACAAAATCCTGCTGGAACGCATTCCGGATCCCTATGGTTCGCTGGCAACGGCTTTGAAGGATCTGGATCCGCGTGAATACCGGCCGAGTGTCGATGTCGCCGCCGTTGGCACTGAAAAATCGCGCACGCTGCGTGGTGCAGTCATTCGCAAAGCATCACTCAATTCCGCAACTGACGATACTCCGAGCGGAGGCCTGGCGTTCACAAACTACGTCCTGCGTCTACCTGGCGAGGATAGGATCACCGGGAATGAAGACGACTGGGTCGTTCGCGACGGGATGATCATGAAACTTTCCGACATCGCCAAGGGTGGAGTCGGAAGTTCAGTCTCGGCAGGAGCCATGGAACCATAGCGACTCAATGTCGTTCCTCGACCGTTTCCGTAAAAAGCCTGAAGACGAAGCCTCACGTATCGAGCGTCTCTCGAAAACCGGTCGCATGGCCGATGGTCGAATTATCGACGCGGTGTCCGACAATGACGGTCGCATCACCCAGGTAACCTATACCTACATGCTCGCTGGAGTTCTCTACGAATCCTCCCAGACTCTCAGCGATTTGCAGCAACAACGTTCCAACGACTATGCCCCCGGAAAACAGATCGTGATTCGTTACGATCCGCGGCGGCCTGCAAACTCCATCGTCGTTTGATTTGCCGCAAAGAGACACAAAAAAGCACAATACAAACATGTTCCGCAAAATCCTGATTGCCAACCGAGGCGAAATCGCCATTCGCATCATTCGCACTTGTCGCGAGTTGGAGATCAGGACAGTGGCCATCTATTCGGAAGCTGATGTCGAAGGCCTGCACGTGCGTATGGCTGATGAGGCGGTATGTGTTGGACCAGCGGCGTCGAACCAGAGTTATCTGAAGATCGACACAATTGTTGCTGCCGCGAAAGAACTGAACGCTGAGGCCATTCACCCCGGTTACGGATTTCTTGCCGAGAGCGCTGAATTTGCACGGGCGGTGAATGAAGCAGGAATGGTCTTCATTGGTCCATCCGCGGAAGCGATGGAAATAATGGGATCGAAGACGAGTGCACGGCGCGCTGCCGTTGAAGCGGGTGTTCCCATCGTGCCGGGAACAGTTGAACCACTCGCATCATTCGACGAGGCAAGCGCGACGGCTGAGAGGTTTGGGTACCCGGTGATGCTTAAGGCGGCCGCGGGTGGCGGCGGCAAAGGCATGCGTCTGGTTACGAGCACCTCCGAGTTGCGATCTGCGTTTGAGACAGCTCGAGCTGAAGCTGCCGCTGCTTTTGGCGACTCGTCGCTCTATCTCGAAAAAGCGGTCGAACGTCCGCGTCATATTGAGATTCAAATCTTTGGCGACGCACATGGCAACGTGGTCCACCTTGGAGAGCGTGAATGTTCGATTCAGCGAAGGCATCAGAAAGTAATCGAAGAATGTCCGTCGCCGATAAACGACGCGAACCTGCGCCGACGCATGGGTGAAGCAGCCGTGAAGATTGGTCGCGCAGTGAATTACACCGGCGCCGGTACGGTTGAGTTTCTGTTCTCAGACACTACTCAGGATTTCTATTTTCTCGAGATGAACACGCGTCTCCAGGTCGAACATCCAGTCACGGAGCTGGTCACTGGCCGCGATCTGGTGCGCGAACAGTTTCTGGTTGCAACTGGAGATCATTTGTCATTCACGCAGGAAGATGTCGACTGGCAGGGCCACGCTATCGAATGTCGAATCTACGCGGAAGATCCGGCGAATAACTTCTTCCCGAGTCCCGGGACAATCACACATCTGCGCGAGCCTGCCGGACCAGGCGTGCGAATCGACAGTGGTGTTACGCGTCTTTCTGAAGTGTCCATTCACTACGATCCGATGATTGCGAAGCTTGCCGTTTGGGGCCGAACGCGCGCCGAAGCCATCGATCGATTGAGACGCGCGCTCGATGAATACGAAGTCTCAGGAATCACGACAACGCTTCCTTTTTTTCGCCAAGTCGTGACAGATCAGGAATTTGTTTCCGGTCATCTCGATACCGGGTTCATTACTCGTTTCAATGAGCGTCGCGCCGCACACGAAGTGGAGATTAATCAGGTCGAGAATGATCTGGCGGTGATTGCAGCCGCGCTGAGTTATGCAGTGCGGCGACAGCAAACGTCCAGGCAAACACCCGCGATCAAGAGTCGCTGGAAGTTGGCCGGCCGAAACGCGGGTCTGCGAACCCAGTCACAAATGACTTCCTCGAAATGGAGGAAGTCGTGAAACTCAAAGCTGTCGTTGGCGAACGCGAAGAAGATCTGGAGCTGAAGCTCGGAGAGGGACGCGTGTCGGCGAAGATTGGAGACCGTGTTTACAGTCTCGAGGTCCGCGAGATTGAACCGGACAGTTATCTATTTCTTCACCACACGAATGTACACGAGTGTCGGGTGACTCGTTCGAAGGAGACATTTGACGTGCATCTTCGCGGGCGGCGTCATGCAGTAACTATCGTCGATCCAAAACGTTTGCGCAGCGGACAGAATTCGGATCGACACCACCACGGCGTGGCGGAGATCATCGCGCCAATGCCTGGCAAGGTTGTGCGCGTGCAACTCGAAGCCGGCACGAGTGTGGAAAAGGGCACGGGCGTGGTGGTTGTGGAAGCGATGAAAATGCAGAACGAGATGAAGTCGCCACGCGCGGGTGTAGTGGTGTCGATCAAGGTGAAGCCTGGCGACACGGTGAACGCCGGTGATGTACTGGCGGTAGTCGAATAATGCGCATACTACTCTGGGACATTGATGGAACGTTGATTCGTTCGGTGAAAACCGGCGGATACAAGGAGTACACGATTCCCGTGCTCGAGGAGATTTTCGGCACATCGGGGCGTCTCAGCGATATGCGAGTGTCGGGAATGACTGACCTGCAGATTGTTTACGAAGCGTTGGGTGTCGAAGGGATTAGTCAGGAACAAATTCTCGCGCGTGCTGAAGTGCTCGTTTCACGTTTGACGGAAGAAGCGCGAAGAGTAACAGGAAATGGCGTGAAGTTCTTCGAACTGCTGCCCGGCGTGCGCGAGACATTGAAAGCGCTCGCGGCTCATCCACGATACGAGTCAGCGCTAGTGACGGGCAACATCAAGCCGATGGCGCATTTGAAGATGGAGCTTGTCGGTCTCGATAAGTTCTTTACCTTGCCCGGCGCGTTTGGTGATGAGTCGCATAATCGTCGCGATCTGCCGGCAAGAGCGGCGCAGCGCATTCGAGAACATTTGCAGCTCGATCTGGCGCCGGAGCAGTTTATCGTCATCGGTGACACACCTAACGACATCGACTGCGCTCGCCACTTCGGCGCACGTGCCGTTGCTGTCGGTACGGGAAGATTTTATACGCGTGAAGAGATCGTCGCGTGTGGGCCCGATGCGTTGTTACCGGATCTCGCAGATACTCAGCTGGTCATAGAGACGTTGGATCAGTTTTAGATACAGGCTTAACAAGATTTTCCCACAATCCTGACCGACATCTTGTTAATCCTGAAAACCTTGTCAATCCTGTCTAAATTCGATGGAAGCCCTTGAGAATATCGCGCGTTCTTAGTCGCAGAATAACCGGCCTGCCGTGTGGACACGTTGTCGGCGAAGAAGTCTGTAGCAATCTATCAATCAGCCAGCGCATCTTCTCCGGTGCGAGGGGCATGTTCACTTTGATCGCAGCGTGACACGCCAAAGAGGCCGCAATCTCATCACGCATCGTTTCGCGCGCACTGCCTTTCTTCTCCGCGTCAACTGTATCCAGCAACTCGGAGAGCATGTTCCGCGCTTCCCCACTCGGCAGATCTGCGGGTATCGCTTTTACCGCTACCGTGCGCCCGGAAAGTCGCATCAACTCAAATCCATATTTCTCTAACTCAGGCATGAGCTCGTCGAACACTGCAGCCTGGGCAGGTGTGAGATCGAACGTCTCGGGCACGAGCAACTGCTGCGATTCGGTGCGTCGCTCCGCTTCCAGTGCTCGATACTTATCAAATAACACTCGTTCGTGTGCGACGTGCTGATCGATGAGAAGCAATCCTTCATCATCGGTCGCAATGATAAAACTCTCCTCGAGTTGTCCCAGCGGGCGAATATTTGTTGAAAGCGACTCAGGCGTCACTTCACGTGCAAACTTGTCCGCTGAGTTCAAAGGCGGGAACGCAGATTTCGCAGATTGAAAGGATTGCGCAGATTGGATCATCACATCGATGTCGCGCGCGATCTCTTCGCCTGAAGGCTCGACAGGTGTTTGGACAACTGGCGCGGGTGGTGTAAGAGGTGGTGGCGGTACGAATTCGATTCGTGGCTGCGGAGCAATCGAGCTCACCGCCGCCGTTGCTGTTGCAACTGGCTCAGGAATTTCAGTGACTTCAAACGCGACCGGCTGCGGCTCCGCTGGCGGTACATAACTCGCGCTCGCAAGCGCTGCTCGCACAGCTTCACGAACGGCATCGGCGACCGCGGCCTGACGCCGGAATCGTACCTCCGTCTTGGCCGGATGCACGTTCACATCCACTTCCTCCAAAGGTGTTTCGATAAACAGCAACGCCGCCGGATACACCCCGTGCGGCAAGATCGATCGATACCCTTCCGAGAGCGACCGCCCAATCATTCGATCGCGCACAAACCTGCGGTTGACAAACAAGTACTGTGAATCACGTGAAGTGCGCCTGTCACGCGGCGCCGAAACATAACCGGTAACACGTGCGACGTACGGATCACCGCCATCAACCTCCACCAGATTCTCCAGGAACTCCTGGCCAAAAATCTGATAGGCACGCTCTCGCAGATCTTTGGCGGGCGTCGCACGCACTACTTCCCTGCCGTTGTTAACAAACGTGAAGGCGATCTCCGGATGGGCCAAAGCGTAATGAGTGACGAGATTTGTCAGGTGATACGTCTCGGTTGCTTCGGAACGTAAAAACTTTCGGCGGGCGGGAATGTTGAAGAACAGATCGCGCACAGCGATCGTCGTCCCGCGCGGGTGAGCCGCGTCTTTGACGTCACGCATTCGTCCACCGTCAATCGTAACCCGCGTCGCGGCACTGGCGCCGCCGATGCAGGTTAGCAGCTCTACTCTCGCAACTGACGCTATGGAAGCGAGTGCTTCGCCACGAAAGCCGAGAGTGCCAATTGCAGCAAGGTCGCCGGCTTCGCGAATCTTCGAGGTGGCGTGTCTTTCAAAGGCGAGCACAGCGTCATCGCGCACCATGCCCTCGCCGTCGTCGGAGACTTTTAATAAGCGGCGGCCACCGGCTTCGATTTCGATCGTGATGCGCGTTGCACCGGCGTCGATCGAATTCTCAACCAGCTCTTTAGCAACCGAAGCCGGACGCTCAACAACCTCACCGGCAGCGATTTGATTGGCGACGTGATCTGCGAGGACGCGAATTTTGGACATTCTTTTCGATTCTATAGGTCTTATTGGACCTATAGGTAAACCACCTGATGCTCGGTCGATCCGATATTGATCGCATTGAAGATCCAGTCCATCACGTACGTGCCGTGGCGGGCCAACAACGAAGTGATGTTGATATGTCGTTCCTGCAGATCCTTATTCGGATAAAGCTGATCAAAAGCTCGTTGCAACTGACGATGCGCAGCCTCATCGCGAGACATCTGGGCACGAACGAAACGAGTTTTCAATCCATCGAGCTGATAGTTAATCTTCTTTCTTCCCGTATCAAGCGCAGTCGCAAGCGTCGGATCTACGCCAGCGAGTTCCTGTCGCAAACGATCGAGCTCAAGATTGACGTTTTGCTCCGCGTTTGCAAAGAGCTTCGCCGTGTCGGCGCCAAGGTGCTCTTCAACCACACGCTTCATCACCGGCTCGAGTCCTTCAAAGAAATCTGCGAGCTTCAGATCGTATCTTTCCAGCACGCGTCCGGTGTGGCGCTCAATCATGGTCAAACTCGAACGTGGCAGGATCGGCGTCGCTGGCCGTTCGAGCACGCGATAAACTTCAGCCGTTTGTGCGAAGTAAGCAATTTCTGCGGCGCCGCCGTAGTAAGCGATGGTCGGCAGCAGGTAGTCCTGGACCACAGCACGCAACGTCACGTTAGGACTGAATCGTTGCGGTGTTTCAAGCGCCATGGCGGCAAGTTCTTCGGCGCTGTACTCCTGCTCGAGGTCTCTGGTCTTGTAGTTTCCATTTTCGAGACGCGCAACTGCGTGTCGTCCACCGTTGTCATCGTGCAGAAATAGTGGAAAAGAATTTGCAGTGGCGAGTACTTGCGCATGATATCCGGCACTCTCTAACTCACCGCTGCGCCGTTCGACTGCCAAAGCGATCTCCGGTGCGCGGCGCGCGGCCTCGGAATAGAGTGGCGCTGCCAGTCGTTTCAATTGCGGATCGAGTGGGTCCAGGAAGATCAGACCGTAACGGCCGAGCAGCGAGGTCATCATCATCGCAAAACTCTCAGCGTATCCACGACCCGGTTGCCAGGCGCTCTTTACTAACGCCTTGATGTCGTCCGCAAACTCGGAATTCGGCAACAACTCGAAGAGTTGCTCAATTACCTCACTGATCGACTCATTGGTGACAACCTGTCCAACCGGCAGGCCTTCACGATGCACCTCGGTCGAAACTTCGACATTCTTCAGCTGGCAGTCACGACCGATAAACTCGGCCTTCGCGACCTCCGCAAAATCATGATCTTCAGAGGCAATCCAAAACACGGGCACAGCCTTTGTGCCTCGCTGGCGCAGACAGCCTGCCAGTTTCACCGCGGATAGCGCTTTGTAAACTGTGTACAGTGGACCAGTAAACAGCCCTGCCTGCTGACCGGAAACAACCGCGATGCAGTCTGCCTCGCGCAGCAACTGGATGTTGCTGAGTGTCGGCTCGCCCGCGCCCCAGAGTTCGTTCATCGCAGTGAGGGCATTGCAAACGGCGTTTCGGTCGACGCGATAAGCTGCGAGCACTTCGGACGCACGTTGCGGTAACTCGTGATGAAAGCGAACCGCCGAGGGATAAAAACGCCGCAGCGCGACCGGATCGTTTAGATAGTCGAGAAACAGACGCGATTGATGCGGGACTTGATCGAAAGGAAGGGTCTCGACGCGCAGTCCTGACTCTTCGGGGGTGCTATAACAAGCGGGTTCAACTGTACTCAAGATGGTTCAGACTCCTGTCCGCTCATTCTACAGGTCTGCCGCAAACTGACAAAACCGGGGACACGGATGAACGCGGATTTATTACGGATTTAATGCTCGGACGGCCTGGAGTAATTGTCTAATCTCGTTTCGGGCGGTTTCATCTGGGGCGCGAAGAGGAGCCCGGACATTGCCACCACGATAACCGGCAAGGTCGAGGGCAGCTTTCAGTCCTCCAATTCCGAAACGTGTCGTAACGGCGGCGGCGAGCGGTGTCAGTTTCGACTGCAGCATCGCGCTACGTTCTTCGTTGCCGGCTTTGAACGCCCGGTAGATCTCAACGCAAACTTCCGGCACCACGCAGCCTACCGCCAGAATTCCGCCCGTTGCTCCGGCGCGCAATGCATCGAGTAGGACAGTTCCGTTGCCGGTCATCACCGCAAAATCCGGCGCACAAAGACTGACTGTCTTAGAAAATCCCGCAACATCGTTTGAACTGTCTTTCACGCCAATGATGTTGGCGTGTGCACTTAAACGCGCAACCGTTTCCGGTTCGATCTTGATACCTGTCAACGGCGGCATGCTGTATAGCAAAACCGGTATCGGCGCCTCATCCGCAACGGCCGTGTAGAAACTGATCAGCGTCTCCTGCGTGATCGCGGGACGATAGAAATATGGCGTGATAACAAGCACGGCATCGGCGCCCGCACGCGCTGCATTCTTCACTTCTCGAATTGTTCCGACAGTGCTCTGCTGCCCGGCACCAACAATAAAAACAGAATCACTCGCCGCCGCCGCACGCGAAATCTCAATCGTTTCCAGATACTCACGCTCATCGAGATGCACGCGCTCGCCTGTGGAGCCAAGCACGACAAATCCGATCACGCCGTGCGCCGTCCAGGCTTTAATGTTCGAGCTGATGCCGTTGGCCGAGATCTTTCCGTCCGCATCGAACGGCGTCGTCGTTGGAAGGAGTATTCCCTTTAGATCGTTAACTGAAATCGACATTTCTTAAGGCACCTCGGGACATAAGATCTTAATTAATGAAACAGATCTCGGACACCGATTGCAAAGAAGAGATTACCGCGTCCTTCACCCGGGCCACGTTTTACATTCCACGCGTAGCCGAGGGTGAAGTGAGCAGTGGTGGCCAGCTCAAACCGAATACCGCCGCCTGGACCATAGCGCGTGCCGCCCAATGGTCCGTTGCGGGGTCCAATCCTCGCAACGTCGAATACAAACACAGGACTGATCGAATAGATATTGACGTCGTTGAAGAGCGTGTTGAGGGTGCGACGTGTGAAGGCCATGTCAGCACTCGCTTTCTTCTCCGACTTAGCTTCGTCAATCTGCGTAAACTCGGCGATCATGGCTTTTCGCAACGTCTCTACACGCGTCGTTGCCGCCCTGAGCGTTTCATCCCGTAGCTCAGCATTCAAGTCGCGTTCGCACGCTACCGTGACCTTCAAGAGTTGAATTTCGTCGGGATCTTCCGAAAGTACTGACGCGATCAAGCCATAAGGATCGGCGCCCTGTGGCGAGATCGCACTGCCGATGCGTCTCAGCCCACCACTGACGGCCCTAGTGCAGGCCTTGAACAGATCTGCAAACTGATCCGGATGTGATGTCTGCGCATTGGCAACCACAGTCTTCAAATCCGTCAGCGCGGTTTGCGCAGCAGGTAGTTGCGACACGACATTCGCGTAGTGGGGATCTCTGGAGGAGTAATAGTTTTGCAAGGTGCTCGTCACGGTCGTAATCGCACCGTCGAGCTCCGACTTGAAATCGTCATCCGTGGTGAGCTCTTCTGGCACGAGTGTCTTGCGCCAGATGCCGTAAGCTGAGGTGAAGTTAAAACTGAAAAAATCCTTGCCACCGGCCCCGTCAGTTGTTTGAAAGAATTTACTTCCGGGAATCGCCCGAATTACAGGATTAGCGCGTATCTCCCATTCATCACTCGCAATTAAAAACTCCTCATTGTTACCACCAAAGAACCTTTCCGGCAGGGGAACTTTTCCGGGCACCTGAAGCCGCCCGAGGGTGAGACGAGACTCGAGATCGAGCAAGTGATGATTGCCAAACGAGTGCCAGAATTGATGTCGTGCATCGAGAATGTGTTTGCGCCAATCGATGCGTGCGGCTGGTCCGACCGATCCCAACTCGAGAGCATAAGACGCTGAGAAAATCTGGCTCGCGAAGCGCGAATCCACAGCGCCATAGAGCTTAAGCGTGCCGAAGCCGGCGTTGCTGACTGTATCCGGCGCCAGTATTAAGCTGCCCGCTTCTGTCTGACGATTACCACCATCGACCGCTGCACCGAAACGGAAACTCAGATTGCCATCAACCAGGGGCTTCGACACTCCCGAAAAGTGAGCTACCAGATGACCGCCTTTAATGTTTCCGGCCCCGGTGGGAAGTGAATAGTGTGAGAAGTTGATCAGCCACTGCGCGTGTGCAAGCCATCCGGGCGATTCGACATCCGAATCGAAAGCACCTTCGAGAGCACCGGACACGTTGTGCATACGAGATGAAGCTTCGCCTTTTATGACTGCTGATTTGAAAGGAAGACCAAAGAATTTGCGCGGCGTGTATTCAAAACGCCCGCCGCCCGACAAGAGGTTCGTGAAGTCATAGCCACCTGTCGGCGTGAACTTAAAGGGACTGGAGTCTTTTGTCTCCACTGTGGTTTGACCGGCCGCAGTTTGCGGAGTCTCACGCTCTTTTACTCGCGCCTCCGGACGAGCACTCAAGACTGGCATGATCTGCGTCGAGTAGACTCCATAGACGAGGTCAACCTGATTGTCAGTGCAGTTCTCAACGCTGACGATCTCCACTCGGAGTTTGACTCGCGCGTCGCTCGTATCAGGAAGAAAGTTTTCATTCTCGATAATGTCGAGAGCCTTTGCCGAAGCGTCAGTGTAAGTAAATGGCTTGTCTTTGATGAGTGTGGTGATCTGCTCGGCAGCGCGACGTTGTCTCAGCTTCACCCACGGTAGAAAGGCGAATGGATCGTTGATGCGAATGCTTCTGACCTTAAATCCGGCCTGTTCGAGATCGATCCCTTCGCATGAACCAGTTGCCGCTTCGTTCTCGACAACTTTGCGGAGCGCTGCCTTTGCTTTTCGTTTTGCCTCGGCGAGATCGATCGAATCGAATTCTTCCTGAATGTTTTTTGTGATGACTTGTAAACGAGAAACTGCCTGCGCCAGTGCGGGATCACGCAAAGCGTTCATACAGGAAAGAGCTTTAGCTAAACGGTTCTCATCATCCTCATCTGGTATCGAAACCAGAGCGCGAATGTTTCCATACTGAGGTTGTTCTGAAGATTGAATAGCACTCGTGGTGCGACGAAGCGCGATCTCTACGGCGCTTGAACAAGCGTGGCCCGTCCCTATCGATGCCTTCAACCCGTTCAGCGCCGATTGAAGATCCGGGAGTTGCCTGACGATATTGACGTAATGCTGATCCTGGGTGGCGTAATAGTTCTGGAGATTGCCAAGCTCAGTGGCCTCGATGGCCCGCTCGTCCTGGGCGAGACAGAGAGAAGTCGTCAGAAAAACCAGTATCAGAAAGATCTCTCCCGCAAAGACGCAACGGCGCAAAGCATGACTTCTGTTCATACCTCTTCTTTGCGCCTGAGCGCCTTTGCGGGAGAACTGCCTTACAGACAGAAAACCAGGCACGTTATTTCTTCTTGAGCGTGTTTTGAACCGTCTGCTGAGCGTCTTCCTGATCAATTTCACCATCTTCGGCTGCCTTCGCGTCGTCGGCTGCCGGTCCCAGTGCGTGAGCACTCTGTCCTGCCGTCAGACCCTTTGCGGCCTTCTCTGCTTTCGCGTTGAGAGCCTTGTCGACTTCGACGTCTAACGTGACGATTGCATCGCCAAAAGGATCGCTCTTTTTGGCGCGCTCAAAAAGTTGGAAATTGATGGTCCAGGTCACAACAGTCCCGGACGTGGCGTCCTTTTCGAGCCCAAAGATAACCCGTCGCAGACCGTTGGGTGTGTTTAGCTGAAAGTTAACTTTTAATTTGATTACGGTTGCCTTCGTCGCCATTACTCACTCCTTATCCTAACGAAAATTAAGACATTACCCACTGTTCAAAACATAGTGGGACGTTTTTGAAAAACATCACTCCTTCGGTTGGCCGGTTCCGCTTTGGGTCTCGATATTCTGAGTACCGCTCTTTTGACGGAGCAGATTCTTGATGCCAAACAGCGACTCTAACGCGTCCTGCCAGAATGGCGCGCCGACACTTAATAGCATGACCATGATGGCCCAACCAATGATTGTGGCCACATTATCTTTTCGACTCTCCCACCATTCGTGGCCATTCTGCACTTGCCAGTGGGAAATTTCGTTTCCATTGTTTAATTCTTTGACGAGCTTGAAACCGCCCCAACCGTGATTACCATAGTCGTCGGGCCAGGGTCTGGTCCAAAGACCTGTGCCCCAGGCAAATGCCTGCAGTTCTTCGGCGCTCAGCGGTTTGAAACCAAATCCCTGATAAGTGCCGACCAGGGAGTCGATCTCCTGAAAATCTTTCTTCAACTCCGCTACCTGGTTGGGTGTCGGCGATGGTGAGGTATCGAGACCAGGCGTCGGCGACGCAACCGGTAGAGCTTTTGCCGCTTCATTGTCTTTCAAAAGGTCCTGGCCGGCGTCAGAAAGCATGTCCCGTTGAATTTCATTCTTGGAAAGGCTCTGATAAACCTGAAAAAAGTTTGCGTTCAGCAGAATCACGACCACGATGCTGATGACTAACGAAATCGTCCGCATGTGCCGTGTGTAGCGCTCGTCAAAACTCTGAGTGACGGTGTCGAACCAGAGTTCGACCTGTTCGATCTTGTTGCGGAGGGGTGAAACTGCGTCCACAAACTTCTGACTCAGGTCGCCAATCAGTTTTGCGACTTGAGCGAGTTCAGCCGATAACTTTTGCAACGCCGCCACTTCACCATCGTTATGGGCCTGACTCGCGATTTCCGTTTCTTTGGTGATTGCCTGCTGCGCTTGATCCACAAGATTCAGCAGACCATGAACGTCGAGTTTTCCCAGCCGCAGCAAGTCAGCAAACAGAACCTTTGGCCTTACCTGGGTTCCATCGAGGATTGCGGAGACGTTGTTGAAGATGGGCGCAAGAATAGAGCGAATCTCGGCAATTTTCGTACTCGCCGCGCCGCGCAACATCGGATCGTTGGTGATCGCGTCGATCGCCTGGCGCAAATCGTCGATTCGATCGCAGAGCGTCTGAAACTTTTTTACGTAGTCTGGGAAAAAATCTTCCGACTCGAGCTTTCCCATTACTTTGAAAAGATCGGCTTTGGAAAGAGAGTCGAGCACAGCGTTTCCAAATAGAGTTTGCCGGCCGATATTCTTGAACTGGTCCAGAACTTTGTCTTTGAAGACCTCTGCGGCTGTGGCTGGGATCGCAGCGGACTTCATTCGCAGGAATCGTTTAACTGCCAACCAGACTTTCGATAAGACAGGAATAGCCGGTGGAGCTTCGGTCTGCGCCCCGACAACCTGTTCATAGAGGTCCTTCAATGAATCTTCAATCTGCCTCGATTTGAGTTTTAAAAGTTTCTTCAGCAGCGTTTGAATCGCCTGCACCAGCAGACTCAGAACGAGCAGCACAACCACGAGGGCGATTATTGTGTTGAGGATACCTAGATCCATAAGAGCTCCTTGGGGGAAAAGTTGCACTCCACAATTCGAAGCGACTCAAGACAAGGCAAAGCAGCGAGGTGTAATTGGAAAGGCCAACTGCGACTGACGCGGGTACGATATTAGATTTAGATCTTTTCTTCAATAACTTTGAGAGTTTAGCCGCAGATTCACGCGGATGAACGCGGATCAGATCTGCGTTCATCTGCGGCTAAATTTTTTCTTCACTAGACGTTGCCCTTTGCGTGCGACTGATTTAACTTCTAAGACATGCCTCCATACAGTTTTCTACAGTTTGACGTTTTTACTGATCGCGCGTTTTGCGGTAATCCACTGGCGGTATTTCCTGAAGCAGAAGGACTCACGGACGATCAAATGATGAGGATCGCGCGGGAGATGAATCTTTCAGAAACCGTCTTCGTGCTCAAACCGGAGTCTGATGAAGTGTTGCGACGCCTGCGCATCTTCACACCTGTTCGCGAGATTCCGTTCGCGGGTCATCCGATTGTTGGTACGTGGACCGCGCTCGCGCAGGAAGGGGTGGTTCCCGTTCCGGAGAGCGGTAATGGCTGGCAACGAATCTTTCATGAGGTGGGAATCGGAATCTTGCCGGTCGATATTGAGTTTAAAGACGGCAAGGCGATTCAGGTGGTTATGACGCAGGGCAGTTTCGAGATCATTCACGAGATCGATGATGCGCACGAACAGGCTGAAGTCGCACGCGCGTTGGGAATTGCTCGTGAAGATCTCGACGAGAGTCTGCCGATCCAGGTGATTACTACGGGCTTGTCGTGCTTGGTCGTTCCGATTCGCTCGCTCGCTGATTTACGTGACACTCGTGTCGACGCCACCTTGCTGGCGAATATTTACACTCGTCATGGCGGCACCGGATGCCACGCGTTCACACGAGAGACATTGGAAGTAGGTGCATCTCGAGCACACGCGCGCTTCTTCGCACCGGCAGATAACATTCCCGAAGATCCCGCGACTGGTAGTGCGTGCGGAGCGTTGGGCGCTTATCTCGTGCATCACGGTGGTCTGACGTTGGAGCCGCAAGACGGCAGATACAAATTCGTCATTGAACAGGGCGATTTCATTCACCGTCCAAGCCGTATCAATCTCGACGTGAAAGGACAAGCGGGACACGTTGAGGAAGTCAGGGTTGGCGGGCAGGCAGTGCTTGTTGCGCGTGGAGAAGTGTTTGTTTGAATCGGTCTGAAATGACCTATGTTAGATCTCGTCATCATCGGCGCCGGCCCTGCCGGATTGTCTGCGGCTGAAGCTGCCGCACAGACAAGTCTCGATTATCTGGTCATCGAAAAGGGCACCATCGCCAATACGATTCGCCAGTATCCGGTGGGTCGCACGATGTTTTCCACGCCCAATGAAGTGGAGATGCACGAGGGCACGCTGAAGCCTGTCCGTGAGAAGCCGACGCGTGAGGAGATGCTTTCTCACTATATTCACTTCGTGCTCGATCTCAATCTCCGAATCAATACAGCAGAAAAAGTCGTTGCCGTAAACGGGAACATAAACGAAGGTTTCGATGTCAAAACGGATCGGAACGAATACAAGGCTCGACGTGTGTTGTTTGCGATTGGGGCCATGGAAAGACCACGCTGGCTCAATGTACCAGGCGAAGAGTTAGCAAAAGTTCATCACCTTTTCGTCGAGCCTTACGCGTACGTGCGGAAAGACGCACTCGTAGTCGGCGGCGGCAACAGCGCCGCTGAAGCAGCATTGTTTCTTTCTGAAGAAGGCGTTCGCACTACGATGGCTATCTGGCGCGAAGACTGGGAGAACCGCGATCCTAAAGCCGGTGCGATGAAGCATTGGGTGCGGACTCCGCTCGAAGCGGAAATTGAAGCGGGCAGACTCAAAGTTGTACTTTACAAACACGTCGACGAGATCCGCGAAACCGAAGTAACGTTAACCACTGAGTCCGGCGAGTCGCTGACGCTTCCGAACGACGTTGTTTTTGTCCTCGTCGGCAGTGATGCCGATCTCACCTTGCTAAAACAACTCGGCGTACAGACTGAGATGGGCAAGCTGGCAGAAGTGCCGGTCTACGATCCAGAGACTTTCGAGACGAACGTGCGTGGAATTTATGTCGCCGGGCACTTCACGCACGCTCGTCACATCAAGGCTGCGATCGACGTGCCGCGTCGAATAGTTCCACACATCGCAAAAGAGTTACATGACTGAATCGTGTAAATCCTGAAACATCTTGCCCATCCTGTCAGGAGAAACCAGATGATCCGTGTCGTGCTGCCTGCATTGCTTCATTTTGAAACCCTGATCTCTTTCATGTCATTTCGCTGACTTCACTCTTCCGTCGTGCAACCCCACTCTTCTGCGCCGCGCTTTCGACTTCACGGGCGACTGCCTCCGCAACTCGTTTGTCGAAAACCGATGGAACTATGTATTCCGGGTGTAACTCAGTGTCGGAGATGATGCCTGCGATTGCATTCGCCGCCGCAAGTTTCATCTCTTCATTGATCCGCGCCGCACGACAACCAAGCGCGCCACGGAAGATCCCTGGAAAACTCAACACGTTATTAATTTGATTCGGATAATCCGATCTTCCAGTTGCCATCACGGCAACGTATGGCGCAGCGTCTTCCGGCATGATCTCAGGAACCGGATTTGCCATCGCAAAAACTATCGGTTTGTCAGCCATTCGCTGCACGTCTTCGGCGTCGATCACACCCGGCACTGACAAACCGAGAAATACATCCGCACCTTTAATCACTTCGTGAATTGTGCCCTGCTCCTCATTCGGATTTGTGTTCTGCGCGTACCAGTCTTTCATCCAGTTCATATGTCCTCTGCGACCACGAAAGAGTGCGCCTGTTTGATCACAGCCGACAATGTTTCGTACGCCCGCAGCCATGATGATCTTCGTACATGCGACACCTGCCGCGCCGACACCGTTCACCACGACCTTAATCTCGTCCATCTTTTTGCCAACTAACTTGAGCGCGTTTATAAGTGCGGCGAGCACGACAACGGCGGTGCCGTGTTGATCGTCGTGGAAAACCGGAATGTCGAGTTCCTCCCTGAGCCGCTCTTCGATTTGGAAGCAACGTGGCGCCGAGATGTCCTCGAGGTTGATGCCTCCGAATACGGTCGAGATTGCTTTCACAGTGCGCACGATCTCGTCCGGATCTTTGGTGTTAAGACAGATCGGAAATGCATCGACGCCGGCGAACTCCTTGAAAAGCATCGCTTTTCCTTCCATCACTGGCAGAGCCGCGGCTGGACCAATGTCGCCAAGGCCCAGCACTGCTGTTCCGTCGGTAACGATTGCAACTGTGTTTTTCTTGATCGTGAGATTGAAAACTTTGTCCGGATCTTTGTGAATCGCGTCACAGATACGCGCGACACCAGGTGTGTATGCCATCGACAGATCGGAGCGGGTTTTCAAAGGCACTTTGGAAACGACTTCAATCTTGCCTCCCAGGTGCATCAGGAAAGTCGGATCCGAGACCTGAAGCAATTCGACGCCATCGACGTCTTTAACTGCTTCGACTATTTGTTCGCCGTGTTTGCTCGAGACTGAGCTGACTGTGATGTCGCGAATAATGTAGTCGTTTCCGACTGTGACGATGTCGATGGCTCCGATGTCGCCGCCGGAGCGGCCAATTGCCATCGTCAATTCACCAAGCGAGCCGGCACGTGAGGAAAGCCTGACGCGCAAGGTCAAACTGTAACTCGCGCTGGGTGTTGGTTGCATAGTTAATCTGTTCCGTCCACAGATTACGCAGATTACACTGAACTAAGGATCTCTGTAATCTGTGGATGTCCCTTTGTTAGTTTCAGCGACCGTTTGCCGAGCAGACGATAGAGTTCAAGAGCATCCTGATTTCCTCTGAGCGCGGCAAGATGCCGTTTCACTGTTTCGACATCGCCGCGCGAAAAGGTTCCTGTCAGTGCTTGTGCCGTGTCTTTAGTTTCGAGATTCCGCACTGAACTCGCAATCAGTGGCAACAGAATGTTGTGGGCGTCTTGTCGTTTGATGCCACACTGGGCAAGCATTTCCAGGGCTACATCGAACAGAGCAACCACGTTTCCAGAGACCATCACCGCTGCAGCATGGTAAAGAGGCTTGTCCTCAGTGCGAATGGAAAAGCTCTTGCCGCCGAGATCTCGAACTATCGCTTTTCCTGTTTGCACCGCACCTTTATCACCTTCGACACTCCAGTAAGCATCCTCGAGAGGAACACGGGCGTCGCTGACCGAAACCAATGGATGAATTGAACCAGTGTGCCAGCCTTTTTTCCTTAAGGGCGCGAGCACTTCTGACGAGAGAGCGCCGCTCGTATGTAACGCAGTAATCCGCAGAGAACGAGCGAGCTCAAGGCGGCTTAGTTCATCCGCAACCTCGGCGATTTGATCGTCAGGGACGGTCACGAGAAATACATTGGCAGGCAGGATCGAATGTAGTTCTTTTGCGGCCAATACCTGTACTTCAGCGTCTAAAAATCGGGCCGCTTTGCGTGCGCTCCCGATGCTCCGGGCGACGAGGGACTGTAACGAGTAACCGCGACACGCGAGCGCAACAGCAAGTGCGGTTCCGAGACGACCACTCCCGATAATGGAAACTGTCGGCTTTTGCTTCCTTTTCCGGGTTGTCATAGGTATATTGAAGGTGTTAACAAGACAGTGTTTTGAGACGCGAAGGTCCGATCCTCCAGGCGCACGAAGTTGTCACGGTCGACACAACCAAGTTACCGAACCCGTGCATCATAGACTGCGCGTCAGGATTTAGCGAAAACGTACGTCAGATCCCCTGCCCTCAGGTCATCGATTTCTTTGGAGGTTTTTTGAGATGAACAACTTCTCCCGTGCCACGAGTGCTTTCGTTTTAACCGCATCACTACTGGCAAGCTCCGTGGCAGCGGTAGCTCAGACGGCCAGCAAGCCGGCGGACCAGGCTCAAAAAACCACCGACACCCAAGCAGAGCAAAAGCAAACCCAGACAGAACAGAAGCCCGCGGCTCAGACGGCGCCGGCTGCGACGGTTGTCAAATCAAACAAACCGCTCTCGACTAACGAAGATCCGAACATGATCGGCAAGCGAAACATCAATACCGGACTCATTGCCAAGATGAGCGGTTCGACCGAGAAAGAGGTCCGGATGGGACGCGAGGCGGCAGCGGAAGTCGACCGTCAGGCGAAGTTTGTTGACGATCCAGTGATTACTGAGTATGTGAATCGCGTCGGCCAAAACATCGTCCTCCACTCGGATGCCAAGGTTCCTTTCACTATCAAAGTCATCGATTCAGATGAAGTGAATGCGTTTGCCCTTCCGGGCGGCTTCTTCTATGTAAACAAGGGCCTGATCCTTGCGGCTGACAACGAAGCAGAACTGGCTGGCGTGATGGCTCACGAGATTGCGCACGTTGCCGCCAGACACGCCGTCGAGAACCAGACGAAGGCAAGCTTGCTCGAGTATGCAGCGCTCGGCGGTTCGATATTCCTCGGTGGCATCCCCGGAATGATTTATCAGAACACTGCGGGCATCGGACTTCTTGGAATCTTCATGAAGTTTAGCCGCGGCGCCGAAGAAGAGGCGGATCGGCTGGGAGTCCAATACATGTATGCGGCGGGTTATGACCCGGGTGCCATGGCGACCATGTTTGAGAAGCTGGAAGCCAAAAACAAGAAGAAGCCCGGCTTTATCTCGCGTGCGTTTGCGACTCACCCGGCTCCACCGGATCGCAGAGCCTCAGCGCTTTCGCTGGCAGCAAGGTTTCCGGAGCATGAAGAGTATGTGATCAGCAGTTCCGAGTTTCAGCGTGTGAAAAACCGGCTGCTCCGACTTTCGAACGCTCGTGCATCGACCGCAGGAGCAATCGCTGCTGGTGATGACAACGGCGCGCCGGGCAGGCCGACCTTGAAACGTCGCACGCCGACACCGGACGACAGCACCACGACGACGCCCGACGGTACCGATCAGCAACAAAAATCAACTGAGGCGCCGCCGAAGTTGAAGAAAACCGACACCGGGACGACGCCCAAAACTCCCGACAAGCCATAACGACTTGTCCTTAACTAACTGAAAGAGGCCCTTCGGAATCCGAAGGGCCTTTCTTTCTCTGTGTAACTCTGTGTTCTCTGTGCCTCCTGTGGTTGTTGTATCTCACCTTTCTATAACCACGGAGGCACAGAGCACACAGAGGTTGCACAGAGAAGAGCGCTATTCTGACTCTTTTGCAAAGCCTCTCTTCTCCTCTTCTCCTCAAATTCCATTGACCGTCGAGCAGCTTTTGGCGTATCGTCCTTCACCTCGCACTGCCTGCTGGTCCTCAGAATCTGTAACTAAAGCTTCTGTGTCCAGCCTCATGCGCCTTTGAGGTTCGCGTCTTTACGCGCCCCCTAACCTATGGAGGTGATATCGTGTGGCTTCCCGTTGTTTTCGTCTTACTCGTCGCTGCTGTTCTCGGTTATGTGATCGCTAGTCGAAAGGGTCTCCTTTCGGGGCCTGGATCAGCCGCAGATGATGATCTAGGCGACAAGATGTCGGCTTCTCGGCGTCGTTTTGTGACCGTCTACCTGATCACTCTCGGCGTGTTTTTTGTTTTCATGGAGGTCTCACTCCTGTCACTTGATTTTCCTGAAACATTACGTGTCGAGCCCGCCATGATCCAGGTTCCGAGTTCGCAAAGCCAGCAAGTCGACCAGGCTACACGGGCCGCTGAGGCAAACGCTCAAGCTATTGCCAGTCCTACTGCGCAGAACTCACCGACCCCGATTCCACATCCAGTTATCGAATACGTCCTGCCTCAATCAACAATCGGAAACACACCACACATGTGGCTCGCGGTGTATGGGAAAAACTTCTCACCGAATGCAAAGATACGTCTAAATGGACACGAAGCAGCAATGAGTAATCTGGGCTCGAATCTGTTAGCTGCTCAACTATCGCCCGCCGAACTTCTAAATGTCGGTTCCCTAACTATTGATGTAATTGATGGCGACCGGACCTCGAACGCGCGAATTGTTCAAGTGAACAAGCCAAGAGTCCCGCTCAATGTATTTTTCTACTGGAAGCCATACATCAATCGCGAACTGCAGTTGCTATTACTGGTCTGCTTTGCCGGTGCTCTCGGCAGTTATATTCATGCATTGAATTCAGCTACGGCGTATATCGGCAATCGCAAGATGGGTGGCAGCTGGTTTTGGTGGTACATGAGTGGTCCCTTCATCGGTATGGCGATAGCGCTTATTTTCTACGCCGTGCTGCGCGGCGGTTTTCTCGCGGGCACGCCTGCTGACGAGAAGGTCGTCAATCCTTTTGGTGTCGTTGCTGTCGGCGCCCTTGTGGGCATGTTCGCCGACAAAGCCGCGCTCAAGCTCAGTGAGATCTTCAACACCCTGTTCAAGTCGGACGACCAACGCACTGACAAGCTCAAGGACAGGTCCGAGGCGCCCTCTATCAGCGGCCTTGAGCCCAGTAAGCTTGCAGCCGGCGCGGATACTACGCCCGTCACGATCAAAGGGAAGCGATTGGGCAAGGTCACGATGGTTCGGTTTAATGCAACTGAGGTTAAGCCCGACTTCGTGAGTGACGACGAAGTTCATTTTACCCTCCAAAAGGAGGATCTAAAGACGCCTAAGATTATGAACATATCTGTGATCGATCCTGAGGCGGGCGCGTCCGTATCGGCAAAACTCTTTATCGAGGGACCGAAGACTACCGACACCCAAAATGCCGACGGCGGGCAGGGTTAATACCCTGTACGAAGCGTAGATTAAACCCTCACCGTGACTTAGATCGTCAGTTTGGAGTGGGCGTCGTCGCGCGAGGTGCCCACTTCGGGTTGACAATCTTTTTACCCCTTCGGTATTCTAGCCGTTCGCGTTTTATTCGCTGAAAACAGAGATAGTTAACTATGTCGACATACTTCCCCAGCGGTAAGGAACTCGCTGGAAGACGAAAATGGTTTGTGGTGGATGCGAGCGGTCAAACCGTTGGGCATCTGGCTTCTGAGGTTGCTTCGATTCTGACAGGCAAGCGTAGTCCCCAGTGGACTCCGTTTCTCGATACCGGCGATCACGTCGTTGTGATCAATGCACGGAAAGCGGTGCTTAAGGGAAACAAGGTCGAGCAGAAACTCTATCGTCATCACACCCTTTATCCGGGAGGTCTTAGAACCGTCACCGCAAAGGAGATGATTGCCAAGCGCCCAGAGCGGGTTATTGAGCTCGCCATTAAGGGCATGCTGCCGAAGACGAAGCTCGGCAAGGCGATGGCGAAAAAGCTCAAAGTTTACGCCGATGCCGAGCACCCGCACTCAGCCCAGCGCCCGCAAGCCCTCGACCTGACTCACAAAACCAACTCAAAATAAGATTTACCGAAGATAAGGAAGATTACTGTGGCTGATATTCAGTATTACGGAACCGGGCGGCGCAAATCGGCAACGGCGCGAGTTTATCTGCGGCCCGGCGCCGGCGAAGTTAAAGTTAATCACAAACCATTCGATCGTTATTTTCCCAACGAAACGTTGCGAATGATCATCCGGCAGCCGCTGCAATTGACGGAGACCACGAACAAATTTGATCTGGTTATCAATGTCACTGGTGGTGGCCCGGCGGGCCAGGCTGGGGCAATCAGACACGGTATCACCCGCGCGTTGTTGGAGTACAACGCCGATTTGCGACCGGCTCTTAAACACGCCGGTCTTGTGACCCGCGATCCGAGAATCAAGGAACGCAAAAAGTACGGACAAAAGGGTGCTCGGAAACGATTCCAGTTTTCGAAGCGATAAAACACATTGCCAATTTTCGATTGCCAATTGCCAATTGAAGCAGAGGGACTATCGGATCGAAATTGGCAATCGGCAATTGAAAATCGGAAATAAGTTGATTCCATTGCCGCGGCATGATTGGTTGCTAAGAAGTCGGCTGCGGCGAGTACATAAACCAATTAGCGAGAAGGAGAGTTTAGTTTGGTTTCGGTTACCATGAAAGAACTGCTGGAGGCCGGTGTTCACTTTGGCCACCAGGTAAGGCGCTGGAATCCAAAGATGAAGGAATACATCTTTGGCGAGCGCAATGGCATTTACATCATCGATCTGCAAAAGACTCAGCGAATGTTTCGCGAGGCAATCGCGTTCGTCACCAACCTCATCGCTGAAGACAAAGGCAAGACAGTTCTCTTTGTCGGCACCAAGCGACAGGCACAGGACGCCATTCGTGAAGAGTCAGAAAAGTGTGGACAGTATTACGTCAATCAAAGATGGCTGGGAGGTTTGCTTACCAACTTTCAAACGGTCCAGAAGTCGATTAAACGACTCAAAGATCTCGAAAGCATGCAAACTGACGGTCGCTACGAGAAACTGACCAAGAAGGAACGCATCAAACTCGATCGCGAGCGCGAGAGTTTGAATAAGAACCTTTCCGGTATCAAGGCAATGTCTCGTCTGCCCGATGCCATCTTTATCATCGACGTCAAAAAAGAAGAGATCGCAGTCGCCGAAGCAAATCGACTCGGCATTCCGATTGTCGCCGTAGTCGATACAAATTGTTCACCCGAAGGAATCGATTACGTAATCCCCGGAAATGACGACGCGCTACGTGCCGTCCGTCTGTTTGCCTCGCGCATTGCTGATGCGATTGTCGAAGGCAATCAGATCGCAACCGAGGGTGGCGTTATCGCTACGGAGCCGACGGATGAATCAGCTGAACGCGAAGCCGCCTCAGGGGCTGAAACCGAAGCCACCTCGAATGCTGGTGCAGCAGGTGAAATAATCGCGGCTGAGCTGACGTCTGATGACGACGACAACGGCGGCGTTAGTGGCGGGGAGGCGCAATCCACATCCACGACATCACCGGGCACAGAGGCCGCTGAAACTGAAAGCGCGCCTGATGAAAGCACCGAGTCTGTCGTGGCGGCGAGCTAAGCGATAATCGTTACTCATCGGTGAGCGCAGCCTTCAAGCGGACGATCCGCAGGGCTGCGTTTTTCATTGAAGACAAACAAATCCCAGTACTCGGAGACATTGGTAATCATGGCTGAAATTACAGCAGCGGCAGTGAAGCAGCTTCGGGAGAAGACCGGAGCCGGAATGATGGAGTGCAAGAACGCACTTGTTGAAGCAGAGGGCAACGAAGAAAAGGCAGTGGACATTCTGCGAGAGCGTGGTCTCGCCTCAGCCAAGAAGCGTGAAGGTCGCATCGCGGCCGAAGGTATTGTCGGTTCCTACATTCACATGGGCGGAAAGGTCGGCGTGCTTGTCGAGTTGAACTGTGAAACTGACTTCGTCGCGCGTGGTGAGGAGTTTCAGCAACTCGTGAAGGACATCGCGATGCATATCGCAGCGGCCGAGCCCAGGTACGTCACGCGCGAGGAAGTTCCCGCTGCCGTACTCGACAAAGAACGCGAGATCTTACGCGCTCAGACGAAGAACGAGGCTAAAAACGCAAACAAGCCAGACAACGTGATCGATCAGATCGTCGAAGGACGCTTGAACAAGTTTTACGAAGAGAATGTCCTGGTCGATCAGCCGTTTGTGAAAGATTCGGCGAAGACTATCGGCGAACTGGTAACCGAAAAAACAGCCAAGACTGGCGAGCGCATCGCCGTCCGCAGATTCACGCGCTACAAGATGGGTGAAGGCCTCGAACGCCGCGCTGATGACTTCGGCAATGAAGTGGCCTCGATGCTGAAATAGGACTTATACGACCTATTACGATCCATGGACACGGATACCTCCAGCTTAGCCTATCGCAGAGTTCTCCTGAAGATCTCCGGCGAAGCCCTGATGGGTGAGCAGAATTACGGCATCGACGTCAACGTCGCGCGAAGTGTTGCCGAAGAGCTCAAAGCAGTCCATCAACTCGGCGTGCAGGTCGCGGTCGTAGTCGGCGGCGGCAATATCTTTCGGGGTGTCTCGAAGAGCGCCGGCAACATGGACCGCTCGTCAGCAGACTATATCGGTATGTTGGCGACCGTAATGAATGCGGTGGTCTTGCAGGATGCACTCGAAAAGGTTGAGGTCCATACGCGTGTAATGTCGGCGATTGACATCCCACAGTTGGCTGAGCCGTTCATTCGTCGCCGCGCTATCCGACACCTCGAGAAAGAACGCATCGTTATCTTTGCCGCCGGTACCGGCAATCCGTACTTCACTACGGATTCTGCCGCTGCTCTGCGCGCGCTGGAGATCAAGGCTGATATTATCCTGAAGGCGACTAAGGTTGATGGTGTCTATTCTGCGGACCCGATGACCGACGCAACGGCGGAACTCTTCAATGAGATAACTTACCGTCAGGTGCTCGAGCGTCAGCTCAAGGTCATGGATGCCTCGGCGATCTCTTTGTGCATGGATAATAATCTGCCTATCATTATCTTCAACATGCGCGAACCTGGAAACATCACCCGCGTGGTGACCGGCACGCGCGGCGTGGGAACGAAGGTTGGCTAATCACTTCAGCGGAGTTAGCGAGATGAGTGAAAAAGACGTAATCAAGGAAGTACGCGGACGCATGGACGCAGTGATTGAAGACTTCAAGCGCAAACTCGCTGGTGTTCGCACGGGTCGCGCCGCCGTCAGTATTCTGGATACAGTCTTAGTTGATTATTACGGCACCATGACGCCGCTGAATCAAATGGCCTCGGTGCATGCGCCCGAGCCGCAAATGCTCACCGTGCAACCGTGGGATCAAACTCAAATTACAGCTATCGAGAAGGCTATCCGCGCCGCAGACCTTGGTCTGAATCCCTCAAACGACGGCAAACTCGTACGAATTCCTATTCCGCCTCTGACAGAGGAACGCCGCAGACAGCTCGCCAAGCAAGTGCATGACGTTGCCGAAGATCATCGTACCGCAGTCCGCCAGGCGCGCCGCGAAGGTAACGATCGGCTGAAGAAGATGCTGAAGGACAAACTCATCTCCGAAGATTCTGAACGCAGCGCCCTCGAAGAAATCCAAAAAACCACCGACAGCTTCATTGGGAAGATCGACGAGTTAACAAAGAGCAAAGAACAAGAGATCATGAATGTTTAGGGCCACAGATAAACACGGATTGATGAGGGATCTAATCCGTTACCAATCCGTGTTTATCCGTGGTTAAGTTTTAGCGGGGACGGCGAACGCGTCTTCGCCCAAAGTCTGATTGAGACTACGTAGCAGTGTTTTGAATCTGCGTAATCTGTGGATGATAAAATCAGAAGTTCAAGCGCAACTGTGCATAAATTCGACGATTCCCGGCGCCGCTGCTTCCTCCGCCGCCGAATCCTCCAAACGCTCCTCCCAATCCAAGCGACTCACCAAAACTGGGGGACGAGAGGTTACCAACCGGCGTCGAAAGATTGACACGATTGAAAAGATTCTGGAAGTTGAGAGAAACATTCAGATTAAATCTCTTCTCGGGAGCACCGCCACCGCCACCACCACCCTGTGGACCAAGCGCCACTTTTGCAGGCCCCGCGCCGCCGCCACCGCCGGCTAACATTGGACCACCTGGTCCGCTGACTGGCTTTTTGTCACCACCGGCAGCGCCGCCACCTGCAGCAGCAGTCTGTCCCGCAGGTCTTGGCGCCGCAGCTGCGTTACCTCTGTTGATGAAAGCGAACGTGCGGCTGATGCGAAGATTGACAACGAATGAACCCGGCGCCTGTCCGTAGTTGCGCGGGATAATGGTCTCACCATTCAAGGGGGTGACATTGAAGTTTCCAAAACGCGTACAACGAATGTTCACTGCCGAACAATCAGCATTCGGAGCAGCGAAGCTGGGTCGTTCGTTGAATTGACGGTCGAGGTTTCGATCCTGACCGGTCGTGATATTGAAGCCCGGTCCGGTATTCGCAACGACGAACGGATTCACAACGACTTTCCACCACGGCAAGTTAACCGTGCCGAAGATGGTGAACCGGTGTCGAATATCAAACGAGCTGCGACCAAACTCACCGGACGCATCATACGAATTCATCGGGAACAGAGCCCCACCCTGACCGTCAGTATCATTTGTTGTCTTGCTCAGCGAGTAGTTGCCGTTTAGTTGGAACATCCGGCTGAGCCTGCTGTTGAAACCAACAAAGAATTGTCGTTGATTAAACTGGCCACTCGCTTCGTAACGATAAACCTCACCCAGAGATGGGTTCGGTCGGATTCCGTTTGGCGTTAGTTCGGTGATGGTTCCCGGCAACGGCGCGTTTACATCGCGTGCGCGAATCACATGGATGATGCGGATGTTGAAGAAGCCCACAAACATCGTGATGTTGCGCGGTAGTTGTCGCTCAACCTGAACGCCGGTGGCAAACACTGTCGGTATCTGTAGATTCGGATCAACCTGCCAGATGGTTTGCTGTGTCGACGGAATACCGGCGACCGATGGAACGGCGGCCGGACTCCATTTATTCAAAAGCGAGTAGACGCCCGAAACGTTAGGCAATTGCTGTTCGGCGACGGTCGGCGGACTGTTTAGATCAAAAGGTTCAACAACCTGCGTTTGAATCACGTTGACGCCATTGAACCGACTAGCCTGAAGCGTGGAGTTTTCATTAAATCGGTTAAAAAACACGCCGGCGCCAACGCGAATCACCATCTTGGGTGGTTTTGCGCTGTCCGCGGCTCCTGGTGACCACGCAACAGCAAGCCGCGGAGCAAAGTCGTATTTGCTGTGCGCGTTTGTTTGTGTCTCGTATCGTAAGCCGTAACTGAACGTCAGGTTTGGTCTAACGCGCCAGTCGTCCTGAATGAACACGCCGTAATCGGTTTGACTAACGTCAGCGAAAGGATTTCCGGCGTTGAGTCTGAACGACGTTGCGCCACCACCCGCAGCGCGAATCTGCGCCGGCGTGAAGCCCTGTTCCTGAAGCTGCAGCGTCAGTTGATAGCGCTCGATGCTGGTCAGATTAAAACCGCCGGTGAAGGTCCAACTGCCGCCAAAGTTTCCTTCGTTTGTGTCATCGACTTCCACGTGGCGAACTCGTCCACCAAACTTGATCGCGTGTGTGCCGATCTGCTTCCCAGTGAAGTTATTCAATTCCCAACTCTTACGTTCGCTGAACGAATGACCAACCTGTGAGCCTCCTGAACCGAACGAACCACTGACATCCAGCGCCGGAGTTGAGTTGCTGCCGGTTTGCTCGTTGCGATTGTGCGTAAACTGAAAACGAGTCTCGTTGATTGTGGTCGGATTTATGATCGCCGTTTCAGTTACCTGCACGTTCTGATTTACCGACAGCGTGTCGAAAGCACGTTCTGGTAACGTAAAGCCGCCCAGTCCCTGGTTCTCGGCACTAAACCGATTGTAGTTGTAACGAACGATGAGAGTGTTATTGGTGTTTATGGCGTAATCAAAACGAGGACTCAGGAACAGGTTGCGTCGCGGCACCAAAAACGCTTGTCCAAATTCGTTAATGTTCAGATTGTCGTCGAGCACAGTAGCCCGTACGAGGTCGTTATCGTCTGTTTCAATGCGTCCGAAGTTAAAGAAGAACGACGCCTTTTTCGGCACTAGCGGGCCACTCAAATTCATGTCGTATTGTCGAATTTGAAACGGAGTGCGCTTGCTGGAACTCACGGCAAACGGATTGCGCGAGTTGAAACTTTCGTCGTTGAAATTGAACGACGTACCACCGCGAAACTTATCAGTGCCGGGTCTCGTGAGAATATCGACACGCGCTGACGGCTGATCGTTTTCAGCAGCGAACGGATTCTGATTGATACGAATCTCGCGAATCGAGTCCTTCGATGGCATGTTGCCACCAGTGAATCCGTCGATGAAGATTTGTCCGCCGCTCGGTCCCACAGATGGGCCGGCCAAAGCCTGAAGCGCGGCGGCGAGTTCGTCTGGATCGTCAGGTAGAGCGTCGAGGTCTTTACCGGCAATCACCGTTTGATTGGCATTGTTCGTTGCTTCAGTGCTGACCGCAGTTTCAGCAATCGTGACCTTCTCTTCAATCGTCACTTTCAGTGTGAGATCAACTGTCTGTCGCGCTGTAGTAACGTCAACTTCTTTATTCTCAGTCGGCGCGAAGCCGGGCGCGACTGCCTGAAGCGTGTACTTACCCGGAGCAAGGCCGGCAAAGGTGTAGATTCCCTCACCGTTAGTCGTGGTCTTTTTCTGAACTCCGCTGGTGTCGGTAATTGTTACGTTTGCGCCGACAATCGCCGCGCCCAATTCGTCGGTGATCAAGCCGCGCAGTGTCCCGCGTGCTTGTTGTGCAGCGAGAAGTGCGGCGGAAAAGATGACGATCAAACTGACACAGCAAAGCTTGCGGGGGAGATTTCTTAAAGAGTTCATTTTTTAGACCTCAACAGAACTGGGGTAATACGCCGAGGCGTTGGTTATCCACAGATACAAAGATTGCAGGATTCAAATCTGCGTAATCTGTGGATGGCTTTTATGGCAAGCCGATGCCGAAGGAAATGCCGCTGCCACCTAAACCGGCAGCGGGGTTGGGTGCTTGTCCAGCCTGTGGACGCGGAGCAAGCATGGCAAGCAAGGTATCGGCGCCCGCAACCAGGGAAATCGCTGTCAAACGGGTCGGATCAACACCCTGCGTACTGGAGACGATGATAGTGTCGCCAACCTTAACATCCGCGATCGAAATAGTTGGCAATCTTTCGAGCATCTCGTTGATATTGAAGCCACCGCCGGGACGCGCACCACCGGGTCCACCCGCGCCCGGCCCACCGGCACCCTGCGGACGTTGCTGACCGCCCGACTGGGCCTGTCCGCCTCCGTTACCAGCCGCAGCCGGTGGCGCTCCACCACCAGGGGCACCCGGCCCACCCGGTCCGCGACCAAGGCCACCCATCATTCCCATTTCTGAAGGGAAACGTCGCAAGACAGCGTCGTGCTTGACGACGATCGTAAGCGGGGTCTTCTTCTCCAACTCTTTTATTTTGATCTCGCCGGTTGCGGGATCGACTGACGTGACAACGCCGCCAACAGTGCGGAAACTTCCAGTCACCACTTTTTGAGGACTGAAACGAAGCGGATCTTCAGTTCGATCTCCGAGCGCGCGTAACTGATCGCCAACTTTCAACTCGTCGAAACTACTCGGTTTGGCGTCGCCAAACTTAATCGAGTCGGGGGCATAACGACGCATTTCAGTCTTATCGCTGACAGGAATCACGACGGATTGAGTTCCCGCCATGGTTCGATTCGAGATCGTGATCTCTTTACTATCCGGTTTTAGCGCCGTAATAACACCGAGAATCCCGCGGCGACGCCATTCGGCGCGTTCGGCTTCCTGCTTCTTTGCGAGGTCGCCTTTTGTCATGACGATGACCTGAACCGCAGGTACAGACTTGTGATCGTCCGCGACAGTTCCTCTCGCCATTACGCGATCGCCCTCAGCGAGGTCAGCAAATGTCACATCGCTGGCGTTAGTAAGGGACTTCTCGCCTGGGGCCAGTTTCTTGTACGTCGTTTTATCAGTAAGCGAAACCGTCACCATCGACCCGGCGTCGGTCTTGATGGTCAACTGCTTCCCAGAGGCATCGATAGTCTTAATCTCACCAATCGCGTACTTGGCGGCGATATTTGGATCGTCTGTCTGTGCGAGTGAAACGGGGCTGGCCGCCAGCACGGTGACAACAGCGATCACAGCCGCGAAAAAGAACGTCCTCATTACAAGTCCCTTTCTATCCTGTTAGGTGAACACCGCAAAACGCAGAATTATGACTGTCAAATACAAAAATTTGGTTCGCTCGAAAGGGCACAAAAGTCACAAAATTTATTTTCGTGCCTTGGAGGTTCCGTGGGCGATCTCGACTACGTGTTGCTCCAACCGACGCGGTAGCGTGCCGTTAGTGCCAGCCCAAAGCTGATAATCAGCATTAAAGCCGCCATTAAGGGCCATACGTAGGGTAACGAGGTTAAGAGTACCCAAAAACCGGTCCCAACTAATAACGCCACAGCCTCGGAATTCTTACCAATCGGAAGATATTTTCGCTGTAACCACCGGCCGGTGGCGGCGTAAAGAATGACCCGGCCAAACACTCCGGCAACAAGCAGCAGAAGCAAAGCGAGCAGGCCGATCATCACCTGGATCGGCTGTGGCATGTAGTAGAGGCAGAGCGGCACAGCGCCAAGCAGCACGACCAGACCGATAAGACCTATCACGGCCACACGCAAACTGGTTAACTGGAGCCGCGCGACACCGCGACTGATCGTGTTGGGCATTGCGGCGGTAAATCCGAGTGCGACGAGGAACCAGAACAACACGACGAGCAGCCTCGTGCCAATATAGGTCGAGGTCCAGCGAGGACTGAACAGCCCCGTCGGATTTTTCAACATATTGCGGAGTTCTTCCTCGTAACCCGCATACATCATCGTCATCGATTGTGGATTGCGATTGGGGTGGGCTTCTTCTGCGCGGTAACTTCCACCGATGACCATCACGTCGCCACCAATTCGCGCGCCGGCTCTTTGAATCACCGAACCACCGATCGCAGCGACGTCGCCGTCGACAACACCTTCCACTATCACGTCGCCACCGAGAGACACTGCTTCTTGCGCTCTGCCAGTGGCTGTGATGCTGACTGTCTTGCCGATGCCGACAACGGGCCCAGCGTTGGCGGTTGATATTACAAGCGTATCGTTCTCTTTTGCGTTTTGTGCACTGGCTGCGCCGACAAGCAACAGCACCCACAAAAACATCGCGAAGATCCGATTCAAATCGAATTTAATGAGATAGGGTTGAGATCCTGCTGGTGAGAGGTAAGTAACCATGGCCGAGGCAACCTCCTATTCGGTTGCACCCGTGCGATGATAATTTGAAATCAAACGCGTGAGTATCAGAACAGCGAGAGCGAGCAACACTACGAGCGGACCAAGCGAGCCGGATTCGATGATTGCTTTTCTGCTCAGCACTCTAACAACTACAGCAAACCCGGCCAACATGTCGTAGATGCCTGTAGCGACAAAGCTGATTACACTGAAGACTGTACCAACAAATCTCTCGGCAACCATGAAGACGGTGTTGCGAGCCGCAGCGCCGAGCAGTGCAAAGCCAAACAGTGCGAGGACAGCGCAAATGGTCAAGGCTTTGCGATGCTCCGAACGCGTGCGCACGCCTCTCATGTCACTCGCCGCACGAGCTGCGACGAGCCGCGAAAAATCGGCCGGCACTGGAATCTCAGCGCTTTCCAACATGGCCGCATCCAGTTCGCAAACAAAGAGCCGATGGGCTCTCAATTCCGCGCGACAGGCGTCACAACCTTCCAGATGATCTTCAAAGAGCAGTGTTAGATCTGAATCCAACTCGCCGTCGACATACGCGGCGATCAAATTTCGTTCGCAGACCTTTTCCTGAGCCCTCGCCATCAAATACCGGTGATTCCTTTTTCCACAAACTGCTGTCGCATCATCTCGCGTGCCCGGAACAGACGATTCTTAACCGTGCCAAGCGGTAAACCTGTTACTTCGACTATTTCTTCGTAGCTGAGATCCTGTGAGTGACGGAGGATGATCAATTCTCGATAATTTGCGGGGAGTGTCCGGACCACCGACTCAATCTCGCCACGCCGTTCTTTGCGCTCACTTTCCTGTTCCGGACTGAGGCGGCCGCTTTCAATCGGCAGATCGAATTGATCGCCTTCAGGGCCAACAACCAGCGACTGTTCGCGGGTCGCCGTACGTCGCAGATGGTCAACTGCTGCGTTGTGCGCAATCTTGTAGATCCAGGTGGAGAATTTGAATTCGGCGCGATAGCGATTGAGTGAACTGTAAACCTTGATGAAGATTTCCTGCGTCAGGTCGAGTGCGGATTCATAGTTACCTACCATGCGGTAGACGTAAGCCGAAATCGGCCGCTGGTAGCGACGGACAAGCTCTTCAAAACTTCCTTCGACACCGCCGATCGCAGTGGCCACGAGGTCGCGGTCGCTGGACGCAGTTGAATCTCGTGAAAAGGCACGGGCAATGGAGGAGGCTGCAAGATTCATGATACAGGGGTGTTACGTCCGGCCCCAAAAATTGTTTCAATTAGATCAGCCACCAAAAGGCACAAAAAGTTACCAGGAAAGCGTGGCTAAACCAGCTGGGGCGGCGATGGAATCGAAACTGAAGTCACGGCTGGGTAGCTGTAATCCGAGGTCCTCGGCCTGCAGCGGTCGCAGGTCTCCGCCAGTCGTTTCGTTGACGATCTCGCCGGCGCGTTGTTTCGTAATGCCCTCACCGATAACCATGAGCCGCATCAGTCCCGGACTAAGGCCGTCTTCCGGCCCACTGCGATCGCGATAGAACAAGAGCAACCGGTAAAACTCGTCCTCGAACTCGTCTTCGGTACATTCCACGGTGCGCACGAAGAGCGGATGCTTGTCACGAAAGATAACACCTGTGAACCCCTGACTCGAACCACTCAGTAATAGGGCATCGCCTGCGGCGCCATTGCGCATCAGCCACTGTGCTTCACCAAGATGCCGGGGCAGGATCAATCCTGCGCGCCACCCCAAACTCTCCAGCACCGCTTCATACTCGGCAAGAATCGACTTCTTAATGGCGATGACAAGATAGCGATCGCGTCCGAGCGAATCTTTCTGCATACGTTCCTTCGAAACAGACAGTTCTTCAAGCGAAGCACTGAAACCGCGTTCAATCTTCCACTTCAAAACGTCTTGAAGTTCGGACGCTGATTGCGACTGGCTTTCCATCGTCAGCACGAGCGTTCGCGCAGTAGCCTCAGGCAACGAAAGCGACCAGCGTTTCTGTCGCAACAGTCCCGCACTCGCTGCCAGATCATTCAACATTGCGGCCAGGTGCGCCGTGTTCCCGATGTTTGGTTCGTCGAAGCTCGGCCGAATGAGTGATTCGTCGATATTGAAACTGGCAGCGCGTCGCAGTTTACAGGTTGAACCCTTTACGCGTTCAAGCTGAACTACAGAAGCAACTCCCTTTTCCAAACCGATTGCGGTGGCGGGATACCATGGGTCAATGAGTCGTGATAACAGGTTGGACACTTATTTTATTCCCGATTGCCGATTGCCAATTGCCGATTTAACGAGTGATTGCACCCACATACTGAATCGGCAATCGGCAATTGGCAATCGGAAATGTTTACCATTCACTATAAGGTGTGCCTTCGGTCGAGGTGTCTGCGGATGCACTGTGGACGTCAGTCACACCTTGTTCGCCTTCGGATGAATTGGGATCTTCGCCATTCATGATGGCCCAATCCTTCTGCCCGGTGAATGGGTCAATCGGGACCTCGCGCATATAACCTTCACTGACGATTTCGTCAAGCGATTGAGGCAAGCGGCCCTTGTCAGCCGCAAACTGATCGATCAGCCCACGCATCTTGCGCAGGTCATCTCTCAACACGGCTTCACGCGTATACGTGATCGTCTTTTGATACTGTGGCAGGGTTATTGAGGCGAGAATGATGATGATCGAAATCACGATCATCAACTCAAGCAGCGTAAATCCGGCTGCCTGCCAACGGCCTCTTGCACACTTCGCTTTACCAGTCACTGTACTTCTCTCCATTCAATGCCGTATCTCTCGACTTCGAGCGTACATCGAAAAGGTTCTCACCGCCCCAGGAGCCGGCATCCGCCGCGTCGTAACACGAACGAAGTTCCCAGTCGGCCTTTCCGGTCATCGGATCGATCGGCAAACCCCGCAAGTAGACTTTTTGTTTGGTGGACAACTGGCCTACTTCGGTTGCATTTACGCCCTGCTCCCCGCGACCGCCCATCGAGCCTCTGGGTATAACATTGACGCCGTTGACGAGGGTCTCCAGGTCCGGCGGATAGTGGTCGGGATTGTCTACGCCAAAGATAGTGCAATCGCTAATGACTACTTTGCTGCGTGGATCGATTACTGAGTTGGCCTGTTGCTGCGCCTGCTGCTGTGGTGTCAGCGCGACTCCCGTGCAAACCATGCCGACGGTATCGCGATGAAACTCATCGATGGCCGTCCGGATCTGCCGGAGGGTCTCTCGCAGTTGCTGCTCTTTTTGGCGCTTAACCGAGATCTTGACCAGCGGCAACACACCGAGCGTCATTATGGTCAGGACGGTGATCGTGATCACCAGTTCGATTAATGAGAAGCCTCTTTGCCTCATAACCTTTACACGCCTGAAGTCGCAAAAAAGCACAAAAAGCACAAATGAAAGTTCATACTTTGCGCTTTTTGTGCCTCTGCCAAGCCGGCAAACATCTACTGCTGCTTCACTGTCGCCGTTCCCTGAACAATCTCCGACGCGATATTACGCGCATCGGTAGCAACAAGGTGCAGCGTGTCTTTCACAAACACCAGCGAGGCGTTACCCTCGCCAATAGCTTCGATGTCGATAAACAGCAGTGGTCCAGAGCCTCCGAACGATGCCTTGCCGTTGAGACTCGAGATCGAGATCAAACATGTTCCTGCCGTCGAATCGATCACTGGTGTAAAGAGCGGGGCTGATTCTCCCGCAGTCGGCAGAATGCTTCCTGCGGCAAGACCATGCACCTTCACCACCTTTGGATCGAACCGCAAAGCAAGCAAGGCAAGACTCAACGACACATCCGAGTTTAACTGAACTGCATAGCGCCGCTTCTCGCCAACCTTCAATACGTCGCCTGACGGCAACAGACTGAGTTGCACAACACGCGTCGCGCCCGGTTTCGTATCGAGCGACGTCTCGGACGCTTTTGGCATTGAAGTCAACACCGCATTCTGACTTCCGGCACTACCTGTATTCACGGTCGCGACGTTCGCCGCCGCCTGATCGCTAATCAACGACTTCGGAGCGGGAACAAACGACGGCAGATCTTCCATTGCCGCGGACTTGTTGTTTGCGGCAGTGACTTGCTTCGGCGCAGGACTGAACGCATATGTACCGGCCGGAGGCGGCAGATTCGCAGGCGTTGTATTCTGCATTACCGTTTCACCCGCCTTCACAACCTGCGCATCCGGAAGCTGTAACGCGACATCCTTTGGCAGCGACCGTGCTGCTGCAATCTGATCCTCTCGATCTGCTTCCCGAATCATTTCCGCGAGCGAACCGGTGGTTGGTGATTGCAAAGTACCGCTGGGTCGCATCTCTTCGTCGCGCGGAGTAACTGCCGGAGCACGAAGCACGCGCGGTGTAACTGAGATCACGATGTCGATCGTTCGATTGTCACGAGTCGGCGACGTGAAGAGACGTCCGAGGATCGGTAGACCGCCGAGCACCGGAATTCCCTGTCGACCGTTGGTCTGAACGTCTTGCGAGACGCTCGCCAGCATCATGGTCCGATTGTTTTGCACGCGAGCGGTGCCGGTGATGGTGCGTTCAGTGAATGTGGGCGTTAATGTGCTGGCTCCGAGAACATCCTTCGATTCGATGTTCATCTTCACCTGCACGTCGAGATTCGGAAACACTTGCGGCGTGAACTTCAGAGTTAGACCAGTCGGTTCGTAGTTAATGACCGGGAAACCGCCGCTCGGGAAAGCACCGGTACCAGGCACTGGTGTTCCTGTTTGCACACCAAACGGGTACGCCTGCGCTGTCTGCACCGGAACACGCTGACCGATACGAGCCGTTGACTCCTCACCGTTGAACGCATGGACCTGAGTCGATGCGATCAGTTTCGTATTGTTCCTGCTTTGAAACGCCGTCAGTACGGATGGCGGTATCACGAGAGCGCCTGCGAGTGCCGTCGGCACCGAGCCAACAAAAGCGCCGAGGTTTACGCCGCGACCGATATTGTTGACGAGGCCGTTGTCGGTCAACAGCGAGAAGCCCGGCGATCCGCCGAGACTAAACACACCGTTGCTGCCGGGTGTTCCGATCTGATTACCAAGCTGCATCAGGTCGCTCTTCGAAACTTCGTAAATGCTGACGTCCATCACCACTTCAGCACGATCCTTGTCGATGCTCTGAAGCAGGTCGCCAATCAAACGAACATTCTCCGCCGTGTCGCGCACTGTCAAACTGTTCGTCGCGTCATCAGGAACGACGATCGTCTGCGGACGACCAACTGACGGTGGAATGGCCTGCTGCACAAGCTGGCGAGCATCGGCCGGTTTCATGTTTGAAAGGAAGAACGTACGCAGAACGAGTTGTTGATACTGTGGACGGCGTGCCTGATCGGCAACCAGTATCGTTCGGCGGCTCAGCTTCTGGAAGAAGAGCCCTTCCTGGAGGAACAGATAATCAAGCGCCTGCGCGGTCGTGACGTCTTTCAGAGTGATATCCACTTGACGCGATTGTGCAAACGACTGGCGGTCGAAGATAACGTTGAGATTCAACTGCTCCGCGAGACTGCGAATTAGTTGTTTGAGATCACCTTTGACGTCGACGATGCGAAGCTGCTGTTCCCGAGGAGTTGCGAGGTCCTGCGCCTGGCTGCTCGCGGGCGTGATGGTGCCACCCTCTGACAACGTCTCACCGGTCCTCGAACCACTGGGTGGCGTGCGACCTTCCTTCACTGCCTGAAGGCGCAACATGCGTTCCATCTCCGAGACGGCGAGTTCATTAACCGGGTCGTAACCATAAGCTTGTCGGAAGGCATTGTATGCGCCTACGAAGTCCCCCCGTTCCGACAGCGACCTCCCTTGCTGCATGTAGGTTTGCGAGGCGTTGAAGCTCGCGCGCCGAAAATGGAGCTGATACTCCATATTCGCCGGGTCAGCGGCTACCGCAAGGGTGAATTCCTGAGCGGCTTTATCCCACTGTTGCTGTGCCTCGTATTCCATGCCACGCTTGAAATTCTTGTCGCCTTTTTTACCGAATGCCGTGATTGGCAAGGACAACAGACAGATGGCAAGGACCAAAGAAATTAGGGTGCGAGTTCGTGTGTTGTTATTCATGACGCTCTACTCGGTTACTTCGGTTCGGGAGGTGGAAAGTTTAGCGGCCTAATAATGCCGCCGTGACGCCTAAGATGCAAGATCAGACCGGCCAATTTCTTTACACGCCGCGACTATTTTTTGGTTCCCTCAGACTCGGGGGTTTTTACAGGTCATATAGGTCTCATAGACCTATATGCCGTCGGGGGGGTATTAAAGCGCCTACTTGCCTGCGCTGAGCTCTTCGACAAATGTTACGCGGTTGATTTCGTGCAAGGTCGAAACCCCGCTGAAGACCTTCTGCAAGGCCGAATCTCTCAAACTCTTCAAGCCCTCGGCCTCTGCTGCGCGTCGAACTTCGGAACCGGGTCGCCGTTCGACGATCATTTCACGGATATTATCCGACAAATCCAGCAATTCGTGAATAGCCGTGCGACCACGGTAACCGGTGTGATTACAGGCGTCACAACCGACGTTCATAAAGAAAGTCTTGTGATGAAATTCCTCGGGTTTAAGTCCGGATTCAAGCAACTCCGTATCGCTCGGATGATACTGCCGTTTGCAGTAAGCACATAACATTCGGATCAACCGCTGGGCCAGCACACAATTCAGCGACGAGACGAAGTTATAGGGCTCGACGCCCATATTCAAAAATCGTCCAATCACATCGATCACGTTATTGGCGTGTACGGTTGTAAATACGAGGTGACCTGTCAACGCGGATTGAATCGCGATCTGTGCCGTCTCAGTATCGCGAATCTCACCGACCATGATCTTGTCAGGGTCGTGACGCAGGATTGAACGCAGACCACGATCGAACGTGAGTCCCTTCTTCTCATTTACCGGAATCTGGGTGATGCCGTGCAACTGGTATTCAACGGGATCCTCGATCGTGACGATCTTGTCTTCTTCGTTTCTGATTTCATTCAGTGCCGCGTACAGCGTTGTCGTTTTTCCAGAGCCTGTGGGACCAGTGACGAGGACCATCCCGTACGGTTCCGCGATGTAGCGACGAAACTTCCTGAGATCGTCTTCGGCAAAGCCGACGACATTCAGATTCAGGTTTTTAAACTCTTCGTTGATCTGTTCCTTGTCGAGAATACGAATGACCGCGTCTTCGCCGTGGATGGTCGGCATGATCGAGACACGAAAGTCGACGTTGCGTCCTTTATAACGAACTCTAAACCTGCCGTCCTGCGGCACGCGCCGCTCTGCGATATCGAGTTCTGACATGACCTTGATACGCGAGATCAGCGTCTGGTGGTATGCGAGGTCAATGGGATCTACTTTCGCATAGAGTGCACCGTCAATTCGATACTTGACCTGGACCTCAGTGTCGCGAGTTTCAATGTGAATGTCAGAGGCACGCGACTCCATCGCGTTGTAGATAATTGTGTCAACCAGTTTGATGATCGGCGACATCTCGGCGTCCGTCGCCAAACGATCGAGATCAAGCACTTCCTCGCCATGCTCTGTTTCCTTGACGAGTGAAATACGAAAACCGGAGGCTGCTTCCTGGAGTACGCGCTGAGTGGTGTCGCCTTTTCGCAGTACGACTTCGACGGCGCCCGCCGTTGCGACGTGTGGGATAACGCGAGTTCGAAGCGTGCTGGAGAGTTCGTCGAGACGCTCGAGATCGGTCGGATCCGCCATCGCGATATGAAGGCCCTTTTGGTCACGTTTGAGCGGCACAAACTGATGACGGACCATCAAATCGACCGGAACTTCAGTGAAGAGTTCGTAGTCAATCGGGGACTCACGATCGGGTGGAAGCAGATCGACAAACGGGAGTCGGTAGCGACGCGCCAATTCGATCGCCGCCTTCATTTCAGGCGGCGTATGCTCCTCGCCGTTATAACCGTTTTCGCCAACCGGCGGCACGGCCGTGATAACCGAATCCTCGTTGTCTGAAACTTGACTCATAAAGGCCTATCAAAACTATCTAACGATGCGGTCCGGTCACTCCAGCGCCACTCGAGATTGATTGGATGATCGGAAGGTAAATCGCCAGCAGGATCGTCACTACGACGCCGCCCATGATAACAAGAATCGCAGGCTCGAGCGTGGTCGTCAACTGTTCCAGCCGCACTTCAGATTCCGCGTCATAAAACACCGCGACTTCGTCCAACATCTCGCGCAAACTACCCGAGCGCTCGCCGATCCCGATCATGTCGATAGCCAGCGCCGGCATCCATCCCGACGTTTCAAGACTCTCTGTGAACGAGCGTCCCTCTCGAATCATTGGCAGGATCGAAGAGCTTTGACGGCGCAGTTCCAGATTCGTGATCGATTCTGAGGCTATCTCCCACGATTCGACGAGGGTGATACCGCCGGCTAACAACGTTGCCAGTGACCGTGTCGCCTGAGCTACAGACAATTGAACGGCGAGACTTCCAGCCAGCGGAATCTTTAGAATCAACTTACTGATTCCGAGTTTGCCCGCGGGTGTGCGCGACCAGACAAACAACAGTATGGCGCCACCGATGATTAGCGGGCCGAACCAAATCACGTTGGACGACAACCAACGTGAAATTCCCACCACAATCTGAGTCACTGTCGGGAGCTCATTACCAAAACCCGAGAAGAGTTCGGACATCCTGGGCACGACATAGATCGTGAGAAACGTCACCATACAGGCCGATGCAAAGAGCAAAAACATCGGATACGCCAATGCGCCGCGGATCTTTCTTCTCAATGCAACGTTGCGGCGCATATAAGTGACGTATCGACTCAGCACGTCATCAAGTGCGCCCGAGCGTTCACCGGCAAGAATCGAGGCGGTGTAAATCCGAGGGAAGATGCCGCCCTGGGAGGCGAAAGCCTGTGAAAGCGCGGCGCCGCCGCGAATCTGGTCCTCAACATCGCCCAGCACGCTGCGCAACCGTGCCGAAGCCGCGCGTTTACGGAGCATCGAGATTGCCTGAAGGATTGGTATACCAGCTCGAACGAGCGCCGCGAGCTGTTGATTAAAGAGCAGGAAGTCGTTGGCCTTGACCTTGGGATGTGCGCCTGGCCGGCCAAAACGGGTTAAAGTCGTTACTCCGGAGGTCCGAGGGGGACTAACGTTAAAAACGCGAAAGCCTTCTCGCTCGAGCCGTTCTCGTGCCTCAAGCACACCGGGCGCCTCCACCGTGCGTGTTACAACCTCGCCTGCAGGCGTTCCCAATCTACAAATAAACTCAGCCATAGTTTGGATTTACCCGACTTGAGAATGACCGGGGAGTATATCTCACGCGCCGCTCAAGCAGAAGTTGCGTTTCACCTCATGGTCTTACACGCCTATTCCTCCCGAAGATCTTGCGCCGTGGGACACACTGTCCTAGAATGGCCGTGCCAACACAGCAATTAAACTGAAACGCGCGCGGCCGTCTCCCCGTGAACATTTCATGCTCCGGTTTTGAAAAGTCGGGCATCACTCGATCCCTAACGAGCATCTGTGTTGACAGTTCCCTTTCGAGCCCTGACCGGTACTTAAAAATTAGAATCACCGACTGTAGCCCGGGGGTGACATGTATTTACGGACTCGTTACACCACCAAGATAACGGCGGCCTCCTTTTCATTACTCACTGTCACGGTTTTCTTATGCGTGGTAGTGAATAGTCAGGAACCTGCTCAGGATAAGCCCGCACAAGATAAACCCGCGGCTGCCTCACAGAGTCCTTCACCTGCGCCGAAAGAACAAAAGAAGCTGGGCACCGAACTCGACGATCGCTCGTTAATTACCAATACCGACCTGATCACCCTGACCGTAACCGTTACCGATACCTATGGACGCTACGTTTCAGGCTTGAGTAAGGGAGCATTCGCCGTTTTTGATAATAAACAACAGCAGGAAATCACTTTCTTCAGCGACGACGATTCACCGGTTTCAGTCGGAGTGATTTTTGACGTTTCCGGTTCGATGAGCGGCGACAAAGTAAAGCGCGCTCGCGATGCTCTGAGCAAATTTATTCAAACAAGCCACGATTCAGATGAGTATTTTCTGATCGCCTTTAATTCACGCGCTCAATTACTGCTCGACAGAACGCGCGATGGGGACTCGGTTCTAAACAAACTGACCTTCGTTGAAACCAAAAACCAGACCGCACTCTACGATGCCTGCTATCTCGGCGTGGAAAAAGTGCAACGCGGCGCACACCCCAAACGCGCGCTGCTTCTCATCAGCGACGGACAGGACAACGATTCAAGGTACACGTTCAACGAACTTCGGAAGCTTTTGAAGGAGTCGGATGTAACGCTCTACGGAATAGGCATTCTTAGCGGCAACGACGCCGGAAGCGCCATGGGAATGGAAGGTCAGGGAATTCTCGACGAATTGGCCGGTGTGTCTGGAGGCAAGGCATTCTTCCCACGTTCCGCCGCCGAAATGGACGACATTTTTGAACAGATTGCCCTGGAGTTGCGGCACCAGTATTCGATCGGTTACAAACCGGAATCCTTTGCCAACGACGGTAAGTGGCATCGGGTGAAAGTGAAAGTAACGCCGCCCCGCGGTCTGCCGCGGCTGTTTGTGCGCTCCAAGGAAGGCTACTACGCCACAGCCGGGGCGCGTTAGGTTCAAAAATCGGGCTTTCGGCAACGCGAAATAACTTACGGGGCATCTTTTGAAGGTGTGCGTTGGACGCCGCGACGTTTAGCGGCGCTATTTGCCCCAGCCTTGCGCGTTTGAGGAGTTTTAGATTTGTTTAGTGAGCAGAATCTGAGGCGGACCGGAGTGATTGCGGTCTGCGGTTTAGTACTCTCGGGATTGATTTTTGGCTCCAGTGTGTTTGCCAGTCGTGGCCAGGACCGGCCGCGCAGTACGCAAACCACTCAACCTACACCTACACCGACGCCCCCCGCGACCGTTCCCGCTCGGCCTGCAGCAACTCCCACGCCTTCGCCGGCTCCGCAAACACAAAAACCGCAAGTTGATCGTATCGCACCGACACTCGGTGAACCGCCGCCACCACCGCGCCTGAAACCAACGCCAACTCCGACGCCTCCTGAAGTACTCGACGCAGATAGTGTCATCCGCATTAATGCCGAGCTGGTCCAATTGCACGTCCGCGTGATCGATCGCAATAACCGGCCTATTAACAACGTGCCAAAAGGTGATTTCCACATCTTTGAAGACGGAGTGCCACAATCGATCGAAACATTCACGCGCGAAGAAGTGCCCATCAGCTATGGCCTCGCGGTCGATACTTCCGCATCGCTTCGTTCGCAGATCCAGAGCGTTATCGACGCCGGTAAAACGATAGTCAACAGCAACAAGGCCGGCGATGAAACCTTCCTGGTGCGCTTTATCAGCAGCGACAAAATTGAAACGGTCCAGGATTTCAGTGACAGCAAAGAAGCGTTAATGGATGCCCTGGATAATCTTTATGTAGAAGGTGGACAGACAGCAGTTATCGATGCAGTGTATCTTTCCGCCGAGCACGTTTCCGAATACAAGAAGGGCGATGAAGGCGATCGACGGCGCCGCGCGCTGATCGTGATCACTGACGGTGAAGACAGAAGCAGCTTCTACAAACAGGAACAACTCTTCGCGCGATTACGTGAGGAAGATGTGCAAATCTTCGTGATCGGTTTCGTCAACGAGCTGGATAAGGAAGCTGGATTTATTCGCAAGAGTCCGCGCGATAAAGCAGTGAACTTGATCAACAAGCTCGCTAGTGAAACGGGGGGCCGTGCTTTCTTTCCCGAATCAATCTCGGAACTGCCTCAGATAGCAAATGAGATTATCCGAGATATGCGCACGCAATACGTTATTTCCTACAATCCTACCAACAAAACTCAGGACGGTACCTTTCGAGCCATCAAGGTGACGGTGGACCAGGCGTCCGACTCAGAGAAGCGGATTGCGTTAACCAGAACTGGACGGCTGGCACGCAAGGAAACCGGATCATCGGTTAAGCCGCCGGCCGTGAGAATGCCGGCCACCTCGAATCCAAATCAAAAACCGTAACGCGGATTCACGCGGATTGCTTTTCGGATCAGCGCAGATCCGTTCTTGTTATCCGTGTTTATCTGTGGCCCCGCGTTTATCTGCGGCCTTTTTGTACTTGGTTCCGTGCCTCGTCGCAGCTTCTTCGATCGAATGCGTGGTGGTGAGGACATCGTCTTTTCGCGCCAACTCGATTAGTCGCTTGTAATAGTCGCGCAAGGCATCGATCTCGGGTTCGCTCAAATCCTCCACATCGATCAAACGATTGCTCGCGCCCTCTAATGCCGCCACGATTTCGTTAAGCTTCAAATGGATCGCCAACGCATCTTTGTTCTGCGCTCGCTGAATAAGGAAGACCATCAGAAACGTCACGATCGTTGTACCGGTATTAATCACGAGCTGCCACGTGTTCGAATAGTTGAACAATGGACCAGTGCCGGCCCAGACAACAATAACCAGAACAGCCGTTATAAAAGCTACGGACGTTCCCGTGGCTTTTGTGGCCTGATGTGAAAACTTCTCGAGTAATTCACTCACTTTGTTTCTATGGCGTGGCATTGAAATTCTCCCGACAGCAAAGCAGGATTAGGCTGTGAACTCGGGGGCTTGATTTTGAGGGGAATCGAAGGGGTTAGTCTCTACGTCTGACGGAACCACTGATCTTTTTGCGAGTCGTTTCGCCGGTGTGCAAAACGGGAAGACCCAGATCGACGTCGGAATGAGGTTGAGGAATCACGTGCGTTGCCACCACTTCGCCCACTCGTTTTCCGGCCGCAGCGCCGGCATCGACCGCACTACGAACAGCAGCCACGTCTCCACGTACGATAGCCGTCACGAGACCAGCGTCGATCTTCTCCCAGCCCACGAGGCGAACATTCGCGGATTTCACCATCGCGTCGGCAGCTTCGATCATCGCCACCAGGCCACGACATTCAACCATTCCGAGCGCTTCAGGCATTAGCGATCCTCCAACGGCCACGATAGTAACAAAAAGTAGCCACAAAAAGGCACAAAAAGCACAGAAGATTTAGTTCAAAAGAGCTGGGAATACTCCTGACTTTCACTGGAAACACTCCTGGCTTTCACTGGGAATTACTCCTGGCTTTCACTGGGAATACCCCCGACTTTCCAACGGAATACTCCTGCTTTTCACTGCTATTCTGCTTTCTTCTTTTTGTGCTTTTTGTGCCTTTTTGTGGCTAACTCTTTCTTGTGCCTTTTTGTGACTAGTTTCGCAGAGAATGAATGGGTGCGGGGATGCGGCCGCCGCGGCGAATAAAGCCGGCCGCCGAAAACGCGCTCACCGCCATGATAGGGGCGCTGCCCAGCAATCCTCCAAACTCAACCATTTCGCCAACCTCTCGCCCGGGCACCGGAATGATCCGCACCGCAGTGGTCTTATTATTCATCACGCCCACTGCCATTTCGTCAGCGATAATCGCGGCAATCGTTTCCGCAGGAGTAGACCCAGGCACGGCAACCATATCGATGCCGACCGAACAGACGCTGGTCCATGCTTCCAGCTTTGCTAACGACAAAGCCCCCAGCTGCGTGGCTTCGATCATTCCCGCATCTTCCGACACTGGAATGAATGCTCCACTCATACCGCCTACAGAACCACTGGCCATCGCGCCGCCTTTCTTCACCGCATCGGTCAAAAGAGCGAGTGCGGCCGTGGTTCCATGAGTGCCCGCACGCTCAAAACCCATTGCTTCGATGATGTTCGCCACTGAATCGCCCGGAACCGGTGTCGGCGCGAGAGAAAGATCGATGATGCCGAAAGGAAGGCCAAGACGACGCGCCGCTTCACGTCCCACCAGCTCTCCTGCACGGGCCAGTTTGAATGAGAGTTTCTTGATCGTTTCTGCGAGATCCTGTAAAGGCAAATCTCGATTTGCATGCCTCACCGCGTGATGGACCACGCCCGGACCCGAAACACCAACATTCACCACCGCCTCCGCCTCGCTCACACCATGAAAAGCGCCGGCCATAAAGGGGTTGTCTTCCACCGCATTCGCAAAACAGACGAATTTGGCGCACGCCAGCCCACCCTGATCACGGGTGCGCTCGGCAGCTTCTTTGATGATTCGTCCGACATGGCCCACAACATCCATGTTGATACCGGCGCGCGTCGTGGCTGCGTTGACGGAAGAGCACAGACGTTTGGTAGTCGAGAGCGCTTCGGGAATGGAGTCGAGAAATCTGATCTCTGAAGGCGTTGTGCCTTTTGGGACCAACGCCGAATAGCCGCCGATGAAGTCAACTCCAACCGATCCCGCGGCATCGTCGATCGCGCGCGCGACCTGGACGACGTCGCCTTGCAGCCCCTCGGTGACCAGTGAAACGGGTGTTATCGAAATACGCTTATTTGCGATTCTGATCCCAAACTGTTCGCCAATCTCGTCCACCGTCGGCACGAGTCGAGCGGCGACGGCGCGAATTTTGTCGCCTGCTTTTTGGGCCACTCCCGCCATCGAGTCGCTGGTGCAATCTAGTAGGCTCAGACCAAGTGTGACGGTGCGCACGTCGAGATGCTCCATCTCGGTCATCGCGACTGTCTGCAGAATCTCGGCCTGGGTGTATTCCATTTATCCGATTACTTTGCTCAGGATCAGCAGAACGAGGAAGAGGATGAAGAACGCTGCCGCAACGAGCAGAAAGCGCAGGCTTGGATCGTATGCAGCTTGATCGATTACGACACTCGAAACTTTTCGGATCTGCTCTACACGACCGCGGACACTGCGGTCCGTTGTTGGTGTGATTATCGGCCTTGGTGTTACCGGTGGTTTTGGCGGAACTACCGCGCTCAGCGGCTGCGTTGCAGCGAGATCCGGCCGCAACGTTTCGGGCGGCGGGGTGTCGATAATCGTATCGGAAAGAGAGATGCTGGTCGGAGCTGACTGTTGCTTGATCGGATTCCCACACTGCGGGCAGAACATTGCAAGCTCGCGCACCGTTACGCCACAAAATGTACATCGACGTGCGATCTCAATCTCAGGCTCAGACATAAGACGTTTGCTTCACAGGATGCACATGATGTTTCTCCTGAAACAATCCTGTAAATCCTGTCCAACTAAATGCGGTGCATCGCGTTGAAAAGATCCTCGCGTTGCGCGTAGATATTCACTCCGAGATCCTGCCCCGCGTGTCGCAACCGGTCTTTCAACTCCGCAGTACTCTCACGCGCGCGCGACGTATCGGCAATGATCACCATCGCAAACTTTCCCTGCACCACCGTCTGGTTGATATCGATAATACTGCAACTGGCCTCGGCAAGAATCTGCGAAACACCTGCGACAATACCGGGATGGTCCAATCCAAACACTGAGATCACCATTCTGTCGGACGATCCTTCCGCCGAGCTCATTTGCCCCGCGCCACCGCGATCCACCGCCGCCGACGAGCTATGGTTGCTGGTCGTAACAGCTACCTGTTTATAGATGTCAGTGACCAACTGTTCGACCGTCACATCATCAACCGACTTACCCAGACGGTCGTAAACCGCTCGGGTTATTCGGTAAATCAGGTCTTCATTGGCCATTGGAAGAGTGATGGGTGATCAGGTGTGTGTAGTTTCAGGGTCTGCCATTCTCGTTGACCAGACGGCGTGCTGCCTCGCGCATCTCGTCTGAGAGAGTTTCGTTAATGTCGACGCGATCGACGATGCCCACCACTGCCGCTTCGATCGACATATCCTGATTTCCAATCGCCGATCGCGCCGCCTTGCCGAACGCGCACATGACCATCTCTCCTGTTCCTGCACCGAGCCGGTCAGCGACGACAACGATATTGCGCGTTGGTTCCTTGTCGAGATCGTATGGATGAACAATCAAGAATCTGACGCCCTCGAGGTCCGGCGTCTTCTTCGTCGACCATACTGTGCCTACAACTTTTCCTAAAAACATTCGTGTAGCCTTTGGCTAAACCTTTGCAAACACCTCGGCCGGTTCGCCTATATCACGTGCCGCGGGTGTAATAATCGTCCGTGCGTTGATGTAGATCTTCTCGCCTTTTTGAATCGCACGTCGCACGTCGTCTTCACTAACAAAATCGATTGCCTTCGCACCATTCGTCGATGGTTTAGCGGCCGGTGGTGGTGATGGTGGTGGCGCTGCCTTCGGCGGCGGCGCAGTGTACATGCTGCCGGCTTCACTCTCGATGACGGGTGGCGGCAGTGGCGAAGATGATGGCTCGATACGTTTACCAGCCAGGAATCGATCGACTATTGCAGCAATCTCCTGCCGATCAATCTTGCCACCTGCAACAGCGGGTTCAGTAGCCGTCGGCGCCGTCTGTGCAACTTTCTGCCCTGCAACCGCCGGACGCACACTCTTCACCGGTCTGGTTTCAAAAGCAACTCGCTTGATATCCATCAAATGAAGCGGCGAAACGTTGTCGGAAGTGACGTTGCCGCCCCACGAACCGCAACCCAATGTCATCGACGGCGGCAATGCAGTCGAAAATCCGATTGCGCCATGAGTTGTTGGTGTATTTACAGTGATACGCGAAGCCGGCATCTCGGCGCCAAACTTCACTGCCGCGTCGCGCGAGCGTGTATGAATGCCGGCAGTGTGGCCCATGCCACCATATGCGAGCACCTCTTTGCTGCGCTCGGCACACTTCTCGAGACCATCAACGACGTAGAAAGCGAGAATCGGCGAGAGCTTTTCCATCGACAACGGATAATCGCGTCCGACACCTGCGACGTCAGCAAGCAAACAACGCGTTCCCGGTGGCACACTGAGCCCTGCCATCCTGGCAATGACTTCCACCGACTTCCCCACAATCGCCGGATTGAGCGAGCGCTGTTGAGTCGCAACGATCTTACCCAGTTGATCCGCTTCCGCGGCCGAGAGAAAGTGTGCGCCCTGTAATTTGAACTGTTCCCGCACTGCCTGCTCGATTGGCGCATCACAAACCACTGCCTGCTCGGAAGCGCAGATGGTGCCATTGTCAAAACACTTGCCGGTCAGAATGTCCTGCACGGCCTTGGGTACGTCCGCAGTTCTCTCGATACAAACCGGCACATTACCTGGTCCAACTCCGAAAGCGGGTTTACCGGATGAATAAGCGGCGCGTACGAGTCCGATACCGCCAGTGGCGAGAATCACCGCCGTCTGTTTGTGCTTCATCAAGGTTTCCGTGCCTTCGATCGTCGCGGTCGTCATGCAACCGATCGCATCGGCAGGTAAACCTTCCTTGATTCCCGCATCGCGCATAACGCGTGCAGTTTCATTGATACACTTCGCAGCCGACGGATGCGGCGAGAGCACGACCGTGTTTCGCGATTTGATCGCGATCAGGATCTTGAAGATTGCGGTGGAAGTTGGATTAGTGGAAGGTATGATACCGGCGACGACACCGCGCGGGCTCGCGATCTCTACAACATCTTTTGTTTCCGAAACAACTCCCCTGGTGCGCAAACCACGGAAATAGTTCCAAACATCTTCAGCGGCAAAACGATTCTTCTCCTGCTTGTCAGCCGGAATTCCGTATCCGGTTTCTTCGACGGCGATTGCTCCTAATCGTGCTGCTTCAGTCAGAGCTGCCTTCGCCATCGCTTCGCAGATTCGATCGATCTTTGCCTGATCGAATACCACCACTTCTGCTTGCGCACGATGAGCCGCTTCTACGAGATCGCGCGCCTGTTGCACTGAAACTAAATCCTTATCGACGGACATGACAAACCTCTCATTGCCGATTTCCAATTGCCGATTGCCGATTTGATAAGTGATGAGGCGCTTTTGAAAATACTAAATTGGCAATTGGAAATCGGCAATTGGCAATTATCTAGCGCGCTCTTTGTTCGCTTCACGCGTTCCGGCGCCCAGCGATCGTCCCTGATCGCCCTGGCCCAACTGTCCACGCGCGCCACCTTGTAGCGCTTGCTCATCAGGACTGAGTCCAGTGCGGCCGTTGACCGGGAGCACGCGCTCAACTTCAGCATGTGGTCTCGGAATGACGTGTACGCTGATCAGTTCGCCAACTCGTCTCGCCGCAGCCGCGCCTGCATCAGTCGCTGCCTTCACTGCGCCAACATCACCGCGCACGAAGATCGTCACATAGCCGGCGCCGATATACTCTTTGCCAAGCAGTTGCACATTAGCTGCTTTGACCATCGCATCGGCGGCCTCAACTGCGCCCACGAATCCTTTGGTCTCAACCATTCCGAGTGCTTCCAGGGGCATCTCTTTGTCCTCACTTTTGGTCTTGTTGTAAAGATTAAAAGCGACTGTATCCGGTCACTGTTGCGTCAACGTACCACCGCGGGCGGCAAGAAGCAAGAGACGTTGATCTTTTGGGATAACAAAAGTTTGACACCGTTTAGCAGCGCAAGCTATAGTGCAGAAAAAGTGGGAGTTGTAAGCGATTCAGCAAGCGGCACAACGATAGACCTGGGTTAACCATCCGACCAACCCGACACCAGGAATCGAGCGATTGGAGATGGCTGCGAGCATAGGCGAACAATTGCGACTCGCTCGCGAGGAGCGTGGCATTGGCCTGCGCGAGATCTGCGATCAAACTCGAATTTCCGTTCATTATCTCGAAGCAATTGAAGCAAACGATTACAAACGTCTCCCCGGAGGCGTCTTCAATCGCAGCTTCATCAAGGCCTACGCGAAATGTGTGGGGTACGACGAACACGAGGCAATCGAAGGCTACACTCGTTATCTGCGTGAACACGGAGAGTCTACCGACGACATCAACACCACGCCGCTGCATTCAAAAGTTTATACAGACACCCCGGCCACACGCTCTCCGATTTTGACGGTGGTCCTGGCAATAGTAATTCTGGCAGTTCTGACAGCGGCCGCTCTGGGAGCGCTTCACTGGTTTCAACGTGTATAGCCACAAAAAAGCACAAAACGCATAAGATGGAGAAATCTGTTTTGTGCCTTATGTGCTTTTTTGTGGCTAACCTTTTATATTAGTACCCAATATGATTACATCTGATATTTTCGAAGGACTTACTTTCGACGACGTACTCTTGATACCGGATCGTTCCGACGTTCTTCCCTCTCAAACTGACACTTCAACCCAGTTCACGCGAAATATTCGTCTCCAGATTCCACTTTGCTCAGCCGCGATGGATACAGTCACAGAGGCGGCACTCGCGATCGCGCTCGCTCAGCAAGGCGGCATCGGTGTCATTCATAAGAACCTGAGCATTGAGCGACAGGCCGAAGAAGTCGACAAAGTAAAACGTTCCGAGTCTGGAATGATCGTCGATCCGGTAACCATTCGACCCGATCGACCGGTGCGTGAAGCATTGCAGGTGATGGAGCGCTTTCATATCAGCGGCGTTCCGGTGGTTGACGAGAGCGGACATCTGGTCGGTATCATCACCAATCGCGATCTTCGTTTCGAAACGCGATTTGACATTCAGGTTGCTGAAGTGATGACGAAACAACCGCTCGTCACGGTTCCCGTCGGGACGACACTCGAACAAGCCAAAGCCGTACTACAAAAACACCGCATCGAGAAGCTGCTTGTTGTTGACGACGACAAACACATAAAAGGACTCATCACCGTTAAAGACATTCAGAAGGCAATCAAGTATCCCTCCGCAGCGAAAGACAATCTCGGCCGCTTGCGGGTCGCAGCGGCGATAGGCGCTACTGGCGATTACCGCGAGCGCGCCGATGAACTCGTAAATGCACGAGTCGATTGTCTTGTGGTTGACACTGCACACGGACACTCGTCGCGGGTCATCGAAGCAGTTAAAGAGATCAAGAAACGCCATCCCGAAACAGATCTCATCGCGGGAAATGTCGGCACGACTGCCGGCGCACAGGAGTTGATTGATGCCGGCGTAGATGCATTCAAGGTCGGTATTGGTCCCGGATCGATATGTACTACTCGAGTTGTGACCGGCGCGGGCGTGCCACAGATCACTGCGATCTCGAGTTGTGTTAAAGCCGCGCGCGGGAAAAATGTTCCGGTGATCTCGGATGGCGGTGTGAAGTTTTCAGGCGACGTTGCCAAAGCGATTGCCGCCGGTGCAGACGTTGTGATGATCGGGTCACTGTTTGCCGGCACGGAAGAGGCACCCGGCGAAGTGATTCTCTTTCAGGGTCGTTCATTCAAAACGTATCGAGGCATGGGCTCGCTCGGCGCCATGCGCGAAGGTTCGCGCGATCGTTACGCACAGGACATGGTCGAAACTGATTCGAAGCTGGTTCCGGAAGGTATTGAAGGTCGTGTGCCGTACAAAGGCACGCTCGCAGAAATGGTGACTCAACTCGTCGGTGGTCTTCGCTCGGGAATGGGATACACGGGCTGCCGGACCATATCTGAGTTTCAAGAGCGGACGCGCTTCCTCCGGATAACCTCCGCCGGTCTGAAAGAATCACACGTACACGACGTCATTATTACCAAAGAAGCTCCGAACTACAGGCTCGAATGAGCCGCAGATAGACGCTGCACATCCTGTCCCCATCCAGGCACAGCTAAACGCCAGCCAAGCAGCTAGCGCCTCTTCCGCATTCATCACGGCCCTCTCCGCCAGATCGAGGTGACTGCAATCCCCTTCTCCACGTCCTCTTATTAATGTGACACCACGGAACGTACTGTAGGCGCGGCCCTCCGTGGCCGCCCGTGCAATCAGGAGCCACCTTGGTGAGTGTGAAACCTGCCCGCCGGAACATCAGGATCAACTGCGTCTGCGCACTCTCCTGCGCGCCAGTGTTCAATACTTTTCAGCGCCTGAAATTGTTAAGAAACGAATCGAGAAGCAGACGAGTTGTGTTTAGTGCTCGTCTGTGCCACCTTGTGACTTATTTATCTGACAAGTGTCGGTTTTTGTTACCCCGGCGCATTCAGGAAAGTTTCGAATGTGATTGGGAAAGTGCACGGCATTTCGATTGCCGAGCTCACCATTATCAATGGTTACCCGCAAAGCAACTTTAATCTCCAATCCAAAGACTGGTCGCTATGCCTCGCGAAAACTGCGACCGGTTCCTGAACTGGCATCGCGTTTGGAATCACTCGGTCTTCAAGTCGATGTACAGTTAACAAGCGGACCCGGTGACGCAGTTGAGATCGCTCGTCGCGTCGCGCGAAATGGCAGTTCCGACGTGATCGTCGCTGGTGGTGATGGCACTATCAACGAAGCAATACAGGGTATGGCCGGCACTAACGCGCGTCTCGCAATTATTCCTCGTGGCACCGCAAACGTACTTGCACGTGAACTCGGATTGCCCCTCGACGACGAAGAAGCGCTCAAGATCGCAGCTCAGGGCAAGACGCGCAAGATCTATCTAGGTCTCGCGATCGACGAAACCACAAACGAGAGACGTCACTTTGTGTTGATGGCCGGAATCGGCCTTGACGCATCGGTTGTGGGACGCGTGCAACCTTCGTTGAAAAAAAGAATCGGCAAAGGCGCGTTCTGGATTTCCGGCCTCAGCCATCTCGCAACCTGGAATCCAAAACCTTTTACACTCGAAATCGATGACCAGAAATACACGGCTACATTTGCTGCGATTGGAAAGTCAGCACGCTACGGCGGCGACCTCGCGATCACACCTGGCGCACGTCTCGATCAACGTGAATTCGAGATCTGCATTATCCAGACGATGAGTCGTCTTCGTTATCTTCGTCTTCTTTCCTATGCAATGCGCAACGGTATGCCTCGCGATGCCGCTGAAGTTCAGTTTGTAAAAGCCACCAGCGTCAAGGCGCACGGCGATGCTCAGGTTCAGGTTGATGGCGAGCTACTCGGCCACCTTCCCATGCGCTTCGAGATCGCCCCACACTCTCTCGACATCATCGTTCCCTAACGCATTCCGTTCTCCATCCGCGCAAATCTGAGGCTTATCTACCGTTAAGCCACGCGACGCGCAACGCTCGCTGCTCTGCCGTCGCATCCGGTCGCTCTTCGATCCTGTAATCAAACCTCTCCGGCTGGCGCAAAACGAGATTTGTCGTAATCGTTTGGCGGTCGCGTTTCACCGTCACAGGTACTGAATCACCAGGCTTAAACCGCGCCAAAGTCTTTCGCCAGTCAGTAGCCATATCCTTACCGGCCAACGAAATAATTTGATCTTTACTTTGCAGCCCTGCGTCTTCGGCCGGAGAGTTGTTCAAAACAATCGAAACGATTGCTTTCTTCTCTTCAAAATTGATCGACAAGCCGGCGTCAAACGGTTCCTTCGACGGCGTCTTAACCAAACGCAGACCGACGTGTCCAAAAGCTTCGTCGTAAGGCAACATCTCCACGTCGCGAACGTAGCGTTTGAAGAAATCGCTAAAATCCACAGCCGAGCGCCGCGAAACTAACCGTTCCAGATCCTCCGTTTGATAGCCACGACCGCGCAGGTAATAACTGTTGTTCGGACTTTTCAGGTAGAACTCCTCGTACATGTCGCGCATAACGTCGTCGAGCGACGCCTTCCCCTTTGATCGGCCACGTACCAGAAGATCGAGCACCATCCCAATCAGTTCACCCTTCGGGTAATAACTGATCGAGGTGCTCTGCAAATTGGTTTCCTGTACGTGTTGCGAACCGTCGAGAAAAGGAGCAGACAGCGATGATTCTTCAGCACTCATCAAACGTGTGCCCGGCGCGTGCTCAACTTGCCTGATTGTGAATGCTTCCCGAGCCAGGAAACTCCGCTCGTCCCAGAGACCGGCGCGTCGCATCATCAAGTGGCCGTAATAATTCGTGAAACCCTCGGCCACCCATAGACCGCGGGTGTTTACCGGCCGCGTAAAATCCCATGGTCCAAGTTCCAGTGGTCGCAGTCTCTTCACATTCCAAACATGAAAGAACTCGTGCGCGACGGTGTCGAGGGTAGATTCATAAACACCTGTATCGGCGAGGGCCCCGCTTTCGATAATCTGCGTTGAAGTGAGATGTTCCATGCCATCGCCAGAACGATCGTCTGCCGCAAAGTGCAACAGAAACGTATACTCTTCAAATTCAGGCGGTCCCCACATCCCAACCTCTGCTCGCACGATCTGCTCGATGTGTTTGACTAGAAATGGACGCTTACCGCCTTCCGGACCCAACGAGTGGACCACGACGTGATATTTCTTGCCGTCGACCTCGAAAGTATCCTGCGTCCAGTCTGGTCCAATCTCGGTTGGCGTATCAATAAGAATGTCCCAGTTTGGAAACTGCCATTCTGTTTGGCCGGGGTGGTCCGTGCGACCATTAACGATCTTCCAGCCGGCCGGGGCTTTGATTTCGAGCTTTACCGGATCTGGCTTATGTCCGACGATATACATAAAGATCGAACCGCCGTTGTAATTGGCGTGACGAGTGTTGAGTTGTGAAAAAGTACCGTCCAGATCGTTGCCAAAAACTTTGTAAGAGACGGTGAGCGAGCTACTGCCGAGTGGGGCGACACTCCATGATTGATCGTTAATTCGTGTGACGCGACGCTTTGCTCCGTCGGCGGCCACTGCGTGCACTTCCTGAACGTTTTTGGCGAAATCAAAGACTCCGTAACGTCCCGGGGACCACTTCGCCATTTGCAACTGAAGCGGCTTGTCTTTCAATTCGTCGGGCAATTCGATTAGGATCGCGACTTCGAAAAGGTGTGACATAGGCCGCGACATCGACAGCCGGTAAATGATCGATTTAAGCGGCGGCTCCTGCGCGATGACAGCACTGGCGCATACGGCGATAAACGCTAATGAACAGAGCAGTTTCTTTCGGTAGCCTTTCATAGCGGCTATCTTACAAAGATCTTGGTAATTCTGTGTAATCTGTGGATGGTATGCCTGTAACTGAACGTCTCTATTATTCCGATTCTCATCTCATTGAGTTTGAGGCTCGCGTTGTTGACCTCAGCGATCGCGTCAGTGGTTGGACCGCGGTCGTGCTCGATCGCACGGCATTTTATCCAACCGGTGGCGGTCAACCGAGTGACACTGGAACGCTAAACGGCGCGCGCGTGGTGGAGTGTATTGATGACGGCGACAACGGCGTGCTGCACGTGGTCCAGGGTGCGGCGCCGTTGCTTGATGCGGTAGTGCACGGCCGTGTGGACTGGTCGCGGCGGCTGGACCATATGCAGCAACACACAGGACAACACATTCTCTCGCAGGCATTCGTCAAACTCTTCAATGCGGCCACTCGCAGCTTTCGCGTGCTCGAAGCTTCGTGTGAGATTGATGTTGATCTGAGAAATCCAACGACGGACATTATCGAACGCGCCGTCGAGCTGGCTAATAATGTCATTTGGGAAGATCGCGCTATCACGATTCGCAACGTGACGTCGGATGAAGCTGCGGCGTTACCTCTGCGGAAGGAGCCTGCGCGTGAAGGCGACCTGCGGTTGATTGAGATCGATGATTTTGACTTGACGCCGTGTGGCGGCACACACGCGTATCGAACTGGCGAAGTTGGCATGATCGCGGTGCGATCGTGGGAACGTGCGAAGGGTCTGACGCGGATCGAGTTTGTGGCCGGCATGCGCGCCCTCGCGGACTATCGTCGAGCAAATAAGAGTGCGCGCGACGTGGCGGCGTTGTTTAGCACCGGAAGAGACGACGCGCCGCAACTTGCGGCGCAGATGATGGAAGAGCACAAGGAGTTGAATCGGCGGATTCGTGCGCTTGAGGAGATCGCGGCGGAAGTTGAGGCGGAGAAGTTGTTGGCGACGGCTCAGGATGGAGTGATCGCGCAGATCTTCGACGGTCGTGACGCTGAGGGGTTAAAGAAACTCGCACACGCACTCATCTCGAAACCACAAACGATCGCGTTGCTGGCGTCTCGGGATCGCGACACTGCGCGTCTCGTGTTTGCCCGCTCCGCAAATGCATCAGGCGACATGAGTCTTCTCATGCGTGAAGCCTGTGCAATGATCGACGGTCGTGGCGGCGGCAAACCCGACATGGCGCAAGGCGGTGGCAAGAACATCGAGAAACTCGACGCCGCCCTCACGCACGCCTTGACACTCCTCTCACACGCTTCCTAATATGGCACTCCGCGTGGGGCAGTAGCTCAGTTTGGCAGAGCGCCGCGTTCGCAATGCGGAGGTCAGGGGTTCGACCCCCCTCTGCTCCACCAATAGAATCAATGACTTAGGGCAGGGCAGCGACCCTGCCTTTTTCATTTGTCACCGATTCGTCACTTGGTCCAATCGGTTTCGCCAGATTTTCAACTGCTCGGCGCTTCGACTCAGCAGTCGAGTGCGTGTAACGCAGAGCCATTCTGACGTCTGACCATCCGAAGATTTCAGCTAACGCAAAAGCATCCGCGCCGCCGTCTGCCATGTGAGTGGCGGCCGTGTGGCGCAGGTCGTGAAAGCGGAAATCCCTGATTCCGGCTTCCCGCTTTGCCTTATCGAATCGAAACTTCACGTCGATAAGGCGACCTTCAGTCCTCGGACTCGGAAAGACGTACTCGCTTGTGCGCGGCAGTCTTTCCAACATCGTGCGAATTGTCTGATTGATTGGAACGAAACGATCTTTTCCGTTCTTGGAAACCCGAACGTGAATCAGTCCTCGTGAAAAGTCCACGTCGAACCAGGTGAGATCGAAAATCTCGCCCTGTCGCATTCCTGTATTAATCGCCATCGTAACGATTCGCTGTACCCATTCATGACCTTCAAGCTTCTCGAACAGCCTGGCTTCTTCATCGAAGGTCAGATAGCGTGTCCTTCGTGTGTCCGTGCGAAACTTCCGCACGCGCCGGCACGGATTGCTATCGATCAACTCTGCGTCGAACGCCAACGAGAAGATTTTTGACAACACGCATAGCTCGCGATTCACCGTTGCCGGGTTTCGCTTGCGCTTGTACATCGTCTCGCCTTCGAGTCTCTTCTGCTTGAACTTCTCAATCATCGGCGGATTGATTTCCGAAATATTCATCTGTCCGAAGGTCTCAAAAAGCATGTTGCAGACTAAAACGTCGTCTTGGTACGTCCGCTTGTGTAATTCTGAGTAAGGCAGGAAATGATCTTTGACGAATTTATCAAAGCGAACTTCCGGCCTCTTCTCAACCATCCCGATTGGCCTGTTGTCGGATTAGTTCGATAGCTCTATCAAAGAGGTCGTACCGGTTTCCACTGAGATCGTTGCCGCTCGCATGCAGGCTGAGTAGTAAACCCAAGAGTTGAGGATTCCTCGACGCGATCGTTGCGGTTCGAGACTTCTTTACTTCTGCCAAAAACGCCTCTGCTCGTTGGCTACCCGTCTCGAAATCCGCGGGGAATAGCAAGCCATAGATGTGCTGCGCGAAATTCTTAATATCGTTTTGTGCTAACGGAAGAAGTTCGAAATGTTTCCAACCATCAAACCATGCGGGATCATGTCCGACAGGACGTGTGGTTACGATGACACGACGTTCATTGTCTGCAAGTGCCCAGTTTCTGAGGTGGTTCGCTATGATTGCTCGGTCTGCGTTTGTTTCATCGAGTCCGTCGGCCAAAAGATTAACAGCACTTCCCCTTAGAATGGCTGCTACCTTTGAAATCGAAAAGCCTTCGCTCGCTACCGTCGAAATAAGAGCTTCTTCAAAAGACTCACCGAGTCGTATCCGCATTGCCAGAGCGCGAAGAGAGATTCGCAGACTAATCTCGCCCTTCTTGGAGAACATCCATGTCAAACGTCGCGTTAAAGTACTCTTTCCGGCACCAGGGCCAGCCACAATTACCAAGAGGCGTTCATGTTTGGCGGCGGTCTCAATACTGAAACTGTCGGTAGACCGATTTGTTTCGGCCAATCGGTGCCATTCGAGATAGTCCTCAATCTGTTTCGCCAGGCTCTTCCTAGTCGACAGGAGCTTCCCTGAATCCATTGCCTGAAGAGATACCCAAGCCTGCTCAATCGGCAAGGTAAAACCTAAACCTGGCACAACAAAAGTCTCATTTGACCGAGTTGACCAGTCCAAAAATGATTCCAGAAATACAGATAGGTTGCTGGCCTCTTGCGAAAGCGCTATTCCTGCATGTCGCAGTTTCCTCGCAAGATCGATCGCGTCCAGTCGCCCGCGTACCTGCATAAGATCATGACCAACGCTGACAAGGGTATTTCGAGCGGCTCCGACGTATTTTTCGTCGGCTACTACTCTCCGTAGAGCGGAAATTGTTTCTTCTTCTCCAGAAGAACCTGGTTCAAAGTCACGAACGATTATTCGAAGTCGCATGCAGCAACCTGGAATATCGTTGATCCCTGCGCGTTCTAGTTGTTGAATATATTCGCTGGAAATGCCCTTTAAATCATCAAGCCGTTCTTGGCCAATCCTCAATATGTCTTGTTTTAGATCCGTTCGAACTGTTCGACTTGCTTCGGAATTAACAAGTAGAACTCTGTGTACCTCGGAATTGGTTTCAATCGCCTTCGCCAAACTGGTAAGCGATTCCCATAAGTCCCTACCTCGATCCAGTCCTCTCTTTGCCTGGAGTTCCACGATCACATCACCCGACAGCAGAATCCGAATATCGTCGCCTCCGGTTCCAGTCTCCATCCAAACCGCTACGGGAATACGATCACCACCAACGTCTACCCAATTAAGATCTTCTTGCGCGAGCAACTTTGCTGAGACAAGTGCAAAACCTTCAGCCTGGAAATCGAAACCTCCAGCACCAGCACTGCCGCCAGACAATTTTTTCCGCTCAGAGATAACCGGCTCGCGATTATCACTTCGAGAAGATTGTTCCTTTTTCATGCGTCTGCGCGATGTCATGTTCCACTATCACCTGTTAGAAACCCAGATCCGCGCGCCATCCTTGCTCGAATCTGTTCGGTGATGAAGTGGCTCAGCTTGTCGGAATCCTTCCATTTTGAGGTTCGTCTTGTTGCGTCTAGGTCGTGCAAACGAATGACTGCGCGGAGAGAGTCAATGGGTTGGGCCCGCAACCAATGCGTGAATTCGGTTTGCCCGCGTGAACCAAACTCGCGATATATGTCCGGCAGATCCACCCCAAGTCGCACTGATCGTTTTCTCTGCGGCGTCTTTCGCTTGGGCAGCGGACTTAGGAGAAGGTCTAGGCGATTTGAGAACTCGGGATTACGAGCGGCCTCATCACTTATCAAGTCGACTAGGCCACGCAACATAGTAATTAGGGCCTTTTCTTTTCGCATAGAACTCTAATCTCCTCAGTTAGTCCTTGAAGCGGTTCGTAGGCTGATCCGTACTTACCCTTGAATGTTCGAATGTCCGCATTAACATCGGCTCCGCGCGCCACGGTAACAGTTTGAGGCAATGAGTTCTCAAAGAGCGGGGGTTGCGGTAAAGCACCAGCTTCTCCGAAGCGACCGAGGCGTTGCTCTTTGAGGTCAGCTATTACGCGACGATGCAAGTTATTTGCTTGCACTTTAGTCGCAACAATGCCTAAGGGCTGAATTGGTCTGCCAGTGTCCTTTGAGAATCGTTCTGTGTTGTCAATGATTTGATAGATGCCCCAAGTCGAAAGGATGTCAGGAATTGTCGGAATGATATAGCCCGTTGAAATTCTGAGCCCGTTTTTCGTGACCGTTCCAAGGCTCGGCGGACAATCAATAATCACATAGTCATAGCGGTTAAGAATGAGGCTAATGGCATTTTTGAGTATATCGAGTGGATTTGCCGTAAAGTTACCGGAGAGTGCAATCATCGGTATCTGATCTTGAATGTCGATCAGGCGCATACTCGACGCCAACAGATCTAAACGGGCAATGCCATCATTAATGGTGGATACTTGATGGACTATCGCCTGATCAATATCAAATCGACGCTGTTCGTTGGGGGTGAGCTTGTCAGCGAAAAGCTGTGCGACTGTGTGCCCCTTCTGGTCCAAGTCAGCCCAGCGCTCCTCCGAAATCAGTGTGACGCTTGCGTTGGTCTGAGGATCTAGATCAATGAAGAGTACGTGTTTTCGTTGTTCGTGGGCGAGAATCTCCGCGACACCAACAGCCGTCGTCGTTTTGCCAACACCACCCTTGAGGTTAATAAAACTAAGAACGTGGGTGGTCTCACCTTTGAAATCCTTAATCCACGTTTCGATAACTTCCCGATTCCATACGGGACCGCTCTGTAGATTCTGGATTGGCGATGGAAAATTGTCATAGCGTACCCGCCAATTGTTTACCGCCTGTTTGCTGACTTTTGCCATCTCTGCAATTTCCGCGATTCCAACTAGGTTCTCTGAAGTCATAATTTGGCCTTCCTTTTATCCCTCCCGACTCCGCACACGATAACGTCGTAATGAATAGGATGTCAACATCAGGGTGAATACAACCTACTCATTTTCGCGATTATGTTTCCTCGCAACTTATCTGGCGCGAATGCTTCTTAATCGTGCCAACTATTGGGAAGTGCATTTGGCGCGAATAGCGCAATCGCGCCAGTTATGCTATCGTCTGCTGGCGCGAATAGCTCGAATCGCGTCAAGCGGATGCTAGACAAGGCGAACAACGAAAACCTGATTTTGGAGGGCCGATCATGGCGAGGAGAATGAACGCGAAAGTAGATGACGAGCTATTCCGTCACCTTGCGGACGCACCGAATGGAGCCGGCATCGATGAATTACTTCGCGTGCTGGATAGCAAAATCAGTCGCCGTTCACTCCAAAGGCGCTTGTCAGAATTAGTTAATGTGGGAAGGCTCATCACTCAAGGAGGGGGCCGCTCGACCCGCTATCTTCTCCCGCAGGCGATCAGTGAAGCTCGAGTTGAAGAGCACTACGTGAGACTGTCGCCATCCGGTGCGGACGTGCGACAGCTCGTGCGAAGGCCACAAACTGAGCGTACGCCGGTAGGATACAAGCGCGAATTCCTAGACGAATACATACCCAACGAGAGCAATTACCTGAAGCCAGAAACGATCGCGTACCTCACTCGCATTGGCGCAACGGCTGATTCGGATCGGCCAGCTGGGACGTACGCCCGTCACATTCTGAACCGGCTCCTCGTGGACTTATCTTGGGCGTCGTCTCGACTTGAAGGTAATACGTACTCGCTACTTGATACCCAACGACTTATCGAGTTTGGAGAAGCGGCGCAAGGCAAGGACGCAGCCGAAACTCAGATGATCTTGAATCACAAGGCTGCCGTCGAGTTTATGGTGGATCTGAAAGATGAGTTGGCCTTCAATCGACAGATCATTCTCAATTTCCATGCGATTCTATCGGACAACTTATTGGCAGACGCTAATGCTAGCGGTCGGTTGCGTCGAATCGGAGTCGGTATTGGCAATTCAGTTTATCACCCGCTTGAATTGCCCCAGCTAATCGAGGAATGCTTTCAACAAGTCATAGATACCGCTGCGGCGATCCGCAACCCATTCGAGCAAGCTTTATTCGCTATGGTCCACCTTCCTTACTTACAACCGTTCGAAGACGTCAACAAGCGCGTGTCGCGGCTGGCTGCGAACATTCCGCTTATTCGTCAGAACTTATCGCCGCTCTCCTTCATTGATGTGCCTGAGCGCGCTTACGTCGAAGGACTAATGGGAGCCTACGAACTCAACCGCGTCGATCTCCTGCGCGATGTTTTTGTCTGGGCGTACGAGCGATCTTCCCAGCGCTACGTAGCGGTGCGCCAATCATTAGGTGAGCCCGACAAATTCCGATTCAAGTTTCGGACTGAATTGACAGAAGTAGTTGGCGAGATTGTACGTGGCGGGTTGCCTCCAACTTTGGAAGAGGTAACAAAGGCTGTCGGCGAACGCGTGCCGACGGAACATCTGGACGATTTCGTTCGGATGACAATTAAAGATTTAGAGAATCTGCACGAAGGCAATTTCGCGCGCTTTCGACTTCGCCCCTCAGAGTACCACGCTTGGCGAGACCATCTTCGTTCAGCATAGCGTAAGTGTCGGTTCGCGACCTCTAATGAAGGCGTTCGGAGAAGATGATCGTTTTTGGATATTTGGCAAACAGAAAGATGCAAGCCCAATGACAGCAATTGAAGAAACTGTAAGCAATCTTTTCAGAGATGCAGAGTCCACGGGCGGAGTTCAATACATATATACGCTGCTCAGAGTTACTGGCCCAAACCTTCGTCAAAAAGATCAACTCTTAAAACTTCAGGCTGAATTAACTGAAGCGTCTTCACCATCGGAGGAGGATCTCTTTTCGAAATACTGTTCTTACATCGCGCTGGAAGAGCCGCTTGAATTGTTGGCGAATCTTCTGAGCTGTGCGGAAGGGCAGCTCTACAGCGTTGCGCCCTTTAGCCACCTGAATACGGGGGAATTTCCAAATGTTCATTTTGCAGATCAGAACGAAAAGATCAGAGACCTTCCCCGCATGGCTTCTCGGGCTGGAAGAGAGGAACTAGCGCAGGCAATTTCCCGGGCGTACCGCTCGGATCTCCTCAAAGCCTGTGCCGAGAACAACTCTCCGCCTTTGCAACAAGTCAGCGAACTTCTCAAGGATTTCCGGTCGCTCTGGACTCCGTTACTAAATCGGTACTTCGACGAACGCTTGAAGTATAGAAAGTGGCCGAAGTTTCACAAGGTATCACCCTTCATGGTGGTCGAGTTGCTTACCAATGAGGAATATGGCCTTTACGGACTACGCATGCATTATCCCGCCGGGGCTAATTCCGAGTTTGAACGTCATCCGGAATCGCACAGAGGACAGAACTTCCTGGTGAATCCCCACATCACACCTTGGGTAGGCCTGATCGATAACTTGCAGAAGGATTGGCTTATTGGCGGAAAGAGGCTTCATGAGTTAGAGCTACCTGGAAGATACAACCCAATGGGGGAGTGGAGGCCTATCGTAGCGCCGCTCGCCGTCAGCGCACTGTCCGAACAGGCCCGTTCTCTCTCTGAAGATCCTGATGTCCAAGGAGCGCTTTTTTACATCCTTAGCACGGGCTTTCTTGCCATCGAGTTCGTTGCTTTGACCAACGTCGACCTACCACACGAGAGTGTTTCGTTCGGCCAAGACTTGCATCTCTGGAAGTGTCCGCCAATTGATGAGAATCCCCGATATAACAGCAACCTCAGAATTTACGATGGCTGGTTGGCACTTCGAGATGCAGAACCTGAATATGTGAAACACTCAATCGCGATGATAGGCGTGGCCTTGAATAGATTGGCGTTTGCTTATGACGCCACTCTGAACTGGCGAGTAAAGTACCGATTGACCCTTAATCAATATCCTTTGTGGACGCCAACAGAGGCTGACACCGAACTAATAAACTCTCTATTGAAGGACTTTCCGCAGTCGGATGATGCAGTTGTGTTAGATGCCGCCATGGATTGGTATACACGGGGAAAATCGTCCCAGAACGTCTTCACGGCTTTCTTATGCTACTACGTAGCTATTGAGAGCGTGTCACGAGCGATTGTTGATGGCGATTCCGATTTTGGGTTGGGCCTTCAGAAGGAGACTCGACCGGCGCGACGTCAGGCTCGACTGGATTGTATTCGCAGTATGCATGACGATCTCTATGCCGACGATCCCGAGCAATTCGTTAGAGAAGCGTATTTCAATTGCGTTGTGGGTCTAAAGGAGAAGACTCGGCGCGTCACAGAATCTGTATTTGGAAAAGGCCATCGATTCTTGAAGCTTCTTTTCGAGAAAGCGACGGACGGTCACTCTCTTACGAGTATCAGAGGAGAATTGGCACATGGCGGTGTGACGCTTATGGATAGAGATCACGAGAGACTTGTTAGGAGTCGGCTCCATGAAATCGAAGAGATCTCAAAGGAGTTTCTGATCCGGTTAATATTCCTTCTAAAACCGAACGAATCTCTCCCTTCTTGGTCCAGAAAGTTCAGCGAATCGATGGTCTTTACAGATCCACGAAGCACGATGTTCGTTAATAGTGAGATTCCCGTCGAAGGAAAGGATTGGAGAATTAGGACTGAGTGGTGCGCGTAGTTGTACCGATTAGAGGACATCAAAAATGTCACCGATTCGTCACTCGACTCTCTGCGAATCGATGAAAATCGATGTCAAAGGACCGCACAAGAAATGGTCCTGCGACGGCTGCAACCTGTTGAAGAATTGTAAGTTAATGCCACTAAACGTCACTGCATGACAAACCATGCAATGATGGTCCAAGCCCATTCGCAATGCGGAGGTCAGGGGTTCGACCCCCCTCTGCTCCACCAATAGAATCAATGACTTAGGGCAGGGCGCGCACCCTGCCGTTTTTGTTTTCTCACGTTTTTGGCGTCACGTTGACGCGGCGAGAAGGATACGAGCTTTTCTAGAGCCTCGGCACTCATTGTCGTTCGCATCTACTAACTGATGGTTACGACCGACTTAAATGTGAGTTAAGCGCGATGGTCCATAATTGGGTCAACGCCAGCAGACCGTTCAGAGTGATTTTTGACCGTGGAGATGCGTGCAATTTCTGAAGCGAGAGATTTAACGTTCAATTATCCGGACGTTAACTTGATCGACCTATCACCTATATAAAAGTAACTTTCGATTTGCCATCCCAACGATCAGGAAAAAACTTCTGAATGTCTGTAGCAGTGGGCGTTGCCAAGGCACTGAACCATGAGGAACTTTTTCTCGAGCGATATCAGCGATTGTTGAAGTGGGCCTTTCAGCTTACAAAGCCCGACCGCGGGCTCGCTGAAGATCTAGTACAAGACGCGTTTATTCAGTTTACCGGCGCATCGGGAAATCTGATCAATATCAACAACATCGACAAGTATCTATTCGGAGTCATTCGCAATACATATCTCTCTCACAGGCGGAGAACATTTGCGTCAACAGCAAGAACAATTGGCTGACGTGGAATCGGATTTGTCGCACATGCTGTTGCTCTCTATCGATCCAAGACGCCAGATTCACGTTAGCGACGAGTGCCTTGCATCTCATCTTCCCGCCTCAATATCTATCTTTTCCACGACGGCGAAACTGACGTTTATTATATGACGGCCCGAATCCCGCTCTGCCTCGAAGTGTCCCTCCAGGGTTAGCCGCTCGTGCTGCGTATTTACCCTGATCACCTTCCCAAAGAAGGAAGCAAAAGCGCCACGCTTTACTCGCACAACATCGCCTTCGGAAAACTCAATATTGTTAATCATGGGCTCACGGATTTATCTCAAATCGTGCGCTCATCAGGGTACAGAGTAGAGACTGGAGGCAATATCTTTGTATTCAGGATTTTCTTGTCGTGGTTCGACAGACAGGTTCGAAGCGTACGGGTCTTATTTACACCGATCAGAGAGGAGTGTGGCTTTCTCTGTCCGTCTAACTAGATTTTGTATTCTACCCTCTAATCCACGAGGTTGTTCTTGATGGCGTAATGAGTAAGTTCGGCATTGGTCTTCATCTCCATCTTTTCCAGAATGCGTGCCCGGTAAGTGCTTATCGTGCCGTCACTCAACGACAGTAGGTGCGCAATCTCTCCCACCGTTTTGCCTGAAGCGATAAGGCGCAACACTTCAAACTCGCGGTCAGAAAGGATTTCATGCGGCGGACCGTCCGAGTTTCTTCTCAAGTCAATCGCAAGTTCTTCTGCGAGCGCGGGACTGACGTACATTTCGCCCCGGCTGACTTTGTTCATTGCTTTGAGCAGTTCCGCGCGAGGACTGTTCTTGGTGATATACCCGGATGCGCCTGCCTTGAAGGCGCGCCGCGCAAATAGTTCCTCAGAGTGCATGCTGAGGATGAGCACAGGCAGACGTGGGCGAATCTGCTTCAACTCTTTTAAAACCTCCAACCCGCTTCTGTCACCCAGGGAAAGATCGAGCACCACGATGTCCCAATCGTGTTGCCGGACAAAATCAACCGCTTCCGGAACGGTGCTCGCTTCCCCGAAGAAAACCGCATCCGGTTGCATGTCGAAAATTCTTTTCACACCAGCCCGAACAACTTCATGATCGTCTACTAAGAGGATTCTTTTCATCTCGTGGTTTCAACCGTTAGCAGGAGTAAACGTTTTACCGATCGACAGGGCGCAATCTAAGCGGTGGTAAGCGGTACTTGCACAATAATCTTCGTTCCTTTGCCTTCGGCGCTCTCGATATTGAACGTTCCACCTGCAAGATGAGCGCGCTCGCGCATACCAAGAAGACCAAGAGACCGCCTACCCGGTTCCTCAGTTATTATCATTCCTTGACCATTGTCATGGATCGTCAACAAGAATTGAGCAGAGACCTCCTTCATTGTAATGGTGACTTCGGTCGCCCGTGCGTGACGCTGAATATTAGTAAGTGCCTCTTGAAGTATTCTAAAGACCGCAGTAGCTGCACCATTGTTCAAATCAACTCTGTCGAGCGACGCCTCTAGTCGGACTGGGATACCAGTTCGATTTTCAAACTGATACGCCTGCCATTCGACTGCTTGCGCCAGTCCTAGTTCCAAAGCCGCGGGCCGCAACTCCGAAGCGAGCCGCCGAACCGTATTAAGAGTCGCCTCCGTAAGTTTTATCATAGCGTCGATCTTCGTTCTCAGAGTCGCAACCTGGGAAGAATCCAGCGAGTCGGAAATTGCCTCACGAATCTCGTCCAGATCCCATCTCCAGCTGGTCAGAGCACCGCCAAGCTCATCATGAATCTCGCGGGCGATGCGTTTGCTTTCTTCTTCTCTCGCCGATTGAAGACTTCCGGAGAGAGCGCGCAACTGTTCGCTGGTTTCTTTCAGTTTTTCCTCCGCGCGCTTCAACTCGGTTACGTCCTGCGTATATCCAAATACTTCGAGCGGTTCTCCCTGTTCATCGCTCAGGATCGAACCGCGCGTATGAACAGTTCGCTCGGTTCCGTCTGGTCTAACGATGCGGTAATAAATATCATATGGCATCGTTGTGCTGAGCGACCTTATGACGGTACCCCAAACTCGATCCCGATCCTCCGGATGGATGAAAGGGATGGAGTCGCCACTGCGTTTAATCTGCCCTGGCTGAAGACCGAAGATGCGATAAAGTTCATCAGACCAGCTTAATGTATTGGTGCGTATGTCCCAGTGCCAACTACCGACGTGGGCCAAACTCTGAGCTTCCGCCATCTGGCTTTCGCTTCGTTTGAGCTTCTCTTCCGCTTGCTTCCGATCCTCTATATCTACTGACGATCCGTACCACTTGACGATGTTTCCCTGCTCGTCACGCAGAGGCTCGGTGCGAACGAGAAACCAACGATACTGACCGTCAGCTCGCTGCAACCGGATTTCATCTTCGTATGCTTCCCCGGCTGCCATGCTTGCCTGCCATTTTTCCTGAACTCTCGAAAGATCGTTCGGATGAATGGGCCGGTTTGGATTTGCAATTTCCTCCTCCAAGGTAAGACCTGCATAGTCCAACCAACGCTGGTTGACGAAATCAACCGCGCCGTCAGGTCGAACGCTCCAGGCCATCGTAGGAATTGTGTTGATGACGAGACGAAGGCGATCCTCGCTTTGTCGTAGCGCATCTTCGGCTCGATTGCGCTCGACAATTTCCATTCGCAGTCTTTCATTTGTATCGGCTAGCTCTCTGGTTCGCTGGATCACCCGTTGCTCCAGTTCCTCATTCAATCTTTTTATCTCTTGCCTGGCCTGCCTTAAATCAGACGTTTCGACAACCTCCCAGTTTCCCTGTCGCCTTACGAGAGCAAGCTCGTGCGTATCGACAACGTCCAAAACCTGACCTGCGCTCGAGCTGGACAATGGATAGCTGCATAATACGATCATTCGCTTCCCCGCAAGGTTTTCGTCGAGACTCTTCTCATAATCCGAAAAGGCCTTCCAGTTCTCTTCCGTCAGCCAGGCTTCGTCGCCGTTAGCTCTCAATCCGGTATAACCTCTTGCGGTGGCATCTGCGAGCTTTTGGTACCATCCATTTAGAGCGCGTTCAGCCATGAACGCGCCGCCTTTCAGATACCAATCTGTGTGGGGAATGATTTCTATGTTATCGGTTGGCGAAGACTGCTGACGCGAAGAAGTTAACCATGGATATGGAACAATTTCCATGTGGCCGCCAGCGAGGTATAGATCAGCCTCAGGAATATTTTTTCTTAAGGCGCTTCTCGCCTCTTCTTCACCGAGCGAATCCGAAACGACCCAGATACAAAACTCGTTGTTTTCGAGTCCGGCTTTGAAATAAGGGACCAGAATGTCTATCAGGTCTTCTTTGGTTTCATAAAAGTGGCAGAAGTGCGTGCCCCAGGCTATATCACCAACGACGCTGATTCCGCTGTTCCTGAGTTCTGGCGCCATGGGTAATGGCCTCTCAATGGGAGGGGAACAACCAGGTGCGAATGTTGACTTCCAATACCTATTACCGTCAGCTCTGACGGTACGTGCGCATTCTGCTTGAGGATTTCCAGGATTGTAACACTCTATTCCACTGTTCTCGTCAAGATTTCTGAGGGACCGGCAGTGTCGTAATTTGAATTTCTCCGTGCAACTCTGTGTCATTTGTGTCTCTCTGGTGAACTGGTTCTCAGCCAAAATTAACCACGGAGATATCAGAGGATGCAGAGGTTGCACAGAGAAAACCTCAGTTTAGGACACTACTGAGGGACCAAAGACTCGCCTGAGAGGAAGGGACAACGTAGAAGCATGAACGTGGACGATCTGTTCAGTCCCCACTCATCCGTCATCAAGGTCGATAAGACCTATTTTCAAGGCATAACGGACTAAGCCGGCCGTATCATAAATCTCCAGTCGCTGCATCACTTGCGTCCGATGAGTTTCGGCGGTCTTTACACTGATGTTCAGACTTTGAGCGATTTCCTTGATTGTGTTCCCTTCGACCATCGATTTCAGCACTTCGTATTGACGTAAAGTGAGGTCGGGTACAAACGGTCGTGAATCCCCTACTCGTCTATTGAGATGACCTCTTAATGCTGCGGAGACGTATCTTTCTCCCCGCGCAACCGCTTTAATTGTGAGTTCCAGTTCAGCGCTTGTATCACTCTTGGCAATAAGCCCTGCTAAACCCAGGCGTAATAGGTGGACTACCTGCTTTTTATTTTCATGCGGCACTAGTGCAATCACACGGTTCGGAAACCTTTGGGCAAGGTCTGTCACCGACTCGATACCTCTCGACCCGGGTGTGACAATTTCAACAAATATCACATCTGGTTTGGTTCTCTCGATTGCATCAAAGACGTGTTTATTGTCCTCTGTTTCGTAGACCTTTAGTCCGTCAACTCGTTCGAGTAAGGTGCGAATGCCACACCTTACGAGCGCATGGCGACTTGATACCAGGACTCGTATTGATTTCGTGATCTCGTTTTTCTCTAACATTTTGGCGAAGTACGAGCGCTGTTCCGACATCAATGCCTCAACGTAGCAGTTCGTATTTCAGCAGCGGTATCAAGCGGAATCGGATTCTCATGTATGAATTTGTCCGTCGAGTCTGTCGGATTTGACTTACGCAGAGGATTTGAGGGACTCCACAAATGAGGGCCCTGGACGACACGCCGGTAACCTGAGGGTGAGCTAGGTGCTCTGTCCGACCTCGATAATATAGCCGTCAGGATCGCGGATGTAGTTGATGTGATTCGGGTCGGGGACGCTGAGCGTTACCGTCGGCTTATCCGGGGTCGGCCCGCCGCCAACGTTCAAAATCATCCGATACCAAAGTACGATAGACATTTGGCTTTTACAGGCGCATTCTCCTAACGAGTATGCGATGGACTGGAAAGCTGAAAAGGCTTGCGATCGTAGCTGATGGTTACACGTCTCCTAATAACAGTGGTTGATGACGACGAATCCGTGCGCGAGTCTTTGCCTGATTTGCTGAAGGAATTTGGTTTCGAGGCCCAGACGTTTTCGTCCGCTGAGGAGTTCCTGGCTTCTGAATCGATTACGGAGACCAGATGTCTGGTTCTCGATGTCGCCATGCCAGGCATGAGCGGACCCGATCTGCAACGAGAGCTAACGCGTCGCGATCAATCAATACCGATCGTCTTCATCACGGCACAGAGAGATAATGCGGTTCGTCCACGTTTGATCGCCCAAGGCGCAGTGGACTGTCTCTTCAAGCCATTTGAGCCCACGAATCTCTTGCAAGCGCTTAACACCGCGCTTCGAGCGAGTTGACTATTTCAGTATCTGTACAGACGCGGCGACTGGGCGAACTGAGTCGTGAAGCTGTTACGAACGTTAGAGGAGGGACTATGAGCACAATCACAACGAAGGACCGAACGCAGATCTATTACAAAGACTGGGGCGAAGGACAGCCTCTATTCTTTCACCATGGTTGGCCCTTGTCCGCCGACGACTGGGACGGCCAGATGATGTTCTTTCTTGACAAGGGATTTCGCGTCATCGCTCATGATCGACGCGGACATGGACGCTCAACTCAAACGGACACCGGCAACGAGATGGACACCTACGCGGCAGACGTGAACGAGTTGGTTGAGAAGCTCGACCTGCACGACGCCATTCACATTGGCCATTCAACTGGCGGTGGAGAAGTCGCCCGCTATGTGGCTCGATATGGCAAAGGACGAGTCGCTAAAGCGGTGCTGATCAGTGCTGTTCCACCAATCATGGTCAAGTCCGACAAGAATCCAGGTGGCACTCCACTCGAAGTTTTCGATCAGATTCGCGAGAGCACAGCCAAAAACCGCCCCCAGTATTACCAGGATTTTACGCTTGCCTTTTATGGTTACAACCGGCCGGGCGCCGACATCAAGCAAGGAGTCAGAGATAACTGGTGGCGGCAAGGCATGATGGGCGGAATCAAAGCCCAATATGATTGCATCAAGGCATTCTCGGAAACCGACTTCACTGAGGATCTCAAGCAGATCGATGTGCCAACACTGGTGATGCACGGCGAGGACGATCAGATCGTGCCCTTCGCGAATGCTGGGCCTCTTTCCGCCAAGCTGCTCAAAAATGCCACGACAAAGTTTTATCCTGGTTTTCCGCATGGCATGCCGACCACGCACGCAGATCAAATCAACGTCGACCTGCTTGCGTTTATTAAGGGCGAGCAGGCAGCAACAGCATAAGCGTTGGTTCGCTGCGACCTTGTAAACGGTACGAGAATTTGGCCGATGCAGAACAACGAACCAAAATCGGAAGCAACTGAATTCAAGGGCAGGCGCATTCTGGTTACAGGCGGCACCAAAGGCATTGGCGCGGCCATAGTTGACCGTCTGATTCGAGGTGGTGGAAACGTTATCGCCGCCGCGCGATCTGTTTCCCAAGAAACTCCGGCTGATCGTTTTGTTCAGGCTGATCTCAGTACTCGAGAAGGAATCGAGTCAGTTGTAAAAGCCGTAACTGATCGCTTCAATGGTCTGGACATCCTTATTCACAACCTGGGTGGTTCGGCGGCCCGCGGCGGTGGGGCATTGGCTCTGTCTGACAAGGACTGGCAACAAGCGTTTGACACGAACCTGTTCGCCGCTGTTCGTCTGGATCGCGCCTTTCTGCCCCCGATGTTGGAACAAGGATCAGGTGTGATCATTCACATTTCTTCAATTCAACGAACATTTCCTCTACATGACGCAACGCTCGCATACGCCGCAGCCAAGGCGGCTTTAACTAACTACAGCAAAGGCCTTTCAAAAGACGTCAGTCCCAGGGGTATTCGCGTGAACTCAGTTGCGCCCGGCTACACTGAGACAGACGCGGCTGTGGGAATGGTCAACGAGATCGCGCAGCGAACTGGTATTAGCCCGGACGCCGCACGGCAACGCATTATGGATTCACTCGGCGGCATTCCGCTCGGCCGGCCGAATCGCCCGGAAGAAGTAGCGGAGCTCGTGGCTTTCCTGGCATCAGATAGAGCTTCGTCGATCACGGGAAGTGAATACGTCATCGATGGCGGAACAATTCCGACGGTCTAAGGGTTGAGAGTGAAGACAGGCTAACTTACGCATCGTCTTTCGTCATTTCCCTTCTGTTCACACTCACTGGCTAATGGAGGAAGCGCCACGACAAGTTATTCCGCAGCTTGTCGCCTTTATCAATAAACCACAGTAGAGCGATTAGAGAGACTGCCGAAGTGGCGCAACGCTTCGGCAGTGTCTTCTTGCAGTCATTTTGTAGCCGGTCTCGTTCAGGTCAAAGGCTCTACCGGGCAATTTGCGGAGGTACATACATCCTCAGCAACTGTCCGTCCTGGACCAATTCAGGATCAGACTTAACTGCATGCGATTGCACTACGAACAGGAACCAACCCTCACTGAAGATCTGCTGCGCGTCGATGATGCCCGATGATTCCTCATCTACCGTTATGAACTTCGCTGGATTTACGCCGGTCTCAAACAGCTCCGGGTCGTGATGGGCCACCTCAATGAGCGCACCAGTGTCGATGCCATACACCCAGATCTTTGCAACCCAGGAGTTGTTGCCCGTGTCCTCCTGAAGCAAAACCCTGCCGAGACGATCTATCGTGATGTTGTCAAACATTCTGCCCGGCGTGTTTGTTAACAGGATCTCAATCGTGCCACCTTCGAGTGGCCGTGCGATGTCATCGAACTGGAGCCGCCACAGACGACTGTTTCGCAAAGGACTAATACTGGCCGTAGTAACGAAATAGAGCGCGTCCTTGCCATTCCCACGTGGATCCCATGCGCCGTCTTCAGGCCGCAACATCCGGAATACGCCCTTCGCGATGGAGTCCGCCGACAATTGAAGACCTGAAAGACCAGAGACATCGCCGTCAGATCCGAGTTCGACCAGTTCAAACCTGCCGCTGCCGACGAAGCCTGTCGCGGCAGATCCTAATCCGAAGTTGTTGCTCTCCTCAGTCACGTGGGTATCGCCGAGAAACACTTTTACTCCGTAGAGCTTCCCGTTTGTGAGTCCAGCTCTTTCAATTTCATTTCCTTGGGTCTGCTTGTTGCCGATGTAGAGGTACACCTCGGAAGGGTTGTTTGCTGCTGGAGCTGCTGTGTTCAAATCGCCGTCGTCAAACAGAGCCACTATGGTTTGATCTTTTCCGTGCGGACACGCAACCACGTTCTCGAAAGACATCTTTCCGAGACGCGGCAACTCCCACGCCTCGCCTGCGTGTTCTCCCGTAACAATCCTCGCCCAGGCGCGCCCGAAGGTGACTTCTTCACCGTTCAGGAAAATACGTTCCGAAGTTCCTCGATTGCCGTGGCGCAATGCCTTCTCATCAGGCAAGTCGGCCGAGCACAGCCGATCCCAGGTAGTTGTCATCACCTGGTAGTGTTGGGTCGCTGAGTTCCAGAGGTGCACATGACTGGGAGACGGCGTTAAGTCCTCGCCTGCCAACACGCGCAAAGTCTTGCGGTCGATGGTCCACTTTGAAACAAAGGCCCCAGCATTACCATGTGCTCGAGCGATGCCCGGACCCGAACTTCCTGCACTGGCCGTGAGCTCATGATTCATGAACAACGAAAACGTCTGTCCGTTCCCTAGTGCTCCTAAGCCATCTGGTATTCCGACCATGCGATAGCCATTCTCCGCCGCATCTCCGACAGTCAGGATGGGTGCGATCTCCACACCCGGCGCCGAAGGCAAAACGTAAGCTGGAACATCCGTGGTTGGCGGACTGGTTTTCAGCGTGGATGCCAAACCCACACGATCTAACAAGAGCGCCCCGCCGCCAATAGCAGCTCCTTTTAGTATTGCGCGCCGTGAAACAGTTCGATCAGAACTCATTAACTAGTCTCCTTTTTGTATATGACTGTGAAGCGAAAGCACGATTCCACCAACATGTTGCGCGATGCGAAGCATGTGAAGAGGTCGCAATTTTCGTTTCGAGGATTATGTCGTCGGGAGGCTAAGTGTTTGTTACGGGCAAGCTAAATAGAGGTTAAGTCGATATCTGTAAAAGGGACTCCGAATGGTCGTTGCAACGTGAAGATGCTTCACTCGGTAACGTGGTCGATAATCAACGAATTACCAAGTTTGGACGGCGATCATCTCGAACGACGAGTTACGTTAAAGTTGAGATAACCCAACGGCCAGCAACAAAAACGTCTCCAGCACCAGCGGGACGCAGGTGATCGTAAGAACGATTCACATTGATCCACCGAAACAGAACTACTCACGCTACTACTACGTCCCCTTCGAAGTAACATCAGGCACTCACAAGATCACGATTAGCTACGACTACGATCGCGCTTCCGGTACGAACACACTGGATATCGGGCTCTTTGATCCACGGTTCACGGATGGCGACGGTGATTTCAAAGGTTTCCGCGGTTGGTCGGGCGGAAGACGTTCCGAAATCTTCGTCTCCACAAGAAGCGCTACACCTGGTTATCTCCCTGGCACATGCTCACGGCGCGTTGATTTCAATTAATCATCCGTTCGGCAGGATTTTATTCTCTCGCAGGAATCCGAGGTCGGATTGGAAATCACGGCACGATCACCTGGGGCTTCATGGGCCAAGACAGGCGCCGAAGCGGCGGCTCTCACCATTGAGGTTGACGGCATTTACAATCAGGACTTGCTGCTTGGGCCGGTAACGAAACTCTTATTTATAGACTCATGCTGGGAAGAACGCGGATCTGATCGGCGTTTATCTGCGTTCATCTGCGGCTAAAATCCTCTTGCGGGGTCGCTCCTTTTCAGCCATTTCCTGCAGAGTAGTGTGAACCTTCAGCACGATCTCCTTTAATTCATCTAATTGCCGCGGAGATCGTTCTGTTGCAGCCAGAATTGCACTCGCGATATCGCTGCTCAGTTCATTAGCAACTGTCATACGGTGGGCCAATAGTCCCTGGTAAGTTGTCATTGTGTGGCCTCGAATCCTAGTCGGAACGCATTACGGCACTGTTAATTCCATCTTAAATCATGAGCGCGTCAGCTTTATTTGATGGAGATCATTTCAGCTACTCAGGCTGAAGCCTGCCGCTAACGCTCTGTCACGTCCTCGTATTCAGAGAAGCCCGTTATGGCAATCATTGGGACGTCGCTATAGCCCGACAAAGAACGTAGCGCCTTTACCAGCGCATACCCGTCCATTTCAGGCATGCTGATATTTGAAATCACGAGATCGAAATGTTCTCGTTGCGCGAGCGTCAAAGCTTCTCTGGCCGAGACTGCCATTACGGCCTTACAACCTGCCTGCTCCAATATGGTTACCAACATGAACGCAATATCGGCTGAGTCGTCAATCCCGATTCCTCTATCTGTAACCCCGGGTTCAGATGGATCGGAAAAAGAATTCGGCCATCATTGATTGCCAACATTCCCGATCTTCTTATTGCTCTGAGGAGTAGAATGCTAACGCAGAAAGGAAACGAGCTTAATGTTTTGTCCAAGCTGCGGCGCCGATGGTCAAGCTGCCAACGGCTTTTGTAAGCGTTGCGGTGACTGCTCAAGGCGGCGGTCCAAAGGTTTATCAGCGATCTTTGGGAGAGAAGACTGCTCAGTGCTATAGAGCTGGCACACAGAAGTGCAGCTAGTTCCTCTCTCGATGGATATGCTTCATAACGTTCAATGACTACACCGCACACAGACCTAACTATCGACGAATACCTCCGTGAACGGCTTATGCCGGTGGAAGGCTCGATTCCTCGTATATCCGGAATCGACATGTACGGGAATTCTATTCCTGTCGAAAGTGTCGGCGGGGATCTGTTCGAATACATAAATTTCCAGCAACGCTATGACATCGATGCACGCATTCAGCAGGCCCTAAATTTATCGAAGGAATTTCTTGATCCGCTGCCGCCAGGCGCCACACCACGCAATTCAGTCGACGATCATGTGCAGTGGATGAGGTCCAAACCGGACTATCGGTCCAAAATGGAACTCGAATATCGATATGCACGAAGCTCAGAGCAAGTGCGAGTCGCGGAAGCCCTCGACGAGCTCCACAGTACGGCAGGTGTCCTACTGGTTGACGCACAGGGACACGGACTGATTTCGGCGAAGATCGCATCAACTGTCCACGATACGTTTCATGCTTTCATGCTCTCGGAACTCGATCGTCACGGAACGACGACGCCGGAGCTTTTTGAAAACATCAACCTGCGTTTGGCACATTCGGTTACAGCTCGTAACGCACTAGGTGTAAGTGAAGAAAATGCGCGCGAGATTGCGACTATGCTTTATGGCGAAGTGCATCCGTACGGCTATTTCCGATTTGTAAATTTTGGACACCCGCCGCCGCTGGTGTTCTCTGCTGAATATCGAAAATTTGTGGAGCTGGACAAAGATCGAATGGTCCAGTTCCTGCCATTGGGTTTGCAGATCTCCTCAGATCATCCGGATCGTAAGCGGTATTTCTCAATGCAATTTCGGACCAGGCCGGCGAACTCGTCCGATGTTGCCGAAATCACGCTAATGAGCCCGGGCGACATTCTTTTTCTCTATACTGATGGGGTCTATGACGGAATCGATGATGAAGAACGTCAACACCTCGAAGCGGTTATGCGGGAGCACTATTCGAAATCAGCTCGAGACATCTGCAATGCGCTGCTGGAACACGCGACGAAAGACGACGACCATCTGCGGCAGATTGGAGAAGAGAACCGGATTGACGACAAAACAGTCTTCATCATTAAGCGTGAATGAAGGACCCGTCAACAGTCGTAGGCAGGTGTACTAAACACGTCTCCCAATGATGGGCCAAACATCATTGGGTCCGACTTAGCAAGACGCACTGCTAAGAATCTCCAATCCGAAAGCAGATGGATAACCGATGGGGGGTCTAAATGGCTTTGCACGAAAAGTCCTTATCGGACTTCTTCTCTGTGAACCTTTGTGTCCTCTGTGCCTCTGTGGTTAAGGAATCGTTCGAAAAAAACAACCCCAGAGACGCATCAGAGATTGCACAGAGAAATCAGACTTTTCGTGCAAAGCCGGTCTAAATCTATTCGGGAATCTATCTCGGAGTGGCTGCTAGTTAGCCCGAGATGATAATAGCGATTCTAAGCACAGTCTCTCTCAGTTCGATTTGGTTCACTCAGGCAGTCCGCGTTCCCTCTCTCGCGAAATCCATTCGCGCACGTAGGCCGGACAGTTTCGAAGTTCGATTCCGTTGCCTTCTGCAACGCTAAGCGCCCTGACGGCTTCAAGGTTCACCATCGTGATCTCCGTGAGATCCAGCGCGAGTCTACACTTTGCTGTCTTCTCGTTCTCTGTCAATTCCTGCAATAACTCGACGTATCCACCGTCAATGCGTCCACTCACGCGAAACACAACAAAACCAACCGGAGTAGGAACCCGTTCAATTTTGCACGTCATCGCGCGTCTCAGCTCCAGGTTCGTTGCGATCTGGCTTCACCTCGTCAGGTCGTTGCGCGTTCTCCTGCCCGTCTATGTACCGTTCACATTGATCTTCATCCCTTGCTGTACCAAATAGAACTTGAGCGATCCCCGCTACATCGCGAAGCATGCGAAGAACGGGATCGCTTGCGGAAAGTGCAGTATCCCAATAGATGCGACGAAATATATCGGCCGCAGTGCCTCGTTGTTCAGCGCCTGGGATAAAACCCATCTCATCGACAATCGCAAAACGTGCAGCAAGAAAAGGGATCGACCCTCCGGCGTGAGAAAAGATGTATTTCACATTTGGCGTACGTGCGAACCTGTTGGTGTAATGCATCTGAGCGACTGCACGATTGGTATCGGTCGGGAAGTCAATCAGATTGTCTGGTAGCCCTAACGAATGCGCTGCAGCGTCTGGCGATGGATTGGGATGCACAAAGACCACAGACTTCCGGCGCTCAAGTTCTTCGTAGGACAGCTCTTCGAGCGAGGCATCGATATCCGGCAGTGGGATGCAAGCGAAACTTGCAAACCGGTCGGGTCTTGTATGAACTAGTTTGGCCGCGAATTCGTTGCATCGCCGCGCCAAAGAGCGGGACTTCTCGCTGTCGCCAAGGTGCACTCCAGGCGTGCTCACCGAAGTCACTGCCATGTCGATCGCGGCGTCGTCCATGAAAGAGATCATCGCTTCTTTGGACCATTGCAGCGGCGCGAGCCCTCCGACGGGATCATGGGAATCGTTTGTCTCCCGCCAGAAAAAGTCCGGCAGTATGTGATGATGGGTGTCGATGGTCAACGAGTTATCTGGATTGCCGGTCATGCGATCCCCCGTTGTTAGGCCAGAATCAGTTGGGCTGCGCGGCCTGCAATCATGTGGGTCGACGCGTTTGTGCCCGGCCCCGTAATGATCTGTGGCATCACCGAGGCGTCTGCCACGCGTAAACCTGTAATGCCGTGCACCCGGAGCTCTGGATCGACAACAGCGAGATTGTCCACGCCCATTTTGCACGTGCCAACTGCGTGCCCAAAACTTGCTGAGGCAAGTCTGGCAAGTTCTCGAATCTCCTCGGCGCTCGCCTTGGGCCCCGGAATGAGTTCGCTCTCGCGCAAATTGTCGAAGGCATGCTGGTTCCCGAGTTCACGTGCGGCTTCGATGGCGCGCACGATGGCCGCAAAATCACGATCCGTGCCGAGGTAGTTGCCATCGATCAAAGCGGAGTCTTCAAAGTTGTTGCTCGTCAAACGAACGGTGCCTTTGCTCGTCGGCTGGACCAGGGCTGGCGCGATCGTGAACACGTCCGGTGGAGGAGTTCCAAAGCGCGAGGCTACCTCGGGCGTAACCACCGGTAGTTGATGAAGCACCAGACTAATATCTATGTCACCCGAAAGGCCGCTCGATAAGTAAGCCTCTGCCTCGACAGCATTGCTGCCGGCCGGGCGATCCGGCATCTTGCCTTTGTACTTGAACACGACGCCGGACACGAGCACATGGTCCTGCAGATTCTTACCAACACCAGCCAGGTTCTCGACGACGTCGATTCCGAAGCTGCGAAGCGCCTTCGCCTCTCCAACACCTGAGAGCATCAGAAGCTTTGGGCTATTGATCGTGCCAGCGGCAAGGATCACTTCCTTGTCGGCCGCGATATCCTTCACTATTCCGTTTGTGATCAACTTGACGCCCACACAGCGAGTGCCTTTAAAGTTCAGCTTCACCACGTTTGTGTTGAGCAGCAGCGTAAGGTTTGGCCTCGAGAGCGCCGGGCGCAGGAAGGCGCGAACAGCACTCACCCGCGTACCATCCGCGGCGATGTTCATGTTGATGTAGCCGGCGCCAGCGCGCATCGGTCCATTCACGTCATCCAGAATCGGCATGCCCATCTCGCGAGCAGCGTCGATGAAGGCGGGCGCTGTCGGATGAGGATCTTTTGGACGACGAATGTGGATGGGGCCACCGGAACCCCGCCATTCATTCGCGCCGCCTTCCCAATCCTCCTGACTCTTAAAGACTGGAAGCACGTCGGCGAAAGCCCAACCCCTGGCTCCGTTCTCCGCCCACCCATCGTAGTCAGCTTTCGTGCCTCGTACCCACACCATCGCATTGATGGTGGTGCCGCCACCAAGTACGTGGCCCAGGGCCATGTTGAACTTGCGATTGTTCAATCGTGGCGAGGGCACGATGGGCAGGTGGTAATCGAGCGGGCCGGCTACGTTGTAAAACCAGATGCTTGGTTCCAGGATGGTCGGTGCGTCATCGGGTCCTCCGGATTCGATGATGAGCACTTGCGCGCCGGACGCCGACAATTCGGCGGCAAGAACCGAACCGGCCGCCCCTGCTCCCACCACGATGTAGTCATATCGCCTTTCGTCATTCGACTCGTTGATCATCATTTTGAACTCCAAGAATCTAACATCCGTTAATTGGTAATCACGGCCGCTGCACAAATAATCCGGAGAAGGGTTGGCGATTCCCATACAAAACAATCAACCAGAGGACTGTCACCACCCCCGCCGGTACTGCTCCGGTAGGATTCATGAACACGTGAAAACAAATGATGTTTACTGGCCAAATACTAGAAAAACTAGCCCCAGTAAAATGCGTGCAATCAGAGTTACGATTTTCATTCGCGTTCCCTTTTTGTTAGTTTCAAAAAGCCGTACCAATTTCAGTGTCATGCTCCGTAGCGGCGTTGAGCTGTTTGGGGAAATTCTCCCGAGCCCAGGTCGCAAACCGGGTCGGTTCCGCGGTCTGCTAACAGAGTCCATCTCACGGCAGCTTATCGAAAAAGAGGTAAACGGCTGCGATCCGGCCGTCACGGGCAATAATGAAATCAGTGCCGGCGAACGCTGGCTCCTCACCAGGTCGTCCCTCTACCCATCGGATTCGCCCGGCATTGCCCAGTTCCTCGGGCTCGCCAATTGGCTGATATCGAAAGTCTGGTTGGGTAGCCCGGATCGAGCCCGCGACCCGATCGATCTCGTCGCGCCCATGGTAGACGTGCCCGCTGGGTTCGTAGAACACGCAATCTTCGGTGAAGATCTGGTCGATCGCCGCGCGCCGACGGACGGGGTCATTTTCACCGAAGACGTCGTGAAGATTGCGGGTCAGCAAGGTCGCTATACTATAGGACATGGCTTGTCTCCTCTGTGCTTTGGTCTGCCATAAACCATTGAGTCCGAATACAACAAAGGTCAGCCCCAGTAAAATGCCTCGGATCAGGGGTACAGTTTTCATTTCGAGCTTCCTTTGTTAGTTTCAAAAAGCCTTACCAATTTCAGTGTCATGCTCCGTCAGTGGCGTTGAGCTGTTTGGGGAAATTCTCCCGAGCCCAGGTCGCAAACCGCGTCGGTTCACGGCCAGCTGTTTTGTTTGCGAGAGCAATTTGATCGGACGAATCCGAACCGAGATAAGTATGGGCTTCCCAGTAACTGAACATCTCGGCAATTTCGGTTGCTCCAGGAAAGGCACCAGCGAAGCTTTCTTTTGGGACCTGCTTATATGAAAAGTTATGCCCCTGTCGATTTAGGGTCTCAACGATTTCATTGAAGCTCATGAAATCACCGACGAGTGGTAGATACTGACCATTGCCCGCCTCATCCGGGTGTGCGAATGCGCCGGCCACGATATCGCCGAGTTCGTCGATGTCACCCATGTGAATGACCCGCAGTGTCGGATCAAGCGGGAGCGCCCAGCCCATCGACCCGTCCACCTGCTTGTGGGCACCAATGGCGCCCGCAAGATTTTGGTAGTAGAAAGGGGCAATGACGAAGGTGTAATTTTCAAACCCGCCATCCTTCACTAACCGATCTATTTTCGCCTTGCCGGTGAAGTGGGGCACGTTGAACTTGCCGCCGCTGATCGTTTCCACATCTGGCAGGGTTGACCAGACAAAGTGTTTGACTCCGGCATCTTTGGCAGCGCTTATGGCCGCAGTCGCCTGCTTAAGTTCGTCGCTTCCTGCTTCCTGAAAATTGGTGACCAGGAAAACTCCGTGCGCCCCTGCAAACGCAGCTTTAAGTGTCTCTGGTCTGCCTAAATCTGCTTCGACTACTTCCTCTGCGAGTTCCCGATGCTTGTCTGGATTGCGAGTCAGTGCTCGCACCTTGAATTGTCCGCTAGCTTGTAGGGCACGTAGGACTCCCCCTCCCTGCTGTCCCGTTGCACCGATCACGGCGATCAGTTTTTTATTGTTGGATAACATCTTGGTCCTTTCTTTTCATCTTCAATGATTCAGGATTCAATCGCGCCCGTGCGCCCCCGACGGTAATCTTCAACCTTTAAGCCGAAGGAGATTTCAGCGCGCTCAGAAGGATGTCGCGTAGAGGCTTCGGCGATCTCGTGCCCGCCGGCGAAATAGCCGTAGTCTTTCACCTCGATTTGCGTGGATGTCATAGTCTCACCTCACTTGTTTTTCGTTAATTCGCGGTCGGTCGAGATTTGCAAGAGGCCGAGTTGGGCCAGCATCACAGTCCCTGACGGATAGCAGTTGAAGGATTGAATCTTGCCGTCTTTCAGACGAAATACGTCACAGCAGGGTGCATCCATCCGCTTCCCAGTTGGCGGAATGTTTCCCTGCGGCAGTGCCAGTGGCCCCTTGTGGGTACCCTGCAAGGCGAGTTCTACGACGATCGTGTCTCCGATGACGTAAAAGCTGTACAGTTCGCGGTGCATGTCGGGAAACGCGGTCGCATAAACCTCGACGGTGCGGCCGAGCTCGTCTGGCCCACGATAGGTAACGCCAATCGATTCATCGGTGAAGGTTCCATCTTTGGTGAACGAGTTAACCCATCCGACTACGTCTTTGTCCTCGGCAACTTGGTAAGCCTTTCGAATTACTGACTCATTTTCCGTCATTGGTGAATACTCCTTTTAGCCGGGACCAGCAGCATTACCGGTGCGTGCGACGCACCGGATCATCCACCGGCCCTCCAAGAATAGAAACCTGTTTGGCAAACCTTCGGCCACTCCCGGGTTTAGTGAAACCAACGAGAAAAGGTCGATTCAGCTAAAGATGTGGGCTGGGGAAGCGGTGGATTTGGTGGAAGTGGTGGCTTTTATTGATTCCGGTGGTTTTGATCAGTCTTCAGCGGATACTTGAATTGCTTCTTATCGATTCCTAGCGCTTTGATCCTGTGGTCGAGAGTTGATGGTGCAAGTCCCAGTTTAGCCGCGGCTCCAGACGGTCCCCAGACCCGTCCTCGCGTCTCGGCCAGCACCGCCTCAACGATCTCTCGTTCGCTGCGGGGTTCGACGGCACTTTTGAATCGGGGCGATGCTTCAATACTGGAAGCTGGCGCCAACGTTTCTCTTGAAAGCCACGATTCGTCAACTGAAAACTCTCCACCAGAACTTAGAATCACGGATCTCTCGATGATGTTCTGTAGCTCGCGGATGTTCCCAGGCCAGTCATAAGCCCAGAACAGATCCAGCACCTTCTTCTCGATCGAACGGATTCTCTTGCCCGCCCGCTTCGCGTAGCGTTGCACAAAGTACTCGACCAACATTAGCAGGTCGTCTTTCCGGTCTCGCAGCGGGGGCACCTCAATGGGAAATACATTCAGTCGATAAAACAAGTCCTGGCGCAGAGTTCCATCTGCGACAGCGGCGTTGAGATCGCGATTTGTCGCAGCGATGACGCGGACATCGACATGGATGGGTTGCACTCCGCCAACCCGCTCAAACTCCCGTTCCTGTAGCACTCTTAGTAAAGTGACTTGAATTTCATGCGAGAGTTCGCCGACCTCGTCCAGAAAAATCGTTCCGCCAGAGGCGAGTTCGAAGCGGCCAAGCCGCCTTTGCATAGCGCCGGTGAAAGCGCCCTTCTCATGACCGAACAACTCCGAGGCGATCAAGTCACGAGGGATTGCTGCGCAGTTCACGCTAATGAACGCGCGAGAGTTGCGCCCGGATCGTCGGTGGATCGCACGCGCAACAAGCTCTTTGCCCGTTCCCGTTTCACCAGTGATCAAAACTGTGGAATCAGTGGACGCAACTTTGGAAATGCGCGAGAGTACAATTTGCAAAGCAGAGGAGGTTCCGACTATTTCCTCAAACATCGAAGTTTCATCAATCTCTTCGCGGAGAGCGACGTTTTCGTAGTGAAGCCGGTCCTCACCCTGCTTCCTGTCTTCAATGTCTGTAGCGGTGCCATACCAACGTGTTATCTCTCCACGCTCATCTTTAAGGGGACTTAACCGGAACAGAAACCACCGATATCTACCGTCGTATCTCAGCATCCGAGCTTCAAACTCATGGGCAGTCCCATCGAGGAAACGCGCCTTTCGTTCACTAAGAAAGCGTTGACGATCGTCTGGATGAACGAGATCAATTCGAGACTTGGCTCGCCATTGGTCGATGTTGACACCAAAGTAATCAAGCGCTACACGATTAGCGTAGAGTGGACTTCCGTCAGGCCCAAGAACACCGATATGTTGCGGTGTCAGGTCTAGAATTTGCTGGAGCTCCAACTCTCGTTCCAACTCAGCGTGCTTCCAGTCTTCAATGTCGAGGTTGACCCCGATCCAATACTGTGGAGTGCCATCCCTCGTTCGGATTGGTTCGGCCCGACTGAGAAACCAGCGGTAAACTCCTCGAGCGTTACGAACCCGAAAACTTACTTGACCACAGGAGCCGGTGCGCAGACAGGTTGACCAAACTCTACGGGCCTCTTCGTGGTCGTCCGGATGCAAAAGCGGAATGTGGGAATCCCACGGCGCGCCAGTGTCGATGCCGAGTCGAAGATGATGGTCTTTTGGAAGGCCGAGGTAATCTGAACCGCGTTCATTGAGGAAAGTGAGGGCGCCGGACGGAACCGCGTACCAGGCATGCGCCGGGATCAGATTAAGAGCGAGCCTTAATTCCGCGCCAAGCGGCAGACGCTGCTGAGCGACGCTATCGAAGTGATCAGATGAGCCCATGGTCAGCGAGTCCGACTTGACAAAACTCGCCGCGGAGGCTCTGGTTTGATGATTGAGGGAATCGTCTTTCAAAACCCCAAGCTGCGCTCCTTCGATCTATCAGGATTCTCGATTACTCGTTCGCGCCGTTGCGACGGCGAGCCGCGAAGCGACGGTGTGCTTTTCACTATTCTAACAGTATAAGTATGTGTGCCCGAGTGTCGAACAGCAAATGAGTTTCGTGACTAAGCGGCGCCGAAGTCGCTCCCTGACGATTCACAAACATTGTGCCTATGAATGAACGGTCGAGCACGTCACGCTTTACTCGTGCAACCGTGAACTGTTGGCGCGGCACGCCGAAAGCTGTTGAATTATCGCCCAATATTCTCGTCTGCACTTGAAGCACGCCAACGTTGTATCGACCGATCTTTCCGGTGATCTTTGCGCCATAATCGATCGGTACGGGTGCCCCATCATCAGTCCACGCACTATTCATATACGGCGGATAACGGAAGCAGTTAAAATTGATGGCCGGTTGGACGAGCCTGACTGGCTAATTAATATCTGGCAGTCAAACACTCTTGACCACCTACGTCGAGCAACAGAATGGCAATGGTCCTGAAAACTCTTGGCTTGTTTATCGTGACCGCTGTGGTAGAAATTCTTGGTTGTTACTTGCCGTACCTTTGGCTCAAACAACGTGCCTCCGCATTCTTTTTAATTCCAGGGGCGTTAAGCCTGGTGGCTTTCGCCTGGCTTCTGTCTCTGCATCCGGGAGCGGCTGGCCGGACGTACGCAGCTTACGGTGGCGTCTATGTTTCGGTTGCACTGACATGGCTTTGGCTTATCGATGGACAACGGCCGGATAGATGGGATGTTCTCGGAGTAGCGGTAACCCTTATTGGCATGTCGATAATAGCTTTTGCTCCACGCGTAAAATGAGGAGACATTTGTGAGCGACCTACAAATAACCTGCAGTTTGATGCAACGCGAACTCCAAGAGCAGCGACGCACCGTACTTTGCAAGCCAGTGGTCAGATCGAGTTCGTTTTTTCTGGCCCCTTAAACTGCCGGATGATCGTCATTGCGCTCGACGAATGGCTCAGGATTGTTACTGCTTGAGGTGATAGGGGACGCTGATGACTATGACACCTTCCTTGAAGAGGAGTGCGCCTTTGAGCATTAGTGAACTCTGATTATGCAAGAGGTGTTGCCACCACTTCGCAGGGACGAATTCCGGAAGCAATACAGTGACCACGTCATTGCTGTTTTTTCGTTCCAGACGAGCAATGTAACGCAACAACGGACGCGTAAGCTCGCGATAGGGCGACGGAAGTACGACTAATTTCACTCCAGCTCCCCACCGCTCCCACTTCTCACGTAACTTAGTTGTGGCCTCTTCATCGAAGTCCACATAGACAGCCTGGACATGGTCCGGCGCAATCGACTTGGCATATTGCAGTGCTGCGACAACGCCTCGATGGATGCCTGAAATCGGGACGATAACTGTGTGCTTAATCGGACGAAGTTCTTCCAGTCCTTCCGTAGAGAGTTGTTTAGCAACCCCGACATAATGTTTGTGAATGGCGCGAAACATGAAAACAAGTAGAGGAACTACAACTACTACTATCCAAGCGCCATGTATAAACTTTGTGGCAATGAATACGCAGAGAACAATGAAAGTGGCGATGGCGCCTATGGCATTAATGACAATGGATTTCTTCCAGTGCGCACTGTCTGTGACCTCGTCGGTGACAAACGTCGAACCGCGCTGATCAGAAGCCTCGAGCTCGGCGTCAGGCAACGGCTCAGCATCGACTGTGCTTTGAGTGTAGTGAATGTCCTCCCCACGCCGTTTACGCTTGTTACCGTTTCTCTTCGAAGATTGCGCACGCTCTTTGAGCCAGTGTCGAACCATCCCCGACTGCGAAAGAGTAAAGGAGAGGAAAACCCCAACAGCATAAAGAGGAATGAGCCGGCTCGTGTCACCGCCGAACGCGATTACAAGAATGCTTGCGAAAATTGCCAACATCACAATCCCGTTTGAGAAGACCAGCTTGTCACCTCGGGTTGCGAACTGGCGAGGCAGGTAACGATCGCGCGCGAGTAAACTGCCAAGCCGCGGGAAGTCGGCAAAAGAAGTATTTGCTGCTAATACTAAAATCAAAGCCGTAGCGATCTGCACTACGTAATAGAACCAAGCCATCGGGCCGGTGAACATGATTCGCGCAAACTGGGAAATGACTGTTTCATGCTCGTGCGGATGAACGCCGTAGAGATAGGCCAGGATACTCGTGCCTAAGAACATAGTGGTCAGTAGCGCCGCCATTATGACGAGCGTTGTTGCCGCGTTCTTGGCCTCGGGCTTCTTGAATGCGGGAACACCGTTAGAGATAGCTTCGATACCGGTTAATGCAGCGCAACCGTTGGAGAAAGCTCCCAGTAGTAAAAAGAGTGTCAATGGCTGAATCTTATATCCCTCGGCGGTCTTGATTTCGTCAGCGCCAGGAATCGCGGCGGCGCCGCCATACATGTAATAGCTGAAGAGCCCGTAACCAATCATGAAGAGAAAACTAATAAGGAATGCGTAAGTGGGTGCCGCGAAAAGTGCGCCTGATTCTCTTACGCCACGTAGGTTGGCAAGGGCAATAAAGCCGATGCAAATCAGACAGAGCAAAACCTTGTGATCGTCCAGCCATGCGTAACGAGTTCCCTGCATCATCGAAGTGATGGCCGCTACACCAGCGGCAATCGAAACGGCAACCGTCAGCACGTAGTCAACCAGTAGAGCGGCCCCGGCGACCAAACCCGCGTTTGTACCAAGATTCTCTTTAGCAACAATGTAAGCACCGCCGCCCGATGGATAGGCGTGGATGGTTTGCCGGTAGCTGATTGCGACGATGACAAGGAGCGCGCCAATGCCGATAGAAACCGGTATGACGTACTTAAACGCGCCTGCTTGCCCAAATGCCACGGCGACCGCGAGTACGAGCAGGATTTCCTCAGTGGCATACGCTGTGGAAGAGAGCGCGTCAGAAGAAAAAACAGCTAACGCTGTTTTCTTTGAGAGCCGCTCGTGAGCTGCTTGTTCTGTCCTTAATGCTCGTCCAATGATAAGACGTTTGAGTTCTGCTGCCACTAATGTTGTTCCTCCCGGAGTACATTCATGACTCTTCGTTTTATTGCCTGTCTGACTTAGGTGATCTGCCAGCGCGCTGCGATTGGGAGTTCGTCACGATCGACATCTGTGATCGTGAGTTTTCTCTTGGGGGGAACTTTCCCTTCCTTCCATAGGTAATCGCCCAATACGCGTTGAGCCTGGGTTGTCCAAAACGAGTTCTCTGGAGGAAGTCTTCGTCGGGTCATGCGCTCGACATATCCGACTGCTTCTTCATCAATCTCCACCAGCACCTCATGCTCGGTTCCAGTAGGACTCTTCACTATGAAGCGGCGCTCGTTGGATTCTCGCTGAGCGCCTTCCGAATCGAGGATCGTGAAACCATTCATCGTAATGATTTGAATTAGTGGCCCTGCTGAAATCTCTACAGGAGACGGCGCAACAGGTGCGGACACACGTGGTTGTTTTGCAAGGGCTGCGGCCACAGCATTGCGCAAGATTTCCGGGGTCATGGGCTTGCGCACGAAGTCGGTGGCGCCGAGCTTCATCACATCAACCGCTAGTTCAATCGAGGCGTATGCTGTCGCCATAATGACGCGCGCAGTTGCATCTCGTTCATTGATGTGGCGAAGTGTTTCGAGGCCGTCCATGCCGGGCATTCTTTGATCCAGCAACACCGCATCCCAAGCCGACCCGTCACCAAACGCTTCGAGACCTCGCTCACCATCGGCGGCTTCGCCAACTTCGTAACCCGCCGCCTGTAGTGTCAGGCGCGTTACGCGCCGAATATTTTCTTCGTCATCAATAATCAGCACTCGTTTAGCCATGGTTCTTCCCCTGCTTGTTTTCAGGTTCTGCCGCTAGCTGCAGCGTGAAGGTGAAGGATGACCCTCGCCCTACTTGCGATTGCACGCTGATCTGCCCACCGTGAGCTTCCACAATTGATTTGGCGATCGTCAGTCCTAGTCCTGCTCCACCGGTAGGTGCATCGGGAACCTGTACGAACTTGTCGAAGACGTGAGGCAGATATTCGGTTGGAATGCCGCTTCCGGTATCGGCAACGGAAATAACGACATGATTGTCACGCTGCTCGGCGCTGATTGTGATTTCACCATTCTTTGTATGTCGCAGCGCATTGATGACCAGATTGCTGATCACACGTTCGATCTGCAACCGGTCAACGGATACCAGCGGAAAGTCAACGGGGATAGCGACCTTCAGCTCCAGGCCTTTCGCTTCTACTTGCGGACGCAACTCGTTGATGGCAGACGTGAGTAAATCTTTCGCGCTAATCCCGGCAAGCTGAGGCTGGCTTTCACCTGCTTCGATCTTGGAGAGATCAAGGAGGTCCCGCATGAGCTTGTCCAGACGCTCACAATCCTGGCGACAAGCCTGAAGCACTTCATTTTGCTGATCAGTCAACTCTCCAAGAGCGCCTTCGAGCAGCAAATGAACACCCATCTGCACGCTGGTTAGAGGCGTCCGGAGTTCGTGCGAAGCAGTGGCTATGAATTCTGATTTGAGACGATCAATCTCACGCAGGTGAGTGATGTCCTCGAGAATGGTGACAGCGCCAAGCAAATGATGCCCGTTGTCACGCATAGGAGTGGTGCGTAGACGAAATGCTCTTTCCGACCCGTCAACCGCAAGCGGCAAAACTGATGACATGCCTTCGCCCGCTACTGGACGCTGTGACTCCAGCGCTTCGGCAACAGCACCGGCGATCCGAACATCCCGCGCCACTTCGCCAACGTGCCTACCGGTGTTTTCCTTCTCGGAGCCGAATATCTCTTCAGCGGCAGGATTGAGTTTGGTCACACATCCTTCGCCGTCCGTGACAATCACCGGATCGTAGAGAGAATCTATGGCAGCTTCAGTGGTCTGCTGGGCCACCAGAAGTTTTCCCATATCCGAACTGCGCAGTTGCCGAATGCGCTCAGCCATACGGTTATATTCAGCAGCGAGGACGCCAACTTCATCTCGCGACGACACCGACACTTTTGCATTCAGATCACCGCCGGCTATCTTGGCAGTGCTGGCGGTAAGCTGGCGAAGGGGTTCCACTATTCGCTTTGCGAGAAAGAAGGCGAGCAGAGTGCCGGCCACGATCAATACTCCGGCAATAAGCAGTGTGCGATAAAACCATAATTGAGCCACGCCAGCAGCAGCCTCCGACTTGCCTAGCATGGCGCGCTGATTGAGTTGCAGAAGGTGTTCACACTCCGCGCGCAACTTGTTGAACTGCGGTTCGAGGCGAGTGAAATACTCATTACGTTCAGCAAGTTCTTCACCTTCGCGAATACGACTTGAGCTTTCGGTACCATTAACTCTGTTCATAAAACCGTCGAACATCTGGTAATAGGTATCGCGGTCGCGACGAATTGCCTCTACAGCCTCAGGTTCGCCAACCTCAGTGATGTTGTTGGCTGCCTTCTGGAAATTCGCATCAAAGCGCGCTCTATGCTCGCGAAGTTGCACCATTGCTTTGTCACGCGCACCGAGAAGCGCAAACAAGGCGGCAGAATCCTGACGCTCAAGACTCTCTTTCATTTCCTGGGCCGCAACGACCGAATCGTAGTTATTCGAGATTATGCGGCGCGACACGCCGCCCATTTCACGCAAACGCCAGGCGCTCCATCCGCCCAGCACCATGAGAGCTGTCACGAAGATCAGGTAACTGAGTAAAAGTTTGAGTCTTAATCCCATAAAGAAATCGCCGACTCCCGATCGCTTTTAGGCGCCATTCATCTATTCCTTTGCGCTACTGCCGTTATCCCGTATGTCCAACGGCACCACCTGCACAGTCGCTTCCCGCACTTCATCAAGAAAGCGGTTGATGATTGAGCCGTGCAACAGAATGTCCCAGCGCGACCGTGAGGTCTGGCCGAAAACAACATGGGTGATGCCTTCTCGTCTCGCAAAATCGATCAAGGCATCTGCAACACGTCGGGATTTCAACTTAACTACTTTTGCCCCGAGCTCTTCCGCGAACCGAATATTTTCCTGTAACGCCGCATAGTCCACGGGCTTAATCCTGCCGGGTTCTTCGTTAGGTGTTTCTACGTACACGGCATACCAATCACTAGCAAGGCGTCCGGCGATACGTGATCCCACACGGAGCAATTTCTTGGCACTGCCGCGAGAGGCAATTGCCACCATGACTTTTTCAGGAATCACCGCGTGATCCAAGCCTTCTCGTTCACGATAATCGTGCGATTTCGTGGCCTGGTCTGTAGCCACTTGCCTGAGTGCCAGCTCGCGTAGAGCGGAGAGATTTCCCTTGCGGAAAAAATTGTTCAGTGCCTGTTCGATCTTCACGACGTCGTAAATCTTTCCTTGTCGCAGACGCGTGCGTAGCGTGTCGACAGAGACATCGACATTTACAACCTCATCTGCTCGTCTCAGAAAATGGTCCGGGACTGTCTCGCGCACCCGTACCCCGGTCGTGCGGGTGACCACATCATTTAGCGATTCCAGATGCTGAATATTGACAGCGGTGATTACTGAAATACCGGCGTTGAGTACATCCAATACATCCTGATAACGTTTGCGATTCTTCGAGCCCGGAACATTGGTGTGAGCAAGTTCGTCGACGATGGCGATGGCAGGATGGCGTGAGATAACGGCATCGACGTCCAACTCTTCGAGCGTTACACCACGGTATTCAATACGGCGCATCGGCACACGTTCAAGATCGCCAATCATGGCTTTCGTATCTTCGCGTCCGTGTGTGTCCACCACCGCTACGACAATGTCTACGCCTTGCTTTTTGAGGAGGTGAGCATCCTCGAGCATTTGATAGGTCTTACCGACACCAGGGGCCGCGCCGATATAAACGCGCAAGGTCGGCTTTTCGCCGCCCTTCAGTTTGGCGAGTAGCGCTTCCGGCGATGGCCTTTTCAGCTCAGTAGTCATCACATCGATCGAAACCTCATGGCGTTGTCGAGAGAGGAAACTTCTGATCCAGATCGACATTCAGTTCCAACACGTTTACTCGCGGCTCTCCTAGAAATCCAAATTGCCGTCCGAGAGTATGCGTTGCCACGACGCTGCGAATTTGCTCTTCACTGGCACGGCGTTCCCGAGCGACGCGACGCACCTGAAACTCAGCGGCAGCGGGAGAGATGTGCGGATCGAGCCCTGAACCGGAGGTGGTCACCAGATCAATAGGCACAGGCACACCCGGATTCTCAGCCTGCAATTTCTCGACGTCGGCTTTGATCCGATCGATCAATTTCTGATTTGTTGGTCCAAGGTTGGAGCCTGACGATGCGCCGGCATCGTAACCTGAGGCACCCGCAGCCGATGGTCGCGACCGAAAATATCCAGCGGAAGAAAACGGCTGGCCAATTAAGCGAGACCCAAGCAGTGTACCGTCCGCGCGTTTGATCAAAGATCCGTTGGCTTGATCGGGAAAGATCACCTGCGCCAGCCCGGTCACTACGAGGGGATAAACCAAACCTAACAGGATCGTCGTCACCAGGGTCATCAGGACTGCTGTTATTAGATTCTTCTTCATCTTTCTCTTTCCACTTCACGCCAGGCCAATCGCATGAATAATCACGTCGATGATCTTAATTCCGATAAAGGGCACCACAATCCCGCCCAGACCGTAGATCAGCAAGTTGCGGCGCAGCAGCGATGCCGCACTCATCGGACGATATTTCACGCCTCGCAGTGCCAGAGGAATAAGGGCAATGATGATCACCGCATTGAAAATTACCGCCGAGAGAATCGCCGATTGAGGCGTACGAAGGCCCATGACGTTCAGCGCATTCAAAACGGGAAACGCGCCGGCAAACATCGCTGGAATAATTGCAAAGTATTTCGCAACGTCGTTGGCAATTGAAAAGGTAGTCAGCGCGCCTCGTGTCATCAGTAACTGCTTACCGATTTCGACTATCTCGATGAGCTTGGTCGGATTGGAATCGAGGTCCACCATGTTGCCGGCTTCTTTAGCGGCCTGAGTTCCGGTGTTCATCGCAACGCCCACGTCTGCCTGGGCGAGAGCAGGCGCGTCGTTAGTACCATCGCCCGTCATGGCAACTAATTTGCCGCCGGCTTGCTCTTTCCTGATGAGCGCCATCTTGTCTTCGGGCGTTGCCTGGGCCAGAAAATCATCAACACCTGCTTCACGAGCGATGGTCGCGGCGGTGAGCGGGTTATCACCCGTGATCATGACGGTGCGAATACCCATTTGCCGCATTTGATTAAAGCGCTCAATCATTCCGCCTTTGATAACGTCCTTGAGCTGAATCACGCCAAGCGGCAGACGATCTTCGGCAACCACCAAAGGCGTACCTCCTTCGCGCGAGATTCGTTCGACGATAGTGGTTAGGTCAGCGTTAAGGTGATTACTCCCGCTGCCGAGATATTTCTGGATCGCATCCGCGGCGCCTTTGCGTATTTCTCTGCAATCGAAATCCACGCCCGACATACGAGTCTGCGCAGTAAACGCCACGAACGTTGCTTCGTGTGGGGCGAGTTCCCGGCCACGTAGTCCGTACTTCTCTTTCGCAAGCACCACAATCGAGCGCCCTTCAGGCGTTTCATCAGCCAGCGAGGACAATTGAGCGGCTTCGGCAAGCTCCGTTTCGTCTACTCCCGGCAGGGGAATGAATGCGGTTGCCTGGCGATTTCCCAAGGTGATCGTGCCCGTCTTATCGAGCAGCAGCGTATTCACATCGCCGGCAGCTTCCACCGCGCGTCCTGACATCGCCAGCACGTTGTGTTGAATCAGCCGGTCCATACCGGCGATACCGATGGCTGACAACAGGCCACCGATCGTGGTTGGAATCAAACAGACCAGCAGAGAGACAAGTACAAAAATTGTCTGCGGAGCGCTGGAGTAGATCGCAAACGGTTGCAGTGTCACCACTGCAAGCAAAAAGATTATTGTCAGTCCGGCCAATAAAATATTGAGAGCGATTTCGTTCGGCGTCTTCTGTCGTTCAGCTCCTTCTACCAGCGCGATCATGCGATCGATGAATGTTTCACCAGGATTAGAGGTGATGCGCATGCGAATTTGATCTGACAGCACACGAGTACCGCCCGTTACCGCGGATCGATCGCCGCCCGCTTCACGAATTACCGGCGCCGACTCGCCCGTAATCGCCGACTCATCAACTGAAGCAACGCCGGAAATGATCTCGCCGTCTCCAGGAATAAATTCGCCAGCTGAAACTATCACCACGTCGTCTTTGCGCAATTGCGGCGCGGCGACATCTTCAGTCTTATCGCCGGAGACCACTCGATGGGCGATAGTTTCAGTCTTTGCTTTGCGCAGATTATCGGCTTGTGCTTTGCCGCGCCCCTCAGCCATTGCCTCCGCGAAGTTTGCAAACAAGACCGTAAACCAGAGCCAGAGCGTGATCTGCAATTCGAACCCGGTATTCGTCACACCAGGAATCGGTGCAATGAGTCCTCGAATCAATTGCAGGGTAGTTAGGACACTCCCAACCTCCACGACAAACATGACGGGATTACCCATCATTCTCTTCGGGTTCAGTTTCTTGAATGAATCGAGAATTGCGCGTTTGACGATCTGCGCATTCCAGATTGCTTTTTTAGCAGTGCTCATAAGCTAAGTTTGTTCCTGTCAAAATGTTTTTCCCGCATACATCAATAAATGCTCAACGATTGGTCCAAGGCTGAGCGCCGGGAAAAACGTCAAAGCGCCGACGATCAGAATTACGCTGACCAGCAAAGTCGTAAAAAGAGGGGTCGTCACTGGAAAGGTCCCTAAGCTCGGAGGCACAATTTTCTTTTTCGCGAGATTACCTGCAACTGCCAGCATCGGAATGATCATCATGAAGCGTCCAATCAACATCGTGATGCCGATAGTTGTGTTGTACCAGAGCGTGTTCGCCGAAATGCCCGCGAACGCCGATCCGTTATTTCCAGCACCTTCCGTGTAAGCGTAGAGGATCTCAGACAAGCCGTGTGGTCCCGAGTTCGCAATCTGCGACGTGCCGAAGCTCGGAGACACGACCGCAATCGCGGTGAAAACCAGAATGACAAGCGGAAAGACCAACACCACGAGCATTGCCATCTTCACGTCATAAGATTCGATCTTCTTGCCGAGATATTCCGGTGTGCGTCCAACCATTAGGCCCGCGATGAATACTGCCAGCACAACGTAAATCAAGATGCCGTACATCCCTGCGCCAACTCCGCCAAAAACCACTTCGCTGAGCATGATGTTTGCTAACGGCACCATGCCTCCGAGTGGCGTGTATGAGTCGTGCATCGAATTTACTGCTCCGCAGGATGCATCAGTCGTAATAGTGGCCCAAAGGGTGGAGTTCGCCTGACCGAAGCGCACCTCCTTGCCTTCCATGTTCCCGCCAGATTGTGCTGCGGTAGTCCGCTGATCAACTCCGGCTATTAATGGATTGCCCTTCGTCTCGGCCCAATACGCGACGGCGATGCCGGCAAAGAAGAGCACTGCCATTGCGCCAAATATGGCCCAGCCGTGTTTCTGCGAGCCAGTCATCCGGCCGAGCGTGTAGGTCAATCCCGCTGAAACCGCGAAGATGGCGATCATCTCCAGCAGGTTCGTGAAGGGCGTTGGGTTTTCAAATGGATGTGCGCTATTGGTATTGAAGAAGCCGCCACCATTAGTTCCCCATTCCTTTATGATTTCCTGAGAAGCAACCGGTCCCTGGGCAATTGTCTGCTCGGTCACAGGCTGATTCTCTTTTACCGCGTTGCCCTGAGCATCAGTGATGACGTTGCCGTTAGCATCTTTCTTATCGACCTCAACCGTGATGCCTTTATCCACCAACTGGGCTTTGTCGTAGGGACGCAAATTCTGAGGGAGGCCACCGGCAACGAGAACAAGCGCACCCACGATGCAGAACGGCAAGCAAACCCACAGGGCGGCACGTGTCATGTCAACCCAGAAGTTTCCAATCGTCTGCATTTCACGCCGGGCGATGCCGCGTATGAAAGCAATTGCCAATGCTATTCCCACGGCGGCCGACATGAAGTTGTGGTATGCAAGGCCAGCCATCTGCGTCAGATAACTCATCGTTACTTCGGGAACATAGCTCTGCCAATTGGTATTAGTGGTAAATGACGACGAAGTATTGAATGCCGAACCGACGTAAGCGCCGGTGCTGCTTGCTTTCGAATCGACGCCTGGCAGTTGTTGCGGGTTGAACGGTAGATAACCCTGCAAACGCTGAATCAAATAGAGGACCAACATCGAAACGACGCTGAACAGGAGCATCGTTACGGCATATTCAGTCCAGCGCATTTCGTGTTCTTCATTTACACCAGTGAGCCTGTAGATCAAACGCTCAATGGGTCGCAGCACTGGATCGAGAAAAGTCTTCTCGCGGTTAAAGACATGCGACATGAAGAGACCGAGTGGTTTCGTCACGACAACAATGACCGCGAAGAAGAATAGAATTTGTAACCAACCATTCAGAGACATCTCAGAATTTCTCCGGACGCAATAGAGCGTATGCCAGATAAAAGAGCAGCAGCGCCGAGACTATTAAGCTCACCACCGTTTCAAGGTTCATGACAGGGCTCCTATCGCAACTTCTCACATGCACGCACGTAAACAAGTGCGATTACGAAAAATAGAATTGTCAAAGCAATGTAGATGACATCTTGCATCATGAGTCTCCTAGATATTTTCCCTGGACCTGTCACTTAAGCTTTTGATCTCGTAGTTCTGCACCAGCTTGATCTGTTTGAGTCGCATGGTGCGTTCCTTACGGCGACGGCGAAGCTCGCGTGAAACCATCAGCCAGGCCGTGCAAACCGAGATTAAAAGGCTCAAGTCCTTGAAGAGCAGATCCCAACGCTGCTTTGGTCGCCGCGATGCCGGCTGCTGATCTGAATGTTCTCGCTTGAAGCTCACGGCTCTATTCTTCAATTGAAGTTGTAGCCAACCTCTAACAGAAAGAATTGGTTTCCATTCGACACATTCGTATTCCCAATCGAGTAGCCCGCATAACCGGTGACTTTCGGCCCAACTTTGAACACGATTCCAGGTGTGAAATAACCGGCGCCATGTTTGCCAGTGAGCCAATCAGCCGCAAACGTGACCTTCTTATTCAGGGGCTGTTCGAAACCAAACTGCCCGCCCGCTCGATTCGCGGAAGCGACCACGTTCTTAGTAAAGTCATATCCTCCAAAAGTGAGTCTTGTTCCGCTCTTGAATGTTTTACTCATCTCGGCATAGATGTAGTTGCCGGCGTTATAGGCACGATTGCGTACGGGCACAAATAGGTTGTCGCCAACGACGAAAGCCCAGCCGTTCTTCTCGCCTTGATATGGCTTCCACTTGATCGTGGGCACAATCGTTGTTGAGTCGGGCCCGGGCTGAATATTGCCGGTAAGGTTCATCCCAACCTCGACGCGGCCCCCGGCGCCAACCACGACGCGCGGCACGAACGAAGAAAACTTCGGCACCACAGCGCCATCGGTGGGCTTTAAGCTCGCGTCCAGTTCCACATACACCTTGCCTTTATCAAGCACATCGGTAGTCGGAACGTTGAAAATAGTCTGTTGAGCGTCAACGCAATACGTAGTTCCATAAATCAGAACCAAAAACACTATGCTCAGGCCCGTAGCAAAGTAATGCTGCTCAGTCTTCACTTTAGTCTCCTCGCTTGCGATCCGGTTTATGTCAAAGATCAACTATTACACCGCACAACCTTCAGCCTGCTCTCGCGCCTTTTCGGGCGTGACGTTTTCTGCCAGCTTCAGCGTCTTTCCTAATCTCACTTTGTGGAAAGTGTGATCCCCGTCGCCGTTTTCGCGCTGAATGAGACCGATTTCTTCGTCTTCCTCAACACCAGCTTCTTCAACCGCTTTCTTAATCTCTTTCCAGGTCATTGTTTCTCCCTTGACTTCAACCTATTCCAAAACTCAGTTAGACCGAGTCTTCTTTGTCTTCTGTTCCTGTTGGTCCAACAGGTCGAGACAATGCGCGCCGAAAGCTAGCAGAGGAATGGTTAGAAAAAGGAGCACCGTGCCGTCGCGTTGTAGAGCAAAGCCATGCCAGCTAGGACCTGTAAACCACGCGATTGCGGTAAGAACTAATCCAATCAGTAGCGCGATGAGTCCAAAGCACAGCCCGCAAGCCGCGCCTCCGCTCTGCCAGGTCCAACCACGAAAACTCATCTGTTCTATAAGACTTCGTTTCGTCGGTTTTTGCAGTGAAACTTGACTGCTCATATTTTCCAGTGCTTCTTCACCCATAAAGAACTAAGGGCGCGAAGCACACGCTCCGCGCCCTTGTTCAAAGGCGTATTATTCGTGTCCTTCTTTTAGCCTGCGGAGTTAGCTGACGGGCTCGGATTAAGAAGTTTCCTACGTGCTAGGCACGATGCGCCCCAGGTCTCACATTGGTGAGACGATTGGTTCCTCCGCGCTGCCCCTCTCGGTGCAACAACCTGTGAGCAGCTTCGGCAGACAAATTATCAACAATAGAAGATTACGCCTGCACACATAAAGAGTGCGTAAAGAGTTCATAAAAAGTTTGTAAAGATGCAGCGTAGAGTTTCATCGTCAGTGTCGTCGGTTTCTGTTCACAGTCGAAACATTTAGTGCGAGCCGGCGAACCACCAAAGCGAGTAGTAAACCTCCGAAAAGCAACGCGAGTGGGTTACCCTCCTCAGTGACAACTTGATGCAGAGCCGCCAAAAAAGCACAGATCGCGACGCCTGCGAACAGTCTGTAGTTCGCACAGGTCGAATCACAGCAGCAACAATCGCCACCACAAGCGCGACCGTGTTCGCTATTAGTGACAGCCAAAAGAGCGTCATAATTCCTCCCTTGTGAAACGTGCCGTCACCATTGCTATGGGCGAGCGATTGTCAGGCCCAGCAGAAAGAGTCCGATCATGATGAACAAAAGCGTCATCACCATCTCGCCGAGTGCCGACCAAATCGGATGTTGTTTATGAAAGTAAACTGAGCCGTCGCGTCTGTAACGAAGGGGCAGCTGCTTCCAGAGATGTTTCGGGACTAACGAAGGCTAACCGGTCCGACAGCCTTGTCTTGAGTCCTGGCACTGGTCCACCTTTCAGCAAAGCTATGCAACTTCAAGCGACGTTCTGTTCTACGAGCGTAATGATGAGAGGAAGCTGTGGGGAAAACTGTCATCTGTGACTGAATATCCAACCGGATAATCAAAGGAAGTCCGTCTGTGGAGAAATGGTTCAAGTCCGGACCGGCAGATTGCGCGTACAGGCTGAGACTTGGCTATTGGTTCCACTGAACGCGGTCTCGGTTTTGCCGGAGCCCTTAAGTTCATCTGTGGCCAGGAAATTTTACGGCAGCGCATAAGCTACAACTTCATCCGACAGCACACTACTCAGCGATCTCAGAAATCCGCCACCGCCTGAGGCAATTACTACAAACTGCTTTCCGGTATTCCTTCCTTGAAACGTCATCGGCGTCGCGTGACCATTTGCCTCGAGTTGCGCTTCCCATAGTTGCTTTCCCGTCTTCGCATCAAACGCACGAAAGCGACGATCGGTAGTGCCGGCAATAAAGACCAATCCACCCGCCGTGACTATTGAGCCGCCCAGGTTTTGAGTCCCCGTGTTATGAATACCTTTGGCTTCGAGTTCTTCAACAATACCAAGCGGAACTCTCCATGCAATTTCACCCTTCTGTAAATCCACCGCCGTCAACGTTCCCCAGGGAGGTTGCTGACACGGGCGACTATTCTGATCACGAAACCAGGCATACTCCTCAAATCTTCCGCGACGCACATAAGAAATTGGTGAGCCCGGAGGCTGCGGGTTCATCTGTCCAATAGCACCATCCTCATTCATGTTCACAAAGAGATAACCTGACGCCGGATCAAACGAGGCGCTGGACCAGTTTCCGCCGCCGTGGTATCCGGGAAACATCAACGTCGGTTCAAGTCCTGCGGGTGTATACATGCCTTTGTGCACTAGTTTGTCGAATAGTTCAGTGCAATACTTTTGCGAATCAGCAGAAACCTTACTGACTTCGTCACGTGTCATAGTTTGCCGAGCTATAGCAGGAGGTTTGACGGGAAATGGCTGTGTGGACCAAGTTTCTTCACCGGGAACATTGCTCTGGGGAACAGGCCGCTCCTCGATCGGGAACAAAGGCTTTCCAGTTACGCGGTTGAAAACAAAAACAAACCCCATCTTCGTAACGACGGCGACTGCTGGAACCGAACGACCTTCACGTCGAACTGTGATCAACGACGGTTGAGCTGGGAGGTCGTAGTCCCAGAGATCGTGATGCACCAACTGGAAGTACCATTTCAGTTTACCCGTTGCGGCATTGAGCGCGACCAACGAGTTGCCAAACAAGTTCTTCCCTTTTCGATCCCCACCATAGAAATCGTAAGCAGGTGAACCGACAGGCAAGTAGACGATTCCCCTATCTTCGTCCACGCTCATTGTTGACCAGACATTCGCCCCCATTCGATCTTTCCAGGCACCGGTGCTCCATGTGTCGCTACCAAACTCGCCCGGATGCGGTACGGTGTGGAATGTCCAAACTGATTTCCCTGTCCGAATACTAAAGGCACGGACATCACCACTTGGTCCTTTAGCTGGAAATTCGGGAAGTCCCCAACCAATGATGACAAGATCTTTGTACACAACCGGCGCCGAAGTCACGCGCGCTCCCCATGAAGGCTCCTGCTTGAATTTGTCAGCGCCACCGGCACGAAGATCGACAACGCCATCAACCCCAAACTGCGATACAGGTTTGCCTGTATCAGCATTGAGTTCGATCAATCGCCCATCCACTGTGCCGAATAGGATACGGCGCTCTGATGTTTTCTTGTCTTCCCAATAGGCTACGCCTCGATGTGAATTGAACTCGCGCTGAGACTTGTTCCCTTGTGGATCAAACTCCCAGAGTTCTCGGCCAGTCTCAGCGTTGAGTGCAATCACCCGGCTCGATGGTGTTGATAGATACATAACGCCATCGACCACGAGAGGAGTACACGAGAAGGAGGCCTGGAACGACGCGGTGGCCAGACCTAGATTCAATTCACCGGTGTGAAAGGTCCAGGCGCGCTTGAGAGATTTAACGTTTGAGGTATTGATTTGAGCGAGAGGAGAAAACCTGGAGCCACTCTCATCGCCGCCATAGTATCGCCATTCAGAGTTGGTCTGAGCTGATACCGGCACGACGAACAAAAGCACCACGAGGGCTAACCACGGATTTGACGGATTCTTCAAAACCGATTCATACGGATAAAACAAAATCCGTGCTTGTGATCTGTGTTTATCCGTGTTCACATGCCTCTCGATGACCGAACACCAAAACCGAACCTCCAGTAACAATACACCCATACTAATGATTATCGCTTTCCTCGGCATCTTTGTGTACGGATTACTTGCAGCACTCCCTGGCTCAGTGCTACCGACGCTGGAACGCAATCAGTTTCTCCCAAGCGACAGCGCCGTCGGCACGTTTCTTCTTATCAATGCTGTCGGTGCGGTCCTGGCGTACGCTGTAAGTGGGCCAATCATCGACCGAATCGGAACTAAAGTTGCGCTACTGGTTGGTTCAGTTTGTGTAATTGGTTCGATGATCGGATTCGCCTTGATAGTAACGAGAGTGCAAGCGACCTCCGCGCTGATTTTGATCTTCGGCTGTTCTCTCGTGCTGGGCTTTGGCGCCAACGCGATCGTTGCTTCGGGGCATGCTTTGGTTGCCGAAGTCGCCGCTACCTGGCGAAACTCAGTATTGAATCTTCTAGACATCTGCTTTGGTCTTGGTCTCGCCTGCCTCCCACTCGTAGTGCAAGCACTCCAAAGACAAGGTGGACTTGAACTGATCTTCTGGTCACTGGGTGCCTTGGCAGGAGTCCTCTTACTTCTAATTGTGACCTCACGCTTTCCAGCGCCGACCCAATCACATTCATCCGGAGCTGGTGAAGCGGTTTCACTATTTGCCAATCCATCGTTCCTGCTTCTTGGACTGGCACTGTTCATGTACGTCGGCGCTGAGGTGTCGGTCGGCAAATGGGTCGTCACTTTTATGGAGCGCGATGCGAACATACTTGCTAGCCAGGGTGTTAGTGCTCCGCACTTGGAAGCAATGAGCCGCATGTCTCCCGACGTTCTCAACAGATTCTTTGAGACTGATCCAATCGGAGTCGGGATTGCGGGCTATGCGTTACGTACGCTCTCACTATTTGCGATGGCGTTGTTAATAGGGCGGCTTGTATCGAGTCTTCTTCTCGGCGTTTTGCGTGTTAAGGGCGTCTTGTTGATGACAGCTGGTTCACTGCTCACAACGGTGTCGCTTTTAATTGCCTTTACTGCGAGTTCATCAGGAACGGTGCGACTAGGTCTCATCGCAGCAGGCTTTGGGATGGGGCCTATCTTTCCTACTTCGGTGGGCCTGGCCTCAGTAATGAACCCGAAGATTGCAGGCACTGCTATGAGCTGGGTGATGGGCGTCGGCTTCGCGGGACTGCTCGTTATTCCACCCGCGGTAGGTTATGTCTCTAGCGCAGTTGGTGGCTCTGTGGGGAATGTACGTACAGGATTGACTGCGGTAATCGTTGCGTCGGTGGTGATGCTATTGCTGCATGCGTTGTTGCTGCTCAGGGAACGTGGCAAGGCAGCAGAGTGAGCGGCATCCGCACTTACTCGTCTTCCTTTGCCGCCGCAAATTTCTCGTCTAAGACTGGCGATACTCATCAAGGGGCACTAACGAATCCCGGAAGGTCCAACTCGGTTGCAGCTGATGATTGAGAGAACCTGGGTCAAGAGGAGTGTGAATAACGATGCAGGCGAGCGAGTGGATAAGTTATACGCAATTCGCTCGAGTTCCACCTCTTGCTATTGTTTTGTAGGTGATCCCCTCGGGTATTCTGAGCAGATCTAGTGCCCGTCTAAGTAGGCTTGCATCTGGACGAACATCAGCACTGCCAACCAGATAAAGAATAGGCTGAGAAATAGCGTGTGTGCTTCTGCGCTAAACGCTTCCTCTTCAGCGACTGCGTGTGCGTGGAGCAAACCCGGTTGAAAAGTTTGATAGCAACTCGCACAGGATGCTGCATCAGTGAAGCAACGACGATGACAGCTCGGACATTGTGTAAGACTCATATTCCTCGTACCTCGGTCTCGGTCTTTCCGTGTGGGGCACTATAGAATTCACGATTTCAATAACGGAATTCAGGAGAATTCGACTACATGAAGAAGGGCTGACGCTCAACAATCCTTAAGGTTTCGCCCACAAAGCTCGCAAGGGCTTCCGGCTCGTCGTCATAAACATCGAAGACGGTTAGAAGTTTTGTGATCGTCATCAGTTGCTGGACGCTCTCCGTCATGTGCATTAGCTTAAGCGCTCCGCCTTTGTGGTCGAGAGTTACGTGGCTTGAAATAAGCTCGCCCAGCCCGACCGAGTCAATGTGCTTGACCCAGGCGAGATCCAACAGAATCTGAGTCTTTCCTTCTCCAGCAAGGCAGCGAATCGACTCGTGCAAGCCTATAGTGGCGCCGCGGATTCTTTCCCTACCCTTAAGATCGATGACAGTCACATCTTCGACTCGGCGCTCATTGATATAAAGGTTAATCATTTTGCGTTTCATTCAAAGCTTGGAAGACTTGCGGATAGGGGCGGCGTTGGCCACCCCTCCGCTGGGGGGCTCATCTATACTTACTGTTTACATCAACTTGGAAGCAGCTACCTGCTGCAACGTCGAACTGGCGAACTCAAAGTTCTTTACCGTCGGCGTTCCATCGATCACATTCGTTAGTGTCTTCAACACCCCCGCGTACGCCGTGTGGTCGTAGGCTTCCGCATCCGCTTTGGTGTCCCAGAAGCTGTTGGCGATCGCTTCGGAACGTTCGGGCGCGATAAAGATCGTTTCATCGCAGAATCCCTTCTGCTTGCGCAGGATCGGGAGAATCTCGGCTTCGGCAATGCGGTTGAGTTCTGTAGCTGAATTGGCCTTGAGCTTTAAAGTAACCTGTCGTCCAAACATCTCGTTCTCCTCTGTTGTTGAGCTATTGACTTCAGGTGATCTGGAAAATTCCAGAGGAGCTGAGAAGGGAGTAAGCGAACTCGATTCGGAAGCCACCTTATGCTAACCCTGACTATATGTCAAGGATAGGATATATTGCATATGTACATTATTTGTCGTATGTGGTAAATAGAACACGAGCGAAACACATCATGATTGAGATTCGCATAGATGGGTTACTGGAAAAACGCGGTCGATCTTTCTATTGGCTGGCTAAAGAGACAGGTATCAGCCACACCACATTGTGGAGGTTGAAGAAGGGTAAAGCATTAGGAATCAATTTTGAAACGTTGGAAAAGATGTGCAAGGCACTTAAGTGTCAACCCGGCGATGTGCTCTCTCATGCCAACAGGAAAAGGACTAGTACAAAGGCCAGGCCCAAAAAGACGCCGGCGAAGTAGCAGGTCACACCCCGGTTATGCAGTTACACAAAGTCTATGGGAAAGGCCAAGCACTCACGGTACCGTCGTTAAGGAGCCTGGAATACTCCACACGGAACATTCTCCATCGTCATTTCAATCAGACGGTCCACGACAGCATTAATTTCGCCCGTGTTCCGCCAGACTTGCCTCCTTCCAGGATTTTGAGAGACATGAGAACGCAGTTCGCGAGTATGAGGATCGACAATCTGAACTCTTCTTCAATGCCGATGTAAATTGCTAGATCATGCTTGAGGGAGCTTTCATCTCAGTAATCGTGCCTCGTTTGCGACCACTTTTTGAACATCGCCTGATGAAACCGCCGGGCGAAGGAGCGCTGAACGGATGGTGTTTCGCCGCTGTTTTTGACAGAACCGTTCATGGGTGTTCTGTCATCTGCCTGACCTTCTGAGAGCCATGGGTTTAGCTGTGCCCAGCGTATCGGATCAAACTCGGCCGGCCTCGGCAAATTGGTTTCGCCGTTCGCTTTTTGGATAAGATGGATGTCGCTCATAGAAGGTCCCTTATCATTGTTAGATTACGCACGTCAGGCCGTCTGTGCGCTCTCATACATACATAATATGCTGCTTCGCGGCTGTTTACTAAGTCACGACCGCGTAAAAGCTGATGAGTTGATCATGACTCAGGAATTAATTGCAGACATGTTGGGCGTGCGATCCAGACTTAGGTAAGGAGAGAGAATTTTGTGGACAATATTGGTAATACTGCTGATCGTGTGGTTATTGGGGTTCATCAGTCAGGTCGGTGGCGGCTTCATTCACATCCTACCAGTTGTAGCTGGGATCGTGTTGATCTACAACGTGGTAGCAAGCCGATGTGCGGTCTAGTGAATCATGTCGCTTGACCGCGCATCACAGATGCACTGATGTATAGCGAACACGAACACAATGCGAGCAATCAAGCTTATCAAGAACGCGGAACGTAAAATTCCGGAAACCCGATCGAGGATCAAATCCGTCGCCAGGCAAAGCAAATTACCCAAGGGGTTTCGGTCTTGGGTAATCGAGTTCAAACGAACCCGTCGTGGCGAATCTCTGGTCGCCTTCGATAGTTTGTTCAAGGATGCACTGTCACAGTCGGGACCCGTCCATAGAAACTGGAAGAAGTCGAGCAGGTTATCCATTAAGAAATCTCCGTTCCACGGCTTAGGTTGTTTTGCGACAGTCCGCCTTCTTAAAGGCAGCCGCATAGCCGAATACGTCGGCGAAAGAATTACTCGCAAGGAAGCAATGCGGAGGATGAGAAGATCCAGCGGTAAACGCATCAGTGAAGTGCGTGCCGACTGCTACATCGACGGAAGCGTAAACGGAAACCAGACGCAGTATATAAACCACTCCTGTGATCCTAATTCCGACGCTTGCGTGATGGGTGGATCTTTGATCATCTTCGCACTACGTGAGATAGCGCCCGGCGAAGAGATTACCGTCGACTATTTAAACTCTTTCGATCATGACCAATCAGTCTGTCAATGTCGCACGCCTTCATGTCGGCAAAGGATTATTCAGCAGGCTGCCTGAACAATCCGGGAATCGCCTCTAAGTCTTTCTCTGTGTACTTTAAAAACCTGTGACGGCGCTGAATAAAAGATGGATTCCTAAATCAGTTTTGTGCTTGCAAGCCGGGTACACTCAAGGCGACCTCATCTCGGACCTGGTTGCGGGTGTGACCGTGGGATTAGTTGCGCTCCCTCTGGCGATGGCGTTTGGAATCGCTTCTGGGGTTACGCCACAAGCGCAACTTTACACGGCCGTCGTTGCTGGCTTCTTGATATCCGCTTTAGGAGGTTCGCGGCTTCAAATCGGTGGGCCCACCGGTGCGTTCGTAGTGATCGTCGCCGGAATCATTGCTACGCGAGCCGATGAAAAGGAGAATTATTTTTTTCATTCAGGCCTGAATGGATCCGGCTTTGACGAAAAGTCCTTATCGAAGTTCTTCTCTGTGCAACCTCTGTGTCCTCTGTGCCTCTGTGGTTAATGAATTCCGACCAACCACACACCACAGAGACATCAGAGGACACGGCGACTGCACAGAGAAATCAGACTTTTCGTGCCAAGCTAATTGATCCACAACCTCTTTGTGAACGTCCTTGCTCAGCAGAATTGAGACTTGCGATCATGGTTTACGTGGCATCATCGAAAGGGCCAGGCCTGCGGCGAAGTCATCTTTCTCTCTTGGGAGCATCGAGCCAAATCTCATTGTGATATTCGAACTACGGGCTTCCACTACCGGAAACGACGAACGAGGACTGTCCAGATTCAATGCCTCACCAAGATGGCGGGAATCCATCACACGCTGTCCGTATCGAACAAAATCGTTCTGGCTCAGCTTGCGGCGATATTTGAGTAGGATCGTCTTGATTATGCAAGTGTGATCAAGGACGCCGTCAAAAACGGATCCCGCCTGCACAAACCCCGATATTAGAAACGATGGAACCCTAACGCCCAGATGCTCAGGTCCCCTGGGATGCAGTTTGGCAATCTTTTCACCCGCCGGTGCCAATTGTGTGCCCGGCGGTGGCACGTGATCGTAAAAGCCTCCATGCTCGTCGTAAGTAACAACAAAGAGAGTGTCGCGAAGCAACTCTGCCTTTCGCAGCTTGTTGTAAATCTTGCTAACAAAATCCTGTCCGCGGAAAATATTGGTGGGCGGCTGGTCGTCTTCGGCTATCGACACCGGAGGTAAACCGGTGAACGTAGGTTCAATAAACACCACCTCGGGAACTCGACCATTTCTAATATCGGCATCCAAGCCATCGCTGGGATCGCTTATCGATACTATGTTCGAATCATTCAGCCGAAAGCGCTCAAACATGCGGGCCGGAGAGTAGTTGCTTTCATACACCTTCCATGGAACGCCTATCGAATCGAGGCTCTCGAAGATCAGTTTACCGGGAAGAAAACCCATCCGGGGGTCGACAAAATCGATGTTGTCCAAATCCTTGTCCGTCCCTGTCAAATCGGGAATCGTACCTGTCAGTGTTACCCATCGATTTGGAAATGTAGGCCCGGGATGCGCCGCAAACCAGCGATTACAGATCATGAATTCATTCGCAAATGTGTGATAGGCCGGCAACGAATCTGAATCGTAAAAACACATCGCCGATTCCTGATTTTGCGGGCTAAACTGCACAAAACTTTGTGCAAAACCTGACATCGCCCCCTTGGCGATCTGTTTCATTACCTGCTTGTGATGGTGGTCGGGCCCACGACCTGGACCTGTAGTGCCGCGATCGTTGGGAACGCCTGATCTCGCAAAAATTTCAACGGCCCGCCTTCCCTTTACGCGAACTTCCTGTCCAGTATTCAATATCGCATGATTAACAGCGCCGGTTTGTCCATCCACCTCCGGGCGGCTGGCGTGCAAATAGCCAAGGTAGTGGTCGAATGATCTGTTTTCCATCATCACCACTACGATTCGTTGAATACGGTCAAGGCGAGTCAGGGATTGTGCGCTGCCGGTTTTGAATACATCGGGGGCGGGCAAGACGCCCACCGTGCTGGGAACCGGATCGGTGTTTGGCTCGACCACGAGCGGGCCGCCACCTTCCACAACACCTGCGCCTGCGGTAGAGCCGACCTTCACGGACTGATTACCGAGATTCTGCTGCGTACCAGGATTCGTTATCCCTCCCTGGCCTTTAACAGGCCGGTTGAGAGTACTTACTTCCAGCATGTCGCGGTTACGTTTGGCACTAACAAACGTGTCGAATCCGCGCGCCGTTCGCGCGAGGACCTCTCCCAGATACCTGGCGATCTCGCCAAGCACAGTCGAAGGGCCCCGACGAGAATTGATATTCGTATTGAAAAAGTCTTCGATTTTGTCCTCGAGTATCTTGTCGACCGAGATGATGCCGAGACTCTCCAACAATTCGATCAGAAAGCCGTTTAGACTGTCGGGGCAATAAACGAAGCATCGCTGTGCCGTAAAAGTCGGATGGAAGCTCAGAATTACATTAACTGAAAGGTCTGAACGATCCACAAGATCGAGGTCGAACGACGTAAGCTTTAGATCAATCTCGACATCAAGATCCTTGACTGTGGCCATCGTGGTTAGCAAAATATTTATGTTATCGGGTTTTGCAAAGCTCAATTGGTCTGCGCGCCAATTGTTGAGTTTCTGTTTTGCTTCTTCAAAGCCGGACCGTTTTGGCCCATTCGGGTTATTAGGATTTGTGAAGGCCGTTTCCAAATCTTTCAAGTCGCGGCGAAACCGGCGGTCGATCAAACCCAGAACTTCGCTCGTTGTACAAATCTTGCCATCGAAGCGAACAAGCTCGGCATCAAGATCCAACTTATCTGAAAACGTGAATTCATGTTCGCCAAGAACTTTTGTGTCTAATCCTGCAAACTTCTCCAACTCTCCTCCGAGAGATAGAAACAGCTTGTTACCCTTCGCACGACCACGAATGGCGAGTGCCTGGATTGCGAGGCGAAAAGCATTGTTCATGATTCGTATCGGTATTGCCGTGCCCGTTACAAAATTCCATGACCCGAAGCCGGAAACACCGAAGTTTACTCGAGATGGCTTTGCTGATTCTGAAGTCAGCTTAACGAGGTATCTGCTGGGAAAGTCAGTCAACGGTCCTGTGTCATGTGTAAACGTCGCGACGCCGCTACTATCACCTTCGGTATCACCGCCTTCGTATTCGAACTTCTCCAACCTTACTTTTTTTGAATCGATCAGTTGAAACAACTCGATCTTTGCGGCTTCTCTGTGAACAATATCCACAAAGTGTGGATCGGTAATCGGGCCGGGGGTTTGCTCGAGCGATTTGGGGTTCGCCCGGTTCAGGCTCTCGCAGCTAAAACTTATCTTTCCACCAAAGATATCCAATGGGACTTCACGAAATTCACTTCTTCCAAACAGGTCAACATCTATGGAACTGCCCTCCTCGAAATAAAAACGATTGCCTGCCCGCTTGGCTTTGTTGTTTATAAATGGCATGTGATCTCCTCGGGAACGAATGCAGCAAGTGGTTGGAACACGGAGGTTCTAGGTAACGTAGGTCTCGCGAAATGCACCTGTTACCTGTTATGCGAAAAGCTTCGAATTCGTTCCAACGGAACTTTGATCGGTGAGAAAACTTCGCCAGGAGAAGGCGAAGAACTTTTGAGGCGTGCTCAATTACTTCCCAGTCTCCTCCCCTGTGGTAATTCTTTTCGACACCCACCTGACGATCAAAGCCAGAGCGCAACCTGCCATCATCCCCACGTTGGAAGTCACGAAATCTCCCCAGACGTAATACTTCAAAAACAGCGTTTGGCCCAGCACCAGGATCGATGCAATCAAAACGATTTTGGACCTCGAACTCACCAACATATAACTGAGCAGCAGCGTATGACCCGATATATGCAGAACCTCTCTTCCCAGTACTCTCCCGACAGCTAATCCAAAGACCAGGAAATCAACTCCATGTTGGAAGAAGTTAGCCTTCCGAACATGTTGTACGCGCTCGATCATGAATGCGAAACAGGGAACCATCAACGGCACGAAGTACTGGAATGTGCCCCCCGGATCGAGAACGTTTGCTCTGACCTGTTCAGACGTAAGCAGGTAAAGTCCGACGAGTGCAGCCCCGGTCAGTGAGCAGAGAAGTACTAAGTGCGGTTGAAATATTGCCAGTTGTGGCGCGTTACGAGAGTGATCCATCCGAACTATGAAACGCGCATTCACTTAAGCCCAGCCTGAACGCGACGACGTCTTTATCCAGATATAACTTCTATATTGAGTTTGTTTATCCTTCTAATTGGTCTGAGTGCGAGCGTATAATCGTCGACACTCAGAATCAACTGGAGGCTCACATGAGAAAGTCGTGCCTCATATTCATTTTCGCATTCTGCTCGTTGGCGTTTGTGCTACCCGCTGCTCATGCACAAACGTTTTATGAACTGGAGGGCGTAGTGGAGGGACCCGATGCAACACCACTGAATGGAGTTGCCGTCTTCCTCGAAGACCTCACACGAGCTCGCGTCGGACAAGCGATCACCAGCTCCGATGGCCGTTATCGATTTAACCGAATTGTGGCCGGCACATACTACATTGTCGCCAGACCAAATAATTCAGAATTTCGACCAGCCGTACGCCGGGTTGAGCTTATCGAAACAACCCGCGTGGGAACATCAAGCTCAAGTGAGCGGGTTGATATTACTCTCGAATCGCTGCCGCGTCGCAGCGATTCAGGATCCGGAACCGTATATGTACAGGATGTGCCCGCCGCAGCGCAGGAAAAATTTGAGCGCGCTTTAGACCGACTCGCAAGAAGGAATACGACTCAGGGGATTCAAGACCTAAACGACGCATTGGCCGTTTTTCCTAATTACTTCATGGCCACCCAACAACTGGGTCTCGTCTATGTTGAACTTGAAGATTATCAAAAGGCAATTCCGCCGCTTGTCAAAGCAATTGAGATCAATGCAAAAGCCGGCTCGTCATATTTGGCCCTTGGTATTGCCTCACTTAATCTTGGTCGCCCGGACCTTGCTTTGGACGCACTGCAAAGGGCCCGTCCATTTGAGGAAAAGTCGTTCCGCGTCCACTTCTATCTGGGTCGAACGCTGCTCGAGTTGAAGCGGCTTGATGAGGCGGAAACAGCGCTCAAACTCTCCTACGAGCTTGGCGGAGCTCATAAGGCCGCCTCGGCACATCTATATCTGGCGTCGATCTACAGCAAACGTGGTCAGCATCGCCAGGCAATCGACCAACTCGAAGGCTACCTGAGAGACGCACCTAAAGCCCCGAATGCTGCTCAGGTCAAAGACGCAATAACAAAGCTGAAATCAAAGCTTTAAGGGTCCCGGCCCGCTGATAAAATGGATCGATCTACAAAAAAATGGAGGCTCGGCCGGTAGTATCGAGTCCCGATTCTTACCGTCATCTTCAATTCTCTAAGTACTTTTGCGGTTAGTCCTCACTCACTTCGCCGGGAATCTGACTTGCTTCAAATGTCAGGGCCAAACCCCGACGTCTGTTTAAACCTAAATCTTGAAAGGACTCACATCATGCGAACGCCTGTCAGGTGCTTTTCGATCCTCTTGGCAATGCTGATTTCGACGGTGGCGGTGTTTTCCCAGACCCCCACCGGCTCGATAAAGGGTCGTGTGCTGGATCCCAATGGCGCGGCTGTCGCCAATGCGACCGTCACCATCAAAGAAAACGCGACCAACCGTGAGATTACCTCGCAGACAAATAACGAGGGATTCTATGAAGCGCGTAGTTTGCCGATCGGTGCTTATACGGTCACCGTATCGCAGAGCGGCTTCGCCACATCCACCGTCCAAAACGTAGTCGTACAAACTGGCCAAACAGCCACAACTGATGTAAGCCTCTCAGTTGGCACGGTAGGCACGAACACCGTGACGGTTCAAGGAACTGAGGCTTCGTTAATAGTCGACACGACGCGACAGACAGTCGACGGTGTCGTTACTGCTGAAAAGATCCAGCAACTGCCATTGAACGGCCGTAATTTTCTCGACCTAGCCGCGTTGCAACCCAGCGTCCGCGTACAGGATGGCGGCAACATCGACCCGACTAAAGTAAATGCTTATCGCGCCGTCAGCGTTAATGGCAGTTCGGGAACCGGTACCCGAATTCAGATCGATGGCATCGATGTTACCGACGAAACGGTGGGCACAACCACAGCGAATATCTCGACAGACGCCGTGCAGGAGTTTCAACTTTCACGCTCATCTTTCGACCTGTCGACTTCGCTGACCACCACCGGCGCGGTGAACATCAATACCCGTACAGGCAGCAATGAGTTTCATGGCAGTGGTTTCTACTTTTGGCGCAATCAGAAAATCGGTGCGCGCCGTTTTGACCAGATTGAAAAAGAAGAGTCGAGTCGCACCCAACAGGGCTTCCGCTTTGGTGGGCCATTAATCAAAGACAAGCTATTCTTCTTTACTAACGGCGAACACTCGAGCGAGTTGGCGCAGAACGTAGTGCAGATTAACCCCCCGTTTACTCAGTTCAGTGCGGCTTCGTCTCTTCCGATTCGGGCCCGTTATTGGGCGGGTAGACTTGACTGGACGGTGACCGACAAGGTTCGCATGTTCTACTCGCACCGTTACAACGACGACAGCTCGACCGGCGGATCAGTAATCTCACCTTTTCAGAACATCGACTGGACCAACGTTCACGTTATCGGAGCGGACATCATCGGCGGACGTCTTACGCACACCTTCCGATTCGGTTACGTGAACTTCAACAACCGGATCGAAAGCAAGCAACTGGAAGTGCCGTTCTTGACGACACCACAGGGCTTTGCTTATCAACTGAACATCAACGATCTCTCCATTGGTCCCAATAGTCTGGCGCCGCAACAAACGTATCAGGACAATAAGCAGTTTAAGTACGACGGCAGCTACATCCGCGGGAACCACACCTTGCGATTCGGAGGAGAGGTTAACCGGATTATCCTCGGAGGCTTTGCAAATTTCGCAGGCCCCTTAACCGTTCAGGGTGACTTTCCTGCAACGCCAGCCGGCTCCGCGAACGATCCGCTGAACTATCCGGTGCTGTTCTTTACGACGGGGCCGAATTCCGGTTTCTTCACGGCCAAACCCGCACACGGACTTCCCTTTGGAGGTCATTTCAATACGCGGACTGCATGGTACGTGGGAGACTCATGGCGTTTTCGTTCGAACCTAACTTTTAACTTCGGTGTGCGTCACAACCGCGAAAGTAACATGTTCGCAAAGGGAGCGCCGTCGTTGCCCGAACTTGAACGCTTTGGTGCGGGCAGAGGTAAAGTCGCGGAGTTTCCGTGGCACGCGTTCAGCCCACAGGCTGGTTTTGCATGGGATCCAACTGGCGAAGGCAAGACCAGCATACGAGGCGGATTTTATCTCGCTTACGAGATGAATATCTTCAACAACGCTCTGTTTGACGAATTCGCGCGCATTGCTACCGGTATCGGTCCAACCGTTTTTGATGAAACGCACATTGTGGATCCGCAAGGTCACCCGATCGTCGTTCCCATCAACTCAGTTCCCTGCCCTGGCGCAGCCGATGGCGATTACACCTGCCTGGAAGGCGTGCCAATCAAGACTGCACTCGCTGATATCGGACGTATTCACGCAGCGGTACAATCCGCATTCTCATCGTTCTTCCCGAACTACAATCCGACTACAGGTATTTCGGAATTTGCTAATTCGGGCGGCAACACGTTTGGCGGACAGTTTCCGGGCGACTACCGCATTCCGTACTCGATGCAATTCAACTTCGGCGTTCAACGCGAACTCGCCAAGAACACGGTGCTCTCAGTTGATTACGTACGAATACGAGGTGTCGGTCTTCCTTACATGCTGGTTGACAATGAACGTCGTCGCGACGCTGCGTTCTTCAACGAAGCGGCGGCCCGCGCCAGCATCGGAGCCCGCATCGGTGTCGCGCCAGCTAATGTCAGTCCGACGACTATTGGAAATTTCATAGCTAACAGGACTGCAAATGGCCTGAGTACCAATATTGGCACCTTCAGCCTTGCGAATGACACCATTTGGCCCGGCGTTTCGAATTTGACTCGCGCGCGACTGATTCAAGGTGGTTATTCGCTTTACAACGGAATTCAGGTGCAGTTAAACGGTAGGTTCTCGAAAGAGGGAATGTCGCGGTTTAGCCTTGGCGACCACCAAATCCTGGACGGCATCGACTATACGATTTCCTATGCGCTGTCCAGAGCCGAAGCCACAAGCGGTTCCGGTCGTCAAGAGTTCATCACGAACACGACCAACAATAATAACCGCTACAACAACGACTTTGGTCCAACCGGAAATGACCGGACGCATCTGTTCGGCGCCGGTTTGATTATCGGAACGCTCGGCGGGTTTAATTTGAATCCAACGATACGGTTTAGTTCCGCGCCACCGGTGACGCTGACTGTGCCGTTTACTGATACCTTCGCAGGCGCTAACAACATTTTCACCACGGATATCAACGGCGATGGTGGTACCGGTACATCGGCACGTGGTGATGTACTGCCGGGAACGAATATCGGTGACCTCGGGAGTCAGGTCGGCAGTTGGCAGGAATTGAACAGAATCATTACTCAGTTCAACACCAGCTATGCCGGAACCTTGACTCCTCATGCTCAACGGCTGTTACGAGCTGGAATATTCAGCGAGGCTCAGCTCAAGAGTTTGGGTGCTTTCATCAAGCCGATAACGCTGGTTCCGGAGAATAATCCCTGGCCGTTCCAGGGTCGTTTTGTGACAGATCTTCGCGTCACGCGACCGATAACGATTAAGGAACGCTTCAGGATTGAACCATACCTCGAGGTTTTCAACCTTTTCAATAACACCCCGAAAGGTACTTATGGTGGGTTGAATCATCGCGTGTTTGGAAATCTGAACTTCCCGTATTCACCCGCTGACATTGGTGATCTCAATTCGCAAGTGCGCACTCTGCTTCAGAATCCACGACAATTCCAATTTGGTATTCGTGGAATTTTCTGATTCCTAACTTGAATTGTTCAGACCTTGAGGCGAGCGTAAGACACTCGCCTCTTTTTTTGCTTATCTATTGAAGCACCTTCGACCCTTCGATCGGCTTTGCACGAAAGTCTGATTTCTCTGTGTTCTCTGTGTCTCTGTGGTTGTTTTTTCAAAAGATTCTTAACCACAGAGGCACAGAGGACACAGAGATTGCACAGAGAAGAAGTCCGATAAGGACTTTTCGTGCAAAGCCTCTTAAATGTATGTAAAGCGCGAGGGCTCTGTGCACAGAGAAGAGTTTTGAATTAGAGAATAAACGCGTTCATAGTGAATCTAGACATTGCATTTGACTAGTGCTAGGATAGCCGCGCAACGAGAGTTCACTCCTCGCAAAAGAAACTGTCGATGATTCGACAGTGGCATCCACTGTCTCGCTGCTGACCGAAAGCGGTCCTTCAACAACAATTAGTGTGCAAGTATGTCATTTAGGTATTGAAATGCTTCTTCGGCTGGTCGCGTCCTGATCCGATCAGAAATAATCCTCGTCTATTATTTCGTCTGATTCGTCGGTTTTGCGACTAGCGAAAGTTGTCGGTCTGGATTCCTCAACTCAACCTCGATAGCACGGGATTCACACCGGTAACCCGACCATAAGTGCCTCTGTCGATTAAGTGACATCCTTCAACTCGCAGCCAAAGAGGAAGTGAGTTATGAACTTCTCATCTGTACTCGAAGATGCGGCTCAACGCTATCCGAACCATACTGTCATCAAATCCGAAGAGCGAGAGCTGACCTACCGACAGCTCAACGACGACGCTAACCGATTTGCCAGAGCGCTGGACCAGAAGTTCGATATCCAGCCGGGAGAAAGAGTTGCTGGAGTTCTTTCCAACTGTGCAGAGACGGTGCTCGCCTATTTCGCGTGTGCCAAGCTCGGAGCCGTCTACGTACCTTGCAATCCAATCTATAAGGCCAGCGAACTAAAAGACATTATTGGCCCGTGCGAACCCCGCGTCATCCTCTCTGCTCCTGATACGGCCGCAATGGTACGGGAGTTACGAGATAAGCTTGATCCCACTCCTCGAATCATCAATATTTCGGAGCCGAGCGAAAACGAGTTATCGATCGAGCAGGTGCTCGAAGGCATGCCGGCTACGAATCTCGACCGCAGTTTTCCGGGGGATCATCCAGCAGCGATCTTTTGTACATCCGGTACGACGTCGCAATCGAAGGGCGCCATCTGGACTCACGATGCCGTTGTCGGTTCACAGCGAGTCGTGGAGGCGATGGACCACCACCTACAACCTGACGACGTGATGCTACCCTACATTCCTTTTTTCCATGCCTGGGGCCTGGTCGTTTTTCTGCGCGTCATATTAGGAGGCGCGTCGCTCGTGCCGGTGAGGCTAAATACGCCTTTCAGGAAATTAATGCAGACGATCGCCGAAATGGGTGTGACCTATCTCATCGCGCCGTCGCAGATGTTTCACATCATTGTCAACAAATACAAGAATGAAGCTGACGGAAATCCCTTGCGCAGCCTGCGGGCGGCACAAGCCGGCGCAAGCGCGCTCGACCCAAATGTTTGGCGCGCCTTTGAAGAGAGATTCCAGGTTCCGCTGATGGAAGTCTACGGCATGACCGAATGTGGCTACATCTGTTCCAATAAGTTCAAAGGGCCAAGAATCCCACATTCGGTTGGGTCGCCGGCTCCGTTCACGGAAGTCAAGATCGTAGATGATGATCTGAAGGAAGTTTCACTGGGAAATAGCGGCCAGATCATCATGCAAGGTCCAAGCGTGGTGAAGGGCTTTTTCGGACTTGTCGACAATCTCCCTTTCACACCTGACGGCTGGCTGATGACAGGCGACGTCGGGAAGATGGATGAATTCGGGAACGTTTATATCCTGGATCGAGCCAAGGACATAGTTAATGTTCACGGCGAGAAGGTTTATTGCATCGAGATCGAGCAAGTCTTGAAAACCCATCCAAAAGTCGCTGACGCTTCGGTCGTTAGCTTCAACTCGGGAAAGAACGAAGTTCCCGTTGCCTGCCTTATCGGTCACGATAAGGAGAACGCCGCTTCCACCGAAGATATTTTGGATCACTGTCGTAGCAGGCTTGCTGCTTTCAAGGTGCCGCGACAGTTCTTCTTCATGGACGAGTTCCCGAGAAACAGCCTCGGCAAGGTAGTGAAGAAACAACTTCGCGAGATTGTCGAACAATCGCGTAAAGGTAAGGCGTTAAGCGCCTCGTAATTTGAAGACAAGTGGCGGTTTGAGATTTTCACAGAGAGGCTGGGCGGCTGCGGATTCCGGCGCCAGCAATTCTGTTCTTCCAACGGTGCAGTAATTGGCCGTGTCCTGTTTGCACGGAGAATGACCCGTCGTGCCAAACCTGAACAACGGTCAGGAGGAAAGGTATGCGTTACTTTGTTACCATTCTCACGCTCATTTTTTGCATTCTCTCGTTTCACTCCACCAACTACGGACAGGTCGGCAGTAACTTAAGCGGAACCATTACGGACTCCGGTGGGAGCGTGCTGCCGAACATTCGAATTTTGCTCCGCAATGTGAATACGAACACGCAACGCAATAGCGCGACGGACGACAAAGGCTTTTATAGCATCACCGAAGTGCCCCCAGGCAGCTACGAATTAACGCTACAGTGCAACTGCACTGGATTCAGCGACGTGATGACGAGAGTTCAGTTGACAGTCGGGCAGAGCAGCGTGCTGGACGTGGCGATGCCGGTCGCGGCGATTAAAGCCGAAGTGCGCGTACTGAATGATCCGCCGCTCGTTGACTCGACCAAGGCGGAGGTAAGTCAGGTCGTCTCTGAGAAGCAGATAAAGGATCTGCCCGTGAGCGGACGAAATTTCATCGACTTCGTACTCCTCTCGCCGATGGTTGCGCGCGGCCGTTCCAATCGTAACGGCGGCGCGATGCTGGAACCCGACGTGGGCGCAGGCGCCACTGCCGTCACGCGTCTGTCGTTCGGCGGTCAACAGGAGTATTTCAACTATGTCGCAGTTGATGGCCTCGACAACAACCAGGTCGTGACGCGTCTTCAGCGTGCCACTCCTTCACTCGAGGCGGTGCAGGAGTTTCGCATCGTTAATGGCAGCTACACGACCGATTACGGCAGAGCTCTGGGCGGCATTATCAACGTCGTCACCAAATCGGGCAGCAACAGCTTTCACGGATCGCTCTATAACTTTTTCCGTAACGATGCGCTCGATGCCCACAACCCACTTGCGAATGAAGATTTCGACGTCTTACGTCAGGACCAATTCGGCGGTACCGTCAGTGGACCAATCCGCAAAGATCGGACCTTTTTCTTCTTTAACTATGAAGGACAGCGCAGGGCCGAGTCTCCCACCTACCCGCAGTTTGTGCTTACCAACATTAACGCGATTAACGCCATCAAGAGATCGTTTGGCTTGAGCACTGAAAATCTTTCGGTACTTAAGACCAATGACTACAGCCAAATCTTTAGCCGCGTCGACCATCAGTTCAATGCGAATCACAATGCAACTTTGAGATATGGACTGCTGGCAGCAGACAACAAGCGAGCGAACGGCGATTTCGGGCGCAACGCTACGCTTCCCTCCGCAGACCGCGACAACATCGTGGACGACCAGGCACTCAGTGGAAGTTTGACTTCAACATTCAGTACCAGGCTGGTCAACGAGTTGAGGGCGCAATGGGCACGGCGCACTTACGAATTCAAAGCTGTGAGTGTCGAGCCATCGTTGGAGATTCCCAACCTGCTGATCATGGGTCGAACCTTTTCGCCCTTTGATTTTTACCGCGAGGACCGCTTTGAGTTAGGCGATAACCTGAGTCATTTGGTTTCGTCCCACAGCTTGAAATACGGCGCAGACTTCAACTATGTCAAAGATGACATTTTGTTCCCGGCCTTCGCCTCCGGAAGAGCAATCTTTGCCGGACTACCTGGGTTTTTAGGACTACCACCATTTTCCGGACCAACACTTGTTGCCTTCCAATGGCTAACAGTCCCCGCACAACGTCCTCCAGTTGAGCCCAACGTAGCCTATCCGGCTGATTGGGATGATGAGGTGAGACTCAATCTCGGCCATCAGTATTGGGGATTCTATGGACAGGACCAGTGGCGCGCGACGCCACGATTCAATCTCACTTTTGGCGTGAGATACGATTTCGAGATTATTTCGGAGAGGTTTTTCGTGCGCGACCTGAACAATATTCAGCCGCGCGTGGGATTTACGTTTAGCCTGGATAAGTCAAACCGCATACTGCTACGCGGCGGTGGTGGCCTGTTCTACGACAAGTACAGCATGGTCCAGGCTACCTCCAATAAGATTGTCGGGGGCCGAGGCAATATCGCGGGCCTACCGGATGATCTCCAGGGCGCCGCTTTTCTCTTCTCACTGAGTGGACCGCCGCTCGCGACGCCTGCATTCCTAAATCTCGTGCGCAACGGCGTCTATCCGGCCCCGGTAAATCCGGTCAAGCAGATCGCCGCGGCCAGAACTGATCGCGACCAGGTCAGGATTCCTTACAGCACGCAGGGCTCTTTACAACTGGAGCTAAATGTCAGCCGCGATACTGTGTTGAGCATTGGCTACCTCGCAGTGAAAGGCAATCGCATGCCAAGGCTGGTAGGAAATCTCAACGCGCTTCCAACCGGCGCCATCGCCGCGAATGGAACGCCGTTGCTGGCAGCCCGGCGTGACAGCAGCATCTACGATCTCTTTTTTCCGACGACAGGTTCCGTCAGTTCGATCTATCACAGTGGCTTTACCACTCTGACCAAACGTTTCACTAATCACTATGGCCTGGACGTCAGCTATACGTTCTCCAAGACCATTGATGACGGCCAGGGTTTCGGCTTTGGAGACTCGGCGCAAGATCCTTATAACCTCCGCGCTGAGCGCTCACTCTCAGGCCAGCATGTCGCGCATCGTTTCGTGAGCAGCATGCTAATCGACAGTCCATTTCACAACGCACTGCGTGATTTCAAACTGGGACTGTCGTTCACGGCGGAAAGCCCGCGTTATTACACTATCTTCGTCGGAAGTGATGTGAACGCCGACAGCAATCCGGTTAATGACCGCCCGGCTAATAACGGCGCGCCGCTCAGTCGCAACAGCTTCAGAGGTGATCGCTTCGTGAGTCTGGATATGCGATTGTCACGCATCTTCAGGATTGGCGAACGATTTACGATTGAGCCGATCGCAGAGGTGTTCAATCTCCTGAACACTTTCAACGCCAAAGACTTCAACACGGTCTATGGCAGACCTGATCTTAATCTCCCCTCAACGGGCATTGTTGGTTTCGGAACTCCGCGACAGATTTACAACACCAGACAGGTGCAATTCGGTTTGAAATTGAAGTTCTAGCCGAAACCGCGGATGGTTCTGTTCACAACGCTTATGGCCCATACCGATTTGTGATGACGACCGGCGTTGCCTCAAAAGTAGGAATCGCAGTTGGATACAGTCAGTACAGGACCTGGTCAGTGATCAGCATGCGAACCTCTATCGTTTGACCAGGTCCCTGTACTGACTGTGTCCAAGAATGATTCGGACTTTTGAGGCAAAGCTATGACGACCCGATAAGTGTCGGCGGCAACCTCCCCAGCTAATAAGGAAAGACCTCTGCTTTCCGCCCAGTTAATAACTATTGTCGTTTGAGAACACAGGTCTCGCTTATGAGAAATACACAAAAGAAACTGGCGGAAGATTATTCTCAGGACGGACGCTCGAATCTCTGGCGCATCGACGCCGGCGCAATCGCCCCTGCAGTTAGCATCTCGCAGCCGCGTAGCGTTTGGAGAAGCGTCAGTAGTTATCAATGGCTGGTCCTGGTGGTCGCGTGGCTCGGTTGGGTCTTCGACACAATGGACGGCACACTCTTTTCACTCGTGCTGAAACCTTGCATGACCGAGTTGATGGGCCCAGGTGCGACGCAGGCGACCATCAACTTCTATAGCGGGATCGTTTTCTCAGCGATGCTGCTCGGATGGGCACTCGGCGGGTTAGGATTCGGAATCTTCGCAGACTACATGGGCCGGAGCAAAACACTCGCCGTGACGATTCTGATCTACTCAGTGTTCACCGGAGTCTCAGCCCTGGCCCTGACCTGGTGGCACTTGGCGGCTTTTCGGTTTTTGACGGGACTTGGACTGGGTGGTGAATGGGCTGCGGGTGCAGCGCTCATCGCTGAAATCTGGCCCACACAATTACGCGCCAGGGCCGGCGCTCTTCTTCAGTCAGCAGGCGTCGTCGGTTATTTTCTCGCCGCCGTCATCAACCTCTATGTCGGCATCTATTCGTGGCGTTACGTCTACCTTGTCGGCATCGTCCCCGCGCTGCTCGTGTTCGTCGTCCGTAGAGTTGTCAGGGAACCTGATTCCTGGACCGACGTCAATAATCGCCGGCGACTCGCGCGCCTCGAACGAACCCGGCCCGGTTCCACGCAAAGCAACGAGGCTGCGGAGCTTAGCAAATTCACACTGAAGCAGATGTTTAGCCCACAACTGCGTCGCGATAGTCTGATCGGTGCAATACTCTCCTTCGTCGTTTTGTTTGTCCTCTGGGGAGCAACACTCTGGATACCTTCCGCGATCAGGGAGTTCGCCGCGGCGGCAAGCTCAGGTCTCAGCGGAGCGGCGATGGAACAGTATCTGACGCGCTACGCAAGTTATGGAACCATCTTGCTCAACTGCGGCGCTTTTATCGGATGCCTGATCTTTGGTCCATTGTCGGACCGCATCGGACGTCGCCCCACGTTTCTAATCTATTTCGTGGGCGGGCTCATTTCCCTGCCCGCGGCTTTAATGTTCACAAGTGGACTTACGCAGGTTTTTGCTCTGCTGCCGCTCGTAGGCTTTTTCACGCTTGGTGTCACAAGCGGTTTCCCGATTTACTTGCCTGAGCTCTTTCCGACTTACATGCGAACGACAGGAGTTGGCTTCTGCTATAACCTCGGTAGAGTCGTAACGGCGGGCACAGTTATCTTCGCTGGCTACCTGGTCGGAGTGCTCGGCTCTACTGCAAAGGCGGCCAGCGCAGTTAGTCTGATTTTCATAGTCGGAATTGTTACCTTGATATTTGCGAGAGAGACACGCGGGCAGCGACTCATGTGATTCAGAAGGCGCGTAAGGCGTCCACTACCTTCACCTTAGCCGCTGCCAATGCAGGCAAGACTCCACCCAGAACACCAATCACTATCGCAATCAGCAGGCCCTCCACCAGCGTCGTGAAGGCTACGTGTGGGCTGAAGCTGACGACGCGACCGCCGACGGACAGTGTCATTGAGAAGGCGCCGGCGAGCAAAGCTATCAACGCACCCAGCACGCCGCCGGAGATCGTCACAATGAGTAGCTCGAGGAGAAACGAAAACAGCACGCTCGACTTCGAGAAACCCATCGCGAAGAGCATCCCGATCTCCCGCGTTCTGGCGGAGACCGCTGTATACATCAGGTTCATGCCACCAAGCCCGCCGCTGATCGCCATGAAGATCGCAAGCAGAACTCCGAGCAGACTCAGCTGCGATAAGAGTGACTCCGCTTCTGCACGGATAAGATAAGCCTGCTCTGACAGCGCTCTGACAGCGATGCGCTTATCGTCGGTCAAGCGTCGCGCAACCTGAGTGACCGCCGAACGATCTCGTAGCTTCATCACGAGATAAGAAATTTGTTCGCGGCGAGCATCGAGCATTAGGTCTCTGCGATCGGCCCAGATCTCCGAACCGAATACGGTGCCGGGCGCTTCAAAGATCCCGCCTATGGTCCATGTGCTCTGGCCAAATTGTATGCGGTCGCCAAGTTGTAGATTTCCGAGCGACGCGGCCACACCATTTCCAATCATGATGCGATTGCCTTGCTGTGGGCCTGCACCAGAAATCACTCGGACGCGCTGGTGCACTTTTAGAGCGATCGGGTCTACGCCACGCACGACCACAAATTGGTTTCCTTGTGAACTTCGTGAAGGGAGACTGATGTTGATATCCATCTCCTGTGAGATTAGCTGCTCGCCGGTCTCATCCGTTGCAACTTCAGGCAATGTCCTAACCTGTTGGAGCACGTCCGGAGCCAGGGCGCTCATGACTGTATCAGACGCTCCTTTGCGCAACACAATAACGTTGTCAGGCTCACCGCTGGTCTGATAAATCCGATCGAGGCCGTCAACCACAGCCATGATGCTGACGAAGATAACCACCACCAGAGCGACGCCCGCGATAACCATCAGCGTGGAAACTTTGCGGACGGCCAAATTGCGCAGGTTGTATTTGATTGGGATTGCCATTTCAGAACTACCCGACTACCCGACGCGACGCAAAGCATCGGCCAGCACCATTCGAACAGAACCGAGTGCGGGCACCAGACCGCTCAGCACACCCACCACTGCGCAAATCAGCAATGCTTCGATCAGCGTTTGCCAGGGCATGTTGAAATACGACTGCGGCCCCAGCGGTAAATTGAGGCCGACGTAATAAAGGACCACATACGCGGTGACACTGCCTATGATGCCACCGATCAAGACGGTCACTAACGATTCGCCCAGGACCAGAATGAGAATCCGACGCGGCGTGTATCCAATCGTCTGCAACACCGCTAACTCACGCCTGCGTCCGCGCACTGACATCGCAATACTGTTGGCGGCGAGCAAGAGAGATGAGACTAAGATAATTGCTGCGATGACTATAATCAGGATTTGAAGATTGTCTATTTGGCCAATAAGCGCGAGTAGCACGGTCTTGACGGTTTCAGTCTTGATTTTGATGGCGTCTCTTTGGAAGGTTTGGTCTATGGTCTGAATCATTTCGGCAGGGGTGTGGCCCGAACCGACCCTGAGTAGAATGAAGTTAATGTTTCCTTTATCCGGGTTCAGTTCTTCGAAATAATCGCGGTGAATAACGAAGTTATCCGCCAAACCGCCGTAAGGAATTACCCCAGTGATTTTGATAGGGATATCTATTGGAACGGAGGCGCCGCGCAAAGTGACCAGGTCGCCCACTTTCCAGCCAAAGGTCTCCATCTTTTCTTTGCCCATCAAGGCTCCGGTGCGTTCACGCATGAAGTCTTGATACGCCGTTTCGGGAATCTCCTTGAATTCGGGAAATATTTCTCGGACTGTGACCGGGTCTGCAGCCAGTCCGAAGAGATTTGGTTTGCCGACGTCGATGTAGGAAGTGAGAAAGTTCAGCGGGCAAACGGTTTGCACTCCCGGCACCTGCTTAACTCGCTCTACATAGGTAACCGGAATCGTTCCCTCCACCCAGGAATAAAAGTTTCGCACGCCGAGCACACTCGAATTTTCTGCGTCCTTCAGCAGGTTGTTCATCACGGTGATGATCGTGAGCAGCCCACAGAAGAGAAAGATCGAGATAGCGACGCCAACCACAGTGAGTGCGGTCCGTTTACGATTGCGGAGCAAATTTTTGCGGATTAGCAGATACTCCATGATCGCTTTTAATCGCTGGCCTGGCTCAACTGCGCTGCGGGCGTTTGCTGCTCGACAGCCGGCAGCAAGCTCCCTTTCTCCAGGTGGTAAATAAGATGTGCGCGTTCAGCCGCGACGGGATCGTGCGTGACAAGCAGGATCGTCTTGCCAAACTTTTCGCTGAGCAGACCGAAGATCTTGAGCACCTCTTTGGCGGCATTGGCATCAAGCTCGCCGGTAGGCTCGTCGGCCAGCAATATCTTCGGATCTGCGACCATTGCACGTGCGATGGCCACACGCTGTTCCTCGCCTCCGGAAAGCTGGCCGGGCAAATGATCCTGGCGGTCTGTCAGTCCTACCAACTTCAAAACTGTCAGTGCCCTATCCTTCCGCTTGGCTCGCGACAGGTTGTGCAGAAAAAGAGCGATCTCGACGTTCTCGTAAGCCGTCAGCACGGGAATCAGATTCGCAGACTGAAAAACGTAACCGACATTGCGGCTACGCCACGCTGCGGCTTCAGACCTTTTGAGCGATGGAATACTGAGGCCTCCGACGAGGACGTCGCCGGTCGTGGGAGTGTCGATGCCGGAGATTATATTGAGCAGAGTGGATTTGCCCGAGCCGGATGGACCCATCAGCGCGACGAACTCACCCTCCGGAATCGAAAGCGAAACTTCTTTTAAAGGAGTGACCTTGGTGCCTCCGCGATCATAGACTTTCGTGAGGTTCCTGATCTCGATTAGTGTATTTGCCATTCCTCTCCCTTCACCAGCTTTGCACTAGAAGTTCCGGATTTCTCTGTGCATCTCTGTGTTCTCTGTGCCTCTGTGGTTGGTGAATTCCGAGCAAAACACACCACCGAGGCAGAGAGAACACAGAGGTTGCACAGAGAAAGAGAACACTATCGTGATTGTGCAAAGCACTCTCTTCACTGTTTGATAGTTATGCGGGAGCCGTCCTTTAGTGAGTTTTGTCCTTTTACGATCAGTTTCTCTCCGGTATTCAGACCCTCTATTACTTCCACCTTGTCGTAAAACTTTTCACCGATCACAACGGGCCGACGAACGGCCTGATCCTGCTCTGCAATAAAAACATAATTACTTCCGGCTACTTCCACGACCGCGTCCCTGGGAATAAAGATGGCGCGCTTACTGTCCTCCTTTGGTTCCTGATCAAAGAAGCTCACCTTGACGCTCATGCCCAACCGCAGATCGTTGTCTTTACCTGGTAAACCAATTCGCACCTTCACTGTATTCTTCTGCCGGTCGGCCTCAGGCAGAATCGAATCAACTGTTCCTTTATAGACGCGGTTCGGTAAGGCATCGACAGCGATTCTGGTCGGAGCGCCAACCCTAAGGCTTTTGAAGTCTGCCTGGTTAACATCGGCGTCCACTGTCAGAGTGCTGGGATTGATGATTGTAAAAAGCGACGAAGGATTTGATGATTCAAGAGAAGCGATCTCGCCTGGTTCAAGATTTCGGCGAGTCAACAACCCGTCAATCGGCGATTTGATTTGTGTCTTCTCGAGTTGAGCACTTTGCAGCTCTAAATTTGCGGCAGCCTGCTTCACCTGCGCGCGAACACTTGCAATCTCCTCTGCGCGTGGTCCCAGTCGAACCATTTCGTATCGCTGTTTCGCCGCCTTGAGTTGCGCCTGAGCAATTCCGTAACGCGACTCAGCTTCGCTGAGTTCCTGAGTCGAAACCAACCCGCCGGAAGCCAGCAATTTGAGTCGTTGCACCTTGCTCTCGTTTTCCTTGACGGAGATTTCCATCTCTTCTAATGCAGCGCGAGATTGTTCAATCTCCTGAATGCGAGGGCCATGTTCGAGCAGACTCAGACGGGCCTGCTCATTCTGTAAGTTAGCGCGTGCCTGTTCGATCTGCGACCGCACGTCTGTGTCATCAAGTCGTGCCAGGAGTTGTCCTCGGTGAACGAAATCACCCTCTCGCACATTAACGGCGACCGCACGCGCCGCAATGGCCGCGGTGATTTCGACCTGTTCACTGGCGGTTACATAGCCGACGACGGACAACACGCTGGAGACTTGATCGGATTGCTGGGGTTGAACTGTTTCCACTTCAACAGCCGCTCCCCGATCAAAGGATCTGGGCAGAACCATCGCGACGATTGCCAGGGCGCTGAGGCAGACCACGCCAATGAGCAACCATTTCAAGTAGCCTCTGGTCCTGTTCCTGGAGAAAGGCTCCACGTTCAACTCGAGCCGCTTGAGCTCAGCTTCGATGTCGTCTTCGTGGGCGCGCTCAGTTGTTTCTATCATGACGCCGAAAACTGGTTCGTTACCGGTTTAGTATTCCGACACTTCGTCTTCTATCTTCGGCAGTTACTACTTCTGGGCGGGTGAGTGCTTGGGGACTATTGTCTCCCAACTACTGGCCGCTATGCTACGTGGCTGGTAACTGTTCTGCAAGCGATACCGCAGATTCGCGAGCCTCCTCAGTTACAGCTTTGAGGGAATGATAGAGCGCCATCTCACTTGAATAAGAGACGAGCCTGACCGTGACCCTCAACATTACAAATAGCTCCTGCACTACAAAGACCAGTGCCACCACCAACAACGAAGACTGGGACAACAAGCCAACCACATGCACTCCCAAAACGGTCACAGTAACTTGCACGAGCAAAAGCAAGTAGTACACGCTCAGGGTTCTTAGCTTGTTACGCATGACAAACTTCAGTGCGGACCAGGTTTCTCTCAACGCACCTCCGCGACGATCCGCGACAGCCTTCACTCTGGCGTATTCGAAACACATATTTACGAGTGAGAGGAAAAAGAACAGCACAGCGTATAGCGCCCAGTTAATTAACACGATGGGTTGTTCTGTCGCGGAGGTGCGGGGCAAGTCACCGGTTAGAGTGTCGGCAACCATTCCATACACTACGAGCACCAATCCATAGAAGAGTAGCGATAGAAGAAAGAGTCGCAGGAGAATAAAGAAATGCCTGTAAGCTTCGTTGCAGAACTTTCGCAAGTCTAACGGCTCACCCGAACTGAAGACACCGAGCGCGCCTCCGACCAAAAACAGTTCGACTACGAAGTAAAGTATCGCTAGCGCCAGCCAGATGGGTAGAAGAGCGACCAACGCGTCACCGTGCCCGTAGAGGAAGTCTTCCAACCAGAGGATCTCAAATCGCGACGTCGTGTTGGTTCCAAACAGGCTTTGTTTGAGCGAGCCGTGGATCAGACTAACGACCGGCAGGATCATCATCAATGCGAGCAGCAGATTTGGCAGGAAGAAGATCAAGACGAGGCGTTTCATGGACATCACCTGTCGTACTCCCTTAGAAAAAACCCCTAACACAGTCATTCGTCCTCTCGTTCAGATTTAGATTGCCTGGATCACGTCTGAAACTTCGCTACCCAATACCTACGAGTGTTTGGAGCGCCGTCTGTAGCCAGAACAGCAATCGCGAAGAGGTCTTTGCACCAGCCAGGTAGTTGCTCTCCTCGGATTTACTGTTGTTTGCCAGATTTACGTCCAGCAGGATCTTGTTTTCAGGATCAAGCTCAGCCGATTTAATCGGCGCGGGCCTGACAAGTTTTATTTCCGTGTACCGGTCTTTACCATCCCACTCCGTATACGCCGTCTGGCCATCTTCAAAAGTCACCTTCACTGTTACCGGAAACACTACCTCTCCCAATCTTCTGACCAACACCTTCGATTCAAAACCGCTGGTGTCTTCATTACTCGCAGTCGTCTGCTCATCTGGACCAGTTTGCCCGCGGAGTGGACGGAGACGACTGCTCGAGATCTCTTCGATCTTGTAATCGAGCACATTTGAGCCAAACACCGCCTGCTGAAAAAAGTGCGTGAGGTCACGGCCAGATATCTCTTTAACCACGTCGAAGAAGTCTTGCGGTTTGGGATGCCGGAATCGCCAGCGATCGAAATATGTGCGCATGATCCGGGCCATCGTCTGCTCGCCCAGATGGTTTTCGAGCGTCTTCAAAATCAATGAAAACTTGAATGCGCTGTTGAGCGAATAACTGAAATCGCCAGAGTACTGCCAGGCCGGCTTGCCCCCATCATCGGCCTTTGGAGCCATCAGATAAATTGCTCGGTTAAACTCCGTCTCGCTCACCGGAGGTGGCCGAAAGAACCAACTCAGCGGAGCGCCCGCAAGATACAGCGGCAGACCGTTGTAATTCCTGCCATAGACCGTCTCTGTAAAGAGCACCGTAGAATAGTTGGCGAAGCCTTCGTCGAGCATCGCATCTTCAAATTCGTTGTTCGCCACCAGACCGTACCAGTACTGGTGCCCGTACTCGTGAGCGATGAGTCCTTCCAAATCTTTTGTGTGTTCCGACGAGAGCCAGTGAGTATCCGTAGTGACCAGCGTGGGATATTCCATCCCACCACCGTTTGCGTTAGCCGGTGTATCGACAAGCGTGAAAGTTTTGTAGGGATAGCGACCAAACCGGAGACCGTAGAACTTCATTACGCTTCTAATGCAGTTCCAGTGGCGCTCAACCTGGTCCAGGTGCTCAGGCTGCATGAGCAGGACAACCTTGATTGGAGTCAGCGACAGTTCGACGGGTGAGACCTGAAGTAATCTCGCCGTCGCGTCCAATTCTTCCTGCGGCACCTCGCGAGCGGGATCAAAGGTGCGCTCGATTCGCTGGAAATGCGGGCTGGCGCTCCATGCGAAATCATGCACTTCATTCTGCGTGTACGTGTACGTCGTCGTCTTGCTGGCGGCGTCCTCTTGCGTCCCAACCAGTTCACCCGTCGCCCCGACTACATAGTTTGACGGCACTGTAACCTGCACGTTATAGCTGCCGAAGTCCGCAAAGAATTCGCTGGTGAGGTGATACTGGTGACAGTTCCACTTTCCCTTCTCTGCGCCCTTTGGCTTTTCATACACGCCGAGCTTGGGATACCACTGTCCAACGAAAAAATAATCGCCTCTGAATCCCGAACGGGCCAGGAGTCGTGGCAGCTTAGTAACGAATTCGATGTGGAGCCGCAGCGTTTCTCCGGCCGCGACAGGCTTCGGCAATGCGAGGCTCATAACGGTTTGATCGGCGGCATTACCGTCATCGGGATGGAGATACTGTCCGGCGTTGGTGAGATCCGTGCCATCGCTAAGCGTTATGCGTTTGAGATCGATTCCGCCCCAATCATTGAAGGCCGAGGAGACGCCTCCACGCTCTCTCATGTAACTGCTCTTTTCACTCCTGAAAGCGTTCATGTAGAGATGAAACTGAAGTTCGCTAACTGGCTCGTCAGATCCGTTGGTCCAGCTAATGTCTTCGCTGCCGGTTAGAATCTTTGTGCTTACGTCTAACTGCGTCCGTATGTTGTAGCTCGCAATCTGAGTAGGATCGCTGGTCAAAGCTGTGACCGGTGTCCAACACAAAGCACAGACCAACCCGACCCAGATCAGATTTGCAGGCGAGGAAATTACCGGTCTTAAACGTGAGCCTGAAACACTCATGATGCGCTCACCATTCCTTAGTGGCGAAGTTCTTGTGAACAGTTTCTAACCTACGCCGCCCGGGTTACTCGTGGGCAGGCAGATGTATGAAGCATGATCGCCTCCGCGATAGATGGTCTGCTCGGCGACCTGAGTTTCGGTACCGGTTCCAATTTGGATCCCGGTGTTGAGATTTCTGTCGTACTTTGGAAAATTGCTGCTCGACACTTCCACGCGCACCGAGTGTCCCGCTTTGAATAGATTCGATGTGGCCGCCACATCAATATCGAACTGGTAGATTTTTCCCTGCTGCAACTGTCGCTCACCATTTGCATCCGCGCGGCATCCGGTGCGGATGATGCCATCCTGTAAAATCTCCGCTGTTTCGTCAGGGTAAACATCAACCAGTTTGATAGTGAAATCCGTGTCAACGGCATTAGAAGAAGCAAACAGTACGGCCTTGAGTGGACCTGAGACTTCCAGGTCGTGGGCCAGAGGCGCAGTCGTGTAAACCAATATGTCGCTTCTGGTTTCGATCGGCCGCTGGTCCAACGGACCGGCACGCAGGACTTTTCCCTGAGCGGAGATCGCGCCACCGGTAGTCGGCACAGGATCATTCGGGTCATAATTGAAATGATCCTCTCCTACTCGCGCAGGCTTCTGCGTCGTAAGTGTGCCATTCTCATCGAGGTAAAAATTTGTCGGACTAATACCGGCAACGGGCCAGTCAGGCTCGTGTCGCCAGAAGTCTCCGCCCTTCACGAAAAAATGCACACGATTTCCGTTGTTAAGAGGATTCTCGTTGTTTGTCCAACCGATAAACCAGTTGATGATGAAGTCGAAGAGATCGAAATCACTGTCCGTGCCGTACGCTCTCTCTTTCGGCTCTTTTTTCTGCGGCAGTAGATTGCGCATCATCGCCGAGAAGATATTTTCATGATCCCATGGGCCGACGATGAGCGCTTGATTATCGAGTCTCTGGCTTAGAATCTGGTATGCATCAATCGTTTGCTTGACGCAGTAATCATACCAACCGGTCATGTGCAGAATGGGCGTTTCAATCTTGCGCAGTTCCTTGTCGAGATTGATTCCGGCCCAGTAGTCATCCATCGTCGGATGACTGATCCACGTGTCCCACACCGGAACGGGAATATTCATCTTGTCTGGAATCGCATTTAAGGGAAGCATCCGGAAGATATCTGCCCATTCAAGTACGGATCCATTGACGATGTACGATTTCTTCAACCACTCCTGGGTCTTTCCTTTCGATCCGAAGGTCCAGGGTAGGGCCCAGATATAATTCATCGCGCCGCCGGGAAATGTCGCCGCGTAAGGTTGGACAACTTCAAGTCCGCAGACTGCCGAAACGATCTTTACACCGGCGACTGGCTCGAGACCCATAAGCAGATAATTGAGGTAGCTTGAATAAGACCAGCCGAGGAGGCTGAGTTGTCCATTGAACCATTCTTGAGGCGCCAGCCAGAGGAGAGTATCGTGGCCATCCTCGCGTTCATTCTCGAAGGGGAAGAAGTTACCTCCGGAGGCAAACCGTCCCCGTATATTCTGAACCAACGTGGTGAATCCGTTCGCGGCAATATTGCGAGCCAGGTAAATTAACGCCGGATTCTTGTTGCTATACGGCGAGCGCATGAGGATCGCGGGAAATGGACCACCCTCTGGTGGGCGGTAAATGTCCGTCGCCAGATCAATCCCGTCGCGCGTCGGCACTTTCACATCAAACTCTATTTTGATCGCGTTCTTATCTGTCATAGCGCCTTCTCCCGTGTACTCAAGCGCGTTGTCTTACACCTCTCTCCACCTGCTCTTTTTCAAGACCAGCACAAAGCCGCTGAGCGTGTACAGAATCAAAATCGTCCAGTAAACCAAAACGTAAGCCGGACTATTAAGCGAACTCGCGCCACACGCCACCTTGATTAATTGCGCAGCGCTCGTCGAAGGAATGACTAGCGCTAGCCAGCGCCATTGTTCCGGAATTAGTTCCAGCGGATAGAGGACGGGCGGCATCAACAACATGAAAAGTCCCAGCAGGTTGGCCGCGGCGCTGACCTGCATGATGTTGTTAAAGTAAGTGGCGATCGTAAAGCCGATCGCACAGCCAGCGGCCCAGCTCAGCAGTAGTACGATCATGATGACCGGAATGGCGCTCAAAGGCATGTAGCCTGAAGCCAGCAGAATAATCAGAAAGAGTAGAACGCCAGGAATTGAATAGAGCAGGCGCGAGAGTCCCAATCCGAAAAGGTAGATCAACTGATGCACGGGCGAAGCCACATACATGTCTTGCAGCTTCCTGAATTTGTAAGAGACTACGGTTTGCGGCAAGGAGATGATGCCGCTGTTCATCACCAGTGAGATCAAAGAGCCGAAGAGCACGTGTTGGCCCAGCTTCATGCCGCCAATCAGCGAATAAAGGAAGAGAAAAATCACCGGAAAGAGAAAGGCGAAGGCATAGGTCGCAGGATCACGAATGGCCGGAATGGCGAGCATGCGGGCAATGGCAGTTGTTTGTGAGAGGGCTTTAATCATGATCTGCCTCTATCAGTCGCACGTATACGTCTTCCAGGCTGGTCGGCAACACCGAGACTTCCATTTTCTTACTGAGGACCAACGCGACCAGCTCGTCTATGGCAGCTTTATCGCGCGGATAAAGAACTATCTTCCCACCGTAATTACTGACTTTGCCGTAGCGCCCCAGTTCATCCCTGGTAATTCCATTGTTGCTGAGGTAGAGCTTTTCTTTCGTAGGTAAACACTGCTTCAACTCGTTAACGGTGCCGAGCGCGATTGATTGTCCCTTGTCTATGATCGCTATACGGTCCGCGAGAGCTTCCGCCTCTTCCATCGAATGTGTGCTAAGGAGAATCGATCGCGACGTCTTGAGCTTCACCAATGTGTCCCACGTCGAACGTCGCGCGACAGGATCAAGGCCGGTGGTCGGCTCGTCGAGCAGGAGCACCTCTGCGCGCGTGGCAACAGCCATAGCGATGAGAACGCGCCGGCGCATTCCGCCCGAAAGCGTTATGGTCGCGGAATCCTTGCGATCCCAAAGGTCCATCAAGTGCAGCGCCTCTTCGGTCCTCTCTTTGGCACTGGCTTTTCCTTCGCCACGAGCCAGTATGTAATAGTAGACATGCTCCCATACTCGAAGTTCAGGATCGGGCGTCGATTCCTGCGGAACGACACCGAGGTGCTGCCTGACGGCGTTAACATCCTTCATGATGTCCAGACCGAGAATCTCTACCTGACCAGCGGTCGGACGCAGCTGAGTGCCAAGTATTCTCAACGTGGTCGTCTTGCCGGCGCCGTTTGGACCAACGATGCAAAAGATCTCGTCACGATAGGTCGTCAGGCCTAACCCTTTGAGGGCCTCAATTCCTCCTTTATATGTTTTCCCCAGGTTACGGGCGACAATGACTTCGTTCATAAAGTCTGCTCAACGACCAAGCATCTCTCCGCCATCCACGACGACGACAGATCCCGTCATCATCCTGGCAGCGGGCGAAGTAAGAAAAAAGGCGGTCTCGGCGATGTCCTGGGGAGTACTGATCCTTCCCAGTGGAATCGCATTCGTCAGTTCGAGTTTTTCTTGACCAGTGAGGGCCATTCCGCGTGAGCGGACGAGTATGTCGGTGCCCTGGACGGAGCCAGGACAAATGCAATTGACCCTGATGTTGTTGCGTCCGTACTTGCGCGCGAGAGCTTTCGTCAGTCCAATCAGGCCTGCCTTCGATGCGGAATACGTCGGATGTTCCGCGCCGCCGATGAACGCTGCAATGGAAGAGATATTGACGATTGAACCACCGCCATGCTGCTTCATATGCGCGATGGAATGTTTACAGACCCAGACGGGACCGCAGAGATTGACCGCGATTACACGCTCAAGTTCTGCGTCAGTGTTCAAGATAAAGCCTTCCGGCTCCAGTATCCCGGCGTTGTTAATCACGACTTCGAGTCTTCCGAATCTATTGACGCTTTCCACGACAGCCTGCCGAGCCTCTTCCGTACGGCCCACATTGGCAGGGATAAAGATCGCTGGTCCATATCGTTCCAACTCAGCGACAGTCCGGTGTCCCTTATCTGTGTCTACATCTGCAATCGCTATCCGGTAGCCTCTCTGCGCGTACAACGTACAGATCGCCAACCCAATACCAGAGGCTCCTCCTGTGATCAGTGCCGCAGGTCTGGTGTCAGGCTTGGGCATTCGGTTCGTTCCTCAATTGTTTCGCAGACGTAAATCGTCGATGCAATCGCCCAGACTCAGCCAGGCCGCCCAGTTGTTCTCGGCCGTTTCCGGAAAGGGAGGAATCAACTCCGCCTCAAGGGTTTTGTCGATGGAACACTCCAGCAGCAGTCGCGCGAATGCGTGGCTGAAAACTCCCTGCGGAAAGCCGCTCTCAAGAAATATCTCCTGCGCTTCAGACATCGCAGGCACAACCGCCTCCGAGAAAATTGTTCGGGCAATTCTCTTTACTTCCGAGCAAATCAACTTGCCGTTGGCCCCACTCAGGACAGGGACATTCAAGACATACTGCGCGTGGTCTACGCTTAATAATCTGTAGAAGCTCAGCTTCAGGGCTCGCTGGTGCTCTGCATGAGACAGGCTGCCTGCCTTGATGCCTCCACGATCGTAAATCTCTTTTAGTAATCCAACGTCCTGTCCGTCGATCTTCAATTCAACGCGATGGTGCAACTTCTTGTGCCAGAGTTGACCGAAGACAGCCTGAGCATTCTCGTTGGTCCATAGCTGCACGCCGAAAGCGTTCTGTGTGCCGGTGCCACACTCGAAAGCCCAAACCCAATACTCGTCCGGCTGCTCGACGATCAGAGCTTGTGCCAGCAACTCGTCTCGAATGCCCAAATCGATAATGAGCCCGGCAACGATAAGGTGCGCCGTCTCATTCCATTCCATGGGCAAATTCTTTACCGTAAACGACGACGCAAGATTTCGAATACTCCTCAGTTCGTCCCGCAGAATCCGCTCGTACATCTGCGCAGCAGTTCCGGCGACCACCAATAATTGCTTCGTTAGTGCGGCGTTGATGAAGGCGAGGTTTCTGCCAAATCGAAGACCATTACCATGAAACTCAAAGAGTGAGCTCGCCACCAAAGCTTCAACCACGCTGACGCTCAACGCCGCAGTTTCCAATCGTTCAGCGTGAAGCGCGGCATGACAGGCATTCAGGAGTTCCGCATGACTAAACTGCTCCTGATGCAGCCCATAGAACAGAAAATTCGTCTGATTAAACTGCCCTGGTTCCATAAGAGTAGCGGCACATCACAGAGGCAACGAGGCCCTGCAGTCCGGCAAACGATGTAGCTGCCGAGATCAGCTTGCACCGGAGCAGAATCACTTCATTTGCTCCGCACCATTTCGCTTTCAAGATTTCTTATGGGGGAGACTGCGGCGCAAGGTCCCTATTAGTTCGAGTAGCTCGCGACAGCTGCAACTGAATTCCTTTACACAGTGATTACGACCTCGCCTGGGCTGCTTCAAGCAATCGTGGCTCAGACATTAGAAGTTCACTGATCTCCTGTTTTTCTCCTGCCTGTCTTCGGTCATTGAACAGCACGAACAAAGAGTAGTTGGAGCTGAGTTGATCGTAATCAATACTCTTCAAGTCCATTACTTCCGGATCAACCAGCAGGAGATCATCCTCGTCCAGTCCCTTGACGATGGCGTAGGCGTGCATGCTTGTCAGATGAAATCCTTTAAAACACCCGATCGCGGCGAAGACTTCGCTGTCGGAGAACCTCGTACTACTGCGCAAGAGCGAGCAAAGCAGGCAGACGAGCGATAAACAATTACCTGACCTCGCGGCAATCGTTTGCTCCAATGACGTCAGCCCCGAAACATTGAAATACCTGAAGTCGCGCAGAAATTTAAGGTAACGTTCCAGACATCGCCGTTTTGAAATCACCTGAGATTGCGGCTCAAGCACCTCCGCAAGCAGCTTTCTGACGGCCGCATTCTGAGGATCGACTAGTTTTGTGTACCTGTCAGAATGCATTCCAATCTGGGCCGACCTGCTCGGCGCGCCGACTCCCTGAAGGCGCAACAATACGTCAGCTTTACGGGTGCATTGGCAGCGTTGGTAACTGTCTGCCTAAGAGTTTCTGTTTTACTGAAATGCGATATATCGACGGAAACTCACCACGCTTATCCAGAGCGTCACACAGGGGATGTGGCGCTTGCAGGTCACCGAATTCGTCATAAGCAAAAGCGCGACAGCCGCCCTTGCAGGTGTTTTTGAAGGTGCAATCAGCGCAAATCCCTGTCAGCTTTTCGGCGCTAACATAGTCCCGCCGGACAATATCCATATGCATCCTGGTCCACACATTGAGCAACGTGTCGGTCCTCACATTGCCGAAATGGACCGTCGAATCATTTTGCGTGAGAGCGCAAATGCTGATATCGCCGTCCGGAAGGACGCCAAGCGTCGGAAAGGCGCAACTTGTCGTGCATCCTGACAACTTCCCCGCGCCGAAAAGTCTGGGCATGTATTCCGGAGGGATCATCGCGGGCGGCACCTTGACGATGGTCTTCCCGGCGAATGTTTTCATGTTCTCGATGATCAGGCTGTAACAGGCTCCATAGTCATGCAGGGTGAGTCCCATGTCGTGTTGCAGCTCGAAGCCACGACCCACCGGATGCAGGAAAGCGAAGATCAAAAAGCGGAGATGAGGTAAGAGGAGGCTCATCTCCTGATACAGGTTCGGGATGCTTTGAATGTTGGTCCGATTAATGACGCATTGCACGTTGAATGGCACATCGTTGGCGGCGAGAAACTCAAGACCCTGCAGGGTACGCTCGAATGTATTCTTGCCGCGCAGCGTCTCGTGGCTTTCTTTCGTGCCGCCATCGAGACTAATGGAGGTGTTAAGCAGGACCCCGCGCTCTTTGGCAAGATGAAACAGATCGGTGAACTCTTTGGTGAAGAGCAGACCGTTAGATTCAATTCCGATGTTGATCTCTGATTCGATCAGCCGTTCCAGGATCTTCAAAGCGTCGGATCGAAAAAGGAATTCGCCGCCGCTCATAATGACCCAGCCAACGTTTAGTTCTTTCAACTGGTCCACTACCGTCAGTGCTTCATCAAACGCAAGATCTTTCGACGTATCAACGTAGGGGGAGGAATTGACGGAGCAATGCTTGCAAGCCAGGTTACAGCGGAAAGAAGGATACCAATAAACGGTTGGACGAAAGTCTTTGATTAGTCCTTCTTCAGTATCTGCGACAAATTCTAACTCTCCCGCCGCCATGTGATAACTCCATTCTTTGTAGCGAACTCCAGAAACTGATTAACATCCGCTTGAATGGCCTCGCGTGTAGCGCCGGCGAATTCTGTGCTGATGTTGCGAACGATCTCATCCGTGCTTCTCTCGCCATCGCACATCTCGATCACGCGTTTGCCGACTTTGTTGGTCACATAGATATGACCATTGAGCGGGTTCAGCAGAGTCGGTGTCACGTCGTCATCGTTTACAACGAGGCCGTCGAGTCTCACGGGTACTGTTTTCACGGGTGCTGTTTCTTGCGACATGGTCAGGTGATACTTCCTTCCTCTTGATGGACGGGTTCAAAGAAATCCTCGTCAAGAACTTTTTTGCAATACTCATCAGATTGCAAAGCAGAGATGAATGAGGAGCTTGGCGTGTACGACTCGGCGATCACACGACCTTCCATATCAAACTGATGTGGAAGGTTCGGCGGAACATAGTAATAATATCCGCGCTCAAGACTGATGACTGAGATGGTGCCGTCAGGCTCCTTAGTCGCCATCCTGATCTGCTCACCTTCAATTATTGAGATCAGATGGGGAGATGGATGTACATGCGCTTCAGTGCGTCTTTTGAAGGCTGGATCAGTGAAGACGTAGAGCTTCCTTGCGTAACCCGAATGGAGCAGATTCGGATCAAACACGATCATGCCGTTGGCACTGATATTTGCAGTAACTCTTCTTTTCTCGACGCCCATAGCAAAAACTTGCCGAATTAGATTTCCGACGTAGGGCCGTTAGACCGAAAACACTTCTTTCGGTCTAACGGAAAGAAGAGGCTCAGATTTTGACTAGACTAACCCCTTTTCAGCTTGCCAAAAAGAGAATCGTCTGGCGACTAGCTGAACCGCTGTATTTTGAGCTTACAAGAGCGTTTGTTCGGACGCTCCCATCGTCCGTTGGGGTGGGTCTATAAGACTTTAGTTAAGTACTTATTCGACCGCGCCGCTTCCACCAGTCGCGCAAACCTTACAGCCAGCAGCTACCTCTTCGAGGTCAAGGAGCACCGGCGCTTCGTATTCGGCGACTTCAACTAGAATGGGTGTTTCGTAGTTCATAGATTCTCCTTACACGGGGTCGGTTGAGGTGCGTATAGGTTGTAGAAGCGAGGTAGGAAATGAGAAAAGTCCACCTCTATCGACTTCCCTCAAAGCCTAGTCTATTGAGCAGGCCTCAACTTACTAACGAAATCAACTGTTGTCAAGGAGTATTTTGACAAACGAAAGTCGTGTTGAAAGAGGTGATCGAGATAGTGATGCTGCGTAGTGATGCAGTTCTCTATTGACCCCAATAAGTAGGATAGATACACTCCGCGCCAATCAGATATCTACCCCTCGCCGGGCCTTTTTAAAGAAGATGAAATCGAGCGCAATCAAAGGAGACGCACCGTGTCGGAATTTTTGAAGAGGGTTGGTGGCGACGTGCGCTATGGACTGCGAACGCTGTTAAAGCAGCCGGGCTTTACTTGCGTCGCCGTGCTTACTCTGGCGCTTGGTATCGGAGCAAACAGCGCGATCTTCAGCGTCGTAAATGATGTACTGCTCAAGCCTTTCTCCTTTTCTGAACCGGAACGATTAATGGTGATCTGGGAACGATTACTACCCCAGGGTCTGCAACGCATGGTTGTGGCAGCTCCCAACTTCGTCGACTGGCGCGCTCAGAATCAAAGCTTTCAGGATATCGCAGCCTACAGGCTGGAAGACTTTAACCTGACGAGCAGCGGCGAGCCCGAGCGAATACGCGGCGTGCGTGTTTCAGCGACGATGTTTTCGATGTTAGGAGTTAGGCCCCTGCTCGGACGTGACTTTCAACCCGATGAAGACAAACCAGGAACGCCCGGAGCCGTGGTTCTTAGTTACGGATTCTGGCAACGCCGCTTTAGCGGTAACCCGAATGTGATCGGTCAAAACATCACCCTTGGCAGCGAGAGCGCTCAGATCATCGGCGTGATGCCGCAAGACTTCGATTTTCCACCGCCAATCACCTTTCGTGGCGAAGCCCGTCCGGTGAAAGCGGAGATGTGGACGCAATTACGTTACCTCGAGCTCACCTCACGCGGCGGACATAACCTGTTTGTGATCGGGCGTCTCAAGAATGGCGTTTCGAAAGAAAGTGCCGAAGCAGATCTACAAAATATCGCCGCTCGTTTGGGCCAAGAATATCCTGAGACCAACGCGAATTGGGACGCTGCTCTGGTGCCGCTGAATCAACAAGTGGTCGGAGACGTCAAGACAGCATTACTGATTCTGCCTGGTGCAGCTTTGTTCGTGTTGCTCATCGCTTGTGCCAACGTCGCCAATTTGCTGTTGGTCCGAGCGATCGCGCGACGGCGCGAATTTGCAATCCGCGCGGCATTGGGTGCCAGCCGCTTTCGGATGATCGGTCAAATGCTTGTCGAGAACACGCTACTTTCGGCGTTCGGCGGGTTGGCTGGGCTTGTCCTCGCTGTTTTAGGACTCAAGTTGATTGCGGCTCTCGCGCCGCAAAACATTTATCGTCTCGATCAGGTGAGTCTCGATAAAGGTGTGATCGCGTTTACGTTACTTGTCTCTTTGCTGACTGTGTTGCTCTGTGGAGTTATTCCAGCATGGCAGAACGCGCGAATCAACTTAGTGCCTTCACTGAAGGAAGGAACTGCGGGAGCTGCTGACAGCTTCGGCAGACATCGTTTGCGCAACCTGCTTGTGATCTTCGAACTGGCCCTCGCGATGATTCTGCTGACGGGAGCGGGTTTGCTCATCAAGAGTTTCGTTCGCTTGCAAACAGTGCCGACCGGTTTCCAGCCTGAACATCTGACGGCGATGACAATCAACCTGCCGCGTTCTTCTTACACGAATCGGCAGCAGCGTCTTGCCTTCATCGATCGCTTGATGCCAAAGGTTGCGGCGCTGCCAATGCTGCAATCCGCGGCTCTAAGCGATAACTTGCCTCTCGACACTGGCAGGCAGGGCACGAGCTTTAAGGTCGAGGGCGAACCGGAACGCCCGGGACAGGAAAATCATACGAATGTAAGCATTGTTAGCCCTGGCTATTTTCGGACGATGGGCATTCCGCTGATGCAGGGTCGTGAGTTTTCGCCGTCTGATATCGAAAGCGCCCCGGGAGTGGTTATCATCAACAATTTTCTGGCGCAGCAGTATTTCCCCAACCAAAACCCGATCGGAAAACGAGTGGATATGGGTTTTCGGTCTGGCACGATGTTGCAGATCGTCGGGGTCGCAGCAGATGAACGGCACGACACGTTGCAAGCCGATCTTCGTCCCGGGATGTATTTACCGACTGCGCAGGCAGACAAATCGTTACCGCTGATTCTACTGCTCCGCAGCTCAAGCGATCCTGCGCAACTCGTAGCTGTCGTCCGCAAACAAGTTCTCGAACTTGATCCGAAACTGCCGGTCTACGACGTGAAGACGATGGATCAAGTGCTCTCGAGCGCGGTTGCTCGGCCTCGTTTTATGACTTCACAGTTAACTATCTTCGCCGCGGTGGCGATGCTGCTGGCGGCAGTGGGCATTTATGGCGTAATGGCAAACAGCGTCAGTCAACGCACACGTGAGATGGGCATACGCATGGCGCTCGGCGCACAAGCGAAAGACGTGCTGCTCCTGGTTGTCAAAAACGGATTGTTACTGTCACTAAGCGGCGTGGCAATCGGACTGGTTGGCTCATACGCGCTGACTCGATTGATGAGCGGTTTGCTTTTTGGCGTCACACCAACTGACGCGACTACTTTCATCGGCGTCTCAGTCACGTTGATTATGGTGGGACTGTTGGCCTGTTACATTCCCGCTCGAAAAGCCACAAAGGTCGATCCTCTCGTCGCATTGCGTTGCGAATAATTCACCGCAAGACGGCCAACTACAGGACTCCGACTGATGAACAGCTTATCAAGCTTTGCACGAAAGGGACGCTTGCACGAAATGTAACGCCCCTGCACGAAAAGTCGTCCCATCCAGTTTCGTGCCAAAAATAACTATGTCATAATCTAAGTGCTCTCCCCTAAGCCCTTAAGAGAGAGGCAGCAAGCGTCCGTGAAGCCAAGAATTTACCCGAACGATGAGAAGCTAAAAGAGCTAATTCTCTTGATTTCCGAATGGTCTCAGGCCGATGAGAAGTTCGGAGCCATTAAGTTAAATAAGCTTCTATTTCACTCTGATTTTTCGGCTTTCCTCACCTTCAAAAAACCCATCACTGGCCAAGAATATTTCGCCCTGCCTCAGGGTCCAGCCCCAAAGCGGCTTTTGCCGATCACGAAAAAAATGCTGGCGAAACAGGAACTGGCATTTCAAGAAAAACCTTATCACGGATTTAAACAAATAAGGCCAATCGCGTTACGGCCTGCAAAGATGGATCTGTTTTCAGCGGCGGAAGTGCAACTCGTACTCCAAACGATTCAGAAGTTTTGGCGGATGTCAGCCGCCGAAATTAGTGACCAGTCGCATTTATTTTTAGGATGGAAGGCCGCAAGAGAGAAGGAGACAATCCCTTACTCAACAGCTTTAGTTAGTTTGAGGCGTCCAACAAGGCGGGAAAAGATCAAAGGGCTAAGGCTTAAAGAACTGGCGGATAGTCACCTTCGTGTACACAGGTAAAATACGCACGATCATTTACGATCCCCGCTTCGAACAAGACTTGGCGAGGATTATACCAAGCGTTCGACGGGCCGATGAGTTTTTAGAAGGAGCCGAACAGATACTCTCACGCACACCCGAAGCAGGTTGCCAGTTAGAAGATTCTAACGTTTGGTTTGTTTGCGGACATACTGTTGACGTGGCATTGTATTACACCTTCGACGCCGACAACGTTTATTTACTCTCCATCGAAAAGGTAACGCCACCGGAGTTTTAGGCGGCCTAAGCCGCACAGAGGACACAAAGGTTGCACAGAGAAGATGAGCTACACGTGTAGCTGTGCGCTGCGGCGAGAACCAAAACACCGTGTAGCCGGCGGTTTCAGTAGTTCGTAAATAATAAGCGGTTTGGAGATTCCTGCCCCGGGTTACTCACTACACCTACAGTTGAATTGCCGACGAGCGCTGAGCGGACCGCGGCCGGCGACGCAGACGGATGGCTTTGCAGGTAAAGCGCTACAACGCCGGCGACGTGCGGAGATGCCATCGACGTGCCTGTCGCAGTCGCGATCATCAGATCGCCTCCGATCCACGCCGACGGGATACTGACGCCGGGTGCAAAAAGATCCAGCATCGACCCGTAGTTAGAGAACTCTGCTCTTGCATCCAACTGGTCCGTTGCGCCGACAGTGATCGCCTCGGAGACGTCCGCGGGAGAATAAGTGGCCGCGTCACTGTTACCATTCCCGGCCGCTACTACATAAGTGATTCCCGCTCTGATTGAGTTTCTGACGGCAGCGTCGGCGGCACTGTTTGTACTTCCACCGAGACTCATGTTGGCCAGCGCCGGGGAGCCCTGTTGGGCCGGTTGTCTTCGATGCCACGTCACGAAGTTGACTCCGTCGATGACGTCAGACCACGTGCCGGAGCCTTGACAGTTGAGTACGCGCACACTCAGCAAGTGCACATTCTTGGCAACACCGAAGGTTTGCCCGCCGATGATGCCCGCGACGTGCGAACCGTGCCCGTTGCAATCGAGGCCGGTGCCCTCGCGATCAACCGCGTCGTAGACAGCGGAGGCACGGCTGCGGAATTCCCAGTGTGTGGTGAGAATGCCGGTGTCAATGACATAGGCATTCACGCCCCCGCCATTGTTCAGATACAACGATGATGCCCGCTTCGGTTGAGGGGTTTGTTGACTCGCCCAAACCGAGCGCGGGGCCGGTCTTCGTCGGTCTCTTTCGCGCCTACATTCCGCAGAGTCGTCCAGTCGGTGGCGCCCTTCTGACTTCGCCCGGAGCCTTTCGTATCGGGCCCGTCCCTGATGGAATGTATCATCTCCTCGCCGCTGCCCTGCCACGCCTTGCTGACACGCTTGGCTACTTGTTACCTGACAGCGCGAGCCTTTCAGTGGGAGCTGGAACTGCGCCGGTGATCGTCCAACGGGGCAGGGCCAATGGTTGGTTCAACATCTCCCTAAGGCCGATGGCTTTGACCGATCCGCCCCTCCTTGTGTCGCTGCCTTTCCTGCTCGCCGACACTCGACAAAGATAATCCACAGATTACGGCGATTTCTTAAACGATCTGTGTAATTGGTTAGCGGACGACCTTCCAGAGTTTCAGGAGGCTGGGAATGAGCAGCAGCGTGGTAATCGCGCAGGTCAGGAGGCACAAACAGATCATGACACCAAGCTGCACGTTGGGCGCAATTTCAGACACCATCAACACGGAGAAGCCCGCTGTGATCGAAGCAGCGCTGACGCAGACTGCTGGTCCAGTGAGTTCGAGCGTGCGCTGCAAAGCTTCGCTCGCGGGCATGCCTTGACGAAGTCTCTGCCGGTAAGCCGTCGTCAGATGGATTGCAAAATCCAGTCCGATGCCGAGCGCGATGCCCGCGAACATCGAGTTGGCGATTCCCAGCGGCGTGCCCGAAAGCGCCAGCGCGCCAAGCACAAGCAACAGACTGAAGGCGACTGGAAGTATGGCGATGATTCCCATCCGCGGCGACCTGAGCAGTAACGTGATTAGAATCAGATCAGTCACGAGAGCCAGCGCGATCGAGGTCACCTGTCCTTCAACTAGCAGTCGCACTGTCAGGTAGCTGATCCATCCATCACCGAACGGTACGATTTTGTGACCCAGCCCCTGGTCCAACGTTTCGCGCTCGGCGGCTCGCAGCACGCTGTCGATGCGGCTGTAGTCAGCGTCACGGATGAAAACCGTAACGCGTGCCCTTCGTTGTTCCTCGTCAACCCTTTCGCGGATCGGCGTCTGCGTCGAGTGCGAGAGCACCGCAAATGCTCGCTCAACATCCTCCGTGCCGAGAAGCAGACGTCCGTTGCGCAGGCCTGCCCGGTAGGCGCCGTAGTTTAAGCCGGCGAGAGAGGAGTTGGTTCTCACCACATCGTTGAAAAGGCAATTGACGGCTCCAACATGAGGGATTCTTGCAAGGACCCATTCCAGCGAGCCAAGCGCCGAGATGCCCTCCTTGCTGTTGAACCATCCTTCATGAGGTGCATCCACCATCAGTTCGAGCGCGGTCGTTCCAGCCATCTTTTGGTTAAAGAACCTATCGCCTCGCACGATATCGCTCTTAGCTGGAAGGTTCCGAATCCAACTATCGTCGACACGCAGTCGGATGGTCGCGAGCGCGGCGCACGCGACTAAGATGAGGGCACAAACGGCCACACGCCGCGGGTTGAGCCGGCCGGTCAGCAAGCGCAGCGCCGACGCTGCAGGACGTCCGCCGAGGGCTACCGTCGCTACACCTTTAACGCGGACTTGCGGTTTCATGAGTGCGAGCAGTGCCGGAAGCAATGAAAACGTGAACAAGGTCGAGAAGACGATCGCAGCGGAGCCGAACAAGCCGAAGACACGCAGTGGATTGAGACTCACCGCCGCCATTGACAGCAGTCCAACGACAGTTGAGATCGCGGTCATGCCGATGGGGCGAGCCGCACTGCTGAAGGCCGCCACGATCGTCTCTTCGGTCGTCAAGCCTTCGGCATGTCCGGCCTCGTTGAAGTAATGACCAAGCGCATATACGTCATCGGACACACCGACGGCAATGAGGACTACGGGCAGCACCAACGTCGTGACAAATACCGGCTGACCGGTCAGACCCATCAATCCCGACATCCACACCAGGCTCACTCCAATTTCGGTGAGCGACAAAAATGCGGGCGCGGGGTGACGAAACGACAGAAATAGCATCACGCCCAGGACTGCGATTACAGCAGGAATCAAGCGGGCGAGATCACGGGCTGTCGCCAGGCCGAGGACAGCTTGCGCCAGGGCTGACCCGCTGAGATAAACCGAGTCTTTGCCTGACGACTCGCCCGCGATCAGGGAGCGCGTGTCTTCCAGTAGATGGTACCGATCGGCGTCAGGCTCGACCTTCGCGATGATGGCCGCTGCCTTTCCGTCAGCGGAGACCAACGTGCCAACGTTGTAACCGCGTTTGCCAACTTCTCGTCGCAGCTGTGCGATGGCCGCCGTATTTAATTGGTCTTCGGGTCGGAACAGGGGGCCCGTGTCGACCCTGCCATCGACGAGGGCGACGCGCGGTACGGTAGCGAGACTGACGACCGAGTCTGGAACGATTCCTTTGACACGAGAAAGGCCATCACTCAAGCGAGCGATACGTTGAAGTGTCTCGGGCGTGTACACGCCCGACTCCTCGTTGCCGACCCCTATCAACACAAGATCGCGCAACTCGAAACGCAACGCCGCCTGGTCGCCTTCGGCGAACTGCGGAAGATTGGAAGGAATTAAGGACCGGCCGTCGAGACGCAGTCGAATCCGCGAGATTTGGAAAAGAGCAAAAACGGTAACGGCGCACACGAGCGCGATGACAAGGCGCGGGTGTCTGACGGAAAATCTCAACAGGTGAGTTATCAGGAACACAAGCTCCGATGTAACCGTAAGCTCACCATTTTTTCTTGTTCAATCTTGCTAAAGTCAGGGCACGCGAACAGTTCACGGGGCTTTGCCCGCTACTCAACCATGGTGGACGTGGTGTCAGAAGCGCGGCGGCGTCTTGTAACTGAGAATGAGATAGAATGATAAGTGGAAACCAGATAAGACTCCGACTCCAGTGGAGCCTGAAGTCAGTGAAGCTGGATTGCTCTACGCTCTCGATGAAAGGACACAAATGGCTCAAACAATATTCTCAACGGGACTCTTATTAGTAATGGTACTTTTGTTCGGTCATCACCCGGCTACTGACCAACCCAAGACCGTTTCGTTAAAAGGCAAAGTAATTCGTTCCGACACTAAGCAACCAATTGCGAACGCATCTATCATCTTGTTGGACGAGAAGAAGTCAGAGAAGGTGGACAATAGTGTCGAAACCAAAAGCGATGCGGAAGGCAATTATGTCTTTGAAAAGGTGGTGCCAGGTAAATACACAGTATCGATCAGGGGTTGGTATGCAACCCAAGAAGACGCTCCTTGTCAGTTGTTAATGGCTAAGACATCTGAGAAGGACTCGAGTGTGATGGTCGCACGTGATAAAGACAAATTCGTCCAGCAAGTTTTCATCAAAGGATTCGCGATCAAAGGCGGGAAAGATCTGGTGAAGGATTTTGATTTCGCCTGTAAGAGCATGTTCGGTGGCTGAGTTTCTGTTAGGCGCAATCCAACGAATCTTTGGACGTGAGCGGCGGGAGCACCTCTCGCAACTTGCCTGGTGCGGCGGAGGTGCTTGATTTGCGCCGGCGTTTGCGGGTGGTCACTGGGGACAAGCCCTTTTCCTCACGCATGTACTCGCTGAACTCTTCGATCATGTGAATGTACGGAGGGCGGGGACTTCAGACTGACGCAGACGACCAAGGAAAGCGATCCACTGCCTTGCCTGTTTGCGGGCATGGATTACTCTGCGCCACATAACTGACTTGGCCACATAAGTACGAAAAGTCCTTATCGGACTCCTTCTCTGTGCAATCTCCGTGTCCTCTGTGCCTCTGTGGTTAAGGAATCGTTCGAAAAAACAACCACAGCGACACAGAGGTGCACAGAGAAATCAGACTTTTTGTGCAAGCAGCTTCACGGGGCTTTGCCTCTTTGACCAGGTCCTGTACTGACTGTGTCCAAGGTTGGCGTGCGGATCGCGAAGCCCAAATATGCGTTCCGCAGTTTCCATCTCCACATGGTCTAGAAAAGCTTCCCCTTGCGGAGATTGGAGAGTATGCTGGTGCGCGCAAAATCATCGCAATCCAAAGTGAGAACTCATTATGAAGGTGAGTTTGGCAGAAGCTCTTGAGATCAAGCGCCGCGCCGAAGAACGCCTTTTCGCAATACCCGGTGTGCACATGGTCGGCTTTGGACCAAAGACCGCCGCCGGAGCACCAACGAATGAGTTTGCCATTCTTGTTTACGTCCTGGAGAAAAAGCCGAGCGGATCGCTTTCAAGCGAAGAGCTTATTCCGGACGAAATCGAAGGCGTCAAGACCGATGTAATTGAGAGTACTGAGCCGACCCTCGAGTCACTCGAAGGCGGCGACGAAATAAAAGTTGAACAAAACGTCGGCAGCGTAATCACAGGAGAGACCGGTACGCTCGGTTGTTTCGCATTCCGAACGGACACAACGCCGGCGAGAGCAGTGCTGCTATCGAACGACCACGTCTTATTCGGAAAAAGTGTACGGGCGCAAGCCGGAGATCCCGTGATCGTCTCGTCCTGCTCAGGTTGCTGCGATAAGGTTATCGCCAAGTTGGTAAGGACCTCGGGCCCGAACGATCAGTTGATCGATGCCGCCATCGCGGAACTGGAACCGGGCGTCAGTTGGTCGCCTCGAATCAACGGTATACCGGTTGTGGGAACGCTCGACGTCTCACCGACAGGAGCTCTTACATTGCCTGCGGCGGTGCAGAGTATCATCCAGGCGAAAAAACTCTTCGTGAAGAAACGCGGGCGAAGTACCGGTTACCAGTTAGGCGTGCTTTCCGATATCGCTGGCACCACGGTAACTCGCCACGATCAAATCGTTGTTAAGCCCTCAAACAGCGATGCATTTTCCGCGGAAGGCGATTCCGGATCCGCAATCTATGTTGATAACAGCACTGAAAATCCAGCCAACGTCGTGCAGGCGATTTTTGGAGCACCGCCCGTGAAGTCTCCGGACAAAGCCATGGTCATCGGCTTGCTTTGGGGTGGGTTTGACGTGACGGAGAACGGAAAGAAAATACACGTAACGAACGGCTGTCATATTGCACCAGTCACGTCTCAGCTTATTATCAAAGTCGCCACAAATTCGCCGGAAGTGGTTTACAGGGTAGCTGGAGAACCCAGGCCACATCCCGCGTTGCACCGTATCCACAGCGATCTCTCCGGAACTGAACGCGTAAAAGAGATGCTGTCTCTCTACTACAAATACGCGAACGAATTCACTTACCTGCTGCAACACAGCCGTCAGTTCGTGGTTGCCTGGCATCGCAATCATGGCCCACAGATCGTTCGAGCGCTGATCGATCTTGCCGAGAATCGCAGGGCATTTCTTCCCGAAGAAATCGAAGGACAAAGTTGGGCTGATAGCGTCGAGCAGTTTGAACAGGTCTTGCTCGAGGTCGGTAGTCCGGAACTCAAAGTAGATGTCAAAAGATTTCGATCGTTAGCGAGTCGCCTGGGCGGCCGGTCCTATGAAGAAGTACTTGGTTTCCTTGTCATCTCGGATGAGTTTACTCCAATTGCTGTAACTGAACCCCGGCTGGCGTTTAATCGATGAGCGCTGCAGGAACAATCGAAGTTTTAGCAGGAGTGTTGGCGGATGCGCTCTCCACCCTGGAGAGACGACTGTCCGTCGATGAAGCCGACGGACTTTTCGCCGACCTCGGATTGCGATTACCTACGAGCGTAAATGCTCAACCTGGTCTTCGCAATGCGTTACAGGCCGTGAGCGCGTTGGCGGGTGAGTTCCCTGCTCTCGTAACGTCGCTATCAGACTCCATAAAATCCGGCGACGTCCCCGGCATTCTTGCAAATGGCGCAAAGCTGCTCGCCAAGCTCGTTGATATCTTCAACAAACTCGACAACGTCGGCACGCAATTGAGCGCGGTGTCCGGCGCATTCCCGGGAGTTTCTCCAGCAGACGTGTCGGCGTTTGCGGGAAGACTTCCCGCCGCCATTTTGGAACGCGCCTTAATCGAGCACTTCGAACGCGTAGCACCCGATGCGACGAGTATTTTTGCGATTGCCGGAGTCATAGATCGGCGAAACGATCCTGGTGATCCATCCAACGCAGCCAAGGTTCCACATCAAGTCAAAGCGCTAAAACTCAACCGGCTCCCAAGTCTGCTTCGCTCACCCGTACCGTATTTCCAGAATCTTTATGGCTGGGGGAATCCCGGTTTTAATGGCCAGTTCCTGATCGATCAGATCGCCGAATTCGCAAAGTCGTTTGGCTTGCCCGCGCTCGTCGGCCCGGGAGCTTCGGTCGACATGCTGCTGCTTGAAATCTCTTTGGATAATTCGAGCAATCCACCCGGTCTAAAAATAGAACTACGTGTTCCGGTCAAGCAGGACTTTACTAATCGCATCCCGCTGGTTCGAGACGGGTGGTTTGGTGAAATAAAAGTAGGTGGCAAGTTAGATGCCGGCTTGACCGCCCATATTCGTCCGACCTCCGAGTTTTCCCTGAAGCCTCCAGGCGGCAGTTTTTCCGGCAGCATTGGCGCTGGTGTTTCGATGGAGCCAACTTCCGACGCAGCGTTTACGTTGCTCGGATTGGCGGGCGCTTCACGCCTTGAAGCTAAGAAGATCGTTATCGGAGTGCGACTCGATACTTCCTGGGATGCAGGTTCCGGAACCGCTAAGGGCGAACCCGGAGTAACGATCGAAATTTCAGACGCCAAACTCGTACTCGACGTAGGCGGGGGCGACAGCTTCATCTCGATGCTTACCGGTGGAGGTCAAAAGGAAGTCAACCTTACGCTCGGTGCGACGTTCTCACCAAAACAAGGGATTCGATTTCTCGGAAGCTCGGCGATGGAAGTCGCGATTCCCGCTCACGTCGCTATTGGTCCAGTAAAGCTGGACACCGTGTACATGTCGCTTGGAATCGATCCCGGTGGCATACCGCTCGAGTTGTCGGCATCAATGTCGTCAACGCTCGGGCCGCTCGGTGTCGTGATCGACCGAATCGGGTTGCGCGGAAACATCACGTTTCCAGATAAAAATGGCAACCTTGGTCCTCTTAATATTGGATTCGGTTTCAAGCCACCGACCGGCGTCGGTCTCACACTCGATGCCGGCGGCTTCAAAGGTGGCGGCTTCCTCATGCTCGACATCGAAAAGGGCGAGTACGCCGGGGCTCTCGAACTCGACTTTCAGGGCCTGTGTTCCGTCAAGGCAATCGCCATTATCAATACGAAAATGCCGAACGGAGCTCAGGGGTTTTCACTCCTGATCGTTATCTCTGCTGAATTCATTCCGATTCAACTCGGCTTCGGTTTTACGCTCAATGGCGTTGGTGGAATCTTTGGCCTGAACCGAAAGATCAACGTCTCTGCGCTCGCAGACGGCATTCGCACCAACGCAATCAAGAGCATTCTCTTCCCCGAGAACATTGTCGCCAACATCGTTCGCATCATCAGCGACATCAAGCAGTTCTTTCCGCCTGAACCGGATCACTTCGTCGTTGGTCCGATGGCGAAGCTGGGATGGGGCACACCTTCGCTCGTGACGGTTGAACTCGGATTGCTGCTCGATCTTCCCGATCCGATGTTTGCAATCGTAGGCGTACTGAAGTGCGTGCTGCCCGCCGAAGAGTTCGCGCTCCTTCGTTTTCAAGTCAACTTTATCGGAGTCGTAGATTTTGGTCACGGTTACATCTTCTTCCGTGCGGATCTTTACGATTCGCGATTGCTGTTCTTCGCACTTACCGGCAGCCTGGCGTTCCTGGTGTCGTGGGGCGAGGCGCAAACATTCGCTATCAGCGTCGGTGGTTTTCATCCGGATTATCACGACATACCGAGCATTCCTGCCCTGCCGAACGGTTTTCGCGGCATGGCTCGCGTCGGCATTAGTCTGCTTTCAGACGACAACCCGCGGCTGAAGATTGAATCCTACTTCGCCGTCACCTCAAACTCAGTTCAGTTTGGATCGAGGGTCGAGCTCTATGCGGGAGCTGGTGGATTCAATGTCTACGGATATCTTGGTTTCGACGTTCTCTTCCAGTTCGATCCGTTCCGATTCGACGCGAGACTGTACGGCGGAATCGCTTTACGAATAGACGAAGCGGTTATCGCAGGGATTACGATCGAGGCACGATTGGCGGGACCGACACCGTGGGACGTTCGCGGCGAGGCATGCCTGACAATTCTGTTCATCGAGATCTGCGTAGGCTTCCACGTTACGTGGGGAGACGATCCTCCTGCAATTCCGTCGGCAACCGAAGACCTGCTCAAACTCTTGCTCAAAGAATACGCCGACTCGCGAAACTGGCGCGCCGAGCTGCCGTCAAACAATCATCTTCACGTTACCCTGAAGAAGATCGAAGAAGTGCCGAACACGGATACCCTCGTGATTCATCCGGCTGGAGTACTCACATTCAGTCAACGATCGCTTCCGCTCGAAGATTATCTGATTCAAAAACTCGGCACGAAGAAGCCGCTCGCGGAAAACAAGTTCAAGCTTTCAAACGCAAACTCCGACGGCATGCCAATCTCTGCAAACTTCTCAGACGTCCGTGAAGTTTTTGCTCCGGGGAATTTCAGCGCGCTTAACGATAGCGAAAAACTATCGCGCCACTCTTTCGAGAGACTACCAAGCGGCTTTCGCCTGTCGGCGACAAATGATCTTGTGACAGCCTTTGCCGTGCAACGCCCGGTGGATTACGAGCTCAGCTACCTGCGCCAGAAAACTCTACATTTCAAAGGACTCGTGAAGATGGCGTTGAGCGCTTACAACAAACTTGTTCGTGGCAGCGCGGTGCGGCAGTCTTCACTCTCAAAGCAACAAACTCGAGTCTCCATGAACGCACCTCCACCAGCGGAGTTGCCGAAGGAAGCATTTACAATCGCAAGCACATCGGACTTAAAGCCTCATTTGAAAGATTCGAGTGGGGTCGTCTTTTTCGGAACACAGGCGGAAGCCTACCAACGACAAAAAGAGTTGGTAGCTTCCGATCCTAATCTTGTAGGTAGTATCCAGGTCGTGTCTCATTTCGAAGTGAATCTCAACTAATGAAGTTATGACGGTCGAAGTAGCCAAATATCAGTTTCAGTCCTGGGCGCGAAGAGGAATCGCTGCGCACATCAACGAGCAGGACACGCTCGGCAATCCGTCTGCGACACTGCCTGCGAACGAACGCGCGACGGTGCCGATTGGCGTATCGATTAACAGCACACCGCAAACGCCGAAGGACCTCTCGCTTATCGGACCAGGCGACATCATTGGCATCAACCGCGAGATGATTGTGCGCACCGAGCCGCGTCACTGGATCACGAATACAGAACCAAACTACCTGCCATTTATCGAGTTCTATGACGAGGACTTCCCCTGGCGATATACGCCGGCAAAACCCCAGGACCAGAGGTTAAGGCCGTGGGTCTATTTACTCGTTCTGAAAGAAGGCGAGTTTGAACGCGACGATCGTCGTCTCCCGCTTCCCGTGGTGAGCGTTAAGACGAAGAACGCGTGGCCGCCTTCAGATCAGACGTGGCTCTTCGCTCACGTTCACACGGAGCAGGACATCGCGCCAAACGAGCTTTCGGATTTGGAGAAGTATCTGAAGTCTCTTCAAGCGGCAGTCACCACCGACCCGGACAAGATCTACAGCCGGCTTCTTTCGCCAAGACATCTCGAGCCTAACAAAGCCTACACTGCGTTCCTGGTTCCGTCTTTTGAAGTCGGAAGATTGGCTGGTCTCGGCCTGCCAACGACCGGTGTGCCCGCGCAAAAACCTGCGTGGGACTCGACCACGACCAACCTGGAATTGCCCTTCTACTACGATTGGTATTTCAGAACAGGCACCGAGGAGGATTTCGAGTCGCTGGTGAAACTCCTTGAGCCTCGTGTGCTCGATCCTAAGATCGGCATACGAATGATGGACTGTTCCAAACCCGGATTCGTGCAAGCCGAGTCTGACGGAACAGCAAAGCCGGGAGAGCCACCGGTTCCAGCCCCGAACCCTGTCATTCAGGGTTTGGAAGGAGCACTCAAGACAAGCGCGACCAAGTCAGTACCTGAGACTTTCACTGCGAACACGTTTCAAAACGAGTTGCAGGTCCTGGTGAATCTGCCAGAAACAGTTGCAACCGCGCTCGATGAGACGCCGGGGCCAGACGAGGACTTTCTGAACGACCCGATAGTCACGGTTCCCTTTTATGGACAGAACCACGCGCGCCAGCACAAGGCGGACAAAGTTCTCCTCGATGTAACCAGGAACGGTTGGTATCACGAGTTGAACCGCGATCCTCGAAATCGCGCACCGGCAGGAATGGGCACGCTTGTGGTCCAAAAGGACCAGGAGAAGTTCATGCAACGGGCGTGGCAACAGGTGCAAAAGGTCTACGACGCGAACCGCATCGTCCGAAAGTTCAACTTCACAATGAATGTCAGTGTTCTTTACAAGAACCAGACTTTCGCTGCGTTGACGCCCGAGAAGACACTCGCAGTAACGATGCCCGTTCACGCGAAGGTCATGGGTAGTCCGACGACGATCTCGCATCAATTGAGTGAAAGCAGACTGTCTGCGCCGGTATTCTCGGCGGCATTTCGTCGTTTGACTCGTCCAGCCGGGAAACTGGGCCAGCGACTGTCGATACACGGACAAGGATTCGACTATTCAGCCCTGGTAAGCGCGATCAACGAAGGCCGCATCTCCCCAGCGCCTCCGAGAGCATTGCCCAAAGGTTTACTTTCAGTGGACGATCTTGCCGACAAGATCCGGCCTCATCTACCGCCCTGGTTACTCTGGTTGATGCGCAATCGATTATGGATCCTGATCGTCCTGCTTGTTCTATTGCTCATTATCGGTTTTGCGACCGGCGCATGGATCGTTATTGGCGTGCTTGCAGTCGCAGCTGTCGGAGGCTTCATCTGGCTCCAGCAACAGAACAGGCGACTGGACGATGCAGAGACTTTCGTAAATCCAGAGAAAGAAATCGTCGCCATACAAAGAGTTCCATTCCGCCCAAACTTCAATGTAGTGCTGGAAGGAGAAACATCCGCGCCACCGCCAAGTCCAGGAGTGACACCAACCGACGACAGTCGAGAGGCGACCAACTTTCGAAAGGCGGTTATAGAATTTCAACAACGACTGGCAATTCGCCCACCGGAAAAGCCTCCGCTCACAAGATTCGACATCAGCAACGCGCACATCAAACTAACCAGAGCGATCGATCCGATCGTCTCGTTCCCGTTACGTCTTTCGGCCTTCGTTAAGATTCCCGGTTTCCGATTTGAGCGGTTGGAAGAGATCGTCGACGCGATGACGCATCCGGATTTCGAAGATGCGATGTATGCGTACCTTCGCGACATCAATAAGGAGTTGTTGATTCCAAATCTGCAACTCATTCCTCCAAACACGATCTCATTGCTGGAGACGAATCCGAAGTTTATCGAGTCGTACCTGGTTGGCCTGAATCACGAGATGGGACGTGAGCTCCTCTGGCGCGAATATCCCACGGACCTACGCGGCAGTTACTTCCGGCAATTCTGGGAGGTTAAAGGAATCAGTAATCCCGACACGCCGGAAGATGCCGAACAATTGAAAGACATAACGAAGGTTCACTCGTGGCAGTCGAAGAGCCAGCTCGGTGCTCACAAACCGACGCCTCCACTAACGGCGGACGTTCAACCTGGCGACAAGCAAGTCGTGCTCGTGATTCGTGGCGAGCTTTTGAAGCGTTATCCAAATACTGTGATCTACGCGCAGAAAGCGATCGACGATAAACACGGCGGCAAGATCATTCGCGAAGACGATCCAACGCCCGAACAGTTTGACATTGAATTCAAGTTCCCGCTCTTCAAGGCTGAAATCGAACCCGATCTGCGATTCTTCGGATTCGACCTTACAACCGAAAAAGCAAAAGGGACGAAGCCTAGCAACCAATTTAAAGCGAACGACAAGTTGGGTTGGTTTTTCGTGCTTCAGGAGGTGCCTGGTGAACCTCGCTTTGGCATGGACATCAGTTACGAGCCGCCAACCGATCCGGATACCAATCCAAACAACGATCCACCGGATACCTGGAACAATCTGGCATGGAATCTTTTCGGCGCCACTGAGCCTCCGTTCGTCAAGGTGTCACCAGCGCCGAAATTCAAACCTCGTCCACATCGTCCTTTCAAAAAGGATGAAGACGACATTTCCAGATGCCCATGGGGATCAAACTCAGCGAACATGGCTTATGCGTTATTTCAAACACCTGTGATGGTGGCCGTGCATTCATCAGAGATGCTGCCGAAGGAGATTTCATTCCTCGAATTTGTAAAGTTGAACGAAAGAATAGTAATCATTTGAAAGTTTCTCTGTGAACCTCTGTGTTCTCTGTGCTTCTGTGGTTGTTTGTATCTCAAGTTCCTATAACCACAGAGCCACAGAGAACACAGAGGTTCACAGAGAAATCCGGAATAGGCACGTTGATTAATGGCTGAATTTAACGAACAGATAAGGTTGATCGCGTCGCTACGGGCTGACTGCCGCGAGTGTGACGACAAGCTCTATCGCGCGAACATCGAAAAGCATCGTGTCGAGCTCACGCTGCAACGCGCAAACCAGCAGCAAACGGTCACGAACGAACAACGCGATCGCGCAGTTGCACAAGTGCGGGCGCAAATGGACCGTCTCGATGCGCGTATTGCGGAACTGCGTGAAGAAGAAAGACAGATCGCTGACTGGTTCATTCGTCTTTCCGAGCAACAAAAGTTGCTCGATCATCTGAGGCGGAACCTCGAAGCGCTTCGCCGTCGCAGGCAAGAGGCGCAGGACCGTATCGCCGAATTACAACAACAGGACCCGCCTCCGGATGACAAAATCAAGGCACTCCAGGAAGAAATTGAACGGTTGAATCGAGCGGAGGAAGATATCCTCGCCAGCATCGAACGGCTGGAAGCGGAGCTTCATCAGCTCGCGGGTGAAGAACAGACTAAGAGACGGAAGCAGGAGGAGTTGAAAGCAGCGATAGATGGTCTCCGTCAGGAACTGCGCGACCTGCAAGGTCAATTGACTGAGCTCCTCAAGCCAACGTTTAGAGACAGGCAGGCGGTCGAAGCCAAAGCGCGAGAGAGCAACGCTCGTATCGATCAGTTGAAAACCGATTGCGGCGATTGCGAAGGAAGGCTGCACGCAGCCATCGGGGATCTCTATCTTGTCGATCCACATCCTCGCCGAGGTCTCACAAACCTGGACGATAATATTCCCTTCCTGCTCCTGCCCGTCAGAATCGAGACGATATTTGTTCCAGTGCAGAGCATCGAAGGGCAACCGCGCAACGAGCTTTGGGTCCGCATCTATCCGGACGAAATCGCGGTGCACACTCACGAAAAGACGCTAACGGATCGCGAAGTGGTCGCCGGCGAGCTCTACTGGACGGAACTCGTTGCTGCCGAATTCCTCCGCTCTGAAAAGGACGCTCGCCGTCGTGCTGCGTGGCGTCATATGGTCGAGCTGTTCACTGGACAGCGCGCGGCCTGGGTAGTTCGGCAAACCAAGCCAACGGATTTCGATGCGTTGGCGACGTTGGGTTCGTCACAAACTCTGATAGATTTTCTGCGTTCGATCGATGCGGCGTTTTTTACAAGCCTGGCAGCCCTCGAGATGCCGGCAGCCACGCGTTCTTCGCTCAACAGCACGGTAACCGCCAACGATCCGGATGCGTTCATCACGCTTGCAACCGATCAGAATTGGCTGAATCTAATCAACGATGCAGTTCGAACCCGAATCACCGGCTTTCCCGCTCACGATCTGACGAAGAACGACTCCTGGACGCGCGCTCCCCGCACTCATGTGTTACCCGATCGGTTTGTACTCTTGCTCTACGGCGCCGCGGATGCCGCTCCCCGCGAAGTAGTCGGAAGCGTAATTCCCGACACGATGTTTCTTGGTCCAGATCCGATCGATAAAGAAAAGGCGTTTCCGGAGCAGGACGGAACGCTCGTCTATGGCAGTTCCTTCGATTGGATGTCTAACTTTGACAAGGCCGTTCAGCAGGGAATGGGTTTTCGTGTAAGTCTCAACGCTGAAGAAAGTCGCAACGGATTCGCGAAGATCGTCGCGCTTGGCGTGTTTCTATCAGTTAACCCTGCTGATGGCGCCGGACTTGTCGAAGAGCTTATCGACAATCACCAGTTTGGTCCAAAAGGATTCAGCATCGTCCGTCAAGGTACGCCGACAAATAATACCGAACGAGATGGAACGGGATATTCGGATAACGACGCCTTTGACGATCTCGAATTCTTCATGGCTACCGATCCTCCCGCCTTTGACCCGCTCGACAAGAATCCGTTGCGCAGCCAGACCGACGGAAGATTCCTCGCAGACGCACTCGGAATCTCTTACACACCGCTTCAATCGGTTCAGCGCGCAGGCCAAACAGACGTGCTTGAAGCTCGGTCGATGAACACCGCTCTCTTCCCCAGCACGATTGGGTACTGGCTCAAGTATTGGATGTCGCCGCTGATCTCGGAACAGACTTCGCAGTTTACGCGCTCATTCTTCACTAGTTTCGTCAGCGGCAGAGGACCGCTGCCTGCTATTCGCGTTGGTAATCAGCCATACGGCGTCCTGCTCACGAGTGACTTTTCACGTTGGACCTATCGGGATAATGCAAACCTTCCATTTGCTGTTGAGCGCTTCAGAGAACAGACGATCTTTCTGAGGGACCTGCATAACCTGCTCGCGCAACTACAAAGGACGTGGAGCACACACGTTCCGGAGTTGCCGTTCGTCGGAAAGACTGGCACAGATTCCGCTGACGTCCTGGTCAACATTCTCGGGCTTCAACCAACGAGTGCACAGTTCTTTCAGCGTATCGGTTACAGCGACGAATACCTGCGCAACTTGATGAATTTCAAAAATGGAGGGCGCTACTTCGGTGCGTTGCTGGAGTTGCTCGTCTTCATGCCATCCCAGGTTAGCGCGTTTCTCAGCGACCTCGGCATATCGAGAGACACCGATACCGTCCAAACGATGAAGGGTCTTCACGTTCTCTGGCAGCACTACTCGACAACGCTGAATCCGGCGAACCTGGTAGAGAACAAGCCGCTGTCGGAGACTAACAAACTCACTCTCAATTACGTTGAGTGGCTCGCGAAGTCAGAAGATGTTCAAAAGATCATTTCTCAGGACTTTCCTGCCGCAGCGCCATCTGCACTTCTCTATCTCATGTTGCGCAATGCAATCCTGCTACAGATTCACCATGGCGCTTATCAATGGTTGAAGGAAAGAGTCGCGTTCGATTCCATTCTCGATACCGCGTTGAAGGCAACAACGCTCGTGGGAATTCGTGCGTCGAATCCAAACGTATCGAAGCTTGAAGTCGTGGGAACCCGTGTAGGTGTCGCCGAGCCATCACACGCGACGCCAGGTATGAGTGTTGGCGACTGGTTATGGCTCGGTCCGACTACGACCGAAGTCGAGGCGGCGTATCTTAAGGAGCAACGAAGCGCACTGCTCAACCTTCTCGATACGCCCACTGCAAGACTCGAGAGATGTTTTGTCGAACATCTCGATTGCTGCAACTACCGGCTCGATGCGTGGCAAACCGGATTGTTTGCGCAACGGCTACAGACGCAACGCAATTCGCTCGCACAACCGGAGAATCGAAGAACCGGAATTCACCTTGGGGCTTATTGCTGGGTTGAGTCCGTAAAACCGTCTGCCAAAGTATTCCTAAGTCGCGACAGCATCCCGGCTTCGCTTCGTCCCATCGATTCAAATCCAATTCTCGAAGAGGATGAAGTGATAGCTTCTTCGCGATCTCGAACGCGAAGTCCTGGATTGAGACAGGGAGGCTTTGTGCACGCGCCGTCGCTCAATCATGCAGCTGCAGCGGCTTTGCTCCGTAACGCTTACCTGAGTCATGCCAATCCTGACCAGGCTGAGATCTTTTCAGTAAACCTCTCTTCGGACCGCGTGCGTGGCGCAGAGTTCCTACTCGAAGGAATGCGAAACGGGCAGCCGATCGAAGCACTGCTTGGCTACCAGTTCGAACGTCGGTTGCACGATCGTACTTCAGCGAGCGCAGCCAGCGGTAGTGGAACAGTGCTGGAATTCAACCAGTTCATTCTTCCGTACCGGCAAGCATTTCCATTCGAATCAAAAGAGGTCCCGCAAGCAGGGACAGGTGGCCCTTCTGAAACCGTCCCGCCGTTCAGTGTTGTGAATGGCCTCAAACTCATACAGGCAACGCTGAATGCGAGTAATGGCTTTGGACTCGCATCAATACTTCCGCCTGCACAGCAACCGAATGCAACTCTCGGCGCCGCGATTCTCGAAGAGCAGGATTCATTGAAGAACATGCTCGACGCGGTGAAGGACCTCCTGATGGCTGAGAACGCGTTCCAACTCGTGCGAGGAAACTTCGATCGTGTGGCGGCAGTGTCACTCGCTCAAAAAGAGGCGAACATACCGCATGAGCTTGAGGTGATCGATACGCCTCGAGGAAGCCAGTTCACCTTTACCAATCGCGTTACGCTTCACTTCGAGATACTGGATCCTTTGCTTCCGTCCAGCAATCCCTGGCCCACGATCGCAATGACTCCGCGCGCCATCGCCGAGCCCGGGATAAACAAGTGGATTGGTTCATTGCTGGGGTCGGCGCCAGACAAAATAATTTGCGAGGTAAGTTGGATTGAAATCGCAGAGAACGGAACCGAGACGCCACACGACACTCACAGCGTTACGCTTGCAGATCTTGCATTACAGCCCATCGATTTCGTCTGGTTGGTAAGCGCAAGTCAGGACGATGTGCGCGGCGCCACTGAACTGGAGAGTCGAATCGCCTTTCATTACCGACGCGCGAATTCTATCGGTGATGACAAGACGGTGCGGATCAGATTCGGGCAAGCGGGCGCCGCTGGAACAAGCACATTCGCCGAAGTCTTTCCGCTTGCCAGGCACGTGCGCTCACTCTTACTTGAAAACCGAACACTTACTGCGCAGGACTTTCTGCCTTCCTCCGGCGGGAAAGAAACGACCATCCCGATAGATAAGAATAATCCAAAAGGATTCGATCAGGCGGAGCTCCGTAATCGAGCGATGAGCGCTAAGAACGCGCTAACGACGCTCGCCGACGGTATCGACGGCGCCGGCTCTCCAACCATTCAACTTGTATTCATCAAAGATCCGGCAGATCCAGGCGATGATGAAACATTTAACGGCACGCTCGGTGACGCATTCACAAAACTCGAAGACGAAAAGCTGACGTTCACCGACGAGAAGCAAGTTAAGTTGACGATTTCAATTGCAGATGCGGAGTTAATTCATCAGCGATTAAGAGCGGTGGCGAGTTTTGGCATCGCCGACGCGTTTCCTGCTGAATCGGATCTGACATCCGATGCAGCGAAAGCTTCCCTGCTCGCACGTGCACACAGGACTGCGCGTAGATTGCGTCGTGCCGATCCGAAAGATGGAGCACTGGATCGTGCAAACGACGCTATTAATAAAGCGACCGCTGACAAGTCAATCGAAGCACAGGTTGCACTCTTGTTAGAGGCAGCACGCTTGCTCTTCGGTGAGTCGTTCAATCTGCTTCCCGTTTTCAGTTACCACAACGACATTGACATTGCGACTGCCGACGGAGACCGCAACCAACTGCTCAAGTCGGCACGTGATGCGACTCCAGGCATCACGAATGAAGAGATCGTTGATGAATGGCTTACTGGTCTGGCGCGCGTAAGAAAGGCGATCCACAGATGGGGGGTCGTTCGTATTCTCGCAGACGCATTCAATGATGTGTCACTCGACATGCGGCCGGTTCAGATTCCGTTTCGAGCGAGCGACAGTTGGCTCGCGGTTGAGTTCCCGGCAACTGACCCGAGCGATCCTTCCAAGCGCTTTGGAATTTCACGCGACACGCTCTCGATCGCCGCGCACGGGACTGGTGCTTTTCAGGCAGGACTAAAACATAGCGGCATTTTGCTCGACGAGTGGACCGAGGACATTCCGACGGAAAGTGAGACCACGGGGATTTCGTTTCGTTACAACCAACCAAATGCGACGCCACCACAGGCCCTGCTTCTTGCCGTGACACCGCGCGAAACGGGTTCATGGGATTGGGACGATCTGGTTGGAACGGTCAACGACACTCTCAGCCGCGCGAAACGAAGGGCAGTCGAACCGGAGCACCTGGAAACGAATCACATTTGGAATGTACTCGCGCCCGCTCTCGTATCAGAATTCAGCACCATCGCAATAACCGACGTGTCGCTTGATCTGATGGGCGTTGTCGAATTTGCCGCGCTGAATGAGTTCTACTCGCGAAAGTAATTAATTCGAGTTCAATTATGTCCAGACCAGCAATAGGCGTAAGCCAGGTACTCAGCGAAAGGGCCATTTTTCGGCTGCCGCGAATCATTGCCTTCAATCGGCTCGAAACGCGCGCACGAACGATCGACTTCACCCGCAGCCTTCGGGCGGAGGTCCGTGATCCGTTGTGGATGTTGACGCGACAATGGCAGTTCGGCGAATTCAACGGTGAAGACGCCGCCTCATGCGTGACTTCGCGTATTGCATTTCAACACGAAGAGATAGATCGTCTTTCGTTACGCGATCAGGATGCTTTTGAATTCGATGGCATGACGATACCGCTCGAGACGCGTGTCGAACGCGAGAGCATTCCGCTTACCGTGCGCACCAAAGCTAATGGAGATGTCTACAGCGATGTGCTGTTTGCGGTGCAATGGGGCAAGCAGTTTTTAAGATTATTGCGAGCAGCGTTACTCGAGGCTCACTACTCAGATTATCTTTCGAAGTTTCCGATCCGCGTGCTTCCGGATGCGAGTGGCACAAAGGACACAACGGGTTTGGACCCTGCGGCTTTGGAAATTCAAACCTGCGTGGGTTCAAAAGTCGCTGATGGCGTAGCGATCGTGCTGGCGGTTGAAAATGGAACCCATGACACCTGGCTTGATTCGATTCCGGGTGGCGATAAGGCTGCGTTGAAAGTGATAGCAGCTGACTTTGCTGCCGCCTGCAGAACAAAATTTAGACGCCTCTTCACCCAACCCGACGATGGAACGGATTCAGCATGGCTACAGAACCATCTCGAATACCAGTTCAGTGTTGCGGGCGGTCCGCTACAGCAAGGTCCCCAGACCGTATTGCTTGCAGAGCAATACCACCAGGGACGGGTTGATTGGTATTCATTCGACTCGGTTACCGACCACAATCTTCCAATAGAACCGGAAGTTGCCCCTATTCAACTCAAGGAAGAGGTCAAGTCGTTTCTTCCGGGTAATGTTCGCTTCAAGGGACAACCTGAGCCGAGATTCTGGGAAATGGAGGAGGCCCAAACAGATTTTGGAAAGATCGAAACGTCGACGACGGGATTGCTTCACATGCTGCTCGCCGAGTTTGGATTGATCTATTCCAACGACTGGTTCATGTTGCCGCATCCGATGCCTATAAATGTGGTGTGCGAGATCCGCGGTATTGTGGTCGACGACACGTTCGGGCGTCATACTTACATTCGTCCGGCCGGCCGTGGCCCCGAGACTGCATGGCAACGATTTGCGATGTTCCATCTCACAGAAAAAGGCCGGGCCAGACCGGAAGCGAATCGATTCTATTTGGTACCCGCCGTCGGTAAGGTTCTTGAAAGCGAACCACTCGAACGCGTGAATTTCATGCGAGATGAAATGGCGAACATGGTTTGGGGAATTGAGAAAACAGTTCCATCACAAACCGGCATTGGCATCAGTGCTTACGAAACCGCCAAGCCGGGCGAGCCAAACAAGCTGCCGCCATTGACTGACGAGAACGTGAAGATCGGATATGTCCTCGGCACCACCGTTCCGAAGAACTGGATTCCGTTTATCGCGGTTCACGCCGAGGGAAGCGTGAGCGAGATTCGTCTCCAGCGAGCACGGATGGTCGGCGGAGAACCACCTCGTGGTTGGATTCTGAGAGAGCCCAAGTCGCCCTACTTTGTTGAGGAAGAGGAAGTGCCTCGCACCGGCGTGTATGTTGATCGCTCATGGCAACGCGCACGGTGGCTCGGCGGAAAGACCTACATCTGGGTCGGTAGAAGAAAGACGGCCGGCCGCGGCGAAGGCTGGAGCCACCTCGTGTTCGATCAGGTCGAAGATCTCAAGAAGACCTAAATCGAACTAAAGAGACGATCCAATTTGAATCGGCTCAGGTTGCGTTTAGCTCAGTATACTTTCGCAGGAACCTTTCATTGGGCTTCCTTCCGTGCCCGCCTTCGCTTAACTCGGGATGAATTCTGTTTACGAAATACATCTCAAGCTCACCTTTGTTCTTGGCGGCAACTCGTCCCCGGAATTCGCAGTCGAAAAAATCCTTAATTAGATCTCGACTAATTGAAGAGATATTGATCCTGCCCGGCTCGCCCGACGACTCAAGCCGACTCGCGGTATTAACTGTGTCGCCCCAAACGTCGTAAGAAAACTTCTGGCTGCCAACAACGCCGGCAACCAGGTCGCCTGAATGTACTCCCACACGAATCTGCCAGTAAGGTCGATTCTCCGCCATTTCGCGCGCGCGCAAACGCGAGATCAATTCCTGAATCTCCAGTGCTGCAAGAACGCAATCGATTGCATGTGTCTTGTTTGACTTTGGTATGCCTCCCACCGCCATGTAAGCGTCGCCAATTGTTTTGATCTTTTCCAGATTGTGCTTCCTGGCAATCGTGTCAAAGTGGCTGAAACAAACATCGAGCTCCGCAATCAAACGCTGCGCAGTGAAGTTTTCTGCTATCTGAGTGAAGCCCACGAAGTCAGTAAAGAGCACTGACGCAGATTCGTAGTCAACCGGCTGCACGCGCTCCGTTTGGGTCAGCTCCAGAGCGATGCTCTCGGGCAGAACATTCCGCAGAAGTTGATCGGATTTACGTCGTTCCTGGTTGAGATTCTGACTGAGCACCTGGACCAGGATGCCGGTGAAGAGTTGCGCAAACACTAAATTTCCAGAGACGTCGAGAAATCGTTCGCGATCGGTTGCATATGGTTTGATTAGGCCCGGGTACTCGCGCTCCACGAGGAGCAAAGCGATGGTAGCCGTGGCAAACAGCAGCATTCCGATGATAGTCCGGCGCGTCTTGCCGGAAAGAATGATGGCGATCACCAACGCAGAGATGAAGTAATAGTGTGCGCCACCATGCGAACCCGCGTTTTGTAATGCATTCAGAAATAAGAAGACGAGTATCAGAAGGATAAATGGCCAGTAGAGCAGCCCATAAGCATCGTGGAATCTTGATAAGAAATAGAAGAGCAGAAACAAAAGACCGGTCGTTAAATTCAGCAGGAGCAGCAACTGATGGTTGTGCTGACTCATGACCGTGAAAGCGCCGCCGACGTTGGCGATACCACTTACGAGTGTAATGGTATTGAACAACCGATGCTCAAGTACAAAGAACCGCGGATCACCAAAAAAGCTGGAACTGAGCGAATTAATCCATTGAAGCATGGTTAGCGCCTGCTGGTGTTTAGTCGGAAATCCGGCAAGAAACATTACAAGAATGAAGTAGTTGTCCCATTTTCAGATTTCTTTGTAAGTTTCCCGTCTCTCCGGCGACAAACAGTTGTGCCGCGTAATTGAAGGCACGCGGGGGGCGACGAAGAGTCGCAAGAATACGTTCCAATCATGAAGTTTGAAGGAGAGATTTGGCAGATGAGAGTGATTAATCGTGTAGCAATCGCGTTATTGCTTGTGACTGTGGCGGGCACAGCAGCAGTGGCAAAAACATACCAGAGCAACGTGAAATTTGATTCCGCAGTCAAGGTCAACGGAACCGTCGTCAAACCTGGTTCATATGTTGCGGTCTTCGACGACGCAACCAACGAGCTTTCTATTCTCAAGAACCACAAGGTCGTTGCGAAGACAGCGGTGAGACTCGAACAGCGGGATCGCAAGGCAAAAACTACAGAGGTTCGCCAGCGCGTTGGTGGCAATGAATCGGAGCTTCTTGGTATTACGTTCAGCGGAAGCAATCAGGACGTGGTGGTGGGTCAGATGGGAATGCAAGCGGGCGGAAACAACTAAAGCAGGTAAACTCGGCACTTCGAGCTGGAAGGATCAGCTCGAAGTGCACTGGTTTATCTCAAACGATCTCCACTCAACAGATGAGCGAGGATCAACCTCAAACAATCGAATGAAATTCTATCAACGTATCAGGAAGGCTATTCGCTATTGGCTACTACGGCATTTACCAGCTTGCCGTGAAACGACGGCCGTCATCTCGGAATCGCTGGAACGCGGGCTCACACTGCGAGAACGTTTCTTGCTAAAGCTGCATCTTTGGGTTTGCGCGTGGTGCCAGTGGTACATGGAACATCTACTCGCGATTCGTGGAACGCTTCAAGCCCAACCGTCTGAAGCAGCCGAATTCGACTCTCTGCCGGGTCTCTCATCCGACACCCGCGATCGATTGAAAAAGACAATCAATCGGAGCAAGTAAAACCATATCCACAGAGAATACAGATTCCTGTAAGGAACTCCTTCGTCTTCCGACTACTTCACTGAAAACAAGGTTGCATTTTTTCAGTGCAACTTCGAACAAGTCATTAAGGAGACCTCTTTATGAAACATCGCAGACTCGTAATCGGTTTGACTTTGCTTGCAGTTGCACTGACCGCTCAATTTGTGCTGGCAACTGCCACTCGTGCATCTAAGCCCACAACAAAATTTACTGTTCGCATTGAAAATATCTCGAGCGCCGATGGGCAAACGGCGTCGGATGGAACGAAATGGCCATTTGCTTTAAGCCCTGGCATGTACGTGCTTAACGAAAAGAACGTCCTGTTTACTGAAGGCAAACCAGCGAAATCAAATGGCCTCGAGGCGCAGGCTGAGGATGGTAATCCTGCCGGTTTGATTTCATCGCTGGAGACAATGCATCATGCCGGCGCCCTTCATGGTGTTTTCAACACCCCGGCAGGTGCGATGGGCCCCGGCCCGATTGGACCAGGCGGCGCATATGAGTTCAGCTTTGACGCAACGCCGAAAACGAAACTCTACATGGCCCTGATGTTTGGCCAGTCGAATGATCTTTTTTACGCGCCTGATGCAAACGGGATTGCGTTGTTCGACGCGAAAGGCAATGCACTCAGTGGCGATGTGACAAACAAGCTCCTTCTCTGGGACGCGGGCACAGAAGTGAACGAAGAAGTGGGCATCGGACCAAATCAAGCGCCTCGTCAGAAGATGGCCAATACCGGGCACGCTGAGAACGGCGTGGTTCATCGCGCGAAGGATGTTCGTTTCTACGGTAAGAACGGCGAACTTTTTCGTATAACGCTAACGGCTGAGAATGGTATGTAACGCTCTCGAAAGAAAGACTTGCCGCTGGAGGCACTGAAAAAGCACAAAAGGCCCAGCAACCTTTGTGCTTTTTGTGCTTTTAGCGGCAAGCCTGTGTAAGGAAAACAAGCGATGACTAACAAAAAGACGACTCGTGTTGTCATTCTGGGCGGAGGCTTCGCAGGCGTTTACACGGCGATGTATCTCGAAAAAGCTTTGCGACGAGGTAAGGATCTCGAAATTGTACTTATCAACAAAGAAAACTATTTCGTGTTCCAGCCAATGCTCGCCGAAGTCGTTTCAGGAAGCATCGGAATTCTCGACACCGTGAGTCCCATTCGGAGAATGTTGCCAAAGACCGATCTTCACGTTCGAGAGATCGAGTTGATTGATACGCACGCGCAGACCATCACGACGACACCTGGCTTCAGTCATCAGCCGAACATGATTCATTACGATCATCTGGTGCTTGCACTCGGAAACGTTACTGATTTTCGCGGTCTTCGAGGACTTCCGGAACACGCAATACCGTTCAAGAACCTGAGCGACGCTCTCTACATCCGCAACCACGTCATCCATGCCCTTGAAGAAGCCGCAATCGAACATCGTGACGCAAAACTGCGCAGTGAATTGTTGACCTTCGTCGTTGCCGGCGGCGGATTTTCCGGAGTTGAAGTGGCCGCGGAGTTGAACGACTTTGTCCGCAGTGTGATCAAGAACTACCCTCAAATCGATCCGGAGGAGATCAAGGTCGTACTCCTGCACGCGCTCGATCGAATTCTGCCCGAAATGGACGAGAAGTTAGCGTTATACGCACAGCACATACTCACGCGGCGTGGAGTTGAAATACGACTGAATACGAGACTCGCAGCTGCTACGCGTGTCGAAGCAATACTGGCGAATGGTGATAGAATTCCAACGCGAACTCTTATCTCCACTGTTCCCTCTTCTCCCAATCCACTTATCGACACGCTCAAACTGCCAAAAGAACGAGGTCGTTTGAAGGTTGATTCTTCGTTGTTAGTGGAAGGAACAAACAACGTCTGGGGGCTTGGCGACTGTGCATTGGTACCGATGAAAGCTGGTGGGTTGTGTCCGCCCACGGCACAGTTTGCGATCAGACAAGCAAAAACAGCCGCAGATAACATCGTTGCCTCAATAAATGGCGGAGAACGAAAGCTGTTTCAGTTTAAAGAGCTCGGCAAGCTCGGTGCTCTCGGACATCGATCCGCAGTAGCCCAGGTCTTTGGAATTAATATCTCGGGATTTATGGCGTGGTTCATGTGGCGCAGTATTTATCTGATGAAACTTCCGGGTTGGGGCAGACGCCTGAAGGTTGCCGCCTCGTGGACGTTAGACCTGGTACTGCCGCCCGAGTTGGTGCAACTGAAACTGGGAAACACTCAGAGTGTCGTTCACGAGCACTTTGAACCCGGACAAGATGTGTTTCGCGAAGGCGACATTGGCGATCGTCTCTACATCATCACCCAGGGTAAGGCTGACGTAATCCGAAAGAACGGTGAGGATGATGTCCACCTGGCCCAACTTGGCGCGGGTGAGTATTTCGGCGAAATGGCATTGCTCAATCAAACAACCCGCAACGCCACGGTGCGATGCGTTGAAGCATTGGATGTGTTGAGCATTCCCAAGCGCGATTTCAGTGCTCTCGCAGCAAATTTACCAACCATGCGCGAGAACATTGAGAAGGTCATGGCCCAACGCCGGCGTTGAGTGCTCTCCGCTGTAAGGTTTCCGGCTCCTCATCGACTAACCAACCAAAGCGACTCCAGGTTGGGAGAAACCAATGTCCACAGAACATTACGACGTAATCATCATCGGAACCGGCGCCGGAGGAGGCACGCTCGCATATAAGCTGGCTCCTTCCGGCAAAAAGATTCTGCTGCTCGAACGCGGCGATTACGTCCCTCGTGAAAAAGACAACTGGAGCACCAAAGCTGTCAACCTTGAAGGCAAGTACAACACGAAGGAGACGTGGTACGACGCCGGTGGCGGCGCGCTACACCCACACACAAACTATTACGTCGGCGGAAATACAAAATTCTACGGCGCTGCTTTGTTTCGACTGCGCGAGCGAGACTTCAACGAGATCAAACATTACGGCGGTGTTTCACCAGCCTGGCCCATCAGCTACGACGAGCTCGAACCGTACTACACACAAGCGGAACATCTTTACCAGGTGCACGGCAATCGAGGTGAGGATCCGACCGAGCCACGAGCCAGCGCTCCATATCGTTATCCTGCCGTCAGTCACGAACAACGACTTCAGCACCTCTCGGACGATCTCGAGCGAGCCGGCTTGAGACCGTTTCATACTCCACTGGGTATTAAGTTGGACGAGAACAACCTTCGCACAAGTGCGTGCATTCGTTGTAATACGTGTGATGGCCACCCGTGTTTACTTGGCGCCAAGGCCGACGCGCAAACTATTTGCGTTGACCCGGCGCTCCAGTATGAGAATGTCTCCATCGTCACAAACGCACGAGTTACGAAGTTGGAGACAAATAGCACCGGGCGTGAAGTCTCCAGCGTCGTCGTCGAGCGCAACGGAGTGTTGGAACGTTATTCCGCCAACATCGTCGTGGTTTCCTGTGGCGCAGTTAACTCCGCGGCGTTGCTGCTTCGATCCGCAAACGACAAACATCCACGAGGGCTCGCAAACGGTTCCGACGTAGTCGGTCGTCATTACATGGGCCATATCAATTCTGTCTTAATGGCTCTCTCGAAGTGTCCGAACCCGACAATCTTCCAAAAAACACTGGCAATCAACGATTTCTATTTCGGGTCCCGTGACTGGGATTTTCCAATGGGCCACATTTCCTTTGTCGGTAAACTCGATGCCGACACTTTGAAGGCTGGTGCGCCGGCAATTGCGCCAGGCTGGACGCTCGAATTGATGGCGAAACATTCGCTCGACTTCTGGCTGACGTCCGAAGACCTTCCCGATCCAGACAATCGCGTCACCGTCAATTACGAAGGCCAGATCATGCTGAGCTACAAGCTGAACAATGTCGAAGGTCACAATCGCTTACAAGCAAAATTGAAGGAGGCGATGAAGCAGACGAATTGCGACATTCACGGGCATGAATGTCACCAGGGATTGTTTGCGCGTAATTTGTATCTGGGACAGCGCTTGCCGCTCGCGGCAGTGGCCCATCAAAACGGCACGATCCGGTTTGGAGACGATCCAAAGACCTCGGCGCTCAACCGCAACTGTCGGGCGCACGAAGTCGACAATTTATACGTTGTCGATGCGAGCTTCTTTCCATCGAGCGGCGCCGTTAATCCCGCGCTGACGATCATGGCTAACGCTCTTCGCGTTGGGGAACATCTGTTGGAGAGGATTGGTTGAATCTGATTTCTCTGTGCAACCTCTGTGGTCTCGGTGTCTCTGTGGTGACTTTTACTTGGAAATTCAGTTAACCACAGAGGCACAGAGAACACGGAGGTTGCACAGAGAAGAACTGAAACCGTAAAAAAGATGTCAAAGCCAAAAACAAATCTAACTGCCGAAGAAAAGCGTCTGGAAGAATCGCGTTTACGTAAAGCGCATTGGAAGCGCTGGGGTCCATATGTCAGTGAACGCGCGTGGGGCACAGTGCGTGAGGATTACAGCCCGTACGGAACCGCCTGGGATTATTTACCTCACGATCACGCGCGCTCCCGTGCCTATCGTTGGAATGAAGACGGCATCGCGGGCATCTGCGATCGTCACCAGAAAATCTGTTTCGCCCTTGCGCTTTGGAATGGTCGAGATCCAATTCTAAAAGAACGACTCTTTGGTCTCACGGGCAGCGAAGGTAATCACGGTGAAGACGTCAAGGAGTATTACTACTACCTCGACTCGACGCCGACGCACTCGTACATGAAATACCTGTACAAGTATCCACAACGCCCATTTCCCTACTCCGAACTGGTTGAGGTTAATCGCAAACGTGGAAAGTCAGCGCCCGAATTTGAACTGATCGACACAGGTGTGTTTGACGATGATCGGTATTTCGATGTCGTTATCGAATATGCAAAGGCTGATGTCGAAGACATTCTCATAAGAATCACCGCAAAAAACCATGGGCCGGAAACGGCGCAGCTCCACCTGCTTCCGACCATATGGTTTCGAAATACCTGGACGTGGGATCACGATGTTACGAAACCACAACTTCGACGTGCGGTAAACGCGATTGAGTTGAATGAACCGGAGCTTGGTCGTCGCTGGCTTCACTTTGACGGTGACCCCGAATTGCTCTTCACTGAAAACGAAACGAATACACAGAGGTTATTTAATGCGCCAAATGCATCGCCGTATGTGAAAGACGGAATTAATGATTGCATCGTTAATGGCAGGCGGGACGCCGTCAATCCAGATGAAAAAGGCACGAAAGCCGCTGCGCACTACAGCTTGACGATCGCTCCCGGTGAGTCTGCGTCGATCCACTTGCGACTCACCACATCACAACAACCCAGAGAGGATTTCGAACAGATCTTTCAGCAGCGAACGCGAGAGGCAGACGAGTTTTACACGACGGTTATTCCGGCTGAACTCAGCGACGATGCCAGGCTGGTCATGCGTCAATCATTAGCTGGTTTACTCTGGTCCAAACAGTTCTATCACTACGTCGTGGACGATTGGCTTGAAGGCGATCCCGCAACACCAAAACCACCGGCAGAAAGAAAGACCGGCCGTAATCGAGAATGGAAACATCTCTACAACGCAGATGTCATTTCGATGCCGGACAAGTGGGAATACCCGTGGTATGCGGCCTGGGACCTCGCGTTTCATTGCATTCCGCTCGCGCTTGTTGACTCCGACTTCGCCAAAGACCAACTGGTTTTGATGCTGCGCGAGTGGTACATGCATCCGAATGGCCAACTGCCTGCTTACGAATGGGCCTTTGGCGACGTGAATCCACCGGTACATGCGTGGGCAGCGTGGCGTGTCTACAAGATCGACAAAAAGCGTTGTGGCGTCGGCGATACCTTTTTTCTCAAACGCGTTTTTCAAAAACTGCTCTTGAACTTCACGTGGTGGGTCAATCGGAAAGACGCCGACGGAATGAACATCTTCCAGGGAGGTTTTCTCGGCCTCGATAACATCGGTGTATTTGATCGCAGTGCGCCCTTGCCCACGGGCGGGCACATCGCGCAGTCAGACGGCACCAGCTGGATGGCGATGTACGCTTTGAATCTACTCGCGATTGCCATGGAACTCGCGAAAGAAGATCCGACCTACGAAGACGTCGCCAGCAAGTTCTGGGAGCATTTCCTTCACATTGCGCGGGCGATGAACAACCGTGGTGACGAAGAAATCAAGCTTTGGGACGATCAGGACGGTTTCTTCTACGACGTGCTCCATCTTCCGTCTGGTAAACCACTCCCGATGAAGGTTCGTTCAATGGTTGGTCTGATACCACTCTTCGCAGTCGAAACACTCGAGCCGGAACTGCTGGAACGACTTCCGGGTTTCAAACGACGAATGAATTGGTTCATCGAACACCGGCCGGATCTAACGTCGAACGCTGCCTGCATGCGAACGATGGGAACTGGTGAACGACGTCTTCTTTCGATCGTAGATCGGGATCAGTTACGCACGGTGCTGCAATTCATGCTCGACGAAAATGAATTCCTGTCAAGCTACGGCATTCGGGCGATTTCCCGGTATCACAAGGCGAACCCATATACGCTGCAAATGAATGGGACCCAGCATCGTGTCGATTATGAGCCTGCTGAATCCAGTAACGGACTTTTTGGAGGGAATTCCAACTGGCGTGGTCCAATCTGGTTTCCGTTGAACTACCTGCTGATAGAGTCGCTGCAAAAGTTTCATCATTATCTCGGACCAGATTTCAAAGTTGAGTGTCCGACCGGATCGGGTCAGATGATGAACTTGTGGGAAGTTGCGGGCGAACTCTCGCGTCGCTTGTCTCGGATCTTTCTGCTGGATGAAAACGGGCGACGGCCGGTGTTTGGAACTACGGAGAAATTCCAAACCGATCCCGAGTGGCGCAATCTGGTGCCCTTCCATGAATACTTTCATGGCGACACCGGCATGGGAATCGGAGCCAGTCATCAAACGGGGTGGACCGGATTGGTTGCGAAGCTCCTGCAACAGAACGGTATTTAGCCGCAGATAAACGCAGATGAATTCCTTAACGAACATTTTCAGTGACCTCGACACAGCCACATCCTACGAGTGGATCGAGACGAATGGCCTCGGTGGTTTCGCGTCGTCCACAGTCATTGGACTGAACACACGCAGATATCACGGCCTGCTGACTGCCGCGACCAAACCACCGGTAGGACGAGTCGTCATGCTGTCGAAGCTGGAAGAGACTCTCGTGATTGACGGTCGCCGGTACGAGTTATCCGCGAATCAGTATCCGGGGGTCGTTCATCCCAAAGGCTTCGAATTTCAGACCGGTTTTAGACGTGACCCATTTCCAGTGTTCAAGTACTCGGTCGAAGGAATCACTTTTGAAAAGTCTGTTTTCATGGTTCAGGGCGAAAACACAACTGTGGTGCAGTATGAGCTTTTCGGCGAAAGACAAGAGTCAATCAAGCTTGAAATACGTCCGCTGATTGCCTTCCGCGATTATCACAGCACAACACACGAGAATAGCGCGCTGAATCGTGAGCTCGAGATTTCACACAATCGGATCAAGATCCAACCCTACAACGATATTGCGCCACTGCATTTCATACACGACGACGCCGAGCTGAACGGAGATGCTCTTTGGTATCGAAACTTCCAATACCGTGTTGAACAAGAGCGTGGGCTCGACTTCGCTGAAGATCTGTTTAGCCCATTCGGGCTTACGTTTGATCTGAGTCACAATTCACGACCCAGGATCACAGCTTCCACAAAACCGCAAAACGGCAAACCGGTCGAACGAAGTCGTCCTGCGACGTCCCAAACCTCATCGTTGATCGACTCGCTGAGAAATGCTGCCGATCAATTCATCGTCTCTCGTGATGGCGGTAACACTGTAATCGCTGGTTATCACTGGTTCAGCGACTGGGGGCGCGACACGATGATCGCCCTGCCAGGACTACTGCTGGTAAATGGAAAGCATGAAATAGCAAGAAGCGTACTGCTTGAGTTTGCCAAACATGTCGACAAGGGCATGTTGCCAAACCGTTTTCCGGACGCCGGCGAAACTCCCGAATACAACACAGTCGATGCAACGCTCTGGTTCTTTGAAGCAGTTCGATCGCTCGTTCAATACTCGGGCGATTATGAATTTGTGCGGACAAATCTCTATGACGTCCTAACAGACATTGTCGCTTGGCACGTTAGGGGAACTCGTTACAACATCCACGTCGATGCAGATGGGTTACTTGAGTCTGGAGTGCCTGGGGTCCAACTCACATGGATGGACGCAAAGGTTGGTGACTGGGTCATTACGCCGAGGCACGGCAAGCCCGTCGAGATCCAGGGTCTCTGGTACAACGCGCTTCGCGTGATGCAGGACTTCGCTTCACGATTTGGCGATGAACGACGAGCTAATGAGTTTTCGGCAATGGCCCAGGTTGCTGAGAAGAGTTTCAACCGGTTGTTCTGGAATGAAGACGCGCAGTGTCTTTTCGACGTAGTGAATGGTGACTTCTCTGATGCATCTATCCGGCCGAACCAGGTGCTCGCTATCAGTTTGACGCATTCGATGATCTCAAAAGACCGCGCGCGCAAGATTCTGGCAGTCGTGGATCGCGAATTACTAACACCAAGAGGACTGCGAACTCTTTCACCGACCGATCCGCATTACCGCGGTCGCTACGAAGGTGATGGACGTGCGCGAGACAGCGTCTATCACCAGGGAACTGTCTGGCCGTGGCTGATGGGTCCGTACTTCAGTGCTTATGAGAAAGCTTTTGGCTCCGAAGCAGTAAGGCGTGTGGGCTCGGCGTGGCTCGGAATTTTTCAGGAACACCTGAACGAAGCCTGTCTTGGCCAGGTGTCGGAGATCTTCGACGGCAATGCGCCACACGCTTCGAGGGGCTGCGTAGCCCAGGCGTGGAGCGTTTCCGAATTACTACGGGCGTGTCTGGAGAGTGTCTACACAGAACAGTCACAGATGGCTCTCGCGGTCACATAGAAGCCAAACGAGGAGAATTCACTCCGTGCAAATTGTGTCAATGATTACTCAAACTCAGTACGCCCCTTATCTTAGGTCCCGCATCACGTTCGAGACGTCTCGTTACCTCGTGCGTTTCGCGCGGAACATCGAAGAGGTCGAAGCGGCGTTAAAACTTCGGTTCGAGGTTTTCAATCTCGAACTCGGCGAAGGACTCGACTCGTCATTTCTTACCGGCCGCGATCGAGATGAGTTTGATGCCGGCTGTGGTCACCTGATCGTTATTGAGAAAGAAACAGACGAGGTGGTGGGAACTTATCGTGTTCGGACCATCGAGATGGCCGGTAGTGGATCCGGTTTTTATTCAGCGGGCGAATTTGATTTGAAGTCATTGCCGCTGGACGTACTGAGGCAGTCGGTCGAACTTGGTCGCGCCTGTATTGCTCGACAACATCGCGATAAGCAGGTGTTGTCGTTGCTATGGCGCGGCCTTGCGCACTACACGGTTGCTGAAAACAAGCGCTACCTATTCGGTTGTTGTTCGTTAACCAGTCAGGAGCCTGCGGAAGGGCAGAAGCTGACGCAGCAACTCACCGTGGGTGGATACATGCATCCGGAGTTTTTCGTTAAACCGCACGGCGGTTTGGAGTGTGCGCCGGATGCGGAGATATGGCCCTGTGAAGTTCAAGTGCCGAGGTTGTTTAAGACGTATCTTGGCATCGGCGCGAAGGTGTGTGGTCCACCTGCTATCGATCGACAGTTTAAGACGATTGACTTCTTTGTGATTTTTGATTTGAGAAAGATGAACGACCGGATGAAACGAATGTTCTTTTAGACAGGATTAACAAGATTGTTTCTTCCCAACTTAACCATGAGACTAATACGCGCAACGCTCCGTTTAATATCGCTCATCGTCATAACCGCGGTGTGCTGCGCCTTTTTTCTCGCAGGAAGATTCTTTCTTCAGTCGAAGCCGCAAGCACTTTCATGGCGCAATTCGATTTTTCGCGCGTGGGCGCAAGCCGTCATTCGCTTGCTTAACATTCACGTCAACACGCTTGGTCCAGTTCCGAGTGCGTCCTTTCTGCTTGTTTCCAATCACCTCAGTTACATCGATGTGATTGTGCTGGCATCGCAGGTTGACTGCGCGTTCATTGCGAAACGCGAAGTCGAGTCGTGGACCTTGATCGGCCGTCTGGCGACATGGTTCGACACTATCTTTATCAATCGAGCTCGCAAAAGAGATGTCGTCTTCGCCATGAATGAGATGCATCGACTGATCGACGCCGGACTCGGTGTCGTTCTCTTTGCAGAAGGAACAAGCACTCCGGGACGGCAGGTCTTGCCATTCAAATCGGGAACCCTCGAATTAGCCGCGCGTCGCGGAGTACCGGTTCATTACGCAAGCATCAGTTACACGACCAGTCTTGAAGAAAGCTCTGCCGATAATTCGGTGTGCTGGTGGGGCGACATGACTTTCCCTGACCACTTCTTCCGGTTGCTACAGTTGCCAGGTTTCTCAGTGACGTTGACATTCGGACGCGAACCGATCGTGGATCACGATCGACACGTGCTGGCATCAAAACTCTGGAGCGCCGTCAGCGCGCAATTCATTCCCGTAGTAGCGGCGCACGGGTGAGCGAAGATGCAAATGCCAACGGACATTCTGCGCGATTGTGTGGCCCTGCTGAGGCAAGGTAGTCGCATCATTACCGACATTCCGGACGACGTCTTTGCAGCCACAACGCCGATTTCACCGCGCGGAAGCATCGGTGCTCACTTTCGACACACTCTCGATTTCTACGATCGGTTTTTGTTCGGCCTGAACGAAAGTCGAATTGACTACAACCGGCGGGATCGCAACACATCGCTGGAGCGGATACGTTCTCTTACGCTTCAGAAGATTGACCACACAATCGAACAGCTCGAGCGACTGCGATTGACGAAGCCAGACCATCATCTTCTAGTCAGCATGGAAAACAGTTCGTGGTGGAGTCGTTCGTCAGTTTTGAGAGAGCTTGATTTTCTTTTGAGTCATACAGTCCATCATTACTCTCTCATCGCGATGCTGCTGCGACTCTATGAGATTAACCCCGGCGAGGAATTCGGCGTGGCGCCCTCAACTCTGGAGTATCGGAAACAGGAACTCGTATGTGCACAGTAACGTGGCTGCGCCGGGGCAATGAGTATCAACTCTTCTGTAACCGCGATGAGCGAAACTCACGCCGGCCGGCACTCGGTCCTCAATGCCATGAACAAAAAGGTGTGAAGTATATCGCGCCGGTCGATGGTGATCATGGCGGCTCCTGGATAGGCGTCAACGAGTTCGGCATCGGTCTCTGCCTGCTGAACAGGTACGGTGATACCGAGGTGCGAGCAGATCGCGAATTCATCAGCAGGGGCCTCTTGTTGATGGATCTGCTTGATTGTCTCGAAGTACAGCAAGTGAAGTCACGCATCAACGACTTACACCTCAGCCGCTTTCGGCCTTTTAGCCTGCTCGCTTTGTCATGTTCAGAAACACCAGCATTGGTGGAATGGACCGGTTCAAAATACACCTTCACTCACGACGTCGACAGCCGCGTTCCTTTAACCTCAACGTCGCTAACAGAGCCGGGTATCGCGACCGAACGGCAACGACAGTTCGTGGCACTAACAGCAGCACGTGGTCTCAACGAAGGTGCGCTTGATTATTATCACAGGAGTCACTTGCCGGAGCGTAGCCCGTCTTCGGTATGCATGCATCGCGACGAGGCCGCCACAGTCAGCATGAGCAAGGTTACGGTGTCGAATCGAGAGATCCTGTTTGAATACGAATCAGGTTCACCTTGCGAACGCAACGACGTGATTACAGTTCGACTTGGAAGAGGTCACTAGCGCTCGCGATGCTAACCATATTCGTTCTCTTTGGTCTTCTCGCTCTCGCAACACTTGTCAGCGAGGATCTCACTTGCATCTCGGCCGGTGTGATGATAGCGGAAGGACGCATTAGTTTTGCGCTCGGGACACTAGCCTGCCTGGCTGGAATCTTCGCCGGCGATTTACTTCTTTTTCTGGCTGGCCGGTTTATTGGAAGAGCAGCCTTGTCGCGTGCGCCCTTGAAATGGTTTGTGCGCGAACGCGATATAGCCAGAGGTTCACAGTGGTTTCGTAGCAAGGGCATGGCGGCAATACTCTTAAGTCGCTTTATCCCCGGTACGCGTTTACCAACTTATGTTGCCGCAGGTTTACTCGATACCAGCCTTCCGAAATTTGCGTTTTACTTCCTGATCGCGGCGGGAATCTGGACACCGCTACTGGTCGCCGGCTCAATGCTGGTTGGTCGCGAAGTCATCGAATCAGCTCTAGTATCAGAGCAATCTCTATTCGTTCGTACAGCGATCATCGCGATAACTGTCTTTCTTGTCGTCGGACTGTTGCGGCAGATGTCGACTTTTCGTGGTCGAAGGCTGCTGCTCGGAAGATGGAACCGGCTGAGGCACTGGGAGTTTTGGCCGCCCTGGTTCTTTTATCCGCCAGTTGTTCTTTACGTTTTGTACCTGGGCTTAAAGCATAAAGGATTGACGGTATTCACCTGCGCGAATCCGGCAATAGAAGAGAGTGGGTTCATTGGTGAATCCAAGAGTGCGATTTTGAGCGGGTTATCGCAACAGCCAAATTCTGAAATGTGGCTGCCCGCCATGTTTGTACTTAGACCTGGTCAAAGCGTCGAGTCAAAACTTCGCCAGGCTGAAGACTTCATCAGTGCTCACTCGTTGAGTTATCCAGTGGTTTTAAAACCTGATGCCGGCGAACGCGGTTCGGGGGTCGCGGTGATTCGATCCCGGGAACAAGCTCGCGAGTATCTTCAGCAATTTGCACAGCGGGACGTGATCGTTCAACAACACGTGCCGGGTTTGGAGTTTGGTGTCTTCTATTATCGTTTTCCAAATCAGCAAACCGGGCGGATCTTCTCAATTACGAGAAAGCTCTTTCCTACCGTTATCGGCGACGGACGGACGACGCTGGAGAATCTGATTCTGTCAGATAAACGCGCAGTTAGCCTGGCACGAACGTATTTCCAGGCAGTCGGAGATCGACTGTTGGATGTTCCTGCGGCCGGCGAGGCGATTCAACTCATCGAAATCGGAACACACTGTCGTGGGAGTATCTTCCTCGATGGCTGCGAGATCAAGACTGAAGCTCTGGAAAATGCAATCGACGAGTTGGCGCGCGAGTTTGCGGGTTTTTACTTTGGCCGCTTCGATATTCGTACGCCATCGCTGGAAGACTTTCGGGCGGGCCACAATTTTAAGATCGTCGAACTGAACGGAGTCACTTCGGAAGCAACAAACATCTACGATCCTCGTCATAGCCTGCTTCAGGCCTACCGAATGCTGTTTGCGCAATGGCGCCTGGCATTTGAAATCGGCGCGCAGAATCGTGCGCTTGGATTCCATCCTACGTCCATCAACAAGCTGGCCAGTCTGGTTTTGAAAAAATGGCGTCAGACGGGTGAAAGGTCTGAACCAAATCTCCGACTAAAGAGTCAGGAAGCTTAATTCGTTGGAGAAGAGGTTCAACAGATGGCGATGTCGAAGGGCTTGAGAGTTGTTGATTGGATTTTACGGATCGTTGTTGCGGTCATTCTGCTGCAGACACTGTTCTTCAAGTTTTCAGGTGCAAAAGAATCGGTTTACATTTTTTCGACACTTGGAGCTGAACCGTGGGGGCGGATTGGATCGGGTGTAATCGAACTCGTCGCTGCGGTTTTGTTGCTGGTACCTCGCACCGCTGTAGTCGGCGCAATTCTGTCGTTAGGGACGATCTGTGGTGCGCTCATGGCTCACCTGACGATGTTGGGTATTAAATTACCCGCGGTGGGTGACAATGGCGAACTGTTTGGGTTGGCGGTGATCGTTTTTGTTTTGAGCGCAAGCGTCTTACTTCTGCGTCGCGCCGAAATTCCGATCGTTGGCCCACGCCTGTTTTTCGGGATGTCGAAATCCTTATGAAACTAGACGCTGTCGTACGTACTGTAGGGGCGGCCCTCCGTGGCCGCCTGTGGCTTTGAATGGATCTCGAGTCAGCGTCCCACCACCATTCCGAACTAGCTCAAATATCTTGTTAAGGGTTCGTGAATTTGAGGATCGCGCGCGGAGCGTTTTTATCAAAGCCAGGGGCGGCCACGGAGGGCCGCCCCTACCGTACGTTCAAGGGTGATTCTTTTCGTTAGGCAGGATCAGATCTGCGGATTCAAGCGGTTTATCGAGGTCGAAGTGAATTTGTTGTGCCGGGAAATAGATCGTTTCGTAAGCGCGAATACACCGTAGTCTCTTTTGGGATTTGGTGATAAGTAGCAGCTCTACTGAACGTTCACGACAGCCGACAGCGAGCGGGACTGGTGTGGCACAATCTCCGGAGATTTAACACTGGCGGCAGGCCTGGCATTCAGCCATTCCTTCTCGAGCAGGTGTCGGAGTTGTAAACGCGCTCGATGTAATAAGACCCAGAGATTTGATTTCGACAAATTCAGCGATTCGCAAATCTCCTCCGAACTCAATTCGTCGATTTCCTTCAGGATGAACACCGTTGCCATCCGCTCCGGTAAAACACCAAGACACCGGTTGAGCGTAAGTAAGAAATCTTTTTGCTCTACGAGCTCGTCACAGCGCAAACTGTTTGTCGGCGCGTAAGCAGGGTTCCAATGACCGGGGAAATTCCCCTGACTGTCGAAACAAACAGATTCAAAATCACTCTCCCCTTCAAAATCGACTGCCGCATAACGGTTGCTGCGACGCAGGTGATCGACAATCTTGTGACGCAGAATCCCAACCAACCAGGTGCGCTCAGAGCTGCGATATTGATACTGGTCGTGTGATTGCACTGCCGCCAATAACGCCTCCTGGACCGCGTCTTCCGCAGCTTCTCGATTCCGCAGCCGAAACATCGCATAACGAAACAGATAATCACCGTGGTCGTCGATCCATCGATCGGGATCCAAACCGCTTTGAAGGGGGGTGTCTTTACTCGTCATTGAGTTGCTCTCTTAGAAAAGGGGATCCATTCAAAACTGGAGTTCCCCGGCCTCGTAAATTCTTGAGGAGTGAAATTCCATGCCGGTCGGCAAACGACACTGCCGCCAGGTCGATGGTTAACGCCTGGCCGTGGGCGACTGACTCCTCGCATAAACGATCCAGTTCTTTGACCCACGGCCCAACCAGTTGCCCTTCCAGTTGAAGTACCAGCCCGTCCTCGTCATTTCTTTCCTCTGTAATCCTGAGCACCTGTCTTTCTCCCGAACTAACCTTACTCAGGCTTAGTGCAAGGTCGAGGCCACAGGTCACAGAAAATAACGAAACCTGATAAGTATGTGAAAACACAGGGTCTACTGGCTGGCCATCAAATTGGTAAACGGTCTACCAAAGCTCGTGGCCTCGAAATGTCGTGGGATTAATATCGTGGGGATGATGGGGAACTACGAAATACCGTGGGCTCGGCGGATGCTCAGCTTCTTCATCCGGCTTCGTAAAGTGTTGGGGTGAAGGTTCAGGATTCTAGCCGCTCCGCGAGGTCCTTCGATTACCCAATTGACCTGATCGAGTATCGAAACTATGTGAGCTCGTTCGATGTCTTGAAGCGACCCGCTGGCCGGCAATTCATTAACCTGCGGAGTTTCAATTTGCCGACCTGGATTAGCAACGGATCCATTCGAGGCCGGCCCGGAAAGGACTTCCTCGCCAATTTGAAGTTGCGTTCCTTCGGTCAAAACAACAGCGCGCTCAATTATGTTTTGAAGTTCGCGAATATTGCCGGGCCATGAGTACTTTGTGAGCAGGTGCATCGTGTCCTGCGTGACAGCTTGAACTTTCTTTCCAAATTTCTTGGAGAACTTCGAAATAAAGAACATCACCAGTTGCGGAATATCCGAAGCCCGCTCTCGCAACGATGGCACCTTCAAGGGAAGGACATTTAGCCGGTAGAATAAATCCGCTCTGAAGCGACCTGCCTTAATCTCATCTTCGAGGTTCCGATTGCTGGCGGCAATGATGCGCACGTCAACATTCACCGTGCGACTGCTACCCACTGGTTCGAATTCTCCCTCCTGCAAAACGCGTAAGAGCTTCACTTGCGTATCGAGCGGCAACTCACTGATCTCGTCAAGAAAAAGTGTTCCACGGTCAGCCAGTTCAAATCGACCTACTCGATTGCTGATTGCTCCTGTGAATGCTCCTTTGACGTGGCCAAACAGTTCACTTTCAACCAGGCCGGCGGAAATCGCGCCGCAGTTAACTTTCACCAGCGCTCGTTCGCGACGATTGCTGCCGTTGTGTATTGCACGAGCCAGGAGTTCTTTGCCGGTTCCAGTTTCCCCGATTATCAATACTGTCGCACTGGTGGCAGCGATTCTTTCCACGTCAGCCAACATCCGCAGCAAAGGCGGACTATTGCCAACTATTTCCTTGAACGGATGCTCCTGGCTCAACTCTTCCTGTAGATAAATGTTCTCCGCTTGTAAACGGTTCTTCAATGCCTCTACTTCGGCGAGCGCCGACTTCAGTTCTTCGTCCGCCTTCAACCTCTCCAACTCGGCGCCTGCACGCGCTGCAAAGATCTTCAGGATAGGAAACTCACTCGGGTTTTCAGGCATGGGCTTATCATCGATCGCTGCAAGATGGCCCAATACCTCACCTGTCGAATTCACGAGTGGAACGCCGAAGAAACTTTGAGCACTCATTGTTACCAGTGGTGTATCGCGCGGAAATAGTTGCTGCAAACTGTCAGGGTAGTGACAGGTTTCACCCGCAATCACGCTACAGCATGGAGTGGGTTCAAGGTCGTATTCGACATTTTCGACGAATCCTTCGCCATTCCAGAATGCGAGCGTTCGTACTCTTTCCCGTTCCGATCCTACGCACTTCGTTACGAAGGCATAGCGAACTCGCAGAGCGGTCGCAAGATGTCGCACGAGTGAATAGAAGAAATCGGCGCCGGTTACATTCGCAGTGCCTTCCGTGATCGAGCGAAGAGTTTCCTCAGCCACTTTTCGCTGCAACATCTCGCGTTTCATTTCCTCATACAAGGTTGCGTTTTCCAGCGAAATGGCCGCTTCTGACGCCAACAATTCAACCAACTGTGTCCGATCGGGGGTAAAAGCATTTACGGTCAGATTGTTCTCCAGGTACATCACACCGATCAGTTCCGCTTGTTTAAGGATGGGAATGCACATGACGGCGCGCGGCCGGTGTTCCTGAATGTAAGCGTCTGCGGCAAACCGATCGTCAGACGACGCATCGTTGAGGACAACGGTTTCGTGAGTCCGTCGGACGTAATTAACAATGCTCCGCGGAAGATTAGTCGCTTCTTCCACTGTCAAGCTGCTTTCGCGTCTCACTTCAACCTGCTCCAAATTGCCTTCACTCTGAATATATGGCACGCCATTCTTTTCAAGAATCAGGCTGCCTCTTTCAGCGCCGGCGTTTTCAATGACGATTGACACCAGGCGCGCGAGCAGCCGGTCCAGATCCATTTCGCCTGAGATGGCTCCTGCAGCTTTGAGAGCCGTAGCAATATCAAGGTCCACATGTGCAGTTGACGGACCGTCTGTGATGCGGCTCGCTGCGGCATCGAAGAGACTCGAACTCAATCCTCCTTCATAGAGTTCCTGCAAATAGGCCGCTTTCGCATGTGCGCCGAGTGCTGAATACGATTCCACCGCCTCGCGCAGAAAGCCGGCAGCAACAATCGCGTGTTGTCGTGCATGCCAGAACGCAGCGTAGCGTTCATTCGCGAGCGCAAGATTCTGAAGACTATTCGTTTCTTTGGCGAAACTGATTGCCTGCTCGTAAAGATCGGAGGCGGCCAAAGTGCGCCCGGCTATCCGCTCGATTTCGGCTGACAGCAATAGCGAATGACAGCGAAAGTTTTCCGCGCAATTATCGGCCAACCTCGCCAGATAACCCTGTAGCCGTTCGAGTTCTTCAACTGTTTGCTGTGGCGCTTTTGACGGTGTGCAAGTAACAGCGAGAATCAAGCCCCGCCAAAAAGCCCAGACTGCGGGCCAAACGGTGCCGACGAGAGGTGAAACGATCCACTCGGAATTGCTCGCGTGTTCAACTGCCTCTTCGTATTTACCGAAATGAAATCCCAGTTGCAGTTTTGCGAGGTGGTAAAAGTTCATGAAGAACGGGTTACCACGATACTTATGTGCGTACTCCACCTCGTCAAACGATTCGTTTGATAACGACCATGGCTGATCCGTGCCGCCAGATATCGCGCTCGCCCAATTCAGTAGCAGTAGCTGAGCGTCGGCGAAATTCGTGAACTTAAGTTTCCTGATGAACTCGAGATTCTCGGAGTATTCGGAAACAAACTTATGCAGGTCATTAGTCGATAACAGTGCGGGCCACGACTCGGTAAAGGCGCCGTAGTTGGCATAGGTGAAGTCGCCTGTTTCCAGTCCAGTTCGCCGCGCTTCCTGGGCGTAGGAAATGCAGGTCTGCAACGGACGCCGCCACAGATTCACATGCGCCTGAAACTGCTGGTAAATCTTTGCCTTTCGCTTGGAATCCTGGAAACGTTCATTAACCTGCAACGCAAGTTTTCCAAACTCATACGCGCTCTTGTAATCCCCGCGAACCGGACCAACCGTTATTGCATGCGTGACGTAACCATAAGCTGATTCCTCACAATGACCATAAACCAGCGACAGTCGAACCATGATGGCCGACAGCAAACGCGTCAGCACGACGTCACCCGTCAGATATGCGGAGGGCCACATCGCGGTGAGCAGATTGATCACCATTCGGATTTCGGGATCATCTATTGACTTCGAGTCGATGAGTGATTCGATCGCACGTTCGCCAAGTAAAGCATTGATAGATTCGATTTCAACTTCCAATGCGGCTTGTGTCTTCTGCGTCGAATCGGGCAATAAAAACCCAAAAAGAGCCAGCGCTCGCCGGCCGCTTTCCAGAGCCTCAACATAACGAATCATGTTTTCGTATTCGACGATCCTGAGACTGTGAACTCTCGCTTTATCCAGAGAATTTTGAGCTCTGTCCAGAAGCGTTTCGAGCAACGACTCAGCGGCGGTGAAGTCGCCGCAAAGGTACGAACATTCAGCCGCTTCGAGATTCACCTCGAAGCACAACGGATAATCAACTTGCCAATCCCGGGCAACAAGCGCGTTGCGACTGAGGTTGAAATAGTCGAGTGCGGTTTGAAATGCTGTCGAGTTTTTGGCTTTTCGACCGGCGAGGAGATTCAGTCTGACCAGGTCGAGCCGCTCCGTATCGGAGGAGATTAGATGACTTCCCAGATTCAGTTGATGAACCACTTCGAAGACGCGGCCATCATCAACGTCCGCGCGCCAGTTGTCTCGCATGAGCCGGCCAATTGAGAGATGAATCGCCGCGCGCTGTTCGGGTTGCACCATGTTGTAACAGGCGCGATGCAGCTCATCATGAGCAAATCTGTAGACGGTAACGTCTGCCACTAAACCGTCAGCACGCGAGTATGGCGAATTATGAACAACTATCAGACCCTCGCGGACCGCCGCAAGCAAATGATCGCGCGTGTTTTCCCTCGAGTGCCCACTCGCCAGCGTCAGCACTTCCAATTCAAACCTGTTACCAAGCAGCGCTGCACGTTTCAGTAGTTCCTGCGTTTGACTCTCCAGCTTCTCGATCTTCTTCACCATCAGCGCAATCACATTTTCAGTAACGTCGCTCTTAAGGATCTTCTCGCTCTCAAAACTCCACGAAAGGGTTTGATGATCAAAGCGCAACAGATTCTCATCATGGAGGTGCTTCAAAAACTCGGTCACAAAAAACGGGTTACCAGCGGTCTTATCGAGCACGATTCTGGCGAGAGACGCTGCGGTGTGTCGCTCGCCATGAATGATCGCCTGAACAAGGTCTGTCACACCGTCCAGCGTCAACGGCGCGAGCGGGATGGAACGCAGCTTTCCGAGAGAGTCTATCTTCCTGAGAACGCGGCTTAAATCGTGTGCTTCGTCGACCTCGCTATCGCGATAGGATCCAATTATGTACAGGAATTTGATGTCAGGCTCCGCTGCCAATCGTTGCAGGGCAGTCAAACTGGCCGCATCGGACCACTGTAAATCGTCGAGGATCAAAACCAACGGATGCTCCTGGCGAGCGATGCACTTTATGAATTGCTGCAAGACCATTTGAAAGCGGTTCTGCGCCTCAGTGGCTGCAAGCACCGAAGGAACAGTTTGCCGGCCTACGATTTTTTCGATTTCCGGGATGACTTGAGTGATAAGACCGGTATTTGGCCCTAATAGATTTAGAAAACGACTGCGCCAATGCGCAACCCTCTCCTCGCTCTCTGTGATTAACTGTTGCGCAACGGTCCGCAGTGCTTGAAGTAGTACGCCAAATGGAACCTCGCGAAGAGCGTGATCGCATTTCGCTGTTCCAAGATAGGCGCGCCGCCGGATTACAGGCTTGCGCAATTCCTGGATCAGGGACGTCTTTCCGATACCTGGAGGTCCGCTCACCACAGACATCATCGCGGCTCCGTTGCAAGCGGTTTCAAATGCGTCAACGACAATCTGCAATTCGGTATCGCGGCCATAAAGAGTTTGCGGAATGACAAAACGATCGGGAATATCGCTGGTCGCCAACTCAAATTGCTCGAGCGTGCGGCCATTCGTGAAATCGTCAAGACATCTTTGCAAGTCTGCCTGCAAGCCGCCGGCACTTTGGTAACGTTCATCGGCGTTCTTTGCGAGCAGCCGCATTACAATGTCAGAAACAACTGGCGGTATGCTCGGTTGAAGTTCGGAGAGCGGGCGAGGTTGTCGTGCGATATGTGAGTGAATCAATTCCAGCGTGTCACCCGATGAAAATGGGTGACGGGCTGTGAGCATCTCGTACATCGTCGCCCCGAGCGAATAAAAGTCTGCACGATAATCAGTCGCGCGGTTTATCCGACCTGATTGTTCGGGTGCAATGTAGCGCAGGTCGTCGATGAGTAGACGTGAAGAAAAGACTTGATCGTTTTGTTCAGACTCCACCGAAAGGTTGAAATTGATCAGATGGGTGTTAATGGTGTGATCCAAAAGAATGTTATGAGGAGAAATAGCTCCATGAGTCAGGCGGAGCTGATGCATTTTACCCAGCGTCTCTACGAGCTTCAGTGAGAGCCGCAAGACATCCGGCAAGCTTAACGTCTCCTTCTTCAGCCGATCGCTAAGCGAAACCCCATCAACATCCTTAAGCAATAAAGCATATCCGCGATGATGTTTGAACAGCTCCAGATACGTCGGAAGGCCAACTACATCGACCTGCTTAAGGATTTCGTATTCTCGTCGTAATTTTTCTGATGCAAGCTCCTCGAGGTTCCCAGGGCGAGGCGATTTCAACAAAAACCGCTCATCGTGGGAATTACTCACGCGATGCACGATGTGCCACGAGTTCTTACTAACCTCCTGAATTGTTTGATAAGCGGGGGACGTCATATTGTCCGACGTGATGGTCTGGATAACTGAAGAATGTGCCACGAACCGGTTTATTCTTCAACAAATGCCGGCGAGCCTGAACTTAGTCGTTCCAACCGGCAAAAACCTTACAAAATAAATTGGAGGTTATTTGTGTAAGCTTCACCGATGGATCTCCGACGTAACAGCCGGGGATACGATGAGTTCTGTAATTCACGATCATCTACATGCACCGAACCGGTTTGCAGTCATACCGACGAGTGTCAGGCTAAATGCTGATGCAGATTACACTGGAAAAGGCATCACCATCGCTTTTCTCGATTCAGGATTTTATCCGCATCCAGATTTGATAGAACCCGTAAACCGGATCCTCTTCTACAAAGACATAACCGGCGAACGCGCGACGCTTGATACAACCAACCCGGCGTCGTGGCAATGGCACGGAACGCAGACGTCGATCGTGGCGGCAGGCAACGGTCATCTGGCAGATGGAATTTATAAAGGCCTCGCCAACCAGTCACAATTAGTGCTCGTAAAAGTGAGCGAGAACGGCCGTATCACCGAAGACAATATTGCGCGCGGAATCAAATGGGTGATCGCAAACCGTGAGCGATTCAAGATTCGCATTCTGAACATCTCCCTCGGCGGAGACAACGACGTTCCCTGTACACGTAGCATCATCGATCAAGCCGCTGAAGAGGCGATCAAAAGCGGCATCGTTGTGGTTGTTGCGGCAGGCAATTCCGGCAATACGCATTCGATTCCGCCGGCAAATTCACCATCAGTTCTCACAATCGGCGGCTACCACGACAATAATCAACCCGATCACAACGATCTGGCTCTTTATCACTCTAACTTCGGCGCCACAGCAGATGGAACCGTAAAGCCTGAAGTTGTTGCGCCCGCGATGTGGGTTGCAGCACCAATTCTTCCGGACACTAATCTGTACTCTCGCGCCGAGGCTCTGTCGAGATTCGCTGCTACACCTGACTATAAACTGCCATCGCTCGCACGCGAACTGGAAGACGTCGCTGAATTACCTGAAGATCTTTTGCAGTCAAAGGCAGACATTATCCGTAACCATATCGACACTGTCTTAAGAGACCTCAAAATTGTTGCCACACATTATCAGCATGTCGATGGGACGTCGTTTGCCGCGCCCATCGTGACTTCAGTCGTGGCCCAGATGCTTGAGGCAAATCCGACCCTTACACCTGGCGCAGTGAAGAATATTCTTATTTCCACTGCCGATCGTATCGCTGATGCACCCGCGATTCGGCAGGGTTTCGGGGTGGTTAATGCTCGCCGCGCGGTTCAACTCGCAAAAAAGGAGCAACACGCTCTGAATACTGCCGGGTGCAGCCCGCCACGAGTGCAGAACGGAAATCTCGTTTTTATGTATCACGATGACAACGCTCAGGCAGTGACACTGGCCGGCGATTTTAATGGCTGGAATGCTGCATCGAACCCGTTGCACAAAGACAGCACAGGCATTTGGCTCTGCCACATCCCCACTCCTGGTCCAGGACGATACGAGTATAAGTTTGTTGTGGACCACAGCTCCTGGATCGAAGATCCAGGCAACGGACTGAAAGTAGCAGATGGGTTTGGCGGATTGAATTCCGTTCTTATCGTTCAATGACACTCTGGAATATCTAGCCTGTGGCCTTGCCCGAAAAGTCCTTATCGGAGTTCTTCTCTGTGCAATCTTTGTGTCCTCTGTGCCTCTGTGGTTAAGGAATCGTTCGAAAAAACAACTACAGAGGACACAGAGATTGCACAGAGAAATCAGACTTTTCGTACAAAACTCCAGCGTGTAAGGAACCGGCCTTAGTCGCGACTAACCTGCATGTCGCGAAGCCAGGAAGCAATCAGCCAACATTGGCCCGAATACCTGATGGAAGCAACGGAGCTCGCGCTATTCATGCTCTCGGCTTGTTGCTTCACCGTACTGCTTTATCATCCGGCGTCTCCACTCTCGCACAGTTTTCCAAATGAATTTCTGCGGCGTGCCGCGATGGGAATTGCGATGGGTTCCACAGCCGTCGCAATTATCTTTTCTCCGCTTGGCAAGCGATCTGGCGCGCACTTCAATCCGTCAGTGACGCTAACGTTCTTTCGTCTCGGGAAAGTTGAATTGTGGGATGCGATTTTTTACATCGCCGCGCAATTCCTGGGTGGAGTCGCAGGCGTCCTTGTCGCGATGTTGTTACTTGGAGCAGCCGTCGCTGACCCGAAGGTGAACTACGCGACAACACAACCTGGACCGTATGGTCCACTGGTCGCTTTTGCGGCTGAATTGCTCATCTCATTCATCCTGATGTCTGTTGTTCTGCGCGTCTCAAACACAAAGAAACTGGCGAGATGGACTGGATTATTTGCCGGTGCACTGGTCGCGACTTACATCACATTTGAGGCGCCGATCTCCGGCATGAGCATGAACCCGGCCCGCACGTTTGGTTCTGCCTTTGGAGCCAGCGTTTGGATGTCGCTTTGGATCTATTTCGTCGCACCGCCGGTCGGGATGCTACTTGCTGCCGAAGCTTTTACACGAACCAGGAAATGGCACTCCACGGCTTGCGCTAAGTTTCACCACTTTAACAATCAACGCTGCATCTTCCGGTGCAATTTCGAAGGCTGAATCATAGAAAGGACCGAAGTAATTATGAAACTCTTAACCAAAATGCTCGCCGCGACGCTGCTGCTTTCGGCAATCGCCGCAACTGCTGAAGCACAGTTGGTGGAACGAAAAGCCTTATCAATCGACGGCGCACACAAAGTCATCGCCGGGGCCGTTGCCTATGCGAAAAAAGTTAACGCGCCGGGCGGAGTCATTGCAGTCGTCGATGAGGGTGGCAATCTCATGGCCCTTGAGAGACTGGATGGAACTTTTGCCGCTGGCGCCAACATCTCAATTGGCAAAGCGCGGACTGCCGTTCTCTTCAAACGTCCAACCAAAGCATTCGAAGACATCATCAAGAATGGCCGTACCGCAATGGTTGCATTGCCCGATGCTTACTTCACTCCTTTGCAAGGTGGAATTCCGATCACGATCGACGGACAAATCGTTGGTGGCGTTGGTGTGAGTGGCGCGGCAAGCGCTCAGCAGGACGAAGAGCTGGCTCTTGCGGGTGCGGGTGTATTTACCGCCGAATCGAAGCCGGCCGACACCGGAATGAGCAAGGCTCCCGTATTGTTTTTCGATGCGAGTCAGGTAAGCACGTCGTTCTCCAAAGGCGCTGTGTTGCTTGACGGCACCAACCGCAATTACATGGTCCATACCAGTCGCCGCGAGAAGCCCGGCCTGGCCGAAATTCACACGCTCGATACCGACATCATCTACGTGATCGAAGGCACTGCCACGTTCGTGACTGGCGGCACTGCGATTGAGCCGAAGGAAACAGCGGCCAATGAGATTCGCGGCTCGCGTATCGAAGGCGGTGAGACACGGTCGCTGACAAAAGGTGACGTAATCATCGTGCCGAACAATACACCGCACTGGTTCAAAGAAGTGAGCGGCACGTTCTTGTACTACACGATTAAAGTCCGCTGAGAGGAAGGTAACAAATGAAGTCGCGCAGAAACATCATTCTTTTGTCGCTGCTTATTGTTGGTGCGTCGGTTTATGCGCTGCAACACCCGAGCGCGACGCAAGCTAACTCTGACGCCGGAGTTCCGACTGGAAAACCCGAGGCAACAATCGATTTAGCGTCCGCGTCGGGCGTCGGTCTCGTCAAGGGCGACTGGCGCTACAGTGACACCAGAATCATTGAGGTCGATTTTCGCGGACCAGGTCAGGACAAACAACCGACTGGTGCTCCTGTCAAAACATACGACTACACACCTCATGCGGGCGGAGCGGATTTTGACGATTCCAACTGGCCTGTGATCAGTCCGACTAGTTTGGACCAGCGACGTGGCAATGGCCGGCTCGGATTCAGTTGGTATCGCATCAAGCTAACCATTCCCGAACGAGTCGGCGACTTCGATCCAAGCGGATCGACCGTTGTTTTCGAAACATCACTTGATGATTACGCAGAGATCTGGGTGGATGGTGAACTCTCGCGCGCCCTGGGCCAATCGGGCGGCGCCGTCATAGCCGGTTGGAACGCTGAGAATCACCTCGTCGTAGGTCGGAACGTCAAACCAGGTCAAGAGATACAGCTGGCGATCTTCGGCATCAATGGCCCACTCTCGAATCCGCCCACGAACTTTATCTGGATGCGGTTCGCACGACTCGCCTTCTACAAAGGAATGCCTGGTCCAGTTGCGTTGACGCCCAGCGAAGTTAACGTCGAAGTTATTCGCAGCGACGCGGCGATGGATGAAATCATTGGTCCAAATCCGAAGGTTCATAAATTGGCGGAAGGGTTTCAATTCACGGAAGGACCAGTTTGGGTGAATAAAGATGGGGGCTATCTTTTGTTCAGTGATCCGAATGCCAATACGATTTTTAAGTACACGCCAAACGGGAATGAGGCCGCGAAGCTGGATGTCTTTCGCGCACCAAGCGGATACTCGGGAGCTGATCTCGCAGAGTACGGTCAGCCCGGTTCAAACGGACTGACGCTCGATCCGCAAGGACGCCTGACTATCAACCAGCATGGCAATCATCGTGTCGTGCGCGACGAAAGCGACGGCACACAAACTGTATTGGCCGACAGCTACGAGGGGAAGCGGCTCAACAGTCCAAACGATCTTGTTTATCGAGCAGACGGCACACTCTTCTTTACCGATCCACCATTCGGTTTTCCGAAGTTGTTCAACGACGCTCGTAAGCAACTTCCTTTCAGCGGCGTCTATTCGATCTTCAAAGGCAAGTTGCAGCTGGCAACCAACGATTTCACTGGTCCAAACGGAATCGCGCTCTCACCGGACGAGAAATACTTATACGTTGGCAACTGGCCGCGCTCGTTAACGGGTCAGGAGCTACGCAAAAGCGACGAGCCCGTCGACGAAATCGGAGACAAGCACAAAGCAATCATGCGTTACGAAGTGCAACCCGATGGAACACTGAAAAACGGCAAAATCTTTTTTGATTTCACAAACGCTCCGGGCGAGGACGGCCTCGACGGAATCAAGGTCGATCAAAAGGGGGACCTTTACGTCTCGGCTCCGGGTGGTTTGTGGGTAATTTCGCCGGAAGGCAAACACCTCGGCACTATCGTGATGCCGCGTCATGTACACAACATGGCGTGGGGTGATGCGGACGGGAAGACACTTTATCTCTGCGCCCGCTCAGGCTTATATCGCATTCGACTCAATATTGCGGGGATCCGACCGGGTACTCATGTGTAAGGATTCACTTCTAATCTCGACCAATAATTAGTTCTAACAACGATCATTTGGCACGAACGAAATGAAAAAGACCAAAGTCGCACTCTTAAGTTTACTGCTAATACTGGGCCTCTTCGTTCAGACGACGACAGCCCGGTACCTGCCGACAGACGCGCGCGCACTGAGTGGCGAGCGCGTCTCCCTCCATCGACTGGTTACAGATGATGCGGCGCCTGTTCCACTCGTCGAGCAGGTTGGCGCGATCGGCATGACAGTCTCCGACATGGACGCATCAGTGGACTTCTATGCAAGAGTTCTGTCGTTCGAGAAAGTTTCGGATGTGGAGGTGACGGGCGAGGATTACGAACGGCTTCAGGGCGTCTTTGGCTTGCGCATGCGCGTGGTGCGAATGCGGCTCGGCGACGAGTTCATCGAGTTGACGGAATATCTCGCACCGAAAGGCCGGCCAGTTCCGGTCGATTCACGCAGCAACGATCGCTGGTTTCAGCACATTGCAATCATCACCAGCGACATGGACAAAGCTTACACACTGCTGCGTCAAAACAAAGTCGAACACGCTTCGACTGGTCCACAACGTTTACCGGATTGGAATAAGAACGCGGGCGGCATCAAAGCCTTTTACTTCCGGGACCCAGACCGGCACTGGCTCGAAATCCTCGAATTCCCTGTGGACAAAGGCGATCAGAAGTGGCGCAGGAAAGACAGACTGTTTCTGGGAATCGATCACACGGCCATCGTCGTCAGTGATACTGAGGCGAGTCTGAAGTTTTATCGCGATGCGCTTGGGTTGCGCATTGCCGGCTCAAGCGAGAACTACGGCACAGAGCAGGAACACCTTAACAACGTCTTCGGCGCAAGGGTTCGCATTACGAGTCTTCGAGCAGGCAGCGGGGGGCCTGGCATCGAATTCCTCGAGTACCTTGCGCCGCGCGATGGGCGGCCTGCGCCTGCGGATGCGCGGGCTTCCGATCTATTTCACTGGCAGACAACGTTGGTCGTTAACACTGCTGAGGTGTTCGCAAAACGGTTGTTTGCTGATAACTCGCGCTTTGTTTCACCCGGAGTCGTTATACTAAGCGACAAGAGCCTGGGCTTCAGTAAAGGACTGCTGACCCGTGATCCCGATGGACACGTAATGGCGTTGCTCGAAAGATAGAGAAATATCAGATACGCTTCGCGAACGGCTCAAATCAGGGACATCATGAGAATCATTTCGGTGAATGTTGGTTTACCGCGGTGGGTGGAACGAAACGGTGAACGAGTCTTGACCGGCATTTTTAAAGAACCGGTTGCCGGTCAGGTAATGTTACGGACTTTAAATCTCGACGGTGATCGACAAGCTGATCTGTCCGTACACGGCGGGCCAGAAAAGGCTGTCTACGCTTATCCGGCTGAGCACTACGAGTTTTGGAAACGAGAACTGCCGGACACTGACTTCTCGTGGGGAATCTTCGGCGAGAACCTAACTACCGAAGGCATATTTGAAACCGAAACCAATGTTGGAGATAGATTCCGAATCGGATCGGCTGAGCTGATGGTTACGCAACCACGAATGCCTTGTTTCAAACTGGGTATTCGGTTCGGTCGAACCGACATCATCAAGAGGTTCCTCGTCAGCGAACGCAGCGGTTTTTATTTTTCAGTCCTCAAAGAAGGTGAAGTCGGCGCTGGCGACGAAATTGAACTGATCGAGAAAAACGACTCCGGTGTAAAGATCGTAGACGTTACACGACTCTACAGCAGCGATAAAGAAAACGTTGATCTCATGCGGCGCGCGATCGCGACTGAACAGTTGCCCGAAGGTTGGAGAGAACACTTTCTAAAAAGACTTGAAAGCCTCGACCACCAACAGGCCCTTTAAGGATGAATGAATCGCTGGGTGATTCTAGTGACCGTCCGCCATCTGCCGTTCCAACTCGCAAAAAACACTAGCAGACCGCGCGCTAAAGCCACTAAAACAACCTGTCGTTTTGTGCTTTTTTGTGGCCACTCTTCCCTGTAAGGATCTCCTTCGTGGCACGACTCATGAGTGTTTGGCGAAACTCAACACAAGGACGGAGTCAACATGAGAGATCGATGGGCAGTGATATTAGCCGGTGGAGACGGAACACGTTTACAGTCGGTCACGCGTGCAATCACAGGCGATAGTCGCCCAAAACAGTTCGTGCCTGTCATCGGTGGTAGTACGCTTCTCGATCAGACCAGACGGCGAGTAGCACTCTCGGTGAGACCCAATCAAACTTTCGTTGTCGTCACACAAAAGCACCGTCCCTTTTACGAATCACTGACGCATGAGATCGCGCCAGGTCTTTTGCTTCAGCAACCAGGCAACAAGGGAACAGCACCGGCGATTGTCTATGCCCTGCTGCGTGTTGCGATGAAGTCGCCGCAAGCCATTGTGGCGCTGTTCCCTTCGGACCATTACTTCACCGACGATGAAGAATTCATGTCGCACATCGACACCGCTTTTGATGCCGTGCAGACACAGCCGCAGACAGTCACATTACTCGGTATTACTCCGCTGACCCCGGAAAAAGGGTATGGATGGATTGAACCCCAACGATCGGTTCTCGGTAGTGCCGAGCGTTCAATTACGCGAGTGAGGAAATTCTGGGAAAAGCCGAGCCCCAGGGTGGCAGCAGAGCTGCTGGCGCGCGGTTGTTTGTGGAACAGTTTCGTCATGGTTGGGCGTGCAGATGCATTGTTGCGGATGACGCAAGCAGCACTACCCGAGTTGTATGCAGATTTCAGCGCGCTCTCTCCAACCTTTGAGACATGGGCTGAGCGTAAAGCCCTCGCCGAACTTTATTCGAGAATTGGTGAGACGAATTTTTCACACGAAGTACTGGCAACGCGACCGCAGGATCTGGCAGTGATGAGAGTCGGCGACGTAGGTTGGAGCGATCTTGGCGAGCCCTCCCGCGTCTTGGCAACCCTTGCGCACCTGGGAGTTCAGTCGCAACTGGCAGCATCGGCAAGTTAAGCATCTCGCTCTGAATTTATTTGAAGGAACGATCATTATGAAAGCGATAGCAGTTAAGGCAGGACAACCCAATACGGTACATCTCACGGAATTGCCGGCGCCGAAAGTTGAAGAGATCGCGAATGGTCGCGGTGTGCTGGTGCGTGTGCTCCGCGTCGGCGTTGACGGAACAGACAAAGAGATCAATGCCGCCGAATATGGTCAGGCGCCTCCTGGCTACGATTTCCTGATCGTCGGACATGAGAGTTTCGGACGCGTCGAAGCGGTTGGACCAAATGTGACCGAGGTCAAGCCCGGTGATTACGTCGTAGCGACTGTGCGCCGCCCTGGTTCGAGTATTTACGATCTAATCGGCACAAACGACATGACGACTGACGATACCTACTTCGAGCGCGGTATCAATCTGCGTCACGGTTACATGAGTGAGTACTACGTCGACGATGCCGAATTCATCGTGAAGATACCGCAGGGACTGAAAGAGGTTGGCGTACTGCTTGAACCGACAACTGTCGTTGAGAAAGGGATCGCCCAGGCATATGAGATTCAGCGACGTTTAAGAGTATGGAAACCGAAACGTGCTGCCGTTATGGGTGCAGGGACGATTGGTTTACTCGCGACTTTGATCCTGCGCCTCAAGGGATTACAGGTAACGACCTTTGGTAAGTCGCCGAAGCCTTATTTGAATTCAGAACTAATAGAGGCGATAGGGGCCACCTATCAATCAACCGGAGAGCTTTCGATTCTCGAAGGCGCCAGGAAATATGGACCATTTGATCTCATCTTTGAAGCAACCGGTTTCTCGCCGGTAGTTTTCGACAGCATGCAAGCTCTCGGAAAGAATGGTGTACTAGTGCTCTCGAGCGTTACCGGTGGTAATCGCGTGATTGAAGTGCCTGCCGACCGCATCAATCTTGAATTCGTGCTTGGTAATAAGGTTATGGTCGGGACAGTGAATGCCAATCGAGAATACTTCGAAATGGGTGTCAAGGATCTGGCCCAGGCTGAAGCCGAGTATCCTGGCTGGCTCTCGCAACTGCTGACCCATCCCGTCCGCGGCTTGGAAAACTACCAGGAGCTCTTCGCAAAGCTCACAAATCCAAACGGTGCAATCAAGGTGTTCTGCGAGGTTGCAGAAATGTAGATGAAAGTCGCCCCTGGTCACCGGTAGCTTTGCCTCAAAAGTCCGAATTATTCTTGGACACAGTCAGTACAGGACCTGGTCAGTGATCAGCATGCGATATTTCCGAACGATTCTTGACCCCTATCGTTTGACCAGGTCGCTACCGCTCCCTGTACTGACTGTATCCAAGTGCCGTTTCCTACTTTTGGGGCAAAGCCGTCACCGGTTAGTGCGAGCCTTCGCATTTCCTCGCAGTATCTCGAAGAGTCGCTCGCCGGCGTTCCGGTCAGCGTCGTCCGCGGCCTGGGCCTGTTCAGGAGTTCGCTTTCGCTCAGCACCGGCACGTACTCCGTCCGGCCGCGACGCAGGCACCGCGTCGAGAATAAGTTTGTGAGCGTTCTTCACTTTATATTTTTGAGGATTCTTCGTGTATGCCAATCTGGCTCCTGCAAGTAGAGTACGAATATCAGTCTGAGTAGGGGCATTTCCGTGTAGGAGCTGGTCCCGAACTGTCAGCGCATTGTCATGATCTGACCTGTCAAACTTCGCTACGTCCCGCAACGACTTATTGTTGAATTGAGGATAGGTCCCACTGATGAGGGCGTCGACGATGTGTTCGAGGTCACGCTTAAACTCTTTCATCGCGTGATCGCCATAAGTGGTTTTCAATTCTTTTCTCAGCGTAGTAGCCTCCGGCTTGAATCCCTGCTGCTCAAGCACCTCCAGATTGAGCTGAATTCGCAAGTAATCAGGTGGATAGATTCCCCAGTGCGGCGCTTTTCGCTGATCCTTTGCCATAGAAGTTCGATCGGTGGCGAGGAAGTCCAGCAGTGATTCGACAAAGGCAGGACCAGCCGACAGATTTCCGTAGATATCAGCAAAAGACTCTCGTATCCACGAACTCCACGCCTCGCGATGGTCGTTGTCCATGTGGGCTTTGTCCATCGCCTGTTCGAGAAGATCGGAAATGGTATCAGTCAGCCGAAAGTCTTCCTCAACATCATGCCCGACCTCATGCCCAATAACGAGAATATCCGGCAGATGTTGGATCTGAAACCACGGAATACCAATGACCGGGATCGGTAGAGACTGCAGGACCTCCCACGACTGAACATTGCGCAGCTCCTCATCGGCAACAGCTTCGGCGGCGTAACCGACACTACGTGGTTGTGTATAAGGACTTGAACCGCCGTTGAAAAAAACTAACGGCGGCGCCTTCAGGTCTTCTTCCGGGATGGCTGCGTAATTGAATTTGTCCTGAGCCGCAATGTAAGTGAACGCCGCAAGATCATCGGCCGCCATTAAATAAGGCGCAAACCATTTGACGCTGCGGAGTACAAATTTGCTGCGAAAGAATTCCCAAATTCGGTGCACCTCAAGAATATCGAGCTCGAGCTTGCGTACCCTGGAAAGAATATTTCCCTTCTTTCCTATCGCCTTTAGCTCTTTGCGTATTCCCAGCTGGAGACCTTCAAGTTGCAACGTGACACGACGAATCTGCGAGTGATGCTTCTCGAGTGGTTTGAATGCCTCACTCTGGTCGCGCCAATAAACAAACTCATTTGTCAGGCTCTCGAGCTTCTTATCGAGTTCGCCCAGCTTACGTTCCGGGAGACCCATCGCGACTAGTCCCTCCCATCAAATGCACTTGTAATCAACGGCTTTGCACAAAAAGTCAGAACCTGAGTTGGGGACAGTCAGTACCACCCTGCGATAGCGGGTGGGTGCATGCGCAGCGACCTGGCAAATCGAGCGCATCTACTTCGTACCCACCCGCTATCGCGGGGTGGTACTGACTGTCCCCAACAGTGATTCCCGACTCTTGAGGCAAAGCGGCCATCAACTAGAGAAGTAAGGCTGAGGGATCCTGTGTGAACAGTGCCGTGCCGAAGGGGCCAATCAGGTAGCCGAGATTCAGCTTGACGGGCCAGTTTAGTAATTTGTTCGGCGTGGTGTTCCTAATCGCGTCGGCTATTTCTCCAAACGGAAGGCCATCCCTAAGAGATGTAATCAGGATTTTCATAAAGGCATACTGCTGTTGTGCTTGAAAGAGACCAGTGGCGAGAATTGCTGGTGGATTGACCATGCGCATGAGAGACGCTGCGAAAGCGTTACGAAGCAGTAGTTGAGTTACCGCTTCACCCACGACAGTCGGACGAGGGAGGTCCAAAATCAAGAGCGGTCTAATCTTGTGCTCAGAGCTGGCCTGCTCGAGTATTTTGCTGAACCCAGAGAGTGAGAATTGGACTGTTCCGAAGTCTAAATTGATCCCACTCGAAGTGGACCTGGCCATTGAACCGCACAAGTGAAGAATCTGTGGTTTCGTGTCCGCCAGTGCTGCGGACAAACTCCCTAAGGTTGGCTGTTCCAGAACGTCAACGTCAAATCCACGACTGCTATACTCCCACCTAAGATCAAGCCCACTGCTTCCATGTCCCCTCTCTGAAGAGAGTTGCCGCTGCGTACTCGGCTGGACAATCAGAACTCGAGCCGGGAAAGTTGAGGACAACAACACGTGCAGGAGCTTTATTGTTTCGTAATCAGCGACGCCGGTTATCGGAAGCTTGTGGTCACGCTGGAACATCTCCACATTTAGCACCGTCCTTGGGCCATAGAAGCCGTCGGCCTGAATCTTTTGGTCGGGATAAAGCTTTTGCAGGCCTAGTTGGAGTGATGATATCGCGTTGAAGAGTCGCGATTCATCGGTGAGAGTGCGGTAGATAGAATTGATCGAAAAGTTTGGCAGTTTGGAGTCCGGAAAATTTGCAGTAAGAACAAACTCCCACGGAATACTACTTAGTTGAATATCGTCGATTTCCAGTCCCACGGTTGACGGTTTGCCGGCAGCCGGCAAGCTTCTCTTTTGGATCGAGGGATCAGTTCTCAGAACGGAAACCATCTCGTGGGTAACCACCAACCACGCCTGCTCCAGTAGTTTTGTGAACGTGGCGCTCAGCACTTCACCCCGCGGAGTGAAAAAGATCGTAGCCAAACTCCTAATGTCGTTCTGCGGAACTCTCAATGGCGGGAAGCGTTCACTCGCAACGCTTATGCCGCCTGACAACTTGGCGAGTCTGACGGTGTATCCTTTTGCCGCCAGTGTGGCCTGAGCAAACTGTTCACTTCTTACTGAGTAAAGATCGATCTTATCGGTAGGTATGCTGTCGGACCCAAAGTCAGCCAATTCCGAAGGCGTTTTAACCTCAAACTTTCTCGGCCGAGCCGTTGCCGGCCGTACGAGCTTTCTATTGGCGGCCACAAGTCTTCGTTTCTCAGCGGCAATGTAAGTGTCTAATCGTTTGACTGCAAACCGATTCTGTAGCCGCTTGAAAGCTATTCTCGCCCTTGTCAACTGCGCGATACCGAGCTTCAAAAGTTTTTCATCTCGACGTTCAAGCGGCGTCCCATTTGAGTGCGTGGACCAGAAACGTTCAATAGTTAGACGGCCCGAAAGTTCATCCGATACTCCAATCCAGTACGGACTTACACCACTGATACTTTCTATTTCATTTCTAACTTCCGTGATAATCCTTTCCGCCTCCGCAAATTCATCACGATTCAATAGCCTCTGCGCGTGCTCCAGGCGCACGACCACACCAGCGTGCGGAAAGTTTTCGTACTCCGCCAGAAAACCCGAGATCCGCGATTGATCTGACAGAGTATTGCCGGGCCAACCCAGCCGGTCCCAGGCTCGATAAACTTCCATCAGGGCATAGACGTTATTCCTCTGAACAAATGTCTTGTTTGCACGTTCCAGCAGATTTTTTGGCGCCAGTTTCTTCCCAACTACACGTAGCGCGTCTGCAAGTGTGAGGCCATTAAGCGCGCCGTCGCGTTGGTTGAAGTTCGGCGTTGGCAGTAAGTCACATAGAATATTGGGGAGTCTTCCCGCAACGTTTTTTGGCGTGGGACATGTCCGCAGGTCTTTCAGCAATGCCAGCCGATGCGAAGCCGGAGAGACGCGTTTGAGGGTGGTGACTGTTTCCCTGAGTGAGACTGACGAAGTCGTACCGGCTCTATTGATTACCCCGGCCAAAGCAATCTGTGCGCGTAGATTAGCGGACCAGTTCTGACGTTTTGCGATTGATGCGAGACGACGGCGACGGCGCTGTGCTGTCTGTTGCCTGCCAGTATGGTTCAACACCCTGATGCGCAGCAGTTCCTGCGGGATCGACAAGGGAGTGGGACTTCCTGACGTGAGACGATCGACGTGATCCAACAACTGTTTGGCGCCCTTTACGTTGTGTGCAGTATTCAGATGGATGCCGATCTTATGCAGCATGCAGCGATTTATGCTGGTGTCATCATTCGCCTTCTTGAATAACTGGATGGCCTCTTCGAGTTCATCGAGAGCCTTGCTGGTATCACTCAACTCGTCATAAACGAGAGCTATCTCCTCATGTACACGTCCGCTGTAGTAACTCAAGTCTGGCTCAGAGTTCTTGACTCCGCGAAGACTATCCAGCGAACGAGACACCTCATCGAAGATCTTCAGTGCCCGCAACGGTAGGAGCCTTTCGCGTTCTAATCTTCCCCGCAACAGGTCAAGACGAAGCTGCTCGAACTGCAGCTTAAGCACATCCTGCCCGAGAAAGTGACGCGTGGACAGGAAGCGAGGTCGCACGTATTCCAAAGCCGACTCAAATTGACCGATGACAAAATAGTTTTCGGCAATGCGGCGGCACAACTCGAGAATCGCTAAGCCGTTATTCGTCTTTTGCGCCGAAGCGAGGGCGACCTTGCATTCCTTAATAGCCCTGGTGAACTCACCAAGCGCTTCATAGTGGCCCACGAGTCTCTTTGTTATATCGATTAGCTGCGCCGATTTTAGACGTGCCCTCGATCCCAGCCTGAGTGCCGCGTGGTAATGACGGGCCGCCTGCTGCCTGTTTCCCTGACGAGAAAAAGAATCAGCAAATTCGATTTCCAGTTCAACTCTGTCCTGAGCTTTTGGATTTCGTCGTAAGGCGTCGCGTAATACCTGATGAGCTTTGCCAAAACTCTTTTGGTTAATCAGGATCGCGGCCTGCACAAAAGCCAGGCGCCCCGGTGGGATCACTTTCTTCTTCAGATCTTTTTGCAGTTTTGTCGCATAACGAAAATCCTTCGCGGCCTCCTGCCAAAGGCTATCGTGCGGATCGACCTGATTGGACCGAGCCAGCCTTACGTTCGCGTGCGCAACTTCGAAATAAGCTTCACACCGAAGTACATCATCGACCAGGCGTTCTCCGTTTTCGCTCGCGTCTTCCTCGTCTGTTTGTACGGCAAGGTTTATGACATCACGAGCGAGCAGTTGAATCGATTCAGGGTTCTGTGTAATCAGCGGACTGTTCAGTTGTTTGCGCCAGTATGGGCCGGCGTTAACTCCTTCCAGTTGGAACTTGTGATAGACGGCCTCTTTAAGCCATTGCCCGGCGTTGTTCGGGAATTCCTTTGCCTTATTCTCGTAGTATTTGATGGCCGTCCGGTGGAGCTGACGAAATATCGTGTGTTTGCGGAGCAGCCGCCGCATCGGGTGGAGTACCTCAGGATGAAACGAGAGCGTGTTTTCCTCGTCATCCGGGGTAACCCACGAATTCCCACTGGCATACACCGTCAACTGTTGCCAAAGCTCTTCGAAATCGATTTTGGTTTTGGCAGACCTGATTACTTTCTCGAATGGATTCTTGTTTTTGAATTCGCCACTGAGATCCTTTTTCGGATTATCATATTTGGCCTTGCCAGACATTGCGGAAGGAAGGTATTGAGCCATTACTTCGCGCACAAATGAGAGTCGCAGCTTTCGCGGCACCACTCCATAACGTAACAACCAGCGCACTCGTTTGTTTTTGATCCGGGCGAGAATTTTATCAACGAGATAAAGCACGCCGGGGGAAATCGTTTCAATTGCGTTGGCAGTGATGTGTGGATTCGAACGAAGGACATCGGCGTATAGTGCGAGTTTAAATGGATTTCCGTTTGCCCTCTTAATAACCGGATCCAAAAGCCGCGTCACGCCTCTTTTCTCCACGAGGTAGCGACGCGAGTCGGTATCACTGAAAGGTGAGAGTTGTAGCGTCTCAGTTTGCTCGCCAAACTCGTCCTCAAAGTCCGGCAGCTTTTCTCTGAGATCGTAACGACCTGAGAGGATTAGACAAATGTTCGAGTCCTCGCCACGCAGGTTTGCTATCTCGCGCAGCAGCGGCATCATTCGAGCACCCTCGTAGAGGATCACCTCCTCCAGGGTATCCATAACCAACAGCGCTCTCTTCTGATGTTGTTGCCTGGCGGCTTGTAGGGCATTGGTGAACCGGTAAGGAATCTCCTCATTACTGGCACGTCGTTTGGCATCCGCTACCAACTGTTGTTGCTCCGGAACAACTGAATCCCATTTGATCAAAATCGGCTTGAACTCTTTCATGTCACCGAGTGCTTCGCCAAACAGGTTTCCGGGAATCTGCTCGTTGAGCTGCCGTCCTATCTCGAGCAAAAGGATCGACGGATTCTGCGTCGCAAAGACGGGATCAACAAAATCAAAATCAACTCTTGCGCAGGGAATTTTCCATGGCTCGGGCACGCAGCGCCGCGCGATCAGCCAGCGCAGAAACATCGTTTTGCCCGTCCCGCCGCGCGCATGGAGTTGCAGAATCCATTTGCTGGGATCATTCCAGAGCGCCTCAAACCGGCGTTCTAATTCTTGAATCTCGTAGTAATTGACTGTCTGGTAGTGTTCTCGGCTCCACAAGCCTCGCGCTTTGAGGAGATGCTGTTTGTCCTTGTAGAGTGTTTGCAACCGGTCGTCGAGAAGACTGTACCGCGCCTCCAGAATTCTGAGGATGTCCTGGCAACGTCCGAGGTCAAACTTTGAGTCGGCCTCCTGGTAGAGAGACATGAATTGCTTCCGTGCCTTTGGACCGCCCGCCACGATTTGTTGATACAGAACATCGAGTTCAAATGCCGGTCCGAGTGATTCGTAGTAGGAGACCAGCTGCTTGCTAAATGTTTCGAGCGTGGGCGAGTCGGCATTCTGCCAAAACTCGAAGTACTCTTTCTTAGCACTCTCTCGTAGTTGAAAACAGCCTTGAACTCCCGCGACCGGCTCCACCGCCCGCGAATTGCAGAGTGCTTGAAACGTGATCTCATTCCGGCTTGCCTCACTCAATGAAGGAAGAAAGACGTCATTGAAGATTTTTTCATCGAACGAACGGGTTGCAGCACAAAACTGAAGCAGCTTCTGCTCTGTCTCAGGCACAAACGAGCGCAACACGCTTTCAAACGTTCCCTTTTTTAGTTGCGCTAGCAGTTGTTCGAAAGTTGCGGCCATACTGCCTTTCAAGTCGGCTGTATAAAATGTTTAGACCACATCATCAACCAGTCGTGAGCTATCGACGGCGCCACAGTAGAGACGTTGACCTCATCCAACAAAAGCTCAATTTTATCGCGGGGAATTTGCTTCAAGATGCAGAGATCACGCACGAACAGGCACAATTCCTTTTTGTCCAGCCAATTGAGTTTGATGTTCAGTGCGAAATTTTCGAGTTCGGACAGCCCTAGTTCGCCGTACTCATCCTCTTTTAGCGCCAGGATCAACCGGATGTTTTTCAGGTTGGGTTCGGCGCCTCTCGCAATTGGTCCGATCAGATCCGGTAACAGATAATTCTGAAAATGATCTTTTCGAACCTCTCCTCTCGAAACATCGTCAAGCGCCAGGACTAAGGTACGGCGTTGTGAAGCATTGCGTAATCCTAATTTGAACTCACCGAGAATCGTATGAATCGATTCATCATCCAGATCCTCCTTGAAAGGGTATCCTTTGTCGTCCACTCGTCGTTTGGCTGGAATGCTCGAAGGATTTGGTTCGCCTGGATTAAGCAGATAATTGACCACGGCATTGAATCTGTAGAACGCCTGAGCCGGGAGTGGCTGACCAAACTGACTATTAGGATCACTGGCAATGATTGCGCGCAGCACCTCCACAATGTTTTTTGCTCCGTCATTCCGTGTCGTTTTCTTTTTCAGACTGACGTAGTGCACATTCAGATCACGCCACTTGCAACTCCGTAGACACCAATAGACCAGCCAGGTCTTGCCAGACTCCAGAATACCTCTGATGATCAAAAGTCTTTTGGACTGGTCTGCTGACGGTGTTTGTTCGACAGCGCGCCACAATTTGCGCCGCGGCTCTACGCGATCGACGAAAAGTTTTATGTCCGCAAATTGCTGGTTGATCTCGGAGCGGAAGGCGTCTGTTGCCGGCGGCTTCATGTCCACTACCTTTACCGGATCGACTGAGAGGTGAAACGTTGCGAGCGCCCAGTCACGACGTTGCATGCCATCTCTCTTGTTCCGGGATACATCGCCGCGCGCTTTAGCCAGCGCTACATCGAGCGCGCTATCCTGAGATAAAGCTTTGTAGATCTCTCCTGGAAACATCGCGGCAGCCGAACCGCTAATGTCAGCCTGCATGCCGATCACCGCCGGAACGCCGGCGGAGATGAACCGCTGCGTGATACCCCAGGTATGATCTGCTTCTTCTTCAGTGCTTGATCTACAAGCATTAATGAAGGCGAGGCGAGGGGTCCAGGTGTTAAGGTCAACGGCGATCATTCTTTCGTTCCATTCCCAAGCCTCACCGGAAGCCCCTGCTTCGAAGGCGAGTACCGGCACGTTTCTTGGACCAAAAGCTTTGCGACCGTGACCTATGAAATGAAAGATGTGAGGACGAAACGATTCCAGAGTGTCTACCAGGTCCTGATGAGTTGGTCGTTTCAAGATGTCCAACTCGACTGGGATATCGAAATGTAGCAATGCCTCTTCGATGCTGGCTATTTCTGCCTCTGCTTGAACCGCGGGATCGTTTGCATCTGAGCCAACGACAACTAATACATGTAACGGCCATTGATAGCAGACTTGCCTTGCAGGTCTTTGCAGCGGGCCCCTGCTAACCGGATTAGTGGGGTCCATAAACATCGGCTTATCCGTCGCCATTAACTCCCACGGCAACAGACGCAACTCTTTCGGAGCGATGTCGAGAATCGTGCGGCGGCCTTCTTTTCGTCCGCGTTCTCCCGGATATTTATCACACAACTTCAGCCACTCTTCTTCCACCTTGTCACGGATGAGAAGCTTATGAAGATAATCTCCAACCGCTTCCAGGCGCCTGGATGCCCCCGTTTCGCTAAGAAGAATTTTGCGCAGATTTTCCGGTTTCAGATTCTCACCGTCTTGAGGATCTTTAGGCGGCGAAGAAACGCTTAGATTACGCTTAATGACTGCTTTCGCGAGGGCGCGGTCCCTTTCGCCCCATTTAGCTTTGCCGTCATTGAGGTGTAGGAGGACAGGGTAACCCTTCTTCGCGGTGGAGAATTCCTCAACTCTAATGACGACCGTCTTCATTCTCCGCCTCCGCCTGGACTGATTTTGCTGGGTAGACGAGAACTCTCGAGAGCAGTTCGTAAGGATGGGGGGAGGCTGAACATGAGACCAACTCCTAACGATCGAGCTACCTGTTCGGCTGCCCCAATCCTGTCCGCTTCGTGCTAATTCTGAACGCTTACGTGAGAATCGCGGGCGTGTGGTAGAACAGGTCTATTGACTGCGCGAACTGTATGTCAGCTAGTTCTCAAAGTCAACATTTTGAGAGTGTCCGTAGTGGTGTTCTGTTTCTCTGTGCAGTCTCTGTGTTCGCTGAGTCTCTGGGCCTGCCTCAAAAGTCAGAACCAGAGTTGGACACAGTCGGTACCGTCCGCGGTAGCGGATGGGTACGAAGTAGATGCGCTCGACTTGCTAGGTCGCTGCGCATGCACCCACCTGCTACCGCAGGTGGTACCGACTGTGTCCAACGCAGGTTTGCAGAGGGAATGAGACCAAGACAGAATCGTTTATGGCCTAAACAGCTTATACGAAAAGTCTGATTTCTCTGTGCAGTCTCTGTGTTCGCTGAGTCTCTGGGTTCGCTGAGTCTCTGGGCCTGCCTCAAGAGTCAGAACCAGAGTTGGACACAGTCGGTACCGTCCGCGGTAGCGGATGGGTACGAAGTAGATACGCTCGACTTGCCAAGGTCGCTGCGCATGCACCCACCTGCTACCGCAAGGTGGTACCGACTGTGTCCAACGCAGGTTTGCAGAGGGAATGAGATCAAGTCAGAATCGTTTATGGCCTAAACAGCTTGCACGAAAAGTCTGATTTCTCTGTGCAGTCTCTGTGTTCGCTGAGCCTCTGTGTTCGCTGAGTCTCTGTGTTCGCTGAGTCTCTGTGTTCGCTGAGTCTCTGTGTTCGCTGAGTCTCTGTGTTCGCTGAGTCTCTGTGTTCGCTG